>CXWL01046509.1_pt1 | contig 15028 bp, 12 predicted proteins | sample 590931 | NCBI WGS metagenome assembly CXWL01 (sample SAMEA3498368, study PRJEB10139) | groundwater metagenome | biome: water well; material: biofilm material | place: Germany | collected 2015-04-27 | reverse complement strand
CTCCCCCAGCCCCTCTCCCGCCCCGCCGGGCGGAAGAGGGGAGCCTCATTTGGCTTCTGGTGTCGACCAACGTGTTCACGGCGCAAGCGTCGCGACTGCCACTGCTCGGCAAGAGTGGCCGCCACCGGTCGTAGTCGGTTCCAGTAACCGGGGCGCTCCACCGGCTGGCGGCTGCGCGCCAGCGACGAGCCAAAGGAAAGGGAACAAGAACAGAAAAAGGGGAAAAGAACAAACACAAGAAACCGGCGTCACCTCGAACGACCAGACTCGCCTCCGGCGCTCGGAATTCGCGCCCTGAGTTCCTGCCGAGCTAATCACAGATTTCAACCGTTCCCGGTTCGCCCGTTGCCGGACGCCAACAACAGAATAGGGCCCCCTTTCCGCCCTGGCGAGGGTGGAAAGGGGTTGGGGGATAGGGGGTGTGTCAAAGCAATCGGGGCCGCGCAGCGCCGGCAGAAGGGGCGAGACAGCCCAACCGGTATCATTCCCGGCTTCGTCCCGCCCCCTTCATGTCATCTCCCCCCACTTCCGGCCTCAACCTGGCCCAGCAAGAAGCCGTCAACTACCTGCACGGCCCTTGCCTGGTGCTGGCCGGCGCCGGCTCGGGCAAGACGCGGGTCATCACGCACAAGATCGCGCGGCTGATTCAGACCGGCATGACGCCAGCGCGTATCGCCGCCATTACCTTTACCAACAAGGCGGCGGCCGAAATGCGTGAACGCGCCAAGGGCCTGATCGGCCGCCCAGCCAAGGAGGTGCTGGTCTGCACCTTCCACGCACTGGGCGTGCGCATGTTGCGCCAGGATGGCCAGGCGTTGGGTCTCAAGCCGCAGTTCTCGATTCTGGACTCGGACGACGTCACCAGCATCATCAAGGATGCCGGGGGTACGGTGGATGCCGCCACCGCACGTCAGTGGCAGTGGACCATCAGTGGTTGGAAGAACCAGGGGCTCAACGCCGAGCAAGCGCTGGCCCAGGCCAGCAACGACGGCGAGCGCCAGATCGCCTTGGTCATGGGCCGCTACGAAGAGCGACTGACGGCCTACCAAAGTGTGGACTTCGACGACCTGATCCGCATGCCGCTCAAGCTGCTGCAGGAGCACCCCGAGGTGCGTGCCAAGTGGCAGGCGCAAATGGGCCATGTGCTGGTGGACGAATATCAGGACACCAATGCCACCCAGTACGCCCTGCTCAAGCTGCTGTTGGGCGGCGAGGCCGGCAAGCCAGCACGCTTCACCGCCGTGGGCGACGACGATCAATCGATCTACGGCTGGCGCGGTGCCACGCTTGACAACCTCAAGAGCTTGCCGCTGGATTACCCGGCGCTCAAGGTCATCAAGCTGGAGCAGAACTACCGCAGCACCGGCGCCATCCTGCGCGCCGCCAACAACGTGATTGGCCCCAACCCTAAGCTGTTCCCCAAGAACCTGTGGAGTGACCTGGGTGAGGGCGAGCCGGTGCGGGTGGTCGACGCCGACAACGAGGCGCACGAGGCCGAGCGCGCCGTGGCGCGTATTCAAAGCCTGCGCGCCGGGCAGGACGTTGGCGCAACGTCGGCCGCGCAGTACAAGGAGTTTCGTGATTTTGCCGTGTTGTACCGCGCCAACCACCAGGCCCGCGTCTTCGAGCAGGCGCTACGCAAGGCGCAGATCCCCTACAAGGTGTCGGGGGGCACCAGCTTTTTTGACCGCGCCGAAATCAAGGACTTGTGTGGCTGGTTTCGCCTGTGGATCAACAACGACGATGACCCGGCCTTTCTGCGTGCCGTCACCACGCCCAAGCGTGGCATCGGCCACCAGACCCTGAGCCAGCTTGGCGGCTTTGCCTCGCGCTACAAACAAAGCCTGTTCGCCGCGCTGTTCTCGTCTTCGCTGGGCGCGGTCTTGAGTGCCAAGGCGGTTGGCAGCCTGCACGAGTTTGGCCGCTACGTGAACGACCTGGAGTTCCGTGCCCGCCACACCATGGGCGCCGAGGCGGCCAAGGCCTTCTTGCTGGAGTGGCTCAAGGAAATCGACTACGAAAAGCATTTGCTCGACGGCGAGGACAACGCCAAGGCGGCCGCCTCGCGCTGGTCCAATGTGCTGGAGTTCTGCGACTGGATGGCGCTGCGCTGTGGCGGCGAACTGGACGACGCGGCCGGTACCGGCACCTCGGGCCAACGCAAGTCGCTGCTGGAGGTGGCGCAAACCGTGTCGCTGCTGTCCACCATTTCCGAGCGCGAGCAGGACCAGAACGTGGTGACGCTCTCCACCCTGCACGCCGCCAAGGGGCTGGAGTGGCCCCACGTGATGCTGGTGGGCGTGAACGAAGGGCTGTTGCCCTTCAAGTTGTCCGACAGCGCGGCAGCCCAGGAAGACGCTGTGGATGCGGTGCAGGCGCAAGCTGACCAGTTGACCCGGGTGCAGGAGGAGCGCCGCCTGATGTATGTGGGCATCACCCGCGCCCAGCGCAGCCTGAGCGTGAGTTGGGCCAAACGGCGCAAGAAGGGGCGTGAGCAGGTGCCGGGCCAGCCGAGCCGCTTCATTGCCGAGATGGCGCTGGACCAGACCACTGTGCGCGAAGACCCGCGAGAGAAATTGCGCGCCTTGCGCGCCGAGTTTGCCAAGAAAACACTCGACGCCGCCAAGGGCCCGGCGCCTGCGGCACCTTCTGTTGTTTGATTGAATTGCTATGTATTTGGAAGCAAGCATGGTCCGTCCCATAAGCTCAGCAGGCCTTTTCTTCGCTGTGTGTGCAATAGCATTGGGCGGCGCGGGTGGCGCCAGCGCGCAAACCCTTTCGGCAGCACCCACCACCGATTTGACCGCAGCGGGTTTGCAGCGGTGTGCGCGCATGGAGCGGGACAAGGAAGCCCGGCTGGCCTGTTTCGATCATTGGGCCGCCGAGCAAGCCAGCGCACGCGCGGCGCCCGTGCCACCGGTATCGGCCCTGGTAGCGGAACCACCGCGTCCCCCCGCCTCGCCGGTTGAAGGCGCCCAACCCATGACCCTGGTCATGGCCGCGCCGCAGGTACACGATTGCACCAACCCCCGCTTCTCGGAGTTGTCGCGCTTCTGGGAACTGGAGGCCGGCAGCGACTGCGGCACCTTCAGCATCCGGGGCTACCGCCCGATCAGCTTGTCGCTGATTACCTCGGACAGCATCAACACACAGCCAAGCTCTCCCTCGGCGGACCACACCGCCGCGCAGGCCCTGCCCTACAGCCGCAATGAGACCAGCATCCAGCTCTCGGTGCGCACCAAGATCGCCCAGGGTTTGTTGACACGTGATTCCCTGGCGCGCGACTCCTTATGGTTTGGCTACTCCCAGTTGTCTCACTGGCAGTTCTTCAACAGCGGGCTGTCGCGCCCTTTTCGAACCACCGACCACGAGCCTGAGCTCACCTATGTCTACCCGGCGCAGGCGGACTTGCCGCTGGGCTGGCGGCTGCGATTCGTCGGCATAACGGCGGTTCACCAGTCCAATGGTCAGAGTCTGCCCTTGTCGCGCAGTTGGAATCGCACTGTACTTTTGGCCGGCGTCGAGCGCGGAGCCCGCCTGCGCCTGACCGGCCGGGTCTGGAAGCGCATGCCGGAGACCGCCGCCAATGACGACAACCCGGACATCAGCGATTTTGTGGGGCGCGGTGAACTGGCCGGGTCCTGGGATCTCAACGCCTACAACACCTTGGGCGTCACGCTGCGACACTCGATGAAGACCACCGGCAAGGGCTCGGTCCGACTGGAGTGGTTCAAGTCCCTTGGCGACGAGGGCCAGCCGCTGCGCAAGAGCGACTTGCGCCTTCATGTCCAGTTGTTCAGCGGCTATGGCGACACGCTGGTGGACTACAACCGCCACCGCACCAAGCTCAGCATGGGCTTGAGCCTGGTGGACTGGTGATGCCGCGCCGGGATGGCAGGAGACGCTCCCAGCAAGGTACCCGCCACACACAACAGCCGCTTTCTGGCAGGCCAATCGATACGCGTTACCACTGCCGATCACCTTGCCGAAGACGTGCAAGCGCTTAGTCTCGTTCAGGTTGGAGCCGAAGCGGTGGATGAAAGCCACTGGCTCCACGGTCCAAGAATCACTCTGTCGGGCAACGAGTTGCCGTAAAGAAGGGCAAGGGTTTCTTCGCGTCTTGAGGGGTGCCAAAGGGGACATACTGGAAGTCATGAGCTTGACATACCTATCTGTGGAGGTGTGACCATGAACGCGAAGACAACCCTGACGCCTGCGCAGGCCGCGCCCCGGAGCGCAGACCAAGCTGGGGCGAAGGCGAAAAAGCCGGCCAAGCCGCGGATGTTGTTCACGCACGCCATGATCGCGCTACAGAAGGCGGGGTCGGAGCAGACGCGCAAGACCTACCTTCGCCATGGCGCGAAGGAACCCCTGTTCGGAGTGAGTTTCGCCACGCTGAAGGTGCTGCACAAGATAATTGGCGTGGACCACGAACTTGCGATTGCGCTGTGGGACACCGGTAACCTCGACGCGCGCAACCTGGCGGTGAAGATTGTGGACCCCATGGAGATGACGGCGCAAGTTCTCGATGCTTGGGCGCGGTGGGACGTGCCGCGGAGCTGCGGCGCCTACGTGGCGGAGGTGGCGAGCGAAGGACAACACGCCCTATCGCGCGTCAAGTCCTGGATCGCCGCGCGGGACGTCGCCCAACGTGCCACGGGATGGACGCTGGTTGGCGTCCTCGCCATGCGTGACGAGAGCATGCCCGACAGTTGGTTTCTTGATCGGTTGGCGCAGGTCGAAGCCTTGATCCACAAGGCACCAAACCCGCAGCGCGGCCCACTGAACATGGCCCTGATCAAGATCGGCTGCCGCAATGCGGCCTTGCGCAAGGCCGCTACATCCGCCGCCAATCGAATCGGTAAGGTCAACATCGACCACGGCGACACCGCATGCAAGACGGCAGATGCCACGGCGGACATCGACAAGGCTTGGGCGTGCTCGACGGCGAAGGGCTTCGAAAGTCCCGCGGCCCACGAACGGTCGCGCGAGTCGGCGCGTCTTCGTTGTTAGCGCGGCCATGCCTGCACGCAATCCCCGCTACACCGCATCCGGCTGCACTTGTGGCGCCGCCTTCTGAAACGCCGGCAGCGCCAGGCAGGTCACTTCAATGCGCCGGATTGTCGGAAAGGCCTCTAGCGGTGTATCAAACCGTCGCGAGTTGGCCACTTGCGGAATCAGGCAACAGTCGGCCAGGCCAGGGCTGTCGCCGTGGCAGAAGCGGCCGGTGGCGGGGTTGTTGGCCAGCGTGCGCTCCAGCGCCGTAAAGCCCAGCGTGATCCAGTGGCGGTACCAGTCGGCCCTGGCGGCCTCGGTCACCTTCAGGTCACGCTCCAGATACTGCAGCACGCGCAGGTTGTTGAGCGGGTGAATCTCACAGGCGACGGTCTGCGCCAGCGCGCGCACGCGGGCGCGGCCCAGGGCGTCGCGTGGCAGCAGGGCGGGCTCGGGCTGGGTTTCGTCCAGGTACTCCATGATGGCCAGTGACTGGCCCAGGGCGTGGCCATCCTCATCCACCAGGGTGGGTACCAGCTCAGTGGGGTTCAGGCGCTGGTATTGCGGCGCGTGCTGGGCGCCGCCGTCTTTGAGCAGGTGCACCGGCACATAGCTGTAGGGCAGGCCCTTGAGTTCGAGCGCGATGCGCACGCGGTAGGCGGCCGAGCTGCGAAAGTAGCTGTAGAGCTGGAGCATGGGTGTGCGGTCCTTCAATTAGCCGGTGAGGCACCCAGGCTGCGCGCCGGCAACACGGTGCCGCGCACTTCGCCAAAGCCGATGCGCGCCGCGCCATTGGCCTGGCAGTGGCCGCGAAAAATCACGGTGTCGCCGTCTTTCAGAAAGGTGCGTTTCTCGCCACTGGGCAGGCTCAGGGGCTGTTTGCCACCCAACGACAGTTCCATCAGCGAGCCGGCCTCATCGGGCGTGGGGCCGGACTGGGTGCCGCTGCCCAGCAGGTCGCCGCTTTGCAGGTTGCAGCCGCCCACCGTATGGTGGGCCACCATCTGCGAGACGGACCAGTAGGCATCGGCAAAGTTGCTGTGCGACACGCGGTGCGGGGGCAAGCCCTGCTCACGCATGGCGGCGCTTTGCAGAGTCACCTCCAGCGCGATGCCGATGGCGCCCTGGCGACGCAACGCCGCCGAGTCCAGGTAGGGCAGGGGCTGCGGGTCGCCCTCGGCGCGCGTCCAGGCCTGGCGAAATGGGGCCAACGCTTCGAGTGTGATCACCCACGGCGACACGGTGCTGGCGAAGTTCTTGGACAGGAAGGGTCCCAGTGGTTGGTACTCCCAGCCCTGCACGTCGCGTGCGGACCAGTCGTTGAACAGGCACAGGCCAAACACGTGTCGCTCGGCCTGGTCCAACGCAATGGGCTCGCCCAGGGCATTACCCCGTCCCAGGTAGATGCCCACCTCCAGCTCGTAGTCCAGGCGCGCGCTGGCGGCCAGCACCGGCTCGCTGGCGCCGGGGCGCATCACCTGGCTGACCGGGCGGCGCACCGCCTGGCCCGAGATGCCGATGCTGGACGAGCGGCCGTGGTAGCCGATGGGCAGCCACTTGTAGTTGGGCAGCAGCGGGTTGTCGGGGCGCAGCAGCTTGCCGATGTTGGTGGCGTGGTGTACCGAGGTGTAGAAGTCGGTGTAGTCACCGATGCGCGCCGGCACCGCGTATTCGGCTTGGTCCTGGGGCAGCAGGCAGGTGGCCATCAGGGCCTGCGCGGATGCGCCTTGGCGCAGGGCGCGTGACAGCGCCAGGCGCAGCGCCGACCAAGCCGTGGGGCTCAGGTCCATGAGGTCATTGAGCGTGGGCGCGCAGCAGGTCTGCAAGGCCGCCAGCGCGTCGACACCACCGCTGCCACTGCCATTGAACGCGCCGCTGGCCCGCGCCGCCGTCAGGTCCAATATTTGATCGCCAATGGCCACACCCACGCGAAACGCCTCCTGGCTGTCGGCAAGGCGGAACGCCGCGAACGGCAGGTTTTGGATCGGGAAGTCCGTATCGGGCGTGTTGGCCGATGCAACCCAGCTGCGCAGTTGGGGGTCGTGGGTCTCGTTCAATGGCATCACGGTAGGGGCGTGTCCTGTAGTGGCGGGTCGGCGCTTCGTGGTGCGGGGGTTACTTGGTGGCGAGCTGGCCGGTGACTTCGGCAAACAGATCGGCGCCGACGTCCTTGGCAAACATGTCCCAAACCGGCTTGACCTTGTCGCGCATGCGTTGGCGCTCAGCGGGTGTCACGTCATTGACCAGCAAGCCCTTGGCCGCCATGTTGGCCTCGGCGCTCTTGGCTTGGTCGCGCGCCACGCCGCGCTGGAAGCTGCGCGTTTCCAATGCCGCTTCGCGCAGCGCCGCCTGATCGGCTGGGCTCAGACCGTCCCAGAACTTCTTGGACACCAGCGGAATGAAAGCGCCGTAAGAGTGGCGCGTGAGGGACAAGTACTTCTGCACCTCGTTGAGCTTGAGCGCGGCGATCACCGCCGAGGGCGTGCCCTGGCCGTCGACGGTGCGGGTTTCCAGCGCGGTGTACAACTCGGGCACCGCCAGCGGCACCGGGTTGGCGCCCAAGGCCTTGACGGTCTCCTGCGAGATCTTGGCCTGGATGGCGCGGAACTTCAGGCCCTGGAAGTCTTCCCATTTCTGGATGGGGCGTTTGCTGTTGGTGGCGTTGAAGAAACCGTTTTCCCAATAGGCCAGGCCGATCAGGCCTTTGGCGGGCAGCTTGTCCAAGAGCTTCTGGCCGGTGGCGCCGTCGAGCACCTTCTCGGCCTCCTGCTCGCTGCCAAACAGGAACGGGAAATCCAGAATTTCGAACTCCTTGATCATGCCGGTGAGCGTGCTGCTCTGGGGCACCACAAACTCGATGGTGCCGCCTTGCAGCGAGGAGGTGACCTGCACGTCGTTGCCCAGCGCGGCGTTGAAGTACACCTTGATCTGCACGCGCCCCTTGGTCTTCTGGCCCACCAGTTCGGCGAACTTGGCCGCACCTTGGCCCTGGTGCGACTTCTCGGGCAGCGTCACGCTGAACTTGGCGTTGACGGTTTGTGCCCAAGCGCCCATTGGCAAGGTGGCGGCAAGTACCAGCCCGACGGCCAGTGAAAGGAATGTGCGCTTCTGCGTCATGTTGATCTCCAGTTAAGACAGTTAGACAGTTGATTGAAAACTCAGCGAAACCATTGCATGGGCACCATCACCAGTGCCGGGAACAGCACCAGCAAGAACAGCACGGCGGTCTCCGCCAGCATGAAGGGCCAGACGCCGCGAATCACGTCTTCGATGCTGACCTTGCCCACACCGGCGGCGACGTTGAGCACCACACCCACCGGCGGCGTGATCATGCCGATGGCGTTGTTCATGATGAACAAGACGCCGAAGTACACCGGATCGATGCCGGCTTGTTTGCAGATCGGCAGCATCACGGGGGTCAGGATCAGTACGCTGGGGATAAAGTCCAGCGCCGTACCCACCACCACCACCACCACCATCATCAGGGCCATCAGCAGCGTGGGACTGCCCATGAAGGGGGCGAACAATTGCGTCAGTTGGCTCGGGATGTCGGCTACGGTGATCAAGTAGGCCGAAACAAAAGCCGCAGCCACCAGGAACATCACCACGGCGGTGGTCTTGGCGGTGCTGAGCAGGGCGTGGTAGATCTTGGCCGGCGTCAGCTCACGGTAGATGAAGGCGCCCACGAACAGCGCGTAAAACGCCGCCACCACACCGGCCTCGGTCGGCGTGAAGACACCGCCCTTGAGGCCACCCACGATGATGAGTGGCAAGACCAAGGCCCAGGCACCCGCCCCCAGGCTGCGCAAGCGTTGCCCGATGGGCAGGCTTGGGGCCACCTGCAACTGATCGCGTCGCGACACCCACCACCAGGTCAGCACCAAGGACAGCGCCATCAGCAGGCCGGGAAAAATGCCGGCGATGAACAGCTTGGTGATGGAGACACCACCGACCACGCCAAAGATGATGAAGCCAATCGACGGTGGAATGACTGGCGCGATGATGCCCGCTGATGCCACCAGGCCGGCCGCGCGGGCGGTGTTGTAGCCGGCGTCGCGCATCATCGGGATCAGTAATGCCGCCAGCGCCGCCGTGTCGGCCACTGCCGAGCCGGACAGACTGGCCAGGATCAAGGCCGAGACGATGGTCACGTAGCCCAAGCCGCCGCGAATGTGCCCAACCCAGGCGCTGGCCATGTCGATGATGCGTTTGGACAGCCCACCAGCGTTCATGAACTCGCCGGCCAGGATGAAAAACGGCACCGCCATCAACACGAAGTTGTCGGTGCCAGCGATGATGTTTTGTGCCAGAATCTGCGCGTCGAACTGGCCCATGAACCACATCAGCGCCGCGCCGCACACCAGCAGCGCAAACGCAATCGGCATGCCCAGCGCCATGGCGGCGAGCAAGGAGCCGAGAAAGACAGTCAGCGTCATGGGCGAGTCCCCTCGGTACGCGCAGGCGCCCTGTCCACATCGGCCAGGGCCTCCTGGATTTGGTCGTCGGTGTGCTGCACCATCACCAGGTTCTGCGCTTGTTCGCCGTGCACCAGCGCCTGAAAGATGTTGTAGAAGATGCTGACCATCAAGCCCAGCGCCGCGGCCACGCCGGCTGCATGCACCGTGGCGTAGGGAATGCCAGACACCGGCATGGTGTTGTCCAGGTTGATCTGGGCCTGTTTCAGGCTGCCCCAGAACAACAAGCCACACATCAGAATCATCAATACACCGGAGACCAGAATGCAGGCCTGGCGCGCCGCGTGGGGCAAGCGCCGCACCAGTGAGTCAACCCCCAGATGCGCATGCTCGCGGGACGCCAGGATGGCGCCCAGAAAGGTCAGCCAGACAAACAGCAGGCGTGAGATTTCTTCAGAAAAGGCGATGCCGGAATTGAAGCCATAACGCAACACAACATTGCCGAACACCAGCACGCCCATGCTCGCCAGGCACAGCGCAATGCAGACTTCAAGTGCGCGGGTGACCCAGCGGGTCAGAGTGGAGAGCATCGTGCTCGGCCCAGCTCGCGATTCAGGCGCCGGCGAATCCGGTGCCGTCATGCATCCAGGCGGCGTGCTTGGGCGCTTTCTTGGTGCGGTCCCATTCGTTGATCATGTCCCACTTGACGTCGTCCAATGCCTTCATCATTGCCGGGCTGGCGGTGTTGCAGGCCAGCTCAAGCCGGTGGCCGCTGGGGTCAAAGAAATAGATCGATTTGAAGATGGTGTGGTCGGTCACGCCAATCACCTCAATGCCGGCGGCTTCCAGTCGCACCTTGGCGGCCAGCAGCTCGTCCATGCTGGCCACTTCAAAGGCCAGGTGCTGGGTCCAGGCCGGGGTGTTGTGGTCGCGGTCCATCGGTGGCGAATTGGGCAGCTCGAAGAAAGCCAGCACGTTCCCAGCACCGGCGTCCATGAAGATGTGCATGTAGGGGTCGGGCGCCTTGGTGGAGGGCACCTCGTCTTCGGCAATGGCCAGCACGAATTTCATGCCCAGATGTTTTTCGTACCACAGGGCGGTTTGCTTGGCGTTAATGCAGCGGTAGGCGACATGGTGAATTCTCTTGATCAGCATGGGAATCTCCAGGATGCGGGGTGATCGGCGTGGGGTTGACAGCGATTAGAGTGCGTTTTGATCTATCATTCAAACAGACTTTTATGATGAATTTAGTTTGATTTCTTATGAATGTGACACTGCGTCAATTACGCGCCTTCTGTGCGCTGGCGAGCACCAACAGCTTCACCGACGCCGCCGCGAGCTTGCACGTCACGCAGTCGGCGCTGAGTGGCCTCATCAAGGAACTGGAGCAGACGCTGGGTGTGCAGGTGGTCAACCGCAGCACACGTAAGGTGGCGCTGTCGGAGGTCGGGCGCGAGTTCTATCCGCTGGCAACCAAAATCCTGCAAGACCTGGATGGCGCCCTGGATACCATGGCCGACCTGAAGGCGCTCAAGCGCGGCGTGGTGCGCATTGCCGCGCCGCAACTGATGTCGTGCTCGGTGCTGCCGGAGGTGATTGCCGGCTTCAAACAGCAATGCCCGGAGGTGCAGGTGCGGCTGTTTGACTGCCTGGTCGAAAGCGTGCTGGGCAAGGTGCACAGCGGTGAAGTGGACTTTGGCATTGGTCCCGAGCGCGAACCCTCGGCGGACATCGAGGCGCAAACCCTGTTCGAGTTGCCCTTTGTGGTGGTGTTCCCCAAGGGCCATCCGTTGGAGAAGAAGAGAAAAGTGCGCTGGAGTGAGGCGCTGCGCTTTCCCGTCATCGCCCTGCAGGGGGAGTACACCCAGCGGCTGCGGGTCGACTTGCATGAAGCCTTGAGTGACCAGTCGCTGCAACCCAGCAACGAAGTCAGCTTCATGACCACCGCCTTGGCCATGGTCAGCGCGGGATTGGGCGTGACCACTTGCCTGCCCTACGCCAACACCCTGATCAAGCTGCACCAGTTGCAGAGCCGGCCGCTGGTGGACCCAGTGGTGCGTCGCAAGTTCTTTGTCTTTACCCGCAGGGACCGACCCTTCTCGCCCGCCGCCAAGCGTTTTGCGGCCTATCTGTTTGAGCACGTGGCCCGGCAGCATCTGGCGCTGCAGGTCATCGGCTGAGCGGAAAGTCGGACAATCGCAGCCTGAGTTCCACCATCTTGAAGAGGGCACATGGCCTTGGCAATTTCTGACGTGCGGGTTCGATCACTTGGTCCGGTTGATGCGACGGCTTTTCGTGCCCTTCGATTGCGTGGCTTTCGGGAGCACCCCGAGGCATTCACTACGAGCTATGAAGAGGAGTCGCTCAAGCCGCTGTCGGTGTCAGAGGCCAGGTTGAGCCAGACTGGCCGAGAGAAATTCTGGGGCGCGTTCACCCAGAATGGAAAAGGTGACCTGGTTGGCATGGTGGGCCTGGACCGTGATCCGCGTCGCCACTGCCAGCACAAGGGCATGGTGATTGCGATGTACGTTGCCTCGGAGTGGGCTGGGCGTGGTCTGGGGCACGCGCTACTCGGCGCGGTATTGCAGGACGCGAAGGCGGCTGGCCTGGAGCGGCTGGTGTTGACGGTGACCCGTGGCAACCAGGCGGCCGAGCACCTCTATCAGCGCACCGGTTTTGTGTCGTTTGGCATCGAGCCGGGCGCCATCAAGGTCAACCAGCAACTCTACGATAAGAACTATATGGGCCTGGTCTTGTAGCGCGCCGGATTCTTGCCAGCGTTTTCGGCTGCTGACGCCCCCGATTTGGTGAAATCGGCTATCGTGTTGCACTTGAAAAAAAGGAGTGATATGAAGTTCAGTCAACGGGTAGTGATGGGGGCAGCTCTGACAGCGTCGCTTTGGGTCTCGGCCCAGGAGGGCGTGAGCGACAAGCAGGTGCTGGTGGGGCAGTTTGCGGCGGTTAGCGGACCCGCCGCGCAGTTGGGCCAGCGCATGCAAGTGGGCATACAGGCCTATTTTTCCGTTGTCAATGCCCAGGGTGGCGTGCACGGGCGCCAGCTCAAGTTGGTCACCCGCGATGACGGCTATGAGCCGGTCAAGGCGGTTGCCGCGGTCAAGGCTTTGATCCACGAAGACAAAGTTTTTGCACTGATCGGCTCGGTCGGCACACCGACTGGTTTGGCTGCCGTGCCGATCCTGACTGAAGAGAAAGTGCCACTGGTGGGTATGTTCACCGGGGCGCAAGCTCTGCGCGAACCGTTCAATCGGCAAGTGTTCCATGTGCGGGCGAGTTATTTCGACGAGACTGAACGCATGGTGCAGCACCTCACCAGCATGGGGGTCAAGAAGATCGCCGTGTTTTATCAGAACGACGCCTATGGCATGGCCGGACTGGAAGGCGTGAACCGCGCCTTGGCCAAGCGTCAGCTCAAGCCCACGGCGACGGGTACGGTCGAACGCAACAGCGTGGATGTGGCCAAGGCCCTGGACATTATCCTGAAGTCGGAGCCCGAGGCGGTGGTGCAGATCAGTGCCTACAAGTCCTGTGCCGCCTTCATCAAGCAGGCGCGTGGCAAAGCTTATGGCGGGCAGTTTTTCAATGTCAGCTTTGTTGGTTCGAAAGCCTTGGCCGATGAGTTGGGCAGCATCGGGCAAGGCGTGGTGATTTCGCAAGTGGTGCCCTTCCCGTATGCGCCGGTCAGCCAGGTCGTGCGCGAGTACCAGCAGCACATGGGCGAGTCCGGGCAGAAGGACTTCGACTTCTCCAGCATGGAAGGCTACTTGACCGCGCGGGTGTTTGTCGAAGGCTTGCGGCGCGCGGGCAAGGCGGTCACAAGGGAATCCTTGATCACCGCGCTAGAAAGTATCCGAAGCCTGAACCTGGGCGGCTTCACCATCAGCTACAGCGCAAAGGACCACCAGGGTTCAGGCTTCACCGATCTCACCATCATCGGGCGCGATGGCAAGTTCGTGCATTGAGGCGCCCGGTTGAGCGCGCCCTCAGCTCAGGTGTTTGCCGGCAATGCCGGCGAGTTCGAACATCGTGACTTGGGGCTTGCCGAAAACCGCTAGCAGTTTGCCGTCGGCGTTGATGGCGCGTTTGTTGGTGGCGTCCTGCAGGCCGTGGGCCTTGATGTAGTCCCACAGTTTCTTGATGACTTCGGTGCGGGCCACCGGCTGCGGCCCAATCACGGCGGCCAGCTCGACGCTGGGCACTTTGCCACTGGCTGCCGTCGTCTTGCGTGGGGCTTTGGGCGAGGTGGTCTTGACGGCGGCTTTGGTGGCCGTCTTTTTGGCGGGCGTCTTAGCACCGCTGGCACCCGTGTTGGTTGCCCGAGTAGCTACCTTTTTTGTAGCAACAGCAGCCTTGGCGGCGGTCTTCGCAGCCGTCTTGCGTGGCGGGAACTTGCTGGGCGCAAACTCGAAATTGACCTTGCCGGCTTCGGCGTCCCAGGCCAGCATCGCCTTGAAGGCGCGCCGTGTGCGCATGGAGACGAACTTGTCAAGCAAATCGGTCTTGCCGGTGCTCAGCAGTTTTTGCATTTGCGTGCGCTCAATCGGCTGTTGCAGAATGATTTGGCCGGTCTTGAAATCGCAACTCGGCGTGAGCTGCGCCAGAGTGGGTACTGACTTGTCGCACACGTAGTTCTTGCCATGCTCGAACACCCTGCCGCCTGCGGCGTTGCCGGCTCCCGCGCCACACTTGGGGCACGCGCCCAGTGATACCTGAGCGGAGAAGTCAATGATTTCACCGCCCTCTTCGCCCTTTCGGTCGTCGCCAAAGTCGAATTCCAGCTTGTAGTTCTTGGATTCTTCGTCGAACTTGATGACCATCTCGGCGGTGAAGGGCCAGCCCGCCTTGGAGCGGAATCCGTCCAGCGGACCAATCTTGCGGTCACGCAGGAATTGCTCCACTTCGGCGACTTCAAAGGTGCGTCCGGCCGGGGTCTTTCCAAAGGAGAAGCCACACCCTTCCTCATTGCCCGATTTTCCGGTGCAGGTGTAGCGGCGGTAGTTTTCCTTGACGACGCCGCCGCAGTTTGGGCACGCCGCGTGCAGCGTGGCGTAGTCGCCAGGGATGGTGTCGCGGTCGTATTCCTTGGCTAGTCTGACCATGCGCTCGGTCATCGCGGCAATCTCCGCCATAAAGGTCGCGCGACTCAGCTTGCCGTGCTCCATTTGGTTGAGTTTGTATTCCCACTCGCCGGTCAGTTCGGCCTTGGACAGTTCTTCCACGCCTAAGCCACGCAACAGGGTCATGAGTTGAAACGCCTTGGCCGTGGGGATCAACTCGCGGCCTTCGCGCAGCATGTACTTCTCGGCAATCAAGCCTTCGATGATGCTCGAGCGGGTCGCGGGTGTGCCCAAGCCTTTTTCTTGCATGGCTTCGCGCAGTTCGTCGTCCTCGACGGTCTTGCCGGCGCCTTCCATGGCGCCCAGCAGGGTGGCTTCCGAGTAGCGGGCCGGGGGGCGGGTCTTCAGACCCTTGGGCTCCACGGTTTCGGTCTTGACCTTCTCGCCCGCTTGCACCGGCACCAGGCTTTGGCCCTTGTCGCCGTCTTTGGCATCCGCCACCTCGTCGGCGGCTTCCTTGCCGTAAATGGCCAACCAGCCCGG
>CXWL01000208.1_pt1 | contig 15031 bp, 14 predicted proteins | sample 590931 | NCBI WGS metagenome assembly CXWL01 (sample SAMEA3498368, study PRJEB10139) | groundwater metagenome | biome: water well; material: biofilm material | place: Germany | collected 2015-04-27 | reverse complement strand
GTCTGGTTTCGCAGCAACAGCCGGAATGCGGATCTGCTTCGCCAGGCGGCGACGCAAGCTACCAGACGCACCCACGCTGACTGGACCTTTGTGGTCGGAATCATCGGCGGGACGGTCGTGCTGCTACTGGGTCTCGTCGCCTTTGTGCTGTGGATGGCGATCAGCCTCTGGAGCCGGTTTGCCGGAATACAGTAGAGCGGGGTCTGTGCCGGTCAAAACCCATCTTGTCCTTGGCCGGGCGCAACTTCCATGATACATCTGGAGCGGTTTATTCAAGGAGGGTGCATGAACGGCTCGGATGTAATGCAATCGGTTGCGGCAGGAAAACCTGCAGAGTACGGAAAAGTTCTGGTCGTCGATGATGATCCTGCTGTCTGCCATGTGACCGGTCAGATGTTGGAACTCCACGGCTTTCAGGTGTTGTACGCGGAGAATGGCGAGCAGGCGCTGGCGCTGTTCGATCAATATGACGATCAGGTCTCGATTCTGGTGGCGGATATCGTGATGCCGAAGATGTCCGGACCGCAGTTGGCCCATCTCTTACGCATCCAGCGNNGGGTGGATGCTGAAGAAGCCTTATTCTCCTTCCATTCTGGCGTCGAAAGTCCGCGATGTATTAGCGGCGTTCGAACCGAAGTCCGGAGTGGCCTCCTAACCACGTCTATCGGGGAGTGCGCTATCCAGCCAGCCGGTCTTTGAAGGTGAGTTCGGCGATCGCCGATTTATCCAGCTCGCCTTTCCCGCTCGTCACCAGCCGCTGATATTGCGCCAGCGTCGCTTCCGCCACCGGGAGTGTGAGTCCGGCCGCGCGTCCCATCTCGACGGCGATGCCGGAATCTTTCGCGGCGTGGGCCGCAGAAAAGTAGCAGTCATGGGCCCGTTGCTGCATGTCTTCTCCGTCAGTCTCCAGTACGCGAGAATTCGCGCCGGTTTGACTGAACACCTCGCGAAGCATCGTCAGATCCAATCCGAGGGCCTGGCCTAATCCGAGCCCTTCTGCCAGCGCCGCCGTATTGCAGTTCATCACCATATTCACCAGCGCTTTCACCTCCGCCGCCGTCCCGCTCGCTCCGACGTAGCGGACGGTTTTCCCCAGCGTCTCCAGCATCGGCTTGGCCCGCTCGAAGGCCATGCGTCGTCCGGCGCACATCAGATAGAGCGTGCCCTGGCGCGCTTGGGGGATACTGCTCGCCATACAGGCTTCGAGTGACGCACCGCCGAGCGCGGTGACGCGCTGTTCCACCTCGCGATGGATCGACGGGGACACGGTCGCGCAATTGATGAAAAGGCGGCCCTTTGCGTGGGCAAGCAGGCTAGAGGCATCATTCACGGAAAAAATCTGATCCATCGCCGCATCGTCAGTGACGACGGTGATGACCGTCTGTGAGGTCTGGGCCACGGCCGCCGGATCCGCAGCGGCCTGACAGCCGAGTTCTTTCGCCAATGCAGCGGCGACGGAAGTCTGCCGGTCATAGACGGCCGAGAGCGGAAAGCCGAAATCTTTCAGGCGGCGCGCCATGTTCGCGCCCATGCGTCCGACGCCGACGAATCCAATGGTCTCATGTGTGCTGGACATGACAGTGGCTCCCTGCAACGGCACGGGGATTTCGCGTGCCCGGTATGACTAGAGTGGTTGTGGAGTTTCCGGTTGTGGCATGAGACGGGTCCAGCGCAGGCTGGTTTTTCCGTCGCTGGTCGTGAAGCCGCCCTCCTGCGTGGCGACGATGCCCAAAGTCCGCTGCCGTTTCTGTGTGGGCTGTAATTGCACGATGCCGTCCTTCGTCACCACCGTGCCGCGGGTTTGATCCATGATGAACAGATCCGTGGCCGCAGACTGTTTAATGGTCCAGACAAAGGTGGCCGGCCCGCCGGCATAGGTGCCCGTGCTTTCCCAGACTCCCACCAGGGCGCGATCCACGCTCTTAAGTTGAAACACAGGGACGCTCGTGGTGTTGTTCCGCAGGCTCCAGAGTTCAGCGGGGATTTTTCCGGGAGGCTGATCGCCGTCCAGCCTTGTCCAGGTGCTGTGGAGACTGCCGGTGGTCACAAACGAATCGGGTTGTCCCGTCACGTAAGTGCCTTTCCACGATTGCCCCTTGAAGGTATTCGCACGGTCGAGCGACCAGCGGCCGGACTCGGCATCCAGCACCCCGTCAAACTGCGTCAGGGACGAGAGCGTCCAGGATTGATTCTGTCCGATCACCAACAGGTAGTTATGCTTCGTCGTGCCTTGTAGGGCGTGCGCTTGCCAGGTGCCCACCAGTGTGCCGGTGTCGATCGTCGAGGCTTTGGTGGGGCCGGTCGAGTCTGTCGCGCCCACAGTTCTTGTCTGCGTGACCGTCACCGGCGAGGTATGCAAGAGCGACGGAGCTCCGGTCTGACGATCGACCGTGGCCGCATCCGTGGAGGCCACGGGAGGTGGAGGTGGAATCCGGGAGGCCACGACCGCAGCCCCATACCGTTCCGCCGCGCTCTTGCCGATAGTCATCACGGAGTCTGAGAGGTTGCTGGCATGAATGGACGAGACCATGACCGTGACGGCATTCTCGCCGCGCATGAAGGTCAGCCGCGACAACGAGGGCGGGGAGTCAATCCGAATGGCCCCGTCTCCCAGGCCCGCCACGAGCACGCTATCGCGTCTGAGCCGGTCCTTGTTGAATCCGGCGCGCCGGTCCTTGCCGGGGGTTTCGTCCACCTGCACGGTCACGGCATTGGCGCTGTCGCGGGTTGATTTGAAGACACAGGTAGTCGCATCGGTGCGCTGACCTTCCCGGGCCGGTTCGCCCAGGGCGCGTTCGGCCTCTGCCGACGTGATCAGGGAGCAGGGATCGGTGTCCGAGGCAAACGGCGAGAGGCCGTTACCGCAGGAGATGAGGGTAAGACTGGACAGGCATAGACTGCTGAATGAGAACCAGCGTGACATACAGACACAGACTCCAGAAGATGGAGAAATGATTGTACATGGATCGTGGGTCAGGTGCTACCCGCCCCATTGGGGGGAGCGGGTAGAGACTGAGAGGAAGAACCTAGGGAGGTTCACGTCATCGAGGTGCGACTGGTTTTTCCATTAACCCGCGACAAATTTCAGCGAGACGCCGTTGATGCAGTAGCGGAGTCCGGTCGGTTTCGGGCCGTCATCGAAGATATGTCCCTGGTGGCCGCCGCAGCGGGCACAATGCACTTCTGTTCGGGTCATGAAGAATTTCGAATCAGTGCGCGTCTCCACCACCTTCGGATCGATCGGCTGCCAGAAGCTGGGCCAGCCGGTGCCGCTATCGAATTTATGCTCCGACGAATAGGCGGGGAGATCGCAGCCCGCGCAGTAATAGATGCCGGAGGCGTGATTCTCATGCAGGGGACTCGTAAACGCCCGCTCCGTGTCTTCGTGGCGCAACACCTGATAGGCCGCGAGCGACAGCTGCTTCTTCCACTCGTCGTCGGCCTTCGTCACTTTAGCAATGGCGGGGATCTCAATCTTGGGAGGCATAGGGCATCTCCTTTATCGGGTCAGAGAGGGAATGTGATGGTCAGTCGAATAACTGAATCAATCCTTACATAAGCCAATACGGAAGGGCAAGGAGAGGGGGTGCGGCGGAGTCGATACCCCGCCTGCTCCGGCACTTCGGCGCGACCACACTAAGTTGCTCAGCTGCTCAACACCGAAACTTGTTCCATTCAATGCTTCGCCTAAACGGAACTTCGAACATCGGCATTGCCAGCCGGGAGCTGGTCGCAGCTGATCAACAAGTGTGGTACCCGCGCCTTCATGCAAGTCGCAGACGAGGTGTCGTCTCCGCCGCACTTGGGAGAGGGAGAAAATCGTGCATGTAGGAACGAGGAGGCTTGACGTATGACGGGGATGAAGAGGCGCTCTTCCCTTACACAAAGAGGCTACGGGTATGGATTACCGTGACGTCAGCTCGCGCGCATGTGAGATTTCACGGTGTCCAACGGAACGGACTTGTGACGCCTCGACCGTGATAACCGCGGCGGTCTTTCCTTCCAAGGTGGTGAACTCCACCTCGTACGCCTGACCGTCACGATAGATATGCACGACAGTGCCTACATCACCAGCCACAAGCCCTTCACTGGGCACGGCGGTTCCCAGTACCACAAGGTCATGTTCTTTAATCATGATGGCAACTCCTAATCGAATGGATAGGCCGTGACCAACCGAGGCCTATCGGTTCCTCTATCAACAACCCACACCGTGCGAATGAGAGGCACCTGGCCCTCTGGGGTGACCAGCGGACCATCTACAATATACTTCTGGCCGTGGCGGGATGTCATGGTTATTGTGATTGGGGAATGCTGGATCAATAGTCGCAAAGCGCTGGCCAAAAGCTCCCACTCTGATTGTCGGAATCCCATTGCGACGAAAAACGCTGCCTTACCCTTTCCTGCCGGATGAGAGAGATTGAGCAGGTAGTCCCGAACCTTTTCGGATTCAATGATGCAATGAGTAGCGTTTGGTATCGTCATTGCGAGTGCCGACTCAGTAGCAACAGCCCTTCTTCCTATACCTGAGGTGAATAGGAATAGAGAAGAGGAGGAAAGAAATTGTGAGCATTCTACACAGATTGGCGGCTTCAGCAAGGCCTGTTGGCAGGCACCGAGGCGAATCGATTGATGAGCTGGACGTGTTCTGCCGTGGCCATAGCCGGCACTTGCAGACTTGTGCGTGTCGCGGCGCGCAATCCCTGCGCGGGGTAGCCGAAGCCCTGCATTTCGAACCGCGCAAAGGCGCAGCTAAGACGTTTGCTGTGCCAGGAGGTCGAGGGTTAGTTGGTCGGGCTTGCCGTCGAAGTATTTAAGCAGGGCATCTTTGAAGATCTTGTTGTCGGTGGTTGCGGTCATGAACAAGGTCAGGCAGGACCGGAATTTAAGATTGTCGGGGAAAGAGAAGATCTCTTCAGCGCTGCGCCCGTTCACGTTGAGGACAAGCTGCGTACATGCTCTGAGCCTTGGACCTAAGACAGGGTGTTGCAGATAGGCTTTGGCTTCTTCGAGTGAGGCAATGGCGAACTTCTGTGCCATTCCACTGTGACCAAGGCCTGTGATTTGAGGAAAGATAAACCAGATCCAGTGACTCGACTTTCTCCCGGCTCGCAGCTCATCAAGAACTGTGTCATAGACGAGCTCTTGCGCGTCAAGAAAGCGTTGAAGATTGTAATCATCAGCCATGCGCTGTGCCCGCGACGAAATGTGGTCTCAGCCTCTGCCGCATTATTTGAAATTCAGAATGTCCTCGTTCTTCTGCTCCAGTCGTGGAAGCAGTTCCGCACACGCGTTTCACCACCTGTTGCGCTAGGATCTTGATGCACACTGACACCTTTTCCCGCTCAGGCGAAGGTGGTGATGTTTGCTGTGGGGAAACTGCTTTGTGTCTGCCTATGCGCGTCTCCTTGCGCTCTCCGAAAGAAGGGGCCGCGGCCGGTAGAGAGACCGGCGTTCGGTAGCGAGCCTAGCGGCCTCGGAGGCTCAACTTTAACTCCCTTGAGAATATTTTGGTAATGCCAAATGTGGGCGCACCTTGCCTATTATTTCCAGGATCGTTTTTGCATCCACGATCAGTTGCGGATGGAGCAGCATAGGGGCACACGCCTTCTCGTCCAAGAATGAATGAAGAAACGCCGGGTGAATGATGCCGATTTGATACTTTTGTTCGTGGAGTTCAAGACCCTGGTCGACGTTGCCTGCGCGCATGGCCTGTTCAGCGCGTTCATGCAGTTTCTTAAACTCCAGCTCGTGCTCCGGCAACCACGCTGCTGGAGGCACATAAGGTGGAATTCGGTGGGCCAGGGCGTCGCGATAATTCTTAGCATAGTCCTGATGCCAGCTGCTGATGCTCTCAAGATACTCCCGCAAGGTGAGTGGAAGATGTTTCTTTGTCTTGCGTTGAAAGAGGCCAACATCGAAGGGATTGATGCTAATCTGTCGCTCAAGGACATACGCCCAGGCGAGGTTATCGGGTAGTCCGTGGATATTAATCAAGAAGGCGTGAAGATTAATTTCGAGATCGTTCCGCTCGTCATCATCCAGTAGCTGAGTCCTTCGAATCGGAAAGATCCTGAAGACGTTCTTCAAGCACCGTGTGATGATCATCAGGCGTCTAGCAGCACCGTAAATGATGTGCTCTCGCGCCCGTTGTTGAGTGAGTAAAGAGGGGACATCACGCGCAAGAGATACCCATGCCTCAGGCAATTCCTCAGATAGGGATTTCCACTCTCTCTCTAGTTGCGTGTGTTGTTCAGCAGAGTAGTGCACGGCGGCACCTATTATGGAGGTTCTGACAGTGAGCGAATATGCTAACTGCTCCCTAGGGGGCAGGATCGTTCTCTGCCTCGTGCCAGGTAAACGCGTCATCCCCGAACATTTCGATGTCATTCTGCATTGCAGTAAATGCGTCACTTCCAACAAAGTTTTCTGCATTCGCACGGAAGCTCTGCTCAATCCTCTCTCGCTGCCTGGGTGAGATGCTTGAGGATAGTTCTATTTCGCGCCGGGCTTTGCCGTTCAGGTATTCAAAAAACGCCCTTGGCAACGTATAGCGCTGTGGCTGGATAAGGCCTTTTTTCAATCGGACCTTCGTGCCGTGCCATTGATTAGGGTGCTCTTCATGAATAGACCCAAGAATTACGAATCTAGGAATCTTGCAATAGACAAAGTTAGTTATTTGACTGCGACAGAGATCCATATCAACTGTACGCATGAGATACCGATTGAGGTTTGGAGAAAGGTCCGTCTTCGCGTTCGAGATGGATTCAATCGCATCTAATGGAATGAGGTGTTGGTGAAATCGTCCGGGGTGCTCGCTTTTACCGAGCAGAAACATCTTCCAAGCAGTATCTGCTTCAACTATCCGTTGTAGTGCCTCGTGACCGTAATTTTTGTCCAACTGGGTTTCTTCTTTGTAGAATGTCAAGACCCGCCAGGAGACCGAAACGCAAAAGCGCAGGAGCCATTCCTCATATTGAATTGAGTCCGTACCCTTCAGATAGGGGTAGAAAAGTTTTTCGGCAAAAGATGTCTCGATGCGACTCAAAATCCCCTCGCATTCCGCACATAACCAATGGCGTTTGAGTCCGTCCTGAACGCGTAGATTTGGGTTCATGCCAAACCGCAAGTGACCGTTAGCGGACGTTTCCCTCACCCAGCGGAAAATGAATGCCGGCACAATGTGGCTTAGTTGCAACTCCTTGTCGGCATTACAAAGGCGGCAGTGGCTTTTGAACATTTGGGCAATCCCGTGGTGAGCGTAACTATAGCACGGCTATATTGCGGCTAAACTGTGGCAGAACTGTCCTGGCCAACCGGTTTTGTGTCTCGGCTCAAGAATGACTGGTTTTACTGAACATACAACCAGGGGGAAGAAGGACTTAGAGTCGATTGATGGGGGTGGCTTTGGGGTCGAGCAATAGATGCTCCGCTGTGGACCCCAACACCGCGATGTCTGACAAATTACCCAGTCGAAGCGATAGCGGACCGCCAATTCCCGATTGCACAGCTACGCGTACTTCTTGCTCACCTGACTTCTCTTTGAACTTCAAGAACTCATCCAGGGACCTGTATAGGTCTGCCTATCACCATATTCGATCTTTCTCCAAGAAAATTTATACCCTGCCTTAGTTACTGCCAGTTCCAGTCTTCGCAAAAACTCATTGGCGTCAAAGAAAAGCACGTAAGAATCTCCAAACCCGAGTGTTTCCAGTCTGAGACGCGAAAATGGCGTCAGGAACCATTGTTTGAATTGAGCGAAGAATGCCGAGTGGAAATTGAGGGAGAGTTTTGGAGTCCTGAAATGGTTCCAGGAAACATTCCCTGCGGCAGTGTGAACTCAGGACAGCCTCAATTGAATAGCTTGTCCTCTATCAGCTTCATGGAGCGGTTCACATAGAACATGTCTGGGTCTTGTTTGGTGGCTCTGACGCGGATTTCAAAATCAGGCGCTTTCGGATCATTGGCATTAAATAGGATCAACCCAATTCCACAAATACGAGACAATGTATCCAGTCGTGCAATGTCATCCGGTGGAGAACTCACAGGAACGACGATATAAGATTTGTGGCTAAAGAGCCGATACGCACAAGCCTGCCCGAACGCAGTAATCAAATTTGCCGTGTCTAATTTAATCTCGGCGGACACGATTTCCGTAGGAAACTTCACAACATCGCTGTTCTTGGATTGTCGAATTCCTATAACGTCTGGCGTTCCCCATTTATCCTTGAAGAGGCTACCGCCAACCTCTATTGCTTTTGTGCATTCTTCCAACTCGTTTACGAGCCAATTGGCGAAAGGTTCGTAGAACGATTTTTCAGAGACCTTGTCCTTTATAGGGGGGCTGGTTTTAGGCTGATCCTTCTCACGATACTTCGCATGAAACCAGAGTCCACGGGCAGGCTTGAATACAAGATCGGGTAGCTTTACGTCCATATCCCAAAGCGTGCCCTGAATTGTATTCTTCGGAATGTGTGGCAATGCTTCCTGTACCGCGCGAGCCATTTCCATGAAGCGGATTCCCTGAGGGGCGTTAATTAAAAGCGTTAAGGCTTTTTCGATGACTTGGTCTTTGTTTGTTGGGGGCATCGATGCGAATCTGCCCAATCAGTTCTCTATTGTCAAGAAATGAGCATATGGGGGTAAGAGGAGAAAATGGTGCCAGAAACCATTGTTGAATTGAGCCGAGAAGGCCGAGCCAAAGTCGAGGGGAAGTTTTGAGCCAATGGGGTAGGCCTCTCAGTTTTGAGCCGGGGCCTTTTGAATTTACGAGGCTGTCGCGGTCGCTAACGGTTCATTCCGTTCAGCCGGTGGGGCTGTGGGGATGTCCTGATTGAAGGCTGCCGGCAGGACTTTTTCGATCTGCTCAACCGGAATGAGGGTGAGCTCGTCGCACACTCTGGCCTTCTCATCTCCATAGAAACCGGCACCCCTTACATTTGGCCCGAAGACCCTGCTATGGTGCGGTCATGTCTACAAAAGCTCCTATCGTGTCACTCACTGTGAATTGTGCGAATGGCCAGTGCGGGAGGGAGCTCGACTCTCAGCGCAACCAAGGCTACCCCGATTCGACTGTGCCGCCTGGTTACATCCACAAGGTCTACGATCCGGCTCTTCCGCCGTTTCAAGTCGTCTGCGCAAAATGCGGACACTACTCGCTCCGCTATCAACGGCCCAGGCCTGACTGAACGACGCGTGACCTTCTCAGCGCTGGCTGACTTCCCGCATTCTGAATCTGTTACAGTTGGCCCCCATGACGCGCACTGTCCGATCTGCCTTCGTTCTTCTTCTCTTTGTCCTATCCAGCGTACTGATCTTTCCGGCTGCGACCGTTCTTGCCCTTGATCGGGAAGTTCCCGCTATCGTTCCCGCTCCGCAGACTGCCGGCTGGTGGATGCCTCAACACGAGCGCAATGTGGCGCGCGTGCGACAGGGGTCTGTCGATCTACTCATGATCGGCGATTCGATTACGCAGGGATGGAGCGATGAGGGGCGGCGGGTGTGGGATCGCTATTATGCCAATCGCCGGGCGGTGAATCTGGGATTTAACAGCGACCGGACGGAACAGGTCTTGTGGCGATTACAGCACGGAGAGATCGACGGTATCCACCCCAAGGCGGCGGTGGTGATGATCGGTACGAACAACTCGGGGACAAGAGAAGACCCACCGGAGGAGACGGCTGCCGGGGTGCAGGCGATTGTGACGCTGTTACGTGCGCGGCTCCCGGAGACCAAGATTCTTTTGCTGGGTATTTTCCCGCGAGGCGCGACTTCGAGTGATTCTATTCGGCTGGTGAACGGATCGATCAATGCTCGTCTCCGTGGATTCGCCGACGGTCAGCACCTGTTCTATCTGGATCTCGGCCACTTGTTTCTGGATCGCGACGGTCGGCTGAAGCGAGACCTCATGCCGGATCTGCTTCACCCCAATGAACAGGGCTATCGCGTGTGGGCCGAAGGCATGGAAGGTCAGCTCAAGGCATTGCTGGGAGAGTGAGAAGAGGTGAGTGTTGATTGCGCCGCAGTACGCCAGAGGCTGAGGCCAGACTATTGGGGCCGTCTGATCCTGATGGCGTCACGGTCAACGATCACCAGTGCTCGAGTCAGCTCCACATCCGGTATTTCTCCGAGAAGTCGTTGAAGTGCTTCCTGGGATTCCTCAATCGTTGTTGGCCAAACATGGAGTCGAATAATGCCGGCATGGGAGCCGACTGGAAAGGATCTCTGATCCGCGAAATCTTCATCGAAGGTGATGATGATGGCTTGTCGGCTCTGTGCCCAGACAAAGATCTCTTCATCAGGCTGTCCAGACAAGGCGACATCTGAGGTGTGGTAAATCGTCCAGTGTGGCCGACGGGTGCGCAGCCACTGCGCTATGGCTCGGGGAACGTTTTGATCGAGCAGGACGGTAAGCGGCTCAGGCACGGGGAATCACTTTGTCTTCATCGATTACATGGCTGGCATAGTCTAACGCCGATGCCACATCTTCACGAGTCAGCTCCGGATAGGTTTGGAGAATCTGATCGTTGCTGTAGCCGCCTGCAATCAGACCGAGAATGTTGGTCACCATGATCCGAGTCCCTCGGATGCATGGCTTTCCGCTGCAGATGTGGGGATCGATGCTGATTCGATCGTAGCGCATAAATGACCCTCCCGAAGCGAGCTTCTTCTACTGTCGCGCTGAATGGCTCATGATAACAAGCTCGACTCAATGGGTCAAAGAATCTGAGCGAGCACGGCAGCACAGACGATTGCTACTCTGAGTCAGTACGGGGCTGCGGGATGGGGGGCGGCCCCGGCCTTCAGCCGGGGCCTCTTGAAGTTACGAAGCGGTCGAGGTGGCGAGTGGTTCGTCTCGTTCGGCTGGCGCCACGCGATCCTGATTGAAGGCCGCCGGCAGGACTTCTTCGATCCGTTCCACCGGAATGAACGTGAGCTGGTCGCGCACTTCCTGTGGCACTTCTTTCAGATCCCGCTCGTTGGCCTTCGGCAGAATGATCCGCTTGATGCCGGCGCGGTGGGCCGCCAGGACTTTCTCCTTGATGCCGCCGACCGGCAGGACCAAACCACTCAGACTGATTTCTCCCGTCATGGCCGTATCGCTCCGGACGGCTTTGCCCACGTAGGACGAAGCGAGTGCCGTGGCCATCGTGATGCCGGCTGACGGACCGTCTTTCGGGATCGCGCCTGAGGGCACATGGATATGCACTCCATTGCGTTTGAACTTGGAAATATCGAGCCCCATGCTCTCGGCATGCGACCAGAGATAGCTCCGGGCCGCTCTGGCGGATTCCTGCATCACATCGCCTAACTGCCCCGTCAGGGTCAGTTCATGACTGCCGGGAAGCAGCGTCGTTTCGATGTACAGGACATCACCTCCCGCCGGTGTCCAGGCTAATCCAGTCGCCACACCGGGAGGCAGTGTTTTGCGCCCTTCCTCCGGCATGAATCGTTCTGAGCCGAGCCATTCATCCAGCATATCCGGGCGAATGGTCACCGGCAGGCGCTCCTGGCCCTCAGGAAGTTCGGCGAAGGCTAAGGCTACTTTTCTCGTCAACCGGCCGAGCATTTGCTCCAGCTGGCGCACACCGGCTTCCCTGGTGTACCGGCTCGTGACGAGGTTCAACACCTCGTCGGACAGCAATGCCTGTTCGGCATTCAAGCCCGCTTCCTTCAACCGTCGCGGCCAGAGATAGCGCCGGGCGATCTCCGCTTTCTCATGTTCGCTGTAGCCTTGGAGGCGGATGATCTCCATCCGGTCCAACAAGGGTTGGCTGATCGTGTCCAGCGTATTCGCCGTCGTGATGAAAAAGGCCTTCGACAAATCGAAGGGAAGATCCAGATAGTGGTCGCGGAACGTGTGGTTCTGCGCCGGATCGAGAATCTCCAACAGGGCTGCTGCGGGATCGCCGCGGAAGTCGCGCCCCATCTTGTCGACCTCATCGAGCATAAGCACGGGATTGTTTACCCCGGCTCGCCGCACGGCTTGAATGATATGACCCGGCAATGCGCCGACATAGGTGCGGCGATGGCCGCGCAATTCAGCTTCATCGTGCACGCCGCCCAGGCTGAGCCGCTCGAACGTCCGGCCCATGGCCCTGGCGATCGATTGCCCGAGGCTCGTCTTGCCGACACCCGGAGGGCCGACTAAGCAGAGGATCGGCGCCTTGGCCGACGGGTTGAGCTTTAAGACGGCAAGATGCTCCACGATCCGCTCTTTTACCTCTTTGATGCCGTAATGATCTTCTTCGAGCACCTGCCGAACGGTTGCCAGGTCAATCGCATCTGCCGAGGCTTTCTTCCAGGGCAATTCGAGCACCAGCTCCAGATAGGTGCGGAGTACCTGATGATCTGCCGACGATGGCGGCACTTTGGCCAGGCGCTTGAGCTCCCGTTCCGCTTCCTTCCGCACATGGTCGGGCAGGTCCGCCTCGGTCACTTGTTTCTTGAGGCGGGCGATCTCGTTGTCGTCGCCGTCGTCTTCGCCCAGTTCCTGCTGAATCGTTTTTAACTGCTCCCGCAACATGTATTCACGCTGGCTCTTGCCGATCTTCGCCTGCGCATCGCTGGTGATCTTGTCGCGGAGTTGGAGAATCTGGATCTCCTTGGACAAGGCCACGTAGAGGGCGCGTAGCAGATCCAGCGTCGCGGTGCTTTCGAGCAGCTTCTGCTCTTCCACCACGCTCAGGTTGACCAGGGAGGCCACGCGATAGGCCAGGACCACCGGATCATCTTCATGGCTCAATGCCTCGCTGGCCTCTTGCAGGCCAGGAGCTTGGATCACTCGTGGGAGTTCCGTGACCAGTTCCTGAATCGCCCGATGCATGGCCTGCACTTCCGTGCCGGTCTCTGACGGGCGGTCCAGTGACCGGACCCGCGCGATGGCATAGGGGGTCGACTGGGTTTCTTCGATCAGGGCAACACGGTCCACGCCCTGGACGAACGCGTGAATCGCACCTTCCGAGGACTGGCCGATCTGCTTGATGATCGCTTTGGTGCCGATCGTATAGAGATCGCTCAGGCCCGGTTCTTCGGTCTGCGGGTCGCGCTGGGCCACGACCAGGATCATTTTCTCTTCTGTTTTCATTGCCGCTTGCACCGCCGCCATCGATCGTTCCCGACCGACGGTGAGGGGCATCATGACGCCGGGGAATAAGACGGTCCGCTTGATCGGTAATATGGGTAAGGTCAGCACTTTGGTCTCGCTGTCCATGTTGAGTCCTTTCTCTCTCTCATCCCTGAGCAGAGACACGTTGGGTGAGCGTGTGAGAACAGAGATAGATCGGGGATCGGGCAAGTCAAGGGCAGGCTTGAAGATGTTCGCTTAACCATCCGAAAAGATAGAACGATGGCGGTGACAGTCTTTCAGCGGTCCTGAAACAGACTGCCGGCGGCGCGAAGAGTTCGCTCATTGCCGCGGCCTGATGTGGCGGTCGGGGGTGTCCCGGGTGGGCTGTCATAGGTGTCCATGCCGGCGAGATCGAAGAAGAGTCCGAGGCTGTCCTTGGTGCCCTGACCCAAACCGGCCAGGCCCTGGTAGCGATCGGCTCCTCCTTCATCGATGAAGAGCGCCCAGGATTCACCGTCGGCCTCTCCCAGGCCGGTGCTGCGGGTGAGGTCATAGGTGTCGGGCCTGGTTCCGGCGTCAATGGACAGGCTCACGCTGCGTTCGCTTGCTGCGCTCAGGTTGTACTTCGGGCCGGAGGGCGTATAGCGATCGGCTCCCTGGGCATCCACGAACAGTCCGGTGCCATAGTGACCGGCGGCGCCAAGGCTGGTCCGCCCCCCGGTGCGGATGTCGTCTCCGTCGAGATCGAGTGTTACCCCGACGCCGAAGTAATAGCCGGCTCCCTGGGCCATGTTACCGCTGCGATACTGATCCTGCCCTTCGAGATCGATGAGGTAACCCAGACCGCCGGCCAGGTTCGGGAGCTGGGCCTCCGCTTTGGAGCTGCCTCCATCCAGCCCGGCGCCGCTTCCCATGCCGAAGCAGAGATACTGAAAGGTCGGGTCACCCGGTTTGGCCGTGGGCGCGTCCTGCTGATTGAACGTACTGGGATATTTGTCGCCGCATTGATACACGTCGTTGCCGGCATGATCGATGACCGCACCCGTCCCCAAGGGCCCGCCGAATCCGATGGCGAAGGCATGGCTGGTGTACCGGTCGTTTCCGGCCAGATCGACCAGAAGGCCGAGTCCACCGAAAGCCGCGCCTTGCGTGAACCGGTTGCCCATGTACACATCGTTGCCCTTGCGGTCGAAGAGCACCCCGATGCCGGCGAAGCCGGTGCCGCCGGAGCCCTGATCGAGCTGATAGACGTCGTCGCCGGCCAGATCGACCAGCAGTCCGACGCCGAGCCGGCCGGTGGCCAGTCCGAGCGGGTCGCTTGTGTAGGTGTCGTTGCCGGAAAGATCGATGACCGTGCCGATGCCATGGTCGATGTCGGACGAGGAGGCGATGTTCCCGTGGTAGGTATCGTCCCCGCCGAGGTCGATGACGAGCAACACCCGGCGATCCAGATCGTAGGTGTTGACGCCGGGACCGCCGATCACGATCAGGCCGCCGCGCGTCTGCTGCACAAAAAGCACGTCGCCGGTGATGCCGGGNNTGTTCATCCACGAGCCGGGCGAATTCTGCATCGAGCTTGCGGTGCGCCGCGCGTTCCTGGGGCGGCTCGTTTGAGCGGGGAGCAAACTGATCGGCCACCGTTCTGGCATGTTTAAAGAGAAACCGCCGTTCATCGTCGGAGAGATTGGCCAGCGCTTTCTCCCGCTGGATGGCCGCATCCTCTAACGTGTCGGTCAGGAACGCAACGATATCCTTCTGGGCGGTTGTGCCCGGGAAGGGGAGCGGCTTGAAATATTCGGACGTGCGGTCGACGGCGGCTTCCATCACATCCAGGAGCGCCGGCACATTGTCCACGCCTCCTGCGGCCAGTTCTGCCATCAGAAGCCCCTGATGTTCCAGTGAGGAAAACCCGGTCCAGGGATCCGTGAGGCTTTGGAGGGCGATGCGCCGCTTGTAGCGAGCCGG
>CXWL01000768.1_pt1 | contig 15033 bp, 15 predicted proteins | sample 590931 | NCBI WGS metagenome assembly CXWL01 (sample SAMEA3498368, study PRJEB10139) | groundwater metagenome | biome: water well; material: biofilm material | place: Germany | collected 2015-04-27 | reverse complement strand
TGATAAGCTCACCCTGGAAATCTGGACGGATGGAACGATCTCTCCTCGTGATGCGTTGTCCACAGCGGCTGGCATCATGCGCGATCACGTCGATATCTTTATCAATCCCGATGAGCGAGTCGAAGGGCGCGCTGATTTAGGGAGCGATGAAGCTCAACGTGAAGTGAACAAGCATCTCTTCCGCAGTGTGAACGAGCTGGAGTTGTCGGTTCGTGCCGCGAATTGCTTGAAGAACGCGAACATCAAGACCATCGCCGATTTGGTCCAGAAGAGCGAAGGGGAGATGTTGCGCACGAAGAACTTCGGCAAGAAGTCACTCAATGAAATTAAGGAAATCTTGACGGAAATGGGCTTGGGGCTCGGCGTCAAGCTGGATGCGGTGCAGCCCATTAGCGGTAATCCGAAGAGCGAGTAACGAAACAAGAGGCAACCCGTGCGTCATAGAAAAAATGGCAGACAGCTCGGACGTAACACGAAACATCGATGGGCCCTATTCCGGAGTCTCGTAACGTCGCTCCTTGAACATGAACGTATCGAGACGACCGAGGCGAAGGCGAAGGAAATTCGAGGGTTCACGGACCGAATGATTACCCTCGGCAAGGAAGGGTCGTTGCCGGCTCGTCGGCAAGCGCTTGCCTTTATCCGCAGCAAGGATGTCGTGTCAAAATTGTTCAGTGATGTTGCGGTTCGGTTTAAAGACCGTACCGGCGGCTATACGAGGACGATCAAGACGAGACGGCGCATCGGCGATGCGGCCAAGATGGTTGCGATCGAACTCGTCACACGTCTAGAGGTATCGACAGTGAAGAGCGAATTGCCTGCAGTTGTAGCTCCTGCGAGTCCCACTGCCGACTAGGTCTCCAGTCAAGGAGATCTAGTCGCGCGTGCGACGTTGCCCTGTTGTTTCAACGACTCTCCTATCCCGCTACCCTCATCTTCACCAAGTGAACTTATGCCGCGGTGCCGGCATGAGTTTACTTGGTTTTTCTCTCATGCTACTATCGTGCCAGTCGAATCTTCGTTAGTTAAGAAGGAAGCACATATAAAGTGTGGCAATGTGTAATACGGCGCGGTTTGTTAGCGCTGAGTGGGGTGCTGGCCTGTTTTCTTGTCTATCTGCTCATGACGCATTCGACCGCAGTATCCACTCCGACCGCAACGGCGCCTGGAACCATGGACGCTGCTGATGCGACGATCTCTAATTTTATCTTCACCCAAACAAAGGGCGATGCGGTGCAGTGGCAGGTGCAGGCGCACGAAGCTCGGCTTTTTGAGCGAGATAGGCGGGCGATGCTCCAGGTCGTTGCTGTCACGCTATTTGGCCAGCAGGGGAAGGAATTGACTGTGACAGGAGATGAAGGGGTTCTGAATACAGAGACGAAGAACTTTCTTCTCTCTAACCGCTCAGAGCCACTTGTGATTCATACCGAGAGCGGGTATGTGATCTATACAAACCATCTTGCTTGGACGGATCAGACTAGAGAAATACGTACGCAGGACGCGGTTCGTATCGTGGGGCATGGCTTAGAGGTAACAGGGCGTGGGTTGATTGGACATTTGGACAGAGAAGAGTTTGACGTACTTGAGGACGTGCATGTGGATTTGGCTCCTGCTTCTTAATGTGTGCCTGTTTGGCTTCGCCTCGTTGCGAGGATCGGCTAATGCGGCCCTGCCTCAAGGCGGCGCCGAGCAAGCGGTCAGCACGACTATTACGGCCAAGAAAATGACCGTGAAAAATCAGGATAGCCAAGCGGTCTTTGAGGGATCGGTTGTGCTGACTCGCGGGTCGCTGGTTGTCTATTCCGATCGTATGGTGGTGATGTTTCGCGCGCAGGAGGCTCCCGCGAGTGATGATCGGAAGGGGCGTGAGACTGTGAAGGGCGTTGTGCCTTCAAAAGGGCCTGATGCCGTGCCGGCGGTGTCGAATCGTTCGGTCAATCAGATTGAGGCGACCGGACGGGTCAAAATCGAGAAGGATTCAGGCAGTGCGACCTGTGAGAAAGCCATCTATTATCATGATGGGGATAAGATCGTGCTGACAGGAAACCCGGTGGCTTGGGATAAGGGCACACGAGTCAGTGGTAAACAAATCACGATGTTTTTAGCGGAAGATCGGAGTGTGGTGGAGGGCGGGTCGCATGTGCGAATTGAGCCGGATGAGGGGGGCGCCAAGTGATGCAGCTGGCTCAGGGGAATGCGGCATCATCTAGCTCATCGGTGAGTGGCATGAACATTATGGGTTTGCGCGCAACAGGGCTTGTGAAAAGCTTTCGGGCCCGCAAAGTCGTGAAAGGTGTCTCGATTGAAGTGCTTGCAGGGGAAGTTGTGGGGTTACTCGGTCCTAACGGAGCCGGCAAGACGACCATTTTCGATATGATTGTGGGTTTGGGGCAGCCAGATGAAGGAACGATTTCACTTGGTGATGAAGTGATCACGGACCTGCCCATGTACAGACGTGCCAGAAAGGGAATTGGGTACCTTCCTCAAGAGTCGTCGGTGTTCCGGCGCTTGTCAGTTGAGGATAATATTCTGGCAATTCTTGAGATGCTGGACTACTCTCGGGCAGAGCGTCGTGAACGGGTTGATGCCCTACTGAAAGAGCTGGATCTGAGGCATATCAGAACTAGCATGGCTTATGCTTTATCCGGTGGTGAGCGTCGGCGGTTGGAAATTACCAGGGCGCTTGCGACGAATCCGTCATTTATGTTGCTGGATGAGCCATTTGCAGGGATCGATCCGATTGCCGTGGCGGACATCCAACAGATTGTTACCCGCTTGAAAGAAAAAGGCATCGGTATTTTGATTACCGATCATAATGTCCAAGAGACGTTGTCTATTACTGACCGGGCCTACATCATCAACGAGGGGATGATCCTCGAAGCCGGGTCTCCAGAGTCTATTGTGAAAAGTGAGAGGGCGCGGGCCATCTATTTAGGTGATCGATTCAAGTTGTAACGCGTGAGAGTGTGTTTGTATGAAGCTCAGGCTCGATCTCAGGCTTAGTCAAAAGCTCATCATGACCCCGCAGTTGCAACAAGCAATTAAACTGCTGCAACTGTCTCGACTTGAGCTCCAGCAGAGCTTGACCCAACATTTGATGGAAAACCCTCTTCTGGAGGAGCTCCCAACCGAGGCGGATGACAGCGAGGCTGGGAGCGCTGAGGAAAAGACAGAAGATGCGGCGGTGGCAGCAAATAGCGAATCGGCGGATGCGGAGCAGTCGACCGTAGAGGAGCGCGATACGCCGGATGAGGCCTCGGCAGCGGGGTGGGAAGAATACTTTGGCAGCGATCGTAGGATCGGAGGGTCTGAGTCCCAGTCGCCCTCTCAGGATGAGTTTCCTTCCTATGAACAAACCATGGCGAAAGCGACTTCCTTGGAGGACCATCTCCTGTGGCAGCTGTCTTTTTCAGGGTTGTCGGACCGTGACAAAGCGATCGGACGGTCGATCATCGGTAATCTTGACGATGATGGATACTTGCGTATGTCGCTGGATGAAATGGTCAGCGGGACCGACTTTACTCCCGTCGAAGCGGAATCAGTCCTGAAAGATATTCAGAGTTTCGATCCGACTGGTGTGGCAGCCAGAGATCTGTCGGAATGCCTGCTCTTGCAAATTGGACATTTGGGAAAGAGTCCCATGGGATCGTTGGGGGCTCGGCCTGGCGCACTGAAGGGGTCGATTGTTGAAGCCATTGTCCAGCACCATCTCAAAGATCTGGAAAAACGGCAGTATGCGAGGATTGCAAAAGCGTTAGACGTCACGGTGGAAGAGATCTTTCAGGCGACGAAGGTGATCGAAGTGCTTGAGCCGAAGCCGGGGCGACCCTTTATCAACACCCAAAACTATGTGATTGTCCCGGATGTATTCGTCGTCAAAAATGAAGGGGAGTGGGTGGTGGTCCTCAATGATGATGGACTGCCTCGCATGCGGATCAGTCCCTACTATAAGCAATTAATGGGGGCAGGTGAGAGCGGATCGGCGGAGACGAAGGCCTATTTGGATGAGAAGCTGCGAGCGGCACAATGGGTCATTCGGAGTATCGAACAGCGGAATAAGACGATTGTGAAGGTCGTATCGAGTATCGTAAAGTTTCAGGAGCAATTCTTTGAGAAAGGCGTGCAGTATCTCAAGCCGCTGGTACTCAAGCAGGTGGCTGAGGATATTGGGATGCACGAATCGACGATCAGCCGTGTGACGGCGAACAAATATATGTACTGTCCGCAGGGCATGCTGGAGTTGAAGTTCTTCTTCAATGCGGGCCTGCAGCGAGCGGATCAGCCATCCGATATGATGTCGTCCGTCACGGTGAGAGAGATGATCAGGGTTATGGTGGCGGAGGAAGATCCAGGGCACCCCCTCAAAGATGAAGAGATTGCGGCCCGGCTGCTTACGAAGCAAGTGGTGATCGCACGACGGACGGTGGCGAAGTACCGGGCGGAAGAACATATTCCCTCGGCAACCCAGCGTAAGCGGTTTTTTTAGGCCTATTGTGTTCAGCCTCAAGCGCGTACCCACCGCGTATCTGTTATTCCCTCTGATGTGATGGCGGTTTGCGTTTGTATATATCTTTGAGTGCCAGCGCAGGCCGAGGTCAGTGAGTATGAAAGGATACATGCCGATGAAAATTACAGGTCGACATCTCGTGGTGACGGCGGCTCTCAGGGCGCATGTAGAAAGCCGGTTTGAGCGGCTGGTGCGATACGACCTGAAGCTGAGCCATCTGGAAGTGATTTTGAGTGTGAGTAAGCTTCAGCATGGAGCGGAGGTGGTCTGTACCGTGCAGGGGCGCCGGATTCAGGCAAAAGCCTCGACGTCTGAAATGTATGCAACGATCGATCAACTGGTGGATCGACTGGACGTGCAGCTTCGAAAGCTCAAGGAGCGTCAGGTCGATCATAAGGCACCGATTAAGAAGTCGGCGCGAAAGACTTTGCGCCCGGCTCTGCTTAAGGAAGAGCTGGGGCCTGAAATTGAGGTGGTTCGTCCAGCTCGGATTGTGCTCACATTGAAAGAGGCGACGCGTCGGTTGGATCCTCTGCCTGGTTCGTTGTTGGTGTTCACCGAACGATCTTCTGGGAAGTTGCAGATTCTTCAGCGTGTCGATCGCGAGCAAGTCGTTCTCATTGATCTTTCGTAAGGGGCAGGTCTGTATGGCCGGACTCAAGTTGGTGGTGGTCAGCGGTCTTTCTGGATCAGGGAAGTCGCACGCTCTCAAGTGTTTCGAAGATGTCGGGTACTTTTGTGTCGACAATTTGCCACCGGCGCTTCTGCCGACGTTTGTCGAATTGTGCCATCAGCAGGGGGGCGAGATTAAGAATGTCGCGCTTGGTATCGATGTCAGGGAACGCGTATTTTTCTCCGATCTCGTCGGAATTCTTGAGCGAGTCAAGATTCTTGGCCATTCGGTTGAGCTCATGTTTTTTGAGGCGCGCGAAGAAGTGCTGGTTCGGCGCTTTTCGGAGTCTCGGAGGCCCCATCCACTCCTGCCGCATCTCCCGGTGTTGGAAGGGGTACGTTTTGAGAAGGAACGACTCGCTGAGCTACGCCGCCATGCCGACCGTATTATTGATACCTCCGATTTGACAGTGCATGAATTGCGAGAGTTACTGGCCCGGCGGTTTGGGCAGGAGGGGACGCCGCGTCGGCTGACGATCTCACTGGTGACGTTCGGTTTTAAGTTCGGTGTGCCTTACGACATCGACCTTTTGTTCGATGTCAGGTTCTTGCGGAATCCGTTCTTTGTCCCTGACCTCAAGCCATTGACCGGGGAAGATCCACGAGTGCGTAACTATGTGCTGACCGATCCGGACGCTGTCGCGTTCATCGGGCAGCTTGAAGGCCTCTTCAAGTTTCTTGTCCCTCTCTTCGAGCGAGAACGTCGTAGCTATGTGAACGTTGGGATTGGTTGCACTGGCGGACGCCATCGGTCTGTGGCTATTGCCGGGCGGCTACAGGAAAGTTTTGCGGCATTTGGCTATCAAGTGAATATTGCCCACCGCGATCTTAATAAGCAGTAACCCTCTCCAGCGCTGTTATGGTCTCACTTCCGAGCTTCCGGGGGGGGGGCTTTCTATCCTCGTGTGTCTAAAAGTCATTTGCTATAGATAGCAAGTTAACTTGTCCGGTTTATGTCGCCTATGATTTGTCCGGTGCTTCCTGCCTCTTACTGAGTCATCGGCGCGCCCGGCGTTGCGCGGGCTGTGGCCGTATCGTCACGGTGGTCTCCTGCCGCACGCCCTCGGCACGATACCGGGCCAGACACCGGGGCTCGTGGAACACGGCCAGGGTTCCATCCGGATACTCGTGGACTCGCACCGTGACCTGCACATAATGGAACCGGTGGGGATCCTGCGGGATCTGGCGGCGCTGGCGGTGATAGTGCACGGTGTTGTCCTTGGCGACCACCCGCTCCGCCTTCACACACAGCATCTCGGCCAGGGACGTGCCGATCCACGGGACGAAGGCGGTGCCGACTTCGGGGCTGGCACCGCAAAGCGCCGGTTGGAGGCGGCGAGAAACTGCGTGGCCGCCGCCCTCTCCGTGATCCCGGCGAGGGCCCGCTCTTTGGGCAGTCGATCTTGCAGGGTGCGGAAGACGCGCTCCGACCGGCCCCGCGCCTCTGGCGAATAGGCCGGAATGCGCGTGATCCCGAGCTACGGCACCGCACGATGCACCTGCGCCCGCCGAGTCTTGTCGACTTTGCCGCCCGTCTCCTCTGTATACCAGTCATGCGCGCCTCGGTCCGTGTACAGGAACTGAAGCGCCCGTGCGTCTTGATGCCCTCCTGCAGGCCGCGCAAGCGGCTCAGGGTCCCTTCTTCCTCGACGAAGCAGGCCGAATAGATCTCGGTGGTCGCATCATCCAACGTCACAATCAGATCCCACCGACAGCCGGGGACCCATTCAGGGGTGGAGCCGTCTTGGTGCAGCATCATGCCCGGCAACGGGTTGCGATGCGCCACGCGGTGAGGCGCTCGGGCCACATGCCCCGCCGCCTGCAGGGTCTTCGTCGTCCACGTAGAGGACCGCGTCCCGCCATGCTCGGTGTGCCAGCGCTCGTGGAAATGCGTGACGGTCCAGCCCGTGTATCGGGTCTCATGCAAGGTGACCCTGCGCAGCGCCTCATCGACTGGCCCCGCGCGGGCCGAGGCGCGACCCAGGCGACGGTCCTGCAGCCCCTCGGCGTCTTCGGCGTCATAGCGCCCCCGCCAGTGGCGACACGTCCGCTCCGTCACCCCCAGCATCTCGGCTGCGTCTCCCCTCGTCACTTCCCGCCGTTGTTGTCGCGCGTAGAGTTTCTCAAATCGCATCTGTCGCACCTCCTGGAATACAGTCGCCCGTGTTAGGGTGGCCCTCCTTGAGGGCACACCCTAACCCGGACAGATCACGTGCTCCAAAGGCCGGACAGATGATGTGCTATCTACAGTCTAAAAGTCATTTGCTTGACAGGTAGAGCATATGGACTATACTTAGCCTGTGCCTGAGGAGAATCAGTAGTAGACAAGCCAAATTTCGAACGTCAGGTGAAGAGGGAATTGCTCTTTAGTTCTCCAAGTGAAGTCGCGTTAACGTGCGGATGTCATATGTTTGACAGTGTCTGTTGCGAGAGGGGCAGGGGATGCGATGTCCGGAGCCATGCTCGAATATGAATGATGGTCGATACAATCTCTACACGATTATGTGTTTTTCAGGGGTAGCCCTATACATTCAGAGGCATCAATGTTGAGTTCATTTACTTCATTCAAAGGTCTTGCTGAAACCGATCTGTTCTCAATGTTCACCCCCAAGCGGCAGCTTGTAGGGCTGGATATTGGGTCGAGCGGTATCAAGCTCGTTCAATTGAAGGAAAGCCGAGGGCGCTTCATTCTCCAGAAGTTCGGGTTTAAACCGCTCGAGCCGGAAGTGATCGTCGATGGCACGGTGATGGATGAGGGGCGGGTAGTGTCGGCAATCAAAGAATTGTTTGAGGAAACGAATGTCAAGGTGAAGCAGGTCGCTGTGTCGATTTCCGGCCATGCTGTCATCATTAAGAAAATCAGTCTTCCGCCCATGCCCGATGAGGAGCTCGAGGGGCAGGTGAGACTCGCGGCGGAACAGTATATCCCCTTTGATATTAATGAGGTGAACATCGACTTCAGTGTGCTGCCTTCTTCTGAGGCTTTGGGCGATGCGCAGGGAGAGATGTCGATCATTCTCGTCGCGGCCAAGAAGGACAAGATCAATGAGCTGACCGAACTCGTCAAGGGGGCCGGGTTGTTTCCGCTTGTTATGGATGTGGATGCCTTTGCGATCGAAAACATGCATGGGGTCAACTATCCCGTCTCGCAGGAGGATACGACGGCGCTCGTCAATATCGGCGCCAGTGTCATGAATATCAATATTGTTCGCGGCGGAACCTCGCTGTTCACACGTGATATTCCCATCGGAGGGAATCGCTATACGGAAGCGATCCAGCGAGAAATGGGTATGTCGTACGAAGAAGCAGAGGAAACGAAAAAAGGTGAGCGCTCGGTTGGGAGCAATCAGGCCGCGGTCACCACGGTCGTCGACAGCGTGAATGCTGAGGTTGCGTCTGAAATTGCGAGGACGATCGATTACTTTAAGTCAACCTTGGCAGACGCGGATGTGCAGCATGTCCTCTTGTGCGGAGGGGGCGCTCAGGCCAAGGGCCTGGTCGTACAACTGAAAGATCGCATGCAGGCTGATGTCGAGGTGGCCAATCCGTTTAGCGAAATCGATACCTCGGGGAGCGATTTTGATCAGGCCGCGTTGGCCGCGCTGGCTCCGTTGGCTGCCGTAGGGGTTGGCTTAGCCCTTAGATCGGTAGGCGATCGATGATTCGCATTAACTTATTGCCGGAGCCGAAAGGGCGTAAGGCGAAGCCACAGTATGATGTCAGGGCACAGGCGTTGTTGGGTGTGGGATTGGTGCTCATCACGTTGGCTGGCTGTTGGTGGTATTCGGCGTCGCTTGACGAAGAAATAAGTGTGCAGCAGACTAAAAAGTCTGACATGGAGAAGCAGGTCGCGCAGTTGAAGGAGCAAGTCAAGCAGGTTTCCGACTTCGAAAGCCGGAAGAAGGTGCTGGAAGACAAAAATCGTATTATTGACGAGCTGGAGAAGTCACGTGTCGGTCCTGTCAGGGTGCTCGACCATGTCAGTCAGAGCTTGGAGCCGCTCAAGGTCTGGCTGGTAAGAGTCGCGGTCATGGGGAAAGAGATCGATCTTGAAGGCCGTGCGGCGACCAATGACGATGTGGTGGAATTTGTGAATAATCTTCGCCGCACCGACTACTTTGCCAACATCAATCTTCAGGAAAGCCGCGCTGCGGTGGAGAGCCAGCTCAATATTTATCAGTTCAAACTGGGGTTCCGGCTTAAAGGTTAAAATCTATGAACCTGCCGTCTATTAATCTCGAGGTATTGCGGTCAATCCCATTGATTCAGAAGGCGGGGCTGCTTCTGATGATTCTTGCGGGGATTATCGTTGGATTTTACTATTATGTGGCGGAGCCAAAATCGACTGAAATCGCAGGGCTTCAAGGCGTAATTGGCACACTTGATGGTGAGATTCAAACGTTGACGATTAAGGTCAAGCACCTTGATGAACTCATTGCCGCGAGCAAGCAACTAGAGATTGAGCTCGCGAAGAAGAAGGAGCGACTGCCGCCTGAAGAGGAGGCGGTGATGTTGCTGAAGCAAGTGTCAGATTTGGGAGTCCGGCTTGGCCTCGATATCAAGTTGTGGAAACCAAGTGCCAGGACGGAAGACGCCTCGAAGCTCTTTGTGCGAATGCCAGTGAACGTAGAGGTCTCCGGCGGGTACCATACTGCCGCTTTATTTTTTGATCGTATCAATGCGCTACCTCGGATTGTGACCGTGTCCGGCCTCAAAATGGGAGCCCCTAAGTTTGAGAAGGGGCGGGTTGTCACACAGACCGTATTTGATCTGGTCGCCTATGCGGCACCACAGGAAGCCAAGCCGTCTGCAGTGATTCCGGCGATTCCTTCGAAGAAATAGGGGATAGAGTTTTGATGTGTATGGGGCAATGCGCGATGAATGCCATCTGTGAAAACTGGCGGTCGACCATGAAGACAACAGGATTAACGCTCATTGGATATGCCTGCCTGCTTATTTCAGGTGGGTTGGTGTTTGCGGAGACAGGTATGAGTTCTCATGCCAGACAAATCAGCCCGATGCGGCAGGATGCGTTGAAAGCGCCCTCTCTCAACGATGTTTCGAGGCACGCGCCGTTTCCATTCGTGGCTGCGGCAGCCATTGAGGAGAATGCTCAACCCGGTATGCCCAATTCATTGTTGGAGCCGCCAGGGGCACATTCGTATGATCCTTCAGGGCGGCGAGATCCATTCGCGCCAGTACTTCAACAGTTGGGGCTCGGACCGATTGATCCAACCTTACCTCCGCTTCAACGAGTTGGTCTCACTGAGATGAACCTGATCGCGGTGGTCTGGGGGGCTTACGGTTATACGGCGATGGTACAGACGCCGGATGGGAATGGCTATACGGTACGTCGAGGAACGCGTATCGGCCCCAACAATGGGGTAGTGAGTGCTGTGACAGAGAAAGGCATTGTGGTGCAAGAAAGGTTTACAGATGTGTATGGGAGCAAACAGGAGCGGGAGTATGTCAAGCTCCTTCACCCGAAAGAGGGCGCAGAATGACACCTAAGCTGACTATGACCACTACATTATTTGTCCGTGTGCTCTCAGCAGTAGGAGCGCTCAGTATTCCGATGGCTGTGCCATCAATGGGGGCATCAACCGATTGGCCCGCTGTCGATTCACATTTGCCCTCGAGTACCGAGGGGGGGCTGGCGCAGACACTGACACGCATCGATATTCAGCGTGGAACTCACGATATCCGTCTTGTCATTTCAGGAGACGGAAGGTTGGCTCATGAGGTAACACGCCTTGATGAGCGACGTCTCATCATCGATATTCCACATGTTGCATCGGCCATACGCCAGCCGGTCTTGATGGTGAATCACCAGTTTTTGAAGCAAGTGCGACTGGGGTATCATGCCGATAAAGTGAGAGTGGTATTGGATCTTGCCGGTCAGACAGGTTACTCGGTTGAGCCGCAAGGGGCGAATCTCATCGTCACGCTCCGACATCATGATGCCGCTGTAGAAAGTCATGTCGTTGCTCAATCTCCTCGTGACTCAATAGCCGAAATGATCCAGCTGGAGAAGTTAGCGAGACAACCGAGCCAAGTAGGCATGACTTCTCGAGTGGCTCAGCGTGCAATACCCACTGTTCGTCGGTCTTCGATGAAGTTTCATGTGCGGCCCGTCCAAATGACTTCTGACGCAGATGGCAGTGAGAAAAATACGCCCAAGGAAGATCTAGTTGTTGGGGAGACACGATATGTTGGCCGGCGTATTTCGCTGGATTTTCAGCAGGCGGATATTAGTAATGTCCTTCGCCTTATTGCCGAAGTGAGCGGCTTTAATATGGTCGTTGGCGAAGGGGTCAAGAGTAAGGTCACGATGAAACTTGTGAGCGTGCCCTGGGATCAGGCGCTCGATATGATTTTAAAGATGAATGGGTTAGGCAAGATCCGGCAGGGCAATATCTTGTGGATCGACTCACTTGCGAATATTGCCAAACAGCAGAATGAAGAGACGCAGGCGAAGGACGCTAAGATGAAGGCCGAAGACCTGGTCGATCGAGTGTTCTATATTAGGAATATTCAAGCGACAGAAATCATGACGGCTCTTCGAACGTATTTAAGCCCAAGGGGGTTGATGCAAACCAGTCAGGGGACAAATGCCCTAATTGTCCGGGATACGGAAAGCAAGATTGCAGTGATGAAGCAATTGGTTGATGGGCTCGATCTCGAAGTGCCGCAGGTTCAAATTGAAGCTAGGATCGTGCAGGCAGATACGACCTATTCCCGTTCGCTGGGTGTTCAATGGGGTGTGCAGAACGTGAACCAGCTTGGGGGCGGTGGGGTGGCAAACTTCAAGTCGGGTAATGTCGGACCATTTGGAGGACAAGTATCAGATTTTCTGGTAAATCTTCCTGCGACAGTCGGTGGGTTGGTAGCAACTCCAGGTGTTGGGTTCACGATTGGGCGAACAGATGGGGCGAAGTTGGATATGCGGTTGTCGGCAGGCGAGTTGCTCGGTCTGAGTAAAGTCATCGCTGCGCCGAAGGTCACGACCTTGGATAAGCGGGAAGCGAAGATCTCACAGGGAGAATCGATCCCATTCCAGACGACCTCCCTCCAGGGGACTCAGACTACGTTTGTGGACGCAAACTTGGAGTTGAACGTGACTCCCCAGATTACTTCGCGAGATCCGAAGGAGGTCGGCAAGACCATTCAGTTGAAAGTTCGCGCAACAAGAAATGCTGTGGGTGCCAGGAGCAATCCTGCTGGTCCGAGTATCGACCGCCGGGAAGCCAATACCCAAGTCACTATCCGCGATGGCGAAACCATGGTGATCGGCGGGGTATTTATCGATTCGCAGAATAACAGCGTATCTGGAATTCCCTACCTCTCGCGTGTGCCTTTGCTGGGGTGGCTCTTCAAGCAAAAGACCGAGTCAGTGGCGAAACAAGAACTGCTCATCTTCTTGACGCCCAGCATCGTAAAGAGCTAGCCGCAATTTCTTTTAGCCCTGCCCCGATATGATAAATTATCGGCGGCAGGGCTATCCCTTCGGTTTCTCCTCTCAATGTTCTAAGCCTTCCGCCGAGGTCCTCCAATCGCCAAAGTCGAGGACAATCAGTATTTTCCAATTCCAACATGAGCCCGAGCGAGCCTTGCGAATGATGCGCGTCAGGTGGCGTATTGTTGGGAGTGGTTAATCAGTTGAAACAGTTGTGTCCTGGCCTCGTTGAGGCGTTTGGCCGCCTCATTATCGCTGGATGCGCTGGCGATTGCATCCAGATAGCGGAACGACAGGCTCGGCTTGAGGTTGCCTGCGGTCTCTGGCAACAACTTGAGCTTCTCGTACGGGGTCATCATAATCCTCGTAGCGATCGCGCTTACGCCGTTTGCCCTTGTGGTCAATGCACTCCGTGGGGAAATGGCACGGGCGGTGGAAGTTGAGATAGGGTGACAGGATGTCGGTCGTGAAGGCACTCACCACTTGGGCGAATCGTCCGGGAATATGGCTGTAGCCCCGAGGCTTGCGCACGGTCGACGCATTCTTGCTCTCCGCCAGCGCGTTGTCGTTGGTTTGCCGGGAGCGTGACTTGGTCGGTTCGATCCGGAGCGTCTCCCGTCACATGGCGACGTGACGATTGAGGTACTCCGACCCGGTATCACTGTGGAATCCCCGGATGGTGAACGGAAACGCCGCCAGCATCGCCTCCAGCACCGGCACCAGAAACCGTTCACTGATCTTCTCCACGGCACAGATGCACTGGAACTGCGTCACCTCATCCACCGCATTGACGAGATACACCCCCTTGATGCCGTCCCGATCCCCCGGATGCACCCTCTCCACGCGCAAGTACCCGGGACGCCCGTCAGGGAACGGTTTCCGGCGTTCGCCGATGCTGTTCTTCACCGGACGGGTCTTGTCATAGGACCCGCGTACCGTCCGATAGGTCGTGTGGTGACGCAGGTTGTACAGGTGCCCGTTGGAGAGCCGCGCCAGCCGCGCGAACCGGACATCGCCATGCACCCGGAGCGCCCGCTCGCACAGCTGGCGCGTGGTGGTGCCGGCCAGGGTGCCGTGCAACGCATCAACCTCGGCCAGCAGACGAATAGCTGCCGCCGTATAGCGCCGAGGAAAGGGGGCCGCAGGGGTGCTGCGCCGATCTGCGATGCGGCCGCCGGCCAGAAATTGCGTGATGCGGCGTGTCACCTGGGCGCGGGAGAGGCCGGTGACCGTGGTCAGATAGTGGCGCAGCACGCCACGGTCAGCACGCGATGCGCGCGTGTAGCCGAATCTCCACAGCGTGTCGGCCATCCAGGCGTGGGCGCTGCCGCGGTCGGTGAGAGTGAAGGAAACCGGTGCATGGCCCGCAACGAAGGCCCGCACCTGTTCCAGTGTGTGTAATCCTTGGGTGTGTACTGTCACGATCATGCCTCCATGATCCCAACTTCCACCCCGTCAGGCTCATCTCACCTTGGATTCACAGCTCTCCCTTTAGGCTCATGTGTCATTGGACAAGGCTCAATCTTCTAGTTTCCATGCCATTGTGATACCATCCCCTCGAATTCAGCCCTCGCAGTTCATCATTCCTGCAGTTGAAATGTGCCTTGAGTCCACGCCCGTTTATTTTTAAGGGATTGGACTGGGGACTTGTATGTTGAGGTAGGGGAGTTTGCACTAGACCATGCCTAAGGTCGCAGAACAGATCGTACCCGTGGTCTTGGGGGAGCGGAGTTATGACATTGTGCTCCAACCAGGGCTACTTGCCACGGTGGGTGACAGGATCAGGGGATTTACAGCATCTCCAAAGATAGGAATTGTGACAGATCGGCATGTTGCAAGCCATTATCTTCAAAGGACGCTCCGTTCGCTTCGCAAGGCTGGGTACGATCCCATTCCGATTATTTTATCGCCAGGAGAGCCGACTAAAACGCTTGCCACAATCAGCAAGATTCTCGATGTATTAGCCAAGCACAAGTTCGAACGTCAGTCTCTGCTGCTGGCACTCGGTGGTGGGGTCGTCGGTGATATCACCGGATTTGCTGCCGCGATTTATCAACGAGGAATCCCGTTCGTCCAGGTGCCGACGACGCTTGTGGCGCAAGTCGACTCCAGTGTCGGGGGTAAAACCGGCGTGGACCATCGGCTGGGCAAAAATCTCATAGGGGCCTTTTACCAACCGCGAGCCGTCCTGATCGATCCACTCACATTGCGTACCTTGCCGCGTCGCGAATGGGTTGCCGGCCTAGCCGAAGTCATCAAATACGGCATTATTGCGGATGAAGAGTTCTTCTCGTTTTTGGAACATGAAATCCCCGCATTGCTGAAGCTGAAAGAGGCGCCTGTTATCCGTGTCATTACACGATCGTGCGAGATCAAAGCGCAGGTAGTCGCAGCAGAC
>CXWL01038559.1_pt1 | contig 15034 bp, 17 predicted proteins | sample 590931 | NCBI WGS metagenome assembly CXWL01 (sample SAMEA3498368, study PRJEB10139) | groundwater metagenome | biome: water well; material: biofilm material | place: Germany | collected 2015-04-27 | reverse complement strand
CCTCTCTCGCTACCAAGTCTCTCCACAGCATTGAAATCATTGGTAATCGGGCGCTTGTGGGCTATGACTGCCCTACAAACTGCCCAACATGATTAGATATTGGGTGAGAACATGGGGCGCTACCGGATTATGGACCACAATATCAAGCAACGTGGCCGCCAGTGGCACTACATCCGTCGCGTCCCCGAGGATGTGCAGCCCCAGATCGGCAAGAAGTGGATTGAGAAGTCGCTCAAGACCCGCGACAAACCCACGGCGCGGCGCAAGCGTGACGCCGAAGACCATGCGAACCAGAAGCTCTGGGACCAAATTAGACGCGCGAAGGAAGCAGGCCGCGCCAGCTACTCTAATGACCCACGCGTGGAGGCGCGACAAGAGCACCTCGCGTTTCAAGCAAGTGACGCTGCACGGGATGAATTCGCCGTGAGTCCCGACGAGCCGCTTGGGGAGAAGCTCGAAGCTTTGCTTGAGGTGATCGCTAAGGAAAACGGGCTGGACCTTGGCATTGTCGAAGACACCAAGAAGGCGATGAGGTTGCTGCGGGGGACGCCAGATGGGCAGTTGATGCTTGAAGTGTACGCCGCCGCACAAGGAAGCGTGACTGTGGATTTAGCTGGCGATGAGTATTTGAAGAGCGCGTCGCAAGCACCAGACACTAAGCGGCTCTATCGCGGGGTCTATCGCCACGCCGCTAAGACCCTTAGGCCGCCCAAGTTTGTCACCCGTGAAGAGGCGCGGCTGTACCTACAGGCTATCGCACTTGCCAACAGTAGGACCACCGCCGCCAACTATCGGGCCGCATTGAACAACCTCTGGGGCCACCTTGGGCTGGGTGACAAGTTTTGGAGTGGCTTCAAACTTAGTTCGCCGCACAAGGCTATCAAGGTGCTTAAGTTTGAAGATGCGGAGTTAACGGCCCTGCTGGCAAAGGCCACACGGAAACTGCAAATAGCCATCCGCATCGCGCTCCATACGGGTGCACGAGAGGGAGAGATTGCAGACTTTGTATATGATGAGAAGCTCGATCAAATTATAATCGGAAAGGCCAAGACCGAGGCCGGAGTGCGGACAATCCCGTGCCCCAAAGCCATCCGCGCTATAGTAAAGGCATGGGTAAGTGACCGATGGTCTAAGCTTACCATCCGCAATCGCTTCAATGAACTCAAAATGGAATTAGGCTTCCCGAAACGGGCAAAGACCTTCCACAGTCTTAGGCACACGTTCACTTCAAAGATGGAGGGCATGGGGGCGCAGGAAGCAACAATAGCCCGCATCATCGGACACAAGCACAAAGAGATCACATACGGGCGCTACGGGGGTAAATCCGACCCGGAGTCGCTGAGGCCTTTGCTCGACAAACTTAAGTACCAGCTTTAGCTGCTAAACTTCTTGCGAAGCCACTCGAAGACGGCCCGTTGCTCATCCTGCCCCGCACGCCTGATTTGCGATAAGAGCCACAGTCCCGTGGGCTTTTCCCCAGTAATGTTCTTTGCGCCCTGATTGCAGGTAGAGCAGAGTGCTCTGAGGTTTGAGAGTTCATCTTTACCGCCGAGGCTCTTGTCTATTATGTGCCCAATGTGGAGCCGGACCTTGCGATTGGTCGCCGGGTCAACATCGCCGGGAGTTAGGCCGCACATCTGGCAAGTAAACCCGTTACGGTCTAGGACCTCTGCGCGAAGTTTTGCCGAGATGCCGCGTGCGAAGGCCACATCTTTCTTTTGAGGGGGTATGTCCGTGAGTAAGTATTGGCCCGGTTTCAGTGATGCAGAGTCATTGTTGGTGAGTATGGGCCACCCCTCTTCATCGCGCAACTCGCGCACACGACGCGCCCACTCGCTAACGCCCGTTCCTGCTGCATCCCGCAGTTGGATTGAAGTTACTACCTTCCCGATGTTGGCGAGAAAGAACTGTTTGATTTTTGCTTTTGAGCCGAGCTTACGCTCCTTCATTGGCCTTTACCGCCCCCTGTTCGGAGAGAGTAATGTGGCGCATCAATTGCCGCCCGACTAGCTCAGTGTACGCGGGCGGAATTGATTCATTGATTTCTGCCTTCGTCATCCAGTCGATGCCCATCGCGGCGCGGGCTGCTGCAAGCGTGCAATTGCCGCCGCCGGTAACTTGCACAAAATCCTTCCACTCATTGGTTTTCCCGAAGTGAGATTTGCGCTTATCGAATGTATGAACCCTAGGGTGTTTCTTGTGAGGCGGTGGCGTAATCTTGAAGTTTGCCTCAAACAGCCGGTGCCGCAACACCCGCAGCTTGGGGAACATCGTCCCGCACAGCACGACAGCGTTGAGCAGGGGTGCGCCATCCACGTTTTCGATTACGTAGGGTAACCCAGTCTTTACGAGCATCTCCCGCACCGGCTCAATTAACCGCGGCCACTCATCCGCGTTAGCGTTTCGCTTGGCGAGATCAGAATAGGACTGGCAGGGTGGCGACGCATGAATAGCATCGAACAACGCGAGGAACTTCGGATCAAGGGTTAAGGCGTTGGCCTGGATGAACGGCAACGGGTACCGAGGTTGCGGATCAATGTCCACACCGACCACCTCGAACCCCGCGCGGCTGTAGCCAATGCCAGCGCCACCCGCACAACAAAATAGATCGAGCAGCCGGGGTTTACGTAAGAGCGGTTTTGCCGCCTTTGGCTTTACTCTTTGCGATTGGCTCTCATGGGCAAAGATTTTATCCGTAATCGTGTCGAGTGCAGCAAAACCGTCGTTCACGCTGTCAATTCCTTGTAAGTGATAATAGGTTTGGACTTGTTCGGAACCCGCCCGCGCGCGGATGCGACCTTGCTTGTAATGCCAGTCGAAGCACGAAGCTTCTTGCCCCGGCCTTTGGTTTTGCTTTTTGCGTAAGTGGTTTCGTCAACTTTCTCCACCTCGCGCCGCCGCGCGTGATCGTTGCCGCACGCTTCCCGCATCCTTTGCAGCATAAACCAAGCCGACTTTTGGGTTACGCTAATAGCTTCGCCTAGTTGTAAGCTAGTGACTCCGCTCTGCTCGGAATTGAAGAGGAACATCGCGTAAAGCCACTTGTGCAACGGGACGTGGGACCGCTCGAAGATGGAACCTGTTCGAACCGTGAAATCCCTTTTGCAAGCGTTGCAGCGATAAAAGCCCCCTTTGCGCGGCGTGATACGTTTCGTTTCTTCGCAGTGAGGGCAACAAGCGCCCTGCGGCCAGCGCCGCGACTCCAAGTACGAACGCGCGGTTGCTTCGTTAGGATAGCGCTTGAACAGCCGAGCGGTGGTAGAGGTGGAGCGACTCATGAGCGATCCTCAGTTAGTAGTAGTTAACTGCCTTCTCAATTTGAGGGAGTCAAGTATGTAGTCCCCAGAAAAAATTGCAGCAGATTTCTGTGAGGTCGATCAAGGAGAGGCGCGCGGCATTATCCCCCCGTGCCCCCTCCGCCGGGATAGCGTGAGCGCTCAGGTGACTTTAATTGAACCCGCCTTTGAGCAGGCTTTGCAGCGGGCGTCCTCAAGCCACGGCTCTCCATCTGAACGGCCCGACCACCGCGTCTCAAACAGCTCGAAGTCCGGAGCGGCCCCCCAAGAGCCTCCGTACGCAGAGCCTTTCTGCACCACGCTCTTTGTTTCCTTCGCACCGCAGTCACAGGTGATCTCCCAAGTGGTCTTGTCGATAATGCCCATTTTCCCTCCAGATGTTTGTTTAACTACATGTGGTGCAGGGCGAAGCGCACGGCAAGCTCGGTCTGGTTTGAGTACACCCCACCGGTACCAGTGTTTGGGGCGGTTCGATAATGCCTGTTGACAACTCAAATCAGACCATTCATTATCAGACCACTTAAAGCGAACCGAGAGGAAACCACCATGTTTGTCCGTGCCTACCTGCGCGCCTCCACGAAGGAGCAAGATGCCACCCGCGCCAAAGCAGAACTTGAGCGGTTCGCCGCCGAGCGGGGGGCCACCATCGCCGCTTGCTATATAGAGAATGAGAGCGGCGCTTCACTTAAGAGGCCCGAGCTATTCCGACTGCTGGGCGACTGTCGAAGTGGGGACGTGCTGCTCGTGGAGCAGGTGGACCGCCTTAGCCGCCTCAACGGCGAGGATTGGGACAAGCTCAAGACCGAGATCAAGGCGCGCCGGGTCCGCGTTGTGGCGATGGACCTCCCCACGTCATGGCAGATGATGGTGAGCGAACGGTCGCAAGACCTGACCTCCCGCATCTTCGAGGCAATTAACGACATGCTTTTGGACATGCTCGCGGCAGTCGCCCGCAAGGACTACGAGGACAGACGGCGGCGTACGCTGCAAGGCATCGAGAAGGCCAAGATTGGCGGGCTTTACAAGGGAAGGCCAGAAGATGCGGAGCGGAACGCCGCCATAATTGAGCTGCTCAAGAGCGGGAAGACCTGGGCTAGCATTATCGCAGCTACTGGATGCAGCCGGTCGACACTTGCGAGGCTGTCTAAGCGCGCTGTCGCCGCATGAAAGGTCGAGTGCCCCGCAGTTGCGGTGGGGAGTCCACGGACGGGGTTTGCGGGTTTGGGACGCACGATACCGGAGGGGGCGAGTTTGCCGCCAGTGGAGTCCGCAACCCCCAAGGAACCTGCCCACAAGTGGGAGCTTAAAGTCCTTGACTAGGAACCTGCTCATACCCAACCTAACCGCCTCGCGTGCCGCCATGGGGGTGGCCGCTGTCGGAGTGACACAATGACTAAACAAGAACAAACGATCCTCTCCCACCTTCATTCAGCTATCCGCACCAGTTCCGAAACGATGGACTGGTTTCTGGGGGATGCTCAGGGGTTCGGAGAGTTTGGCCCCTCCCACCACGCTACCCTAGAGGTCATGCTTGGGAACGCCGAGGCGCACCTTAGGCAGGCGCGGTTAAAGCTCGGGGCCTTGGTAAGCGAGTAACATTGGCAGGGGAGCCGAAGCGTCGAAGTGGCACTCTTAGACCTTACGCCCCGTCGGAAAACCCGAGTGGTCGCTATAGACTACCCGAAGTGGTCCACTTAGACCTACGCAATTGTGAGTGGTCGGCATAGACCACCCAGCTTCTGGCTCCCTTAGACCCTACCCAGCCGAGGTGTGCACCTTAGACCCTACCCAGCCGCATGTGTCCCTTAGACCCTACCCAGCCTCATGTGTGCCGCTTAGACCCTACCCAGCCGCATGTGTCCCCCTTAGACCTTCCCGACGTGGGCGCTTGCGTCTGTCAGGTTGGCTCGGGGTGCAAATAGGCAAGGCGGTTGCCCGCCTCCCACCCGCTCCCGAGGGCACACCCTCCGGCGCACTCAACCCACAAGGAACGAACACAATGAAGAGCTGCAAAGCCTCTGGCTGCACGCGTCGAGCGTCAGGCTACGGGCACTACTGCAATTCCCACCGCAGCCGCCTCAAGCGGCACGGGGACGTAAGGCAAAAGACGATCACCACAAGTTACATGAAGCCCCACGTCAGGGCACTTGATGCTTGGCTCAAGGGCCAGGTGGGCGCGGAGAAGGCTTGGGCAGTAATTGAAGAGCACTTCGCCGCGATGGTAACCGAGGCGGAAGCCTCAATCCAACGGGCCAAGTCTGGGCCTTCCCACCGACCAACCGTAGAAGCGTGCAGGGACGTGGTGGCAGTAAGCCAGTCAGGCGAACACCGCAGCGCTATCCTCTTGGTGTTGGCCATGATCATTCACTGGCATGGGGAAGGGAGCGGCGTATTTGCCAGCCACCAAGGCTTCCTCACCCAGCTTGCGCGCCGTTGGCGGGGCCTCACGAACTTGCACGCCACCACCTATCACTACATGGATGGGGCGCGCGATAAGCGAGTTTACAGAGATGCGAGCCGACAACAGACAAAGGCGCTGGGACTCCTGCTTTGCGAAGGCCTAGGCCGGTGCGCCTTCTCGATCATTGGCGCGCAAGTCTTGGAGACTGAGAAGGCGGGGCGCTTGCGAATGGCGGGGTCAGCTATGTTCAACGATGTAACGTGCGCGGTGTAGCAACTCATCGAACGTCAGGATTTCAGGATAGTTGAGACTGCGCCGGAATAATTCAAAGGAGCGATATTTGAGTTCGTGAGTGCCAGTTTCGCTGTTGAATTCACTTAACGAACCGATGACCAAGAACGATCTCGGAGAAACATTGAACAAAACTTCGCCAGTGGGAGCGCCATCAACATCCCTCGGGGTAAACCTGCGACCCATCTCTTCCACTGCCGTGTGAACAGTGGTCTGGATTTGGGCCACTCCACCCGCGAGTTCGGCCGAAGGTGACCAGACACCCGCGCGATACGAGCCACTATTCAACAGAGGTGTATCGTGGCGCTTTATTTCAATGAAGCAAAGTGCACTTATGGCAGCCCGCGTTTTCATCATGGCATCAACCCGCTTGCCATCACTGGCGACGCTGTAGCCGGATGTCACTTGCTCCAACTTTTTGTGATCAAGCGCACCCATAGAAATGTAGGATAATCCGTATCCGAAAATCCATTTGTTCTTCTCAAAGAAAGACTGCCACACTGCTTCAGGGCTTCCCGTGGCGGCCGCCTCGCTGGCAAAGAACGAACGGTCCGTAAGCAACCTCTCGAAGTGTTTCAATTCAGTCCGCCTATAACCCACCGCAATCACATCACGGGTCAGCGCTTCATTTTGCGCCAGAGTGAGGAACAACTCCTCATTGTCGGTGAAGAAACGGCGCGCCTGTCCAGAGTTCAGCACTTTCGCCTCTAACTCCTCATCCGATATGTTCATCTTTTCGGGTCTACTAAGATCGACCCGCCGGATATTGCGGATGAATTGGAGCAGCTTTGGTATTTCTTCGCCAACAAAACTGAAGTGATATTTATCTGATGGGCCGGTCTTAGCGTTAAATCTTTGGAGAGTAAGAACGGACAATCCCCCGCTGTCTTCATGGAACTTGGCGACTATCTCTTGTCGGGTCCTTTGAGTGGTGCGCAATACCAATTCGCCAGCCTGCCTCATTTCCATGTACCCCTCTCCACTGTCGAACACTTTGGAAGCTATTCGCATCCGCTCGCCAGACAATGGGCTTTCAAAGCGGCGGCTGATGTAGGTCTTGTCAGAGCGCTTGTTATTGTGGATTGATCTTTCGTCGTTATCCATTTTAACTATTTCCAAGCCTTGGCTCGCAAGTTCTCAACCACCTCAAACTTTGTGTAACCGGCCCGCGCCTTAAAGGAGGTAACGGTCCTACCAAGAGGGCCTAACGCTGCGGCCAATTCTTTTCGAGAAACACTTGCCTGTTCGCCGACAATGACCTGAGCAAGTTGGAGTGTGGGGGAGAATGGGAGGAAATGTAGACCAGTGGTGGGTTCCGCCTCATCCAACCTAACGAACCCGCGATACTCACGCTCGTATTCCCAGCCTTCGAACTTTGAGTACAGTAATCTAATCATGCTGACCTCGTCGATGTCGGCGAGGCTTTGACAGCCCAATTCTTCGAACGTGAACCGTTCAAGACGGTAATCCACTTTCTTGAACGCTTCATTGACCTGAACTTCAAAGCCCAGGCAAAGGCCTTTGTGCTTGTCAGCGTAGTGTCCCCACATGAGGGGATGGGACCAGCGCGTACTCATGCAGATTAGGCCAAAGCGATCATTTAACTCATTCTTCCACTTTCTTTGAACTTTGCGATCAGCGCGGTCCAGCCGCAGCCCTAAGAACTCGAATGGATCATTAAGACTCGCAATACGGGCGATCTTCACGCGGCGGTCGCGAATTGCGTCCAAGCCAAAACGCTCCGATGTGAAGTAGTAGAGCCGCAAGCTGGTCCCCCACAAATACCCAACGAAGGAACGTAAGCCCGATTTCCTGACACCACAAGGACCACCGCCTGCCACCAATGCGGATAGCTGAGAAGTTCCGCCACATCTAATCATCAAACAGAAGCGCTAAGGAGGCGCACACACATGTCATGGAACGACACCATACCCTTCGCCGAAGGCTACGCCCGCTTAGTCAAGGAAGGGGTAAACGCGAAGCCTCGCCCCGAAGTGCCACCTTCCCTGGCCCTTGACGAAATACAAATGGCACACTCCGTCTTTCAACCCCGCACCTTCTATGGAAACATGGGCGATAGTGCAGCCCACGTCAGTGAACTCGTCGGCGCAATCCGCGCTAGCAGTGACCACATGCTGGACCCCATTCTGGTTTGGTGGTCGGGCAAATGTTGGCGAGTAGTTGATGGCCACCATCGCCTCTTGGCCTATCAACAGGCAACCAAAGACCGCAAGCACCCCGTGGTTATTGAAGCCGTCCCCGTCGAGGTGTTCGATGGTGATCTTGTTGGGGCTTTGAAGGAAGCCACCGCCCGCAATAGCAAGGACAAACTACCCATGTCCAAAAATGATAAGCTCGACCGGGCATGGAAGTTTGTGGCCCTCGGCGAGCAGGCGGGTCTTTCTAAGAGTGACATCGCGGAACTCTCCAAAGTTTCCGAAAGGTCAGTCGGTTACATGCGAGTGGCCTATAGTGACCTCTCTAAGATCATGACCGTCGATGAGTTTGACGGTACGGCGGGGAGAGATTTTGATGAGACAAGACTACTCAACATGAGTTGGCGGGAGGTAAAAGGCCAAACAAATGGAGAAACAATCAAAGATGAGAAATGGGCAGAGAAGATGGCGCGCGACTGGGCGAGACGCCTTGCCAAGACCTTTGGTAAGAAGTTTGCAAAGCAGCCCGAGATCGCGGCTGCCGCCCTAGAGCATTACTCTTATCCATTGGTGCTTAACCTGTGCGAGGGCTGGCGCAACCACTTGGACGATGCCCGCGAAGCAGCCGAAGAAATGGACGGTCCGGGGGCGTAAAGCTGCCTTAGCACCAAGACAAATGGTGCTATGCAAGGCCCCTAGCACCACATAAAGTCACCCTGAGTTAAGCCTCGGCGAACCGTTGGTAACCTCAGGGTGTGCAGTCCCTTAGGCTATGCAATTGCATAGGCTGCAGTGCTGCCCCAGCTTATGGAGTCGGATGGTAGACACGGTATCCCAGCAACGCCGCAGCGAAATTATGGCACGGGTCCGCTCAAAGGACACGGTTCCCGAAAAGGCTATTCGCAGCATTGTTCATAGAATGGGATACCGCTTCCGGTTGCATCGCCGGAACCTCCCCGGTTGCCCCGACATGGTATTCACCTCTCGCCGGAAGATCATCTTTGTTCACGGATGCTTCTGGCACCGCCACAGGGATTGCCGGTTTGCCACCCTTCCAAAGTCTCGCACTGAGTTTTGGAACTCGAAGCTTGAGGCGAATGCGGCGCGAGACGCACGCCACCTTGANNGCACGCCACCTTGAAACATTGAAATTGATGGGGTGGCGGGTGTTGGTCATTTGGGAGTGCGAGGTTGATAGGAGCGACGTGAAGCGACGAATTAGGGCGTTCTTGGGCAAATAACACCGCCCAACAAATTGCCCTACAAGATATAAGAGCATGTTGACACCCCACCCTCTAACGTGCTGAATAATAACGGATTTCATTGAGGCGGATTGTCTAGGTAGGAGTTCCCTCTCTCGCTACCATTTTCCAAGCAAAAAACCCCAAGATTCAGGCCGTGCGGGAAGGCCGGCTTGCCGGTCATCGTGGTTGGGAAATTAGCGGTGTTTTTCCGCACAGGATGATGCCGCGGTAATCATGCAACAATAATATTGCTTGGGAATGGAGTATTGTTTTGCGTATTCGGAGGCCCTTGCGGCGCAATTGCTGAGGCCGGTTGTCTGTCCCAGCGATATCTCGGTTTCGTCAGGCAAGCTGAAATGGACATTATAGCTGGCATCGGCGATCTGCTGGCAGTTGAACTTATTGGGCGAAAAACTGGAACACTGGTCCTCACACCCGGCAAGGCCCGACAGCAGGAAAATTGAAACAAGATAAGTCCCTGAGCGTGCCTGCATGCATCACCACCCCAACTTCCCTTCAAACGGCCCCGCAACTTAGATATGCGGCTTGATTCAGGCAATGCCGCAAACGGGCAGCGCCGCCGGGAGTTTGGAAAGAATGAGCTTTGCACAAGGTAGGGCAATTAGCCTGCTGCAGGTCAATTGGACAGGCACGTAGATATGAACCCAGCTTATACTGAGAAACTGCGCTCACTCATTGTATTCTCGGCAGTGGGTCTCGGCCTTTTTGCTGCATCCCTCATCATATGGCCGCTGTGGATCAACCGGATTGCCCCGCAACTCCTGGGAGCTGCTACGGAGAATGGCGGCACTGGGTCGCAGAACCTCATCGTTTTTGTATGCATCATCGGCCTGACCTGCCTCAATCTGGTGACGCTGATGCTCCCGGAAGCGTCCACAATTGAAGACAGCATGGCGCAGATTGCCGAGAAAATCACCGAACCGGGTTCATTGGTCATGGGGATTGAGCGGGAGGTGTCGGCCAATCTCGACCGCATTATCGCACTTCTCAAAAGTCATTCGGAAATCAGCCGGATCTATTCGGCGTCATTGGAAAACGCCGGGAGGAACCTCATCGAAGTCACGTCTCCGGAGCAGCTTCGGGTGGCAATCGGCTACCTGATCACCGAAAACAACAAGATGCGCAAAGAGACAAACGACCTGCAATCCAATCTCAACGAGTCTCATCTGCAGATCGAAAACCTGCGGGAGAACCTTGAGGTGGCGGAAGAAACGGGAATGCGCGACCCCTTGACCTCACTGTGGAACCGGCGCGCCTTTGACCATATGCTCGAACTTCAAGTTGAAACGGCAGTCAAGGACAATACACCGGCGTGCCTGATTCTGGCCGATGTCGATCATTTCAAGAAGATAAATGACAGCTTCGGGCACCTCATAGGCGACGAGNNGTTTGGTGGTGAGGAGTTTGCATTGATCCTGCCGCAGACCTCGCTGGAAACCGCGCTGAAACGTGCCACGCAGATCAAGCATCAGCTTGAAACCCAGAAGTGGTTTGTCAGCAAGCGCAATGAGCCCGTAGGCACCGTTACGGCATCATTCGGGGTGAGCCAACTGCAGCTTGGCGAGAGCAAGGATGCCTTTATCGGCCGTGCCGACAGCAAGCTGTACGAGGCAAAAATTGCCGGGCGCAACCGGGTGGCCAGTTGATTGCCGGAATGAAGGCCCAAGTGATGGGGCAGGGGGCATGTAGTGAAAAATAAAGAGGGAACCAAACTTACAGCAAGCGACATTGCGCTAAACGTGGTGTCGGTGGTGCTGGCTTTCTTTTCAGCTTCCTTTGCGGGCTACATGGTGATGTATGGCCCGCCGGAGCGAAGCGGAAATGCTCCGATGGTCAGTGTGGCGCTTGAACCATTTGAGACGTCACCAACCAAGCTGGGCCAATATGACGCCCTCGATCCCATTGTGACGGGATCAATTACGAAGGATGACGGCTCCGGCAAGGGCGCCAGGCGCGCCGCACTTGAGCTTTTTCAGGAGGATCAGCATCTCACCTATAAATTGCGCAGCATTGTCCGGAATACCGCTTTCGTTGACATTTCAAATGACCGGTCGATTGTCACCCTGCCGGTGGAAGTGGGGGTGCCGATTCCAGGTGCTGGAAATGTGCTGCGTTTCGAGCGGCGAGGCGGCAAGTGGATTGTCGTGACTAGTACGTCCGAGATATCAGAAGCTGGAATGGTTGCCGTTCGTTAAAGCGAAAGGCAAAAGCGCGCCTGCCGCGACTTTCAACGCTATCAATGCAGCAAAACGCCGAACAGCACCGCAGCGGCTGAGAAGGCGGCCCCGAGTATGAAACCCAGTATCACACTGTCGTGGCTTTCACGCTGCTTGTGATTGTCGCGGAGCCCCATGAGTTCCTCGATGGCATCATTTGCCGCGCGCTCCAGATCGGTCCGCGGCAGGCTGTCGAGAGGCTGGCCACGCCAGTATACCATTGTTCCTATCTCCTTTTGAGACGGAACTTTGCAAGCGGCATGCCAACGTAATATTTACGCCCTACAAGGGCTTTATGGGGATTCCAAGCCCCCAACATGCCGACGGATGGTTAATTTGTGCGCCAGGATTACTGGTTACTGTAGTGCAGCAGCATCGCCGAGGTGTCCTCAAGCTGCTTTGCCACTTCGGCCTGCCTGCTCCGCAGAGTGTCGAGATGACTGAGCAACAGGCTTACGGTTTGCTGGCTGTTGGTGATTTCCGCGTTTGCCTCAAACATTTTGCGGATACTGGCTATGCCAATTCCCAGGCGCCGCATCATCAGGATATCCTTGAGGCGGCGGACATCCGAGTCCATGTAGGTTCTGAACCGCCCGTGGCGGGGTGGNNCGCTGCTGTTTCTTCTCAAATTCGACCGGGATTACCGCCCTTGCTGGTCCATCCATTTAGTAACTAAGCCCCCGTGTTCATTTTTATCTTTTTGACGCGTTGAAACCATATTTGGTGAACTCCAGGGTGTTCCCGCGTACTCGCACTATCAGGCCGCAGCTATCCCCCAACTGATCATCAGATGTTTACAGTGAGTCATCTTGTGCGGAACTGCCATAATTGGCAGGCTGGTTGCAAGCTCAAATTAAACCACGCAGCATTGCAGCAGCCACGGCGTGAGTCGTATTGACGCTTCCCAATTTGCGCTTTGCGTTTTCGAGAAAAAACCTGACCGTGCGCGCGCTGATTCCCAAAAGCAATCCGATATCCTCGTAGGTTTTTCCTTCAGCACTCCATTTGAGGCATTCAATTTCGCGTTCTGTCAGGGGTGGATTCTCCATGGCGACGGTCCTATTTTTGGGAGTTTCGTTTGCCAGAACAGCAAGAAAAGCACGAATTAGTTTCCATTGGCCATGGAATATCCTCGAACGCAGCTACAAGTTGCTTGAGCAAAAGTTTTGCCTGCATGATCCTTGCCCCCCCGGGTCAGACCCCACATTTGTATATCAACCTATAATTCAGTTGCCGATAATGTAAAGTGTTGTTGATTCCGAAGTGCAACGTACTGCGGAAAAACAAAGTTCATGTGACAATCTGTCTGCAGTGGTCACCTTGCACGCGTGAATTGCAAATCCGCACATCGCCTATTCATCGAGTTCTTGCTTCGCGTCCTTCAAAGCAGGGCAACAAATTGAATGTCGGGTTGCAGGCGGATGCAAGCACCGGCTGTTTGCCTCTTGTTTGGTGCCGCGAACCAGCGCCTCCGAAAAGTGAGCAGCTGAATCTATCCTAACTGAAAGTATCTACACTAAGTGTAGATATCTATAGATCATGCAATGAAATTATTCTATCGCAGTATGGTCTACTTAGTTTATCGTTATATGCGTATGCACTTAGTTATAGTGAAGTATAAGTAGAGTAATAGGTGTGATATATTTGGAATCTCTGAGTGTTTAATAAAAAATTAACACTTAATTAACCGTATCTAAACGAATGCTAGCCCCTGAGACGGTGTGTTTACTTGCGTAATTGAGAGGCAAAAAAATCCTATTTTCGAAGTAATAAGGGGCAACGATGATCATAATTGTGGACGAGCGGGTAGAGGTTACTGAAGCTTATTGCGCCAGTCTTGGCCGTGAGGGCCTTTCAACTACGGGGTTCAATCATATCGAATTCGATGGCTGGTTTCACTCGGCGGGGCTGCACGATCTCGCGGCGGTTGAGACGGTCATCATTGGCAGCTTCCCGAATCGCGAGCGGGCCATCAGCGCGATAAAATTGCGCTCAAACATTCCGGTTATTGCTGTCAACGAAACAACGGGTTTGGAATCCACGCTGAACCTGTTTTCAACGGGCGCCGATGATGTGGTCCGCAAACCGGTTCATGCGCGTGAGTTCATTGCCAGAATGGGGGCCATCAAGCGCCGCATTTGCGCAGCACCCCGGCAATCGGATTTTGGTCATCTGAAAATCTATTTCGATGGCCGCGACCCTGAAATCCTCGGACAGGTCTTGATGCTGCCGCGCCGCGAGCGCCGCATCCTGGAATATCTCGCGGCCAACCGCATGCGCCGGGTCAACCGGTCACTGATATTCAACGCCGTCTACGGCCTCTTCGATGAGGAGGTGGAGGAAAGCGTGGTGGAAAGCCATATCAGCAAGCTACGCAAGAAGCTCAAGCACGCTTTGGGTTACGACCCGATCGACACCAAGCGCTACCTTGGCTATCAGCTGGTCGGGCGGAATGAAGCTGCCCAGGCAAATGCCACGACTGCCGATGTCGACAATGATTTTGCCGGCATGATGGGTGCGTCAGACTTGCTTGTGGAAGCGGCATAATTGGCAAACTGGCTGTAGCGGAGCCTGATTTTTATTCCGAGAGCTGAGCCGCTACCTCAGCGAAAGGATCCAGGCTCACCGGTGAATCAGGGGTTTGGGCCAGTGCCTGATAAAGCTTCGGGACAATGGCCAGTGCCTTGTCCAGTTCAAGATCACCGCCGGCCTGGTATCCTCCCATGGATCTCAGGTCGCGGGAGTCTTCAAAGCGGGCAATCAGGGCGAGAAGCATGCGCACAAGTTTGCGCTGATCAGGCGACCAGACAAGCTGCGCAAGGCGGGAAATGGACGACAGCAGGTTTACCGCCGGATATCTTCCCTGTTCGGCGATGCCGCGGCTCAGAACGATATGGCCATCGAGTGTGCCTCGTATGGCATCGGCTATGGGATCGTTGTGATCGTCACCATCGACCAGAACCGAAAAGATGCCGGTGATGAAGCCGGTGCCCTCAGCACCAGGGCCGGCGCGTTCAAGCAATTGGGGCAGGTCGCTAAAAATGCTGGGTGGAAAGCCACGCGCCACGGGAGCCTCGCCGGCGGACAGGGCAACATCACGGCAGGCATGGGCATAGCGGGTCACGGAGTCCATGATCAGCAGGACATTTTCACCCTGATCGCGGAAGTATTCAGCAAGGCGCATGCCAGTCCGTGGCGCCAGGCGACGCATCATGGGGCTTTCATCACCGGTTGCCACCACGGATACCAAGCGGTGCTTTTCCCTGCCGAGGGTGGATTCGGCGAACTCCCGGACCTCGCGTCCGCGCTCGCCGACCAGAATGACAATGACCGTATCAAAACCGGACGCACTCGACAGCATTGAAAGAAGTGTTGATTTTCCAACGCCGGAGCCGGCGAAAATTCCGAT
>CXWL01147701.1_pt1 | contig 15036 bp, 12 predicted proteins | sample 590931 | NCBI WGS metagenome assembly CXWL01 (sample SAMEA3498368, study PRJEB10139) | groundwater metagenome | biome: water well; material: biofilm material | place: Germany | collected 2015-04-27 | reverse complement strand
CCTGTAATAGTTCAGCATTGCTTCGAGCGACGACGCCGCCATCGCCGCCTGGTGGGGCCGCATGTAGGCAGGATCCCTGACCCACGCGTCGAGCCGCGCCAGGGGCAGGTCGAGGTGCGCCGCCGGTTGCACGAACGACCGCACGTATTCGCTGGCCTTGTGCTGGAGCGGGTTATTGGCCATTTCGCGCGCGATGGCCCATGGGTGGGGCATGTCGAGAACGACCAGGCGCTCGACCAGTTCAGGCGCGTCCATCGCGGCGTGCCAGGCGATGAAGCCGCCCCAGTCGTGACCGATGAGGGTCGCGCGTTCGACGCCTTCGAGCGCGATCACTGCCCGTACGTCATCGACCAGGCGGCCGATGTCGTAGGACTCCACCGAGGTGGGCTGGTCGCTCATGTTGTAGCCACGCAGGTCCATGGCGACCACGCGGTAGCTGTCGCGCAGATCGGCCATCTGCCGCCACCACGTCAGCCAGTGGTCCGGAAAGCCGTGGATGAACAGCAGCAGCGGCCCGGCGCCGGTGGCGGCGTAATGGATGCGCACGCCGTTGTTGGAGGCGAAGTGGTGCTCCACCGATTCTTCGAATTCGGCCAGCGCCGCAGGCGCCGGCGGGTCGGAGCGAGATGTGAACGCGGCATTCGTCGTCTTCACGATATTTCCCTTCATATTATTAGCGTCATACTATTGGCCGCGCGACTGATGGACAAAGCTGTCCCGCACGGATAGGGGGTGGCTGCATGTTTATATTACCACCATAATCTGATCAGGTGGTTTCGAACCACACTAGGACGCCTGGTCCCGCGCCGTCGGCTTCGCCCGGATTAACCATTCCGCCACCGCCAGGTTGATCACCCATCCGGCCGACATGCACAGCGTCCGCGCGAGTTCTCCCTGAATTGAAGGAAACAGAAACCAGGGGATGTGGGTAAACACCTGGGTGCCTGCGCCAAGCGCAAGTGCATAAGCGCGCAGCATCCAGCGGCGGTGACATGGAATGTCGCGTGTGCGAATTGCCTGCACACCCAGGCCAAGACAGATTGCCATCGCCGCTCCAGCCAGGAGACGCACGAAATACAGGGACGTGCCGTCGAAGCGGATGGCCGGGTAGAACTGGTTCATCCACAGGCCGGAAAACGCGACCACGAACCCGCACAGCACCACGACACGGCCGCTTGCGCGGTGCAGGCCGGGAAAACGGCGGCGCAGGCCGACGGCAAGCTGGAATGCGCCGGCGATACAAAAAACCATGGCGCACGCAATGTGCAGCGCGATCGGCACCGGCGCGGCGAGGAAGCGCGCGTTCTCCGGCGTCGAGGCTCCCGCGGCAAGCCGCAGCAGGCGCACCGTGCCGGCGAGTACCGGTACGATGCTCAACATTATCAGTCCCGCCGGCGCCAGCCAACTTCTTGTGCCGCGCGACGGCAGATGCGCTGACGGCTTCATGTTGTTCACGCGGCCCGGCCTAGAACGCGTAATTGAGCGTCGTGGCGACGATCGCGTGGCTGCGCCGGCGCACGATCGGGCTGTCGGCGGCGTCGCGCAGCAGGCGGGTGGCGCCGGCCAGCGAGCGCACCGACCAGCGCGGATCGATGACATGGTTCCAGCTCAAGGCGATGCCGGCGTCCTGGAATCCCGCCGATGGGTTGTACGTCCGATAGCCCGATGCGGCAGCCTGCCGGGTGGTGACGCCGAAATAGGTTTGCGCCGACCTCGCGTCCGCGTACGTCGCGGTGGCGGCCAGCACGAACTGGTTGTCGGCGCTGACGGACAGGGGCCGCGAGACGCCGACGACATAGGTGTTGCCGCGCTGCCTGTCGGTCACGGCCAGATGGGCGTCGACACTGAACCTGGCGAAACCGGCGTCGAAGCCCGTTCCGACTACCGCCACGGCGGCGCCCTTGATGTTGCCCATGCCCTTGAGGTCATCGGACCCCATCGACGCATCGCTCCTGTGATCGCGGCGACCCGGATCGTAGGTCAGCGCCGCGCTGAAACTGGCGGCGCCGGCACTGCCCTGATAACCGACGCCGCGGCTGCCCGAAAAGAAGCCCGTCCCGGACGTGTAGTCGACATCGATCACCGGACGCACACGCATGCGCTGCGCGCCGGCGTATTCGGGAACGACGGCAATCCCGCCAGCGAGCGTGAGCGAGGACTTGGCAGGCTGCGCGTCCGAAGCGTGAGCGGCCAATGTGATGAACGGCGCGATGGCCGCAAAAATCGTGAGTGCTTTAAACATGGAGTGACATTTTCAGGTGAGTTCTCGGTGTCGCATGGTGTTGCCGCCCTGTCCGCGCGCCGTCATGGGCTGTTCGCGACGTAAGGGAGGCTGGATGCACCATGCCTGATGCAGAGGCAAACGCAGTCCGCTGGAGGTCTCGCGGCTTGTGTTGTTCTGACTTGACCGAAGTGTAGGCAATAGCGTCGCGCCTGGGACCCTACTAAAGTACGGTTCGGAGTATGGTCGACGCGAGTCGGGGCAGTTTGCGGAGGAACGGCGGCGCGCTTACTGCGCGATCAGATTCAGTGCGAGCGCGCGCGCAACCGCTTCCGTGCGGCGTTGCACCTGCAGCTTGCCGAAGATGTTCTGGTTATGCCATTTCACCGTACTGAGCGACAAGAACAGGCGTTCGCTGATGCCCTGGTTGGAAAGGCCTTGATGAATCAGTTGCAGTATTTCCAGTTCGCGTGGGCTGTAAGTCTCGCCTGGCGGCGCAACGGAACGCGAAACATTCTCCGCAAATTCACGCCGGTTCATCGAACTGTTCAACGCGAATATGCTCAGCAACCTGGACACATAGATGGAAATGACGCCGTCGGCCGAGACCCGCGACAACAAAGACTCCATCGGCGCCCCGCAGTCGATGAACAGGCGGACGAAGCCTTCCGGTTGCGCCAGCAGCAGCACCTCGGCCAGCAGCCGCGCAGCCTGGTCGGCGTGACCCTGCAGATCCAGTGCCAGCGCCTGCAAGACCATCGCTTTCAGCACTTCGTTCGGCTGCTTCTTTTCTTCCATGCCGTGGCGATGCTGCGTGGCCAGCGCCAGCGCACCCTCGCCGTCTCCCTGTGCAAGCATGACGCGGGCCTGGGCCATCGGCGGGCCCTGCTCGGTGGCGAGGCGGGCGGCGGCGCCGACTTCACCGCGCCGCAACATCGTCAGGACCTGAACCGTGCAAAGTTCCGGCCACGGCGTGCCGACATACTTGGTCTTTGCGACGGCGACCGCTTGTGCCAATAGCGCCGCCGCGCCCTCATTGTCACCGCGCGCCAACAGCACGCGTACGCGCAGCGCGTCGGCGCTGCCGTCGTCGTGCTCCTGCTTTTGTCCAAGCTTTCCGCTCGCCAGCGCATGCGACTCGGCGGCGTCGAGTTCGTTCCACTCGTAGAGTATCCTGGCCAAACCCAGGTGGGCCTGCCATCCGACCGTATTGCCGGGATCGGTGATCATGCCGATGACGTCCCGGTAGCCCGCCGCTGCCAGATGGAGCTGGTTGTTGGTCGCGTGAATACCGGCCAAGGCGATCGAAGCGACGATCGTGAACATGACATTGCCGGAGGAATTGCCCGCGCTCACCACCTTGGCAAAGGCGACACTGGCCGCCCTTCGGTCGTCGCGAAATAGAAAAGCGACACCCAAGGCACACTGCGCCGCGGTGCGGGCCGGCAGATTGGCGGGATGCAGCAGCTCGAGCGCCAGCGTCGCCTGCGCGTGGATCGACGCCGCGTCATTTTTTGGCACCGCCAACCACGCCGACAAGGCGGCGATCTGGCCATGCAGGTCTTGGTCGCCCGCGTCCGCGCCGGCTTCGCTCATTGCGCTGGCGGCGCAAGACAGCTTGGCGCCGACCTGGCCGAACTGCCCTGACAACAACAGCGACCAGGCGAACTTGATCCACAGCGACGGGCACGCATCGAGCACGCTTTTCGGCTGGGCCTGCAGCCATTGAATTACCGGGCTCATTTCGCCGCGGAAGTACAGCGGCATCCCCTTACCTTCGATCAAACGGCTGGCCCGCGGCAGGTCCGCCGCCGCCACGGCCTGGCGGAACGCATCGATTTCCATGCCGTTCGCCTCGTACCATTCGCTGGCGCGCACGTGCAGCGCGGCGGCGCGATGGGCACCGAGCCGATGGCGCAACAACTCGGCAAACAGGTGGTGATAACGGTACCAGCGCCGTTCATTGTCCAGAGGGAGGATGAACAGGTTTGCCTGCGCCAGGTAAGCGAGGTTCTGCTGCCCTTCATGATTTTGCATGACCGCATCGCACAAAGGTGCGCATAGCCGATCGAGCACCGCCGTACACATCAGAAACGATTGCACGCTCTCCGATTGCTGGCGCAAGACTTCTTCCAGCAAGTAGTCCTGTACGAAGTGATGGCTGCCATTGAACGAGCGGATGAAGCCCTCGCGGTCTGCATGTCCGTGCAATGAAATGGCGGCCAGCTGCAGACCGGCGATCCACCCTTCCGTACGCGCGCCCAGCACCGCAACGTTGGACGGCGAAAGCGCGAGCCCCATCTTCTGATTGAGGAAATGCGCCGATTCTTCCGGTCCGAAGCGCAGATCGTCCTGCCGCACCTCGGTTATCTGGCCCTGGACACGCAGGCGCGCCAGCGGTATCTCCGGTTCCTCGCGCGAGGCAATCACCAGGTGCATCTGCAGCGGCAAGTGCTCGATCAGGAACGCCACCGCCTTGTCGACCTGCGGGGAGCCGACCAGGTGGTAGTCGTCCAGCACCAGCAGCAGTTTGCTGCGGGTGGCCGCCAGGTTGTTGAGCAACACTGTCAGCACGGATTCCGCCGACGGCGCGGGCGACGCCCTCAGCATCTCCGGTATGCCGGCGCCAACCGTTTCGGAAATTGTCTGCAGGGCCGCGATCAGGTAGGCCAGGAACTGCGCGGGGTCGCCATCGCCTTCGTCCAGCGACAGCCAGGCGCTCGGGTATTGGCAGGCATCGATCCACGCACTCAACAGCGTCGACTTGCCGAAACCGGCGGGCGCGCAAATCAAACTGAGCTTGCGCGACAATCCCGCATCCAGGCGCCCGATCAACTGCGGGCGCGCGATGTCCTTCGGCGACGGCGGTGGCGCGAATAGTTTGGTTACCAAGATTGTCATCGACATACGGAGCCCGGGATTTCTAACATCGGTCTGCTGCAAGCCCAGCACTGCCCATGGTTGTTTTTGACGATTCCACGGCAGTCGATGACATTATCGTTCGATACCTCCGATATTTACAATTTCTCAGGACATATATTTCAATTTTGCTTCCTGGACTACTAAAGTACGGCGCCGCTCGTGCCCGCGAGAACAGGAGACCGCGCGCGCCGCTGCAGAAACTGGCCCCTGCGCCAGGCTTGCCGCAGCAAGACGACAGCGAGCAGGCCGAGAATGGCCAGGGTCACCGCCGAGCCCTCCAGGCCGTACGCTGCGCCGGTGAGCCACTCCGGCCCGCTCAGCGTTCCGTTCACCAGGCCCTGCGCCGGCCGGCCCGACACCGAAATGGAAAATATCGAGCCCAGCGTGTAGTTCCACGCGGCGTGGATGCCGATGCACAGCCACAGCCGGCGCGTCAGCATGAAGGCGCCGCTGAACACGAGGCCGGCGACCATGGTGACGATAAACGCGAGCGCGCCCATGCTGCCGCCCGGGACGTGCGCCAGTCCGAACAGCAGCGCCGAGAGCACCAGCGCGGCGCGGCTGCCGAAGGACTGCTCGACGATCCGGAAGATGATGCCGCGGCACAGGACTTCCTCGAACACGCCGACGAACGCCATTTCGGCCAGCGGCAAGGCGATCGCCAGGCTCCAGCGGTTCAACGCGAGTGGATGGTAGCTGCCGCCCGCATACAAGACGGCCAGCACAGCCATGACCGCCGCCGCGCCGATCGCGCACCCCGCAGCCAGTTCCGTGACCGCGCCGCGCAGGGCGAATTCGGTCAGCCGCCTGCCTTCCAGCAGGCGCACATAGCCCCAATACGCCAGGATCACCGCACCGGCCGCCAGCAGGTGCGGCCACATGACCCGCGCCGGCTTTGGCGCGGCGGCTTCGGCGAACGAGTAGGCCAGACCCGCGGCCAGGGCCACGCCAAATGCGGCGAGCACGACGCGCACCAGCGGATGCCGCAAAAAACGCGCCCAGCGGGACTGGGATGTCAGCAGCCGGGAAGTCTTGTCGTGCATGGTCATGCTCCTTGTCGAATGAAGCGAAAGGCCGGGTCATGTTCGGCCGAGTCCGTTTGCTCCGATGACTTTATCGGATTCAGGTCAGCGATTCAACGAACATCGCGTTTTGGTTCCGGTGCCTCGACGCGCCCGACGCCACCGGCGAAGAGCGCGCCGCCAGCATGTCGTCGTCGAACAGGCTGCGTTTGCCCATCAGCGCGGCCATCGCCGCTGCCGGCACCGGCTTCGAGACCAGATACCCTTGCACTTCGTCACAGCGGAGCGCCTGCAACAAGCGCAGTTGTTCGCGTGTTTCGACGCCTTCGGCGACGACCTCCATGTCCAGCGCGTGCGCCATCGCGACGATCGCCGACACCAGCGCCTGTCCATCGCGTCCGGCGCGCAGTCGCGCGGTGAACGACCGGTCGACCTTCAGCACATCCATGTCGAATTCCTGAACGTGGGACAAGGATGAATAGCCGGTTCCAAAGTCGTCGAGCAGGAGTTTCAGCCCGAGGCCCGCGAGCGAGGCCAGGCGATGCTTGACCTCCTGGTCGTATTCGATGAGGCACGATTCGGTGACTTCGATCTCGAGCAAGGCGGGATCGACACCATGGGCCCGCGTATGCCGCAAGATCGCCGCCGTCAAGTCGCAGCCGTTCAGCTGGCGCGGTGAGACATTGATCGACACTGCGACGAGCGGCAATCCGAGCCGTTTCCATTCGGCCAGCTGGTGACACACCATTTCAATCATCTGCTCGCCCAGCGGAACGATCAGCCCGCATGCCTCGGCAACGCCGATGAATTCGCCCGGTTCGAGCAGTCCTCGCTCCGCATGGTTCCAGCGTGCCAGGGCTTCGATGGCGCGCAATTGACCGGTACGGCAATCGACCCGTGGCTGGTAATACACCACGAATTCCCTCCGGGCGAGGCCGTCGCGCAGCGCCTCCTCCATCATGAACCGTTCGCGCATCGCGCTGGACATACGGCGCTCGTAAAACAGATGGTCATGCCTGCCGCCGGCCTTCGCCGCATGCATCGCCATGTCGGCGCATTGCAGCAGTGCCTCTCCATCGCGGGCGTCGCAGGGATACATGGCGATGCCGATCGATACGCCGGCGGAGCGGCGCAGACCGCCCGCCGACACGAACACCGCGCCAAGCGTCTCCGCAATCTCGTCCGCGATGGCCTGCACGTCGGCGCGGTCGTACACATCGTGCAAGAGGCAGGCAAAGGCGCCCTCGCCGAGCGGGGCCAGATAGGCAGCCCGTCCCAGCACGGCGTGAAGGCGCGCCGCCGCCTCGATGTGCAGCGCGTCGCTGAAAGTGCGGCCGAAGGTATTTCTCAGATTGCTGAATTCTTTTAGCTCGAGAAACAGCAGCGCCAGCACGCTGGCCTTGCGGCGCGTGTCATCGATCCGCTGCTGCAAATACCGCGTGATCGAGGACCGGCCTGGCCACTCCTCGTCCATATTCAATGACAGCACGTTTGCCCGCATTCGTCGCACTTCCCATTTTCCAGCGGCGTTCGACGCGGCGGAAAATCCGCTTCGCCACCGCAATGACCAGCCAGCCGGCAGACATGCAACTCCAGCGCTGCGTTGGTCTCCAGTGTAGTCAAATGCGCCCGCTGCGTAACCGTACTAAAGTATGGTTCGCCGCTTCTCAGCGTAAGGCGGCGCAGCTCTCGAGTACCAGTTCGCGCAGCCAACGGTGGGCCGGATCGGCATGCAATCTCGGATGCCAAAGCAATGACACGGTGAACTCGGACACGGGGACGGGCAGCGCGAACGTGTGCATACCCGAACGCAAGGTGCCCGTATGGCGCTCGGGAACGGTAGCGACCAGGTCCGACTTGCGCGCCAGCGCCAGCGCGGTCTGAAAGCCGCCGACGACGGTGGCGATCTCGCGCGTCAGGCCGAGTGGACTCAAGGCTTCGTCGATCGGCCCTTTGTCGTGTCCTTTCAGCGATACCGCGATGTGCCGGCCCGACGCATAGCGGGCCGGCGTGACGTCGCCATCGGCGAGGCTGTGCCCGGCGCGCACCACGCCCACAAAGCGGTCGCGGAACAATGCCTGGGTGCGCACCTCCGGTCCCATCGTGTTGGCGACGATGCCGGTTTCGAGGTCGACGCTGCCGTCGCGCAGCAGCAGGCTGTCTTTATCGAGCTTCTGCATGAAGCACAAGCGCACCCCTGGCGCCTCGGCGCGGACGCGGGCAATCAGCTCGGCGCCGAAATTCTCGACGAAACCCTCGCGGGTGCGCAGCGTGAATGTTCTGACCAGCTGCCCGATATCGAGCTTCTCGGCGGGCCGCAGCACCGCTTCGGTTTCTTGCACGAGCTGGCTGACGCGCGCGCGCAGCTCGAGCGCGCGCGGCGTCGGCACCAGGCCGCGGCCCGCCCGCACCAGCAGCGGATCGCCGGTCGTCTCGCGCAAGCGCGCCAAGGCCCGGCTCATCGCCGAGGGACTGAGCTTCAAGCGCCTGGCCGCTCCCGCAACGCTGCCTTCGGTGAGCACGGCATCGAGCGCGGCGAGCAAATTGAAATCCGGACTGGTCATCGATTGATATTAGCAGAGTTCACATTCGGGCCGGGCGTGGGGCCGGCGATTCAATAGCGCAGAACGTCGCCGGCGGCACATCCTCCGATTCAGGGGATGGTACGGTCGAGGCGGCGCGAACGGGCGTTGCTCGCCAAGGCAACGGCCAGGGCGACGACGATGACGCCGGCGGCGACGGCGAACGTGAGCCGCATCCCGGCAGCAGCCGCCTCGGGGCGCGCGGTCATGATGTTGCTCGCTCCCGCGCCAAGCGCGAACACGGCACCCATGACAGAGGCGCCGGTGATCAGGCCGAGATTGCGAGCCAGGTTCAGCATGCCGGAGATGACACCGCGCTGGTCCGCCTGTACATCGGTCATGACGGCGGTATTGTTGGCCGTCTGGAACAGCGCATAGCAGATGGTGATGACAAGGATCGCTGCGAGATAGCCAACGAGGCCGAACCGCACCGGCATCAGCGACAGTGCAATCGAGCCCGCGGCAATGCCGACGAGGCCGGCGATGGTCATCGCCGGCGCGCCGACCCGGTCCGCGATGCGTCCGGCCGGCACGCCCGTCAGCGCGGCGGCCGCCGGGCCGGCCGACAGCACCAGGCCGACGACGGCGGCACCGAGGCCGAACGCGCGCGCAAGATAGAACGGCCCCACCACCAGCGTTGCCATCATTACCGTCGACACCAACGCGCTCATGGCAAGGCTGGCGCTCAAGGCGTGGTCGCGGAACAGCGCCAGGCGGACCAGGGGCGACGCCGCCCTGCCCTCTGCAACGACGAACAGCCACACCCCGGCCAGCGCCGCCAGCAGCAGCAGCATGTTGAGCGGGCCGAAACTGCCGCGCCCGACGGTCATGGCCAGCGCATAGGCGCCGAGCGTGAGCGCCAGTATCACGGTGCCGGCATGGTCGAATCGCGCCCTGCCCGTCGTTGTCCCAGGGCGGTCGACCGGCAGATAGCGCAGCGCGAGGATGAACGCCAGCGTGCCCAGCGGGATGTTGACGAGGAAGATGGCGCGCCAGCCGAGTCCGGCAATCAGGACGCCGCCGAGCGAGGGGCCAAGCGCGGTGCCGACCGCGGACATGGTTCCCAGCAAGCCCATCGCGCTGCCGGTCTTTTCCTTCGGCACCGTCTCGCCGACGAAGGCCATGGTGAGCGACATCATGATGGCGGCGCCAAGGCCCTGGATGGCACGCGCGCCGATCAACAGCCAGAGCGTGTCGGCGACCCCGCACAGCACCGAAGCGAGCGTGAAGAGCACGATGCCCGCCAGCAGCAGGCGACGGCGGCCGGTCAGGTCTCCCAGGCGCCCGACGCTGACGATCAGCGTGGTCACGGCAAGCAGGTAAGCGAGCACGACCCACTGGACTTGCGGCAAGGAGGCGTCGAACGCATGGGCCAAGGTCGGCAAGCTGACGTTGGCGATGCTGGTGCCCAGCGAAGACAGCAGCACCGACAGCGACAAGCCGGCGAGCGCCCAGCGCACCGACGCCCCCGGCAGCGATGCGCCCTGCGCGCCCTCACTTTCTGCAATGATCGACTTCATGCTGCCCTCGTCTTCTGTTGGTTTCTCCGGGTCCGGAGCTACCTAGACGATATATCCCTTGCGGGCATGGCGGAAGCCGTGTGGGTTGCACTCTATTCGTGCGCGCGACGCCATGTCCCGATTGCGTGAATCAGGCGTCCTGGATCGGACATCGACGACAGCGCGTTTCCCCCTCATGCGAACTTGGCGGTCGCGCGGCAAGCCGGGCGATGCCGATGCGCCCCGCCGTCAAGCCGCCTTGACCTCATCGGCCATGCCAGCCCGTCGCCGGGCGCGCCGGTCGCGCGCATTGCCCCATTCGCTGCGCTCGAACTCGGAAACGTGGGCCATCCCGCCGTCGCGATCGACGCTGTACTCCTTGAACACGATTTTTTCGTCGATGCTGGCGCCAGCAGAAATCCTGGTGTATTCGAAAAGCACGCTACGCACCACCTCCGCGCCGGCGCAGAGGTGGCTGCCATGGCCGATCCATGTCGGGCCGACGATCCGGCAGCCAGCCTCGATGTGGCTGCCGGAACCGATATACACCGGCCCCTCGATGCTGGTGCCTTCCCAGTCGATCCGGGTATTCAGTCCGACCCACAGGCCGTCGCTGATCTGTACGCCGGGGACGTCCAGGTTCGCCACCTCGCCCAGCAGGACGCTTTGCAGCACGCTCCAGTAATCGGTCACGCTGCCGATATCGATCCAGTCATAGCTGCGTTGTTGCGCAAAGAACGGCAGGCCGCNNAGTCCGAACCGATATCGAACGCCGTATCGGCGGGGATCAGGTCCAGCACCTGCGGCTCGAAGATATAGATGCCGGTGCTGGCGAAATTCGAGCGCGCTGCGTCGCGCGTCGGCTTTTCCTGGAAGGACAGCACCCTGCCGTCGTCGTCGGCGACCACCACGCCATAGTCGGACACCTTTTCCCACGGCACCTGCTTGGTGATGACACTGGCCAGCGCACCCTTGCGCTTGTGTTCGAACAGGGCCGAGTTGAGGTCCAGGTCGATCAGCGCGTCGCCACACAGCACGATCGTGGTGTCATCGAAAAAGCCGCCGAACTGCTGGATCTTCTTCATGCCGCCGGCCGAGCCAAGCGGCTGCGGCACGACTTCGCCCTGGTCGTTGGTGTAGCCCTCGAACGAGTAGCCGATGGTGACGCCGAACTGCTCGCCCTCGCCGAAATACTCTTCGATCTTCTCGTGCAGGTAGCTGACATTGACCATGATGTCCTGCACGCCGTATTTGGCCAGGTGCTCGATCAGATAGGCCATCACCGGCTTGCCGAGGATGGGAATCATCGGTTTCGGCAGGTCGTACGTCAAGGGGCGAACCCGGGTGCCTTTGCCGGCCGCCAGTATCATTGCTTTCATGTTTTTATCCTTTTTTTCGAGTCAGGGTTGGCGCGCCACGGCCTGGACGATTCGGCATTCCCAGCGCCAGGCCGTTTCGATGATGGTGTCGAGCTGCGCGTGGCGCGGCGCCCATTCCAGCAGCACGCGCGCCTTGGCCGAATCGGCCACCAGAATGGCCGGGTCGCCGGCGCGCCGCGGCGCGGCCTGCACCGGGATTTGCCGGCCGGTGATGCGCCGCGCGCTGTCGATCACCTCCTGCACGGAGAAGCCCTCGCCGTTGCCCAGGTTGAAGCAGTCGCTGCCGCCGCCGTCGTACAGGCGCTGCAGCGCCAGCAAATGCGCGCTGCACAAATCGACGACGTGCACGTAGTCGCGGATGCAGGTGCCGTCCGGCGTCGCGTAATCGCTGCCGTACACGGCGATGCGGGCGCGCCGTCCCGATGCCACTTGCAGCACCAGCGGGATCAGGTGGGTCTCCGGTTCATGCCGCTCGCCGAGCAAGCCGCCGAGGTCGGCGCCGGCCGCGTTGAAGTAGCGCAGGCAGACGTAGCGCAGCCCGAACGCGGCTTCGTAGTCGGCCAGGATCTGCTCGACCATGGCCTTCGAGTGGCCGTAGGGATTCAGCGGCGCGCTCGGATGGCGTTCGTCGATCGGGACATAGTCGGGTTCGCCGAACAGCGCCGCGGTCGAGGAGAAGATGAAGCGCTTGACGCCATGCGCCACCATCGCATCGAGCAGGTTGATGGTGTTCGCTACATTGTTGCGGTAGTATTTGTCGGGCAGCTGCACCGATTCGCCGACCTGGATGAACGAGGCGAAATGCATCACCGCGTCGAACTGCCGTCCCGCAAAGACCGCGTCGAGGGCCGCCCGGTCGGCCAGGTCGGCCTGCACCAGTTCGCCGCCGAGCAGCGCGTCGCGATAGCCGCCGGACAGGTTGTCGAAGGTGAGCACCTGGTGGCCATGCTCGCCCAGCATCTTGACCATGTGCGAACCGATATACCCCGCCCCGCCCACCACCAGCACCTTCACGGGTAGGCTTTCGGCCCCGCCGCGGGTATCCGGTAGCGATGGCAATGGGCGAGGAAGCGGACGATGTCGACCGTGTAGCGGCGCATCAGGCGGCGCGGTTCCTGGCACAGCCGGTACAACCATTCGAGGCGCAAGGCCTGCACCAGCGCCGGCGCGCGCGTCTTGGAACCGGCCCAGAAGTCGAACAAGGCGCCCACCCCCATGACGACGCCGGCGTCGAGCGCCGCACGATGCGCGAGTATCCATTCCTCCTGGATCGGATTGCCGAGCGCCACCAGCACGACATCGGGCGCGCTGCGGTTGATGGCGGCGACCAGGTCGCGCCGTCCGCGCAACTCGTCATAGCCATCGCACAGGCCGACCACCTCTTGCCCCAGCTGATGGCGGGCATGGTTGGCGGCGCGCTGCAGCACCTCCTGGGTCCCGCCCAGCAGGAACACGCGCAGCGGCCGCTCGGAATGCTTGAACAGGTACGGCGTGAAGTCGGTGCCGTTCAGGTTCTGCAGAAAGCGTGCGCCGCGCAGCAAGAAGGCAGCGATGTCGAGTCCGACACCGTCGTTGACGATGATGACGGAATCGTCTTGCATGCGCGGCAGTTGGTGCCGGCATTGCACGATGAAATTGGTGTTTGCGAAGAACAGGGCTACCTTGTTGCCGCCGTCCAGCGCGCGGTACAGGCGCTGTGCGAGCTTGGGTGCATCGGTGCGGGCGACCGCGAAGCCGGCGATGGCAATGGTGGTTTCTGTTGGGAATTTCTGGATCGACATTCGCCGCTTTCATCTGTTGCGCATGCTGCGGCGAGTCCATGCCGCCGGGCGGCGTGCGGACACTGAAGCGATGCGATGTGGACTACTTAGGAAAGCATGGCGTTCTGCGGGGCAGATCGCATGCGAGAGGAAAAGGGCGAGCAAACGGGAGCAAGCATGTCCGGCTTTCCGGACAACAATATGCTGTCCAGCTGGCATCGTCTGTGTGTTACCTAACAGAGCGGCCGATCGGCGGNNGCCGATCGGCGGGCCAAGCAAAAAGCCCGTCGCGCCGGATGGCGGACGGGCATTTCAAGCGCGCGCGCTCAGCGCATCAGCTCGAACCCTTCACCTTCAGGGTGCTCTTGACGTCTTTCACGCCACTGACCGCGGCGACGATCTGCAGCACGCGATCACCGGCAGCGGCGGTCGGCACATCGCCGGAGACCAGCACGACGCCCTTGCGGGTGGTCACGGTGATTGGCAGAGGTGCGACCTGGGCATCGGCGCTCAGCGCCGTCTTGGCGGAGGCGGTGATGGCATCGTCGGTCACCGCGACGGCGGCGGTGGCGGTGGCCGCGGCAGGCATGGCTTGCTTGTCCTGCGCATTGGCGGAGAACGATACGGCCATGGTACCGGCCAGCAGGNNGCACCCGCGGCGAAGGACACGGTCATGGTTCCTGCCAACAGTGCGATGGCGGCGATAGAGTTCATCAGTTTCGATTTTTGCATGGTAGTTCCTCGTTTGTTGAGTTGGAAGTAACACCTAGAAGCGTCACATCAGTCATCATTGCAAGCGCCGTGCCAGCCTGAATTATTCGTTTTAAATCAGTCACTTATTAAACTACGTCGGGGACGGGGCGAAGAACTCGGGCACATTCCGGCCGATGTTGTCGCCGGGGCCCGACAGGTTTGCGAAGGCTGCGTCCAAGTGCTTGATTTGCTTGCCTTATTCCTGTCGCTCAGCAGCGACAGCGTCGACCTCGCCCCGGAACAGGCTTGGCGTGAGCTCATGCTTTTGCAGCAGGCGGTAGAACTCGGTGCGGTTGCGCTCGGCCAGCCTGGCCGCATCGGCCACGTTGCCGTCGGTCAGGCGCAGCAGCTGGACCAGGTAGTGGCGTTCGAAGCGCGCCTTGGCCTCGTTGTAGCTCAACACCTCCAGCGACGGCACGCGCAGCGCGCGCTGTACCAGCGACAGCGGCACCAGCGCCGTTGTCGCCAGTGCGCAGGCCTGCTCGACGACGTTGTACAGCTGGCGCACATTGCCCGGCCAGCTGGCCGTGACCAGGGCCGCCAGCGCCTCGGGCGCAAAGCCATTGAGCGGCTTGTCGTATTTGGCGGCGAGCGCCTGCAGGAAATGATGGGCCAGCAGCGCGATGTCCTCGCGCCGCTCCTCCAGCGGCGGCAGCAGCAGGGTCACGACATTCAGGCGGTAGTACAGGTCTTCGCGGAACTGACCGTCCTGCATCGACGCATCGAGGTCGCGGTGGGTGGCCGAAACGATGCGCACGTCGACCGCGCGGTCCTGGTCGGCGCCGACCTGGCGCACCACGCGTTCCTGCAGCACGCGCAGCAGCTTGACCTGCAGCGGCGCCGGCATGTCGCCGATCTCGTCGAGGAACAGGGTGCCGCCGTCGGCAGCCTGGAACAG
>CXWL01113476.1_pt1 | contig 15042 bp, 16 predicted proteins | sample 590931 | NCBI WGS metagenome assembly CXWL01 (sample SAMEA3498368, study PRJEB10139) | groundwater metagenome | biome: water well; material: biofilm material | place: Germany | collected 2015-04-27 | reverse complement strand
GGGCAAGGATTCGCTGTCGATGCGCACGCGCTGGCAGACCGACACGGGCAGCCTTCAAGTGACTGCGCCGGTGTCGCTCATCGTCACCGCCTTCGCCACGCTCGGCGACGTGCGCGGCACGCTCACGCCGCAGTTGCAGCCGGGTGACACCACGCTGATCCTGATCGACCTGGGCAGTGGCAAGAACCGCCTGGGCGGCAGCATGCTGGCGCAGGTGTTGGGTCAGTTTGGTTGTGAGCTGCCCGACCTGGACGACGCCGGCCAGATCAAGGCCCTGGTGGCGGCCATCAACACGCTGCGCAGCCAGGGCCACCTGCTGGCCTACCACGACCGCAGCGACGGCGGCCTGTGGGCGACAGTGTGCGAGATGGCCTTTGCCGGCCGCCTGGGTGTGAGTCTGAACGTGGACATTCTGGTGACACAAGGCGACGGCATCACCGACAGCCGGGCCGACTTTGGTGACACCAAAAACTGGGCCACGCAGGTGGGCGAGCGCCGCAACGAGTTGACGCTGCGGGCGCTGTTCAATGAAGAGCTGGGTGTTGTCATCCAGGTGCCGACGGCCGTGCGCGATGAAGTGATGGCCACACTGCGTGAGCATGGGCTGAGCCGCCACGCCCATGTCATCGGCAAGCCCAACGACCGTGGCACGGTGGAGGTGTGGCGCGACGCCAAAAACCAGTACAGCGCGCCGCTGCAAACTCTGCAGCAGCAGTGGGACGAGGTGAGCTGGCGCATCAGCCGCCAGCGTGACAACCCTGCCTGCGCCGACGCCGAACACGCTGCTGCCGGTGACCCGGCCGACGCCGGCCTGCATCTGCACCTGAGTTTTGACGCGGCCGAAGATGTGGCTGCGCCCTACCTGAACCTGAAGCGCCCGGCCATGGCCATCTTGCGTGAGCAAGGTGTCAATTCGCACCTGGAGATGAGCTACGCCATGGCGCAGGCGGGCTTTGATACTTTTGACGTGCACATGACCGACCTGCAAACCGGCCGCGCACGCCTGGACCAGTTTCAGGGCCTGGTGGCCTGCGGCGGCTTCAGCTACGGCGACACCCTGGGTGCAGGCGAAGGCTGGGCGCGCAGCGTGCTCTTCAACCCGGCCCTGGCGGCACAATTTGCGGCTTTCTTCAACCGGCCCGACACGCTGGCGCTGGGGGTGTGCAATGGCTGTCAGATGTTTGCGGCGCTCTCGCCCATCATCCCCGGCGCCCAGGCCTGGCCGCGTTTCACGCGCAACCAGAGCGAGCAGTTTGAAGCGCGCTTGTCGATGGTTGAAGTGCTGCACAGCCCCAGCGTGTTTTTCACCGGCATGGCCGGCAGCCGGCTGCCCATCGTGGTGTCACATGGCGAAGGCTTTGCCAACTTCTCGCAGCGCGGCGACGCCAGCGCCGTGCACGCCGCCATGCGTTTTGTGGACGGCACCGGCCAGCCCTCCGAAGCCTACCCGCACAACCCCAACGGCAGCCCCGGTGGGCTGACGGCGGTGACCACGGCAGACGGCCGCTTTACCGCGCTGATGCCACACCCCGAGCGCGTGTGGCGCAACGTGCAGATGAGCTGGACCTCGGGTGCCGTGTCCGAGCGCAGCCCGTGGCAACGCATGTTTGGCAACGCGCGGCACTGGCTGCGCTGAGACAGCGCCGAGCGGCCACCTGCGTGGCCGCGAGTGGCGGTCGTTGGCTCCAGGGCCCGCAGGCCCTGGGCTGAGAATGCGGCGCCAGGCCGGCCCCTCGCCGGCCAAAGGCGCCAGCATGCGCAAATTTCTTGCTGCGGCGGCCTTGGCGCTCGCAGCCGCCAGCGCCGCAGCGCAAGTGCCCGGGCCCGGCCAGATCGACGCCGAAATCCGGCGCGTCATGGCCGCCGCACAGGTCAAGGGCCTGGCCGTGGCCGTGGTGGAAGACGGCCGCGTGACCCACGTGCAGGTCTTCGGCCAGCGCAACGAGCGCGGCGAGCCGCTGCAGCCGCAGACCATCATGTACGGCGCGTCGCTCACCAAGGCCGTGTTTGCCTACACCGTGCTGCAACTGGTGGACGAAGGGCTCATCGATCTGGACGCGTCCATTGCCAAGTATCTGCCGCAGCCGCTGCCCAGTTACCCGAATGACCGCCGTTACGCGCCCTGGTTTCACCTTCAGGGTGACGAGCGCTGGCGCTTGCTGACACCCCGCATCCTGCTCAGCCACCATCGAGGACTTCGCCAAGTTCGCCGCCGGCTTGCTGCGGGGGGAGGGCTTGTCGGCCGAGTCACGCGTTGAAATGACGCGTGCGCAGTGGTCCATCACCGCCGCGCACCAGTTCCCCAGCCTGGCTGCCGAACTGCCGCCCGTGCAGCGCCGCGCCGACTTGGCGGCGGGCTTGGGTGTCGTCGTGTTCGACGGTCCGCAAGGCCCCGCCTTCTTCAAGGGTGGCCACAACGACAGCACCGGCAACACCTGGGTGTGTGTGGAGCAGCGCCGGAGTTGTGTGGTGCTGCTGGGCAACGACGTGCGGGCCGAGGCGCTGTACCCCGGCATCGTGAAGTTCATCCTGGGCGAAACTGGTGTGCCGTGGCGCTGGGAGTACGGGCCTTGATGCGGTCACGCGCAATGCGGCGCCGTGCGGCGTCGCGGCGCGGGCGGCCGCTCAGCGCACGCTCAGCCCGTTTGACCCTGCAGACCGGCAAGCAAGGCGTAGCTGCGCAGCCGCGCGGGGTGGTCGTGTAGGGCACTGGCCACGATCAGCTCGTCGGCTTGCGTGGTGGCCACGATTTGTTTGATCTGCTGCGCCACCGTGGCAGGCCCGCCCACGGCCGACACCGCGAGCATGCGCTGCACCTGAGCGCGCTCAGTGGGCGTCCACAGCGCCTCGATGTCGTCCACCGGCGGCGGCAACGGGCCACGCACGCCACGTTGCATGCCCAGAAAACGTTGCTGGATGGAGGTGAAGTGCCAGGCCGCTTCGTCGTCGGTGGGCGCGGCCACCACGTTGACGGCCACCATGGCGTGTGGCTTGGGCCAGGGCGCGCTGGGCCGGTAGGTGCTGCGGTAGATCTGCAGCGCCTGCATCAGCATGTCGGGCGCAAAGTGCGAGGCAAAGGCAAAGGGCAAGCCCAGGTGCGCGGCCAGTTGCGCGCTGTACAAGCTGCTGCCCAGCAGCCAGATGGGCACCTGGGTGCCCTGGCCCGGAATGGCCCGCACCACCTGGCGCGGCTGCGGCTCCGCCAGGTAGGCCTGCAGCTCCAGCACGTCCTGCGGGAAGCGGTCTTCGTCGGCGCCCGCCAGCGTGCGGCGCAGGGCGCGCATGGTGGGCTGGTCGGTGCCGGGGGCACGGCCCAGGCCCAGGTCAATGCGGCCGGGGTAGAGCGTGGCCAGGGTGCCAAATTGCTCAGCCACCACCAGCGGCGCGTGGTCGGGCAGCATGATGCCGCCGCTGCCCACGCGGATGGTCTGGGTGCCGCCCGCAATGTGGCCAATGAGCACCGCCGTGGCGCTGCAGGCCAGGCCGTCCATGTTGTGGTGCTCGGCCAGCCAGAAGCGCTGGTAGCCGCAGGCTTCGGCATGCTGGGCCAGGCTCAGGCTGTTCTTCAGGGCCTGGGCGGCAGTGCCGCCTTCAGGGATGGGGGCGAGGTCAAGCACAGACAAGGGGGTCATGGTGCCGATCTTGCCCCAAGCCGCAAGGCACTGCTGCCGGCGCGATACTTCGGCCCATGACCGACCTGACCGTGCGCCGCCTGCTGGTGGACCTGACGCCGCCCATCGCCCGCCACTGGAACGGCGGTGACGCCTTTCGCAGCGCGCTCTTCAACGCGCTGTCGATGAGCTTCCCGGCGGGCGAGCAGTTTTTCATCGACGCCATGCGCCGGGGCATGAAGGTCTTGCGACCCGAGCAGCAGGCGCGCTGGGCCGACGAGGTGCAGGCCTTCATCGGGCAAGAGGCCACGCACCGGCGCATCCACGCGCTCTTCAACGAGCATCTGGCGCAGCAGGGTCTGGTCAACCACTGGGAAGGCCGCATCCTGGCGCGCAGTGCCGGGCTCGATGGCATGGGCCCCCGCAACTGGCTGGCCGTGACCGCCGCCACCGAGCACTGGACGGCCATCTTTGCCGAGCACCTGCTGGCCCATGCCGAGCTGCTGCAAGGGGCCGAGCCGCGCCTGCGTGACCTGTGGCTGTGGCACTGCGCCGAAGAGTCCGAACACCGCAGCACGGCCTATGACCTGTACCAGGCGCTGGGCGGCAATGCGATGTGGCGCAAGCGCATCTTCCGTGCCGTGAGCTGGCACTTCACCACCGACCTGGCGCGCCAGACGCTGCACAACCTGTGGCAAGACGGCACCTGGTGGCGGCCCGGCACCTGGGCCAGCGCCTGGCGCGTGTTGATGGGCCGGCAAGGCATGGTGCGCCTGGGTTTTGCACCTTGGCGGCGTTACTTGCGCGACGACTTTCACCCCACGCAGGGTGACGGCAGTGCCGGCGCGTTGTGGCTGGCGGCCCACGCCACCCTGGCGCCGCCGCTGCGCACCAGCCCAAACGGTTAGCCCAGCCCGGCCGCCAAGGCCAGCCTGTAGGTGNNGCGTAGGCCAGCGCAAACAGGTACAGCGCCATCGCCGCCGGCATGGCCCAGCCGCCGGTTTCTCGCCGCACGGCGGCCAGCGTGGACAGGCACTGCGGCGCAAACACAAACCAGGCCAGCAGCGACAGCGCCGTGGCCAGGCTCCAGCTGCTGGAGATGATGGGCACCAGCGCCGTGGCCGTGTCGCCAGCCGTGCCCGACAGCGCATACACCGTGCCCAGCGACGACACCAGCACCTCACGCGCCGCCAGCCCCGGCACCAGGGCAATGCTGATCTGCCAGTTGAAGCCTATGGGCTCAAACACGTGCGCCAGCAGGTGGCCCAGCTGCCCCGCCACGCTGTATTCAATGGCTGCGCCGGTGGCACCCGCAGGCGGCGTGGGGAAGCTGGCCAGCGCCCACAGCGCCACCGTCAGTACCAGGATCACGCCGCCCACGCGGCGCAAGAAGATGCGCACCCTCTGCCACAGCCCGAGCGCGATGTTGCGTGCCGTGGGCCAGTGGTAGGCAGGCAGCTCCATCATCAGCGCGCGCACCTGGCCATGTGCCGTGAGCCGCTTGAGCACCCAGGCCACCACCAGCGCACCCAGGATGCCCGCCACATACAGCGCAAACAGCACCAGGCCCTGCAGTTCAAAGCCACCTGCCACCTGGCGCTGCGGGATGAAGGCGCCGATCAGCAGCGCGTACACCGGCAGCCGGGCCGAGCAGGTGATGAGCGGCGCCACCATGATGGTCACCAGCCGGTCGCGTGGGTTGCCGATGGTGCGCGCGGCCATGATGCCGGGTATGGCGCAGGCAAAGCTGGACAGCAGCGGGATGAAAGAGCGGCCGCTCAAGCCCACGCCGCCCATCAGCCGGTCCAGCAAGAAGGCGGCGCGTGGCAGGTAACCCGATTCTTCAAGCAGCAGGATGAAGAAGAACAGGATCACGATCTGCGGCAGGAACACCAGCACCCCACCCGCACCGGCAATCACACCGTTCACCAGCAGGCTGCTCAGCCAGTGCCACAGCCCGTGCGCCGGCAGCGCGGTGGTGATGGCTGCGCCCACGGCTTCGGTGCCTGCCTTGATGGCCGCCATGGGCGCGGCAGCCCAGGCAAACACGGCCTGGAACACCAGAAACAGCAGCACCGCCAGCAGCACCGGGCCGGCCAGCGGGTGCAGCACGACACGGTCGATGCGGTCGCTGGCCAACTGCGGCAGCGCCGCGTCCAGGCCCAGACGCTGAAGGATCTGGCTCACGGTGTGGTGGTCACCGGCGTCGTCGCTGGCCGGCTCGGTGCGGTGGTGGCCGTGCCAGACCTTGGGGTCGTCCAGCAGCGCCCGCAAGTCCTGCGCACCGGTGCCACGTGTGGCCACGGTGCGCACCACCGGCAGGCCCAGTTCACGCGACAAGGCCTCAGTATCGATCTGCAGGCCGCGTGCTTCAGCCAGGTCGGCCATGTTCAGCACCACCACGGCCGGCAGGCCCAGGCGGCGCACCGCCAGCACCAGCTTGAGGTTGCGCCGCAGGTTGGTGGCGTCCACCACGCACACCACCAGGTCGGGGCGTTTTTCGCCGCTGGCCTGGCCGTAGAGCACGTCGCGCGTGACACGTTCGTCAGGGCTGCGGGGGTGCAGGCTGTAGGTGCCGGGCAGGTCCAGCAGGCGCAGCACCTTGCCGGCGGCGCTGAGCAAGCGGCCTTCTTTGCGTTCCACCGTCACGCCGGCGTAGTTGGCCACCTTCTGGCGGCTGCCGGTGAGCGCGTTGAAGAGCGCTGTCTTGCCGCAGTTGGGGTTGCCCACCAGTGCCAGCAAGGGCCCGGTGGGGTGCACGTGGACCACGGCCTCATGCACGGGGAGCGTCCTCGCTGACGGTCCACACGCAGGCCGCTTCGGCGCGGCGCAGCGCGTAGGTGGAATGGCCCACACGCACCACCAGCGGGTCGCCGCCCAGGCCACGTGCCATCAGTTGCACGGGCTCACCCGGCACAAAGCCCAGGTCACACAACTGCCCGGCCCATTCGTGCGCGCCGGCCGGGGCCTGAACTTCGGCCACGGTCACAAGGTGGCCGAGAGCGGCGTCGGACAGCCGTGACCACAGTGGCGACGGCGGCGCTGAGTGCGCAGGCCGAGGCGGGCGTGCGGGCGCTGGCGGGTTCATGAACGAGGCCACCTCGCAAGGGTGCCTGGGGCGTGCCGGAGCTGCATTACTTCTTGCGCATGCCCGCACAGGGGTCGGGTCGGGTTTGCGCCGGGGTGTGCAGCCAGCGGTCGTAGGCGGTGTCGGGGTCGCCACTTTCCAGCACGCCAATGGCCACACTGCGCTGCCGCGTGGTGGCACCCAGCCAGCGCGGCGCGCCCACGTCAGTGCGCACATGGCCGTTGCCTGCCAGCATCACCACGCCACGGCCGGCCTGGGCCTGCAGCACGCCGGCCATGAATTGGTCGCGCGCCACTTGGGCCAGCGCCATGCGGCCGGCTGCTTGCGCGTTGACCATGCCGCAGTGGCTGGCCACGATCTGCTCGGTGTGGGCCTTCATCACGCTGGCTGGCACCTCANNAGCCGTGGGCGGCCAGGCCGTCGCGCATGACGCTGCGGGCATCGGCGGCGCCCACGTTGGCCGCCACGATGGGCAGGCCATGCTGCAGCGCCAGCGTGATGAAGGGGCGGTAAAAGGCCCAGTCCCAGCCCTTGGTGCCCTGGGCGGCTGCTATCAGTGCGTCGGCATCTGGCGGGGGGCTTTGCGCCCGGGCGTGCTCGATGGCGGCCTGGTGCTGGCGGTCAAACTGCTCCAGCGCCAGGGCGGGCCGGGCCCCGGTGGCCAGCAGGGCTTCAAAGGCGCGCAAGCGCAGCGCGTGCTGGGCGGCGTTGTCGTGCACCTCGCCCAGCAGCACCACGGGTTGGTTCAGCACCAGGGCGTCGGGTGAGTCCGGCAAGGGCGGCGTGGCACAGCCGGCCAGGGCCAGGCCGAGCAGGCCCGCCAGCCAACCCGCCAGCCACAATCGCGACCGCCGCAACATCAGGGCTTGAGCGTCTGCTCGACGAACTTCACCAGCGCAGCAAAGTAGAAGTCCGAGTTCTCGCGGCGAGCAAAACCGTGGCCTTCGTTGTCGGCCAGCAAGTACCACACCGGCGTGCCGCGCGACTGCAGGCTGCGCACGATCTGCTCGCTTTCGGTCCAGGGCACACGCGGGTCGTTTTTACCCTGCACCACCATCAGCGGCTTGGTGATCTTGGCGGCGTGGCTGAGCGGCGAGATCTCTTGCAAGAAGGCGCGCATGGCAGGGTCGCGTTCGTCGCCGTATTCCACACNNATTCCACACGGCGCAGGTCGCGACGGTAGCTTTCGGTGTTTTCAAGAAAGCTCACGAAGTTGCTGATGCCCACCGAGGCCACCGCGCCGGCAATGCGCTCGGCCAGCCGGGTGCTGGCGGCCAGCGCCATGTAGCCGCCGTAGCTGCCACCCATCACCAGCACGCGGCCGGCGTCCAGGTTGGGTTGTGTGCCGATCCAGTCGATGGCGGTACCCATGTCCTTGACCGAATCTTCGCGCAGGCGGCCGTTGTCCAGGCCGATAAAGGTCTTGCCGTAGCCGCTGGAGCCGCGCACGTTGGGTTCCAGCACGGCCACACCGAGTTGCTCGATGAGGTAGTTGAGCCGGCCGTTCCAGCCCTGGTGCGACTGGCCTTCGGGCCCGCCGTGCATCACCATCACCACCGGGCGGCGCCCGGTAAAGCGTGCCGGCGGCAGGCTCAGCACGCCACTGATGACGCGGCCGTCGAAGCTCTTCCAGCGCACGATCTGCTGTGGCGGCAGCGTGTGCAGGTTCAGGCCCTCGGTGCCCACCGCGCGGGTCCAGGGCACAACGCGGCCGCTGGCCACGTCCAGGCTGTGGATCTCTGAAGGCGCCTGCGTGCTGTTCACCACCAGGGCCACTTCGGCCCGCTTGGGGTGGAATTCGCCGCGCGTGACGCTGCCCGCAGGCCAGGCGGCCCCACTGGGCAGGCTGCGGGCGGCGCCGGTGCTGGTGTCGAGCAGGCGCAGCTCGCCCCGGCCGTCGGCGTTGACGAGCACGGCGGCGGTGCTGCTGTCGCTGCTCAGGCTGCCCAGGCTGGCATCCCACGGCGTCTGCGCGGTCAGCCGCGTGAGGGTGCCGCGCGCCAGATCCAGGCGCATCACCTCGTTGAATTCGCCGGCGCGGTCGCTGCCAAAGAACAGCGCCTTGCCGTCGGCTGACCAGCCGCCCACATGGTGGCTGGCCCACTGCGGCTCACCCGGCGCGGGCAGCACGCGGCGGCGCTGTCCGCTGGCCATATCGATAAGCCAGACCTCGCTCTCGGTGGCCGACATGTAGCGCGTCATGGCCAGATGTTTCTCGTCGGGCGACACTTCGCCGCCAAACCAGCCGCCGCCGGGCAAGTCCACCAGCGTGCGCCGCGTGGCCGGGTTGAGAGGGTCCACCAGCGACACGGTGGTGGTGACCTCGGTACGGCGGCCGGCGGTGGCTGTCTTGTCCAGCGGCACCGAGCCTACCAGGGCCAATGAACGTGACTTGACCCAGCCCAGCAGGTTGTGGCGTTGGTCCGCAGCGGTAATTTGTGTGGTGGTGCGGGTTTCAGGGTCAAGCCGGAAGAGCTGGTAAGCCTCGTTGCCGCCGCTGTCGCGGCCAAAGACGATGTAGCGGCCTTCACGTGGCTCCCAGCGTGCGCCGGCCACGCGCTCAGCACCGCTGGTCAGCGGCTCCAGTGCGCCACCCGGCGAGCGCAGGCGGAAGAGCTGCGCCGTGCTGGCACCTGGCGGGCGGTGCAGCACCAGCATCTCGCGCTGGCTGGGGTGCCAGTCCACAAAGGCATGGCCCACGACCTGGTTGTAGCGCTGCGTCTGGGCCATCAGGGCGGCGGGCAGCGGGGGCAGGCCCTCGGTGCGCAGTGCGGCGGGCGGGCTGACGGTGGTGCCAGTGGCCACCACCGCCACCGAGGCGGGCGCGGACGCGGGCGCGGCCACCACGGGCGGCGGTGGCACGGGGGGCGTGACACATGCGGCCAACGCGGCCAACGCGGCCACGGCGGCCAGGGCCGCAGGTTTGAAGAGTGGGGGAGTAGAAATGCGCATGCCGGCATGGTAGCCGGCATGCGCGGGGCCCAGACGGGCAGGGTGGGTCAGTGTGCTTGCTCGATGCCGGCAATCGCCCAGGGGCGGCTGTCGTCCAGCGGCTTGACGAGGTGCCATACCTCGTTGATGTCGGTGGCGGGGGCGCCCTTTTCTTCCACCACCTGGCCTTTGAAGCGCACGCTCACGACTTGGCGGCCGTCTTCACTGGCCACGTCCAGCACCTCGGCGTCCACCTTCAGCACGTCCGTGGTTTGCGGCGTGGCGCCACGCTCCTGAATTTCAAGCCGGATGGCGGCAAACAGTTCTGGTGTGGTGAAGCGGCGCAAATCGTCCAGGTCGGCCGTGTCGTTGGCGGCCTGCAGGCGGATGAAGATCATCTTGGCCGTGCGTGTGAAGCCTTCGCTGTCAAAGGCGGCTGGCTCAAAGGCGCGCGCCACGGAGACGGTGGCCGGTGCGGCTGGCAACTCGGTGCTGGTGCCTGCGGGGGTGGCGGCCGCCGAGGCGGTGGGGGCCTCGGCCAGCGCGCTGCGGGCCAACACGGGNNGGCCAACACGGGTGCGGGCTCGGGCTGCGTGGCTTGCGGCCAGGCCACTTGCGTGGGCTGCGTGTTGCCCGAACTGCCCATGCCCGCAGCGGCCACGGCCGGTGCGCGGCCGGCGCCAAACTTGCGCATCAGGAAGCCCACCACAAAGAAACCCGCCACGGCCAGCAGCGCCAGCATCAGGAAGTTGCCCATGGCGGCGCCCATGCCAAAGTGGCTCATCAGCGCCGCAATGCCCAGGCCGGCGGCCAGGCCGGCCAGCGGGCCCATCCAGTTGCGCTTGGGCGCGGCGGCGGCCGGTGCGGCGCCGGCTGTGGCTGGGGCGGCCTGCTGGGGCGACGGGCTGGCCGGCTTGCCGGCCGGGGCGTCGGGGGCGGTGCGCGCTGGCATGTCGCGCTGCATGCCGGTGGACTTGCCGCCGCCAAGGCGTTTGGCCTCAGACGCCGTGGGCACGGCACTGGCCACCAGGGCTAGCACCAAGGCGCCGATCATCCAGTTCTTCATTGCGTTGTGTTCCTTAGCAAGACTTTTGAAAAAGCGGCACCGTGCCGCAGGCGCGAGTGTGGCGCAGGCAGCTTACGACGCCCGTGGCGGCTGCAAGGCCTTGCGCGGCGTAGGCCTGCTTGGGCCGCACACCCGCCCGCAAGAGGTGGGGCTGCGGGCGGCAATCAAAAGGGGTTGCCGATGTCACGAGGACGGCATCTTTGTGGCCGTGCGGCGGATTTGTGGCTGGCCGCCGTCAAAATGGTGACCATGTGTGTACGTTTGCTGCTCCTTGTCCTGAGCGCCATGGCCCTGGCCGGCGGCGCGGCGGCGCAGTACGACAACGCCTTTGAGCGCGAACTCTTCAAGACGCGCTACGACTACGAGGTCAAGTTCCGCGCCGCTGCCATCCACGTGGCCTGGGGTGCCGAGGCCTTGTGCGACGCCACCACGCAGATCGAGCCGTTTGTGCTGCTGTCGGTGCATTCCATGCGGCGCCGCTTGCCCGACAACGAGATGAAGATCTTCCGCGAGGTCACGGGCGTGGACGAAAAGTGGCGCGTGGCCTGGGCCGATGAAGGCGCGCCCGACGACCTGAAGGTGGGCGACGTGGTGGTGTCCGTCAACGACAGGCCGCTGCCGAGCGGCGGCACCAAGTGGGAGATGGGTGCGCTGTTCCGGGGCGGCTCCATGGTGTCGAACGACGACCAGGGTTTCTGGGACGTGATGCTGCAGGCGCGCCAGGAGGCCGCCGAAGGCAAGCCCATGCGCCTGACGCTCGAAGGCGGCCGCAAGCTGGAAGTGGACACGCAAAAGGGCTGCGCCGGCAGCGTCACGGCCAGTTCGTTTGACAACGACCCCGACACCTTCTGGCGCATGGGCAACAAGCGCGCCAAGATCCCTGCCAACGCCATGCTGGAGGCGCAGTCGCCCGATGAATTCCGCTGGCTCGCCGCTTTTGGCACCTACTTTCAGGCCAGCCAGAGTTCCATCGCGGCGGTGCAAAAGTCCGAGGGCATGAGCAACGGATTCCTGGTGGGAAAGATCCTGTCCATCGCCTTGCCGGGTGCGGGCATGCTGCTTTCTGCGGCCGAGGCGCAGGCCGAGAAGGCCATCGCCGTGGACAGCATCGTGGGCAGCGCTGACCTGTTTGCGAACGAGGTGGTGGCTTCATTGGGCGGCGATGCGGCGGCCGGCTTGCGCCTGACCGAGCGCATGGCGGCCAAGGGCATGAAAGTGGACGCTGTGCTGATGGACGATTTCAGGCGCTCCAACGCGGCTGAGCACGCGCGCCGCCTGAAGGCCCTGCAAGCCGCGCAGGCCGAGCGCGAGCGGGCCGAGTCGCGAGCGCAAGAAGAAGCCCAGGCGAAGGCGCAGCGGCAGCCGCTGCCGGTGAAGCGTTAAAACGCACACCCCCGTGTCCGCTGTTGCGCCACCCAGCTGGAAGCCCGGCGCCACCACTGGGTGGGTGCTCTGTGTTTGCTTGGCCATCGTCTTTGCAGCAATGCGAGCCATGGGCGCTCTCGGCCCGCCAAACCTGAGGTTGTTGCTTCCCTTGGGGTTCGTGCTCATGGCGATTTCGCCCTGGATTCTTTTAACCCGCGACGGGCGGCGCGAGATCGGCCTGAAAAATCCAGTTCGGCCTTCAATCTACTTGCGATCCTGCCTCTTCGGCGCTGCGGCTGCGCTGGCTTGCTTCTTCATAGGCCTTGCCCTGTTCGGCAAAGGTGCCGACAACTGGTTCGTCTCTGTCGCCGCAAGCTTTGGTCGATCAGTGGACGTCAAGCTGCCTGTGCTGCAGCTGTACTTGATGTTCACCCTGGCTTCAATGACCTTCAGCCCCATCGGTGAAGAGATCTTCTTTCGGGGATTGCTGCAACGCGCACTTGAAGAGCGATTCTCCGCACGCACCAGCACCTGGATCGAGTGCGCTGTTTTTGGCCTTGTTCACCTCTGCCATCACGGCATAGTGGTTGGCGCCGCCGGGGTGACGCTTCTGCCACGCTCCGCCTTGCTGTGGTTCGTTCTCATGTTCCTGGTGGCGCAACTTTTTGCATGGCTTCGCAAGCACAGTGAGTCCTTGTACCCTGCCATCGCCTCGCACGCGGCGTTTAATTTTGCGATGGGCACACTCATTTTCCTTGCGCTTTGGCCAGTCAACTGGGCTTGATTCCCCCCGCTCAAGCGCAGGCACCCACGGCATGGAGCCCGGGCATTTTTAGCGTCAGCGTTTCAGGCGCCGGCCAGCATGCCCAGCCATTCGTGCAGGCCCACCGACGTCATGTCAAAGCCGTGGCGGCTGGGCAGCCAGTCGACGGACTTGATACGGCTCGTGCCTTCGCCGCCCATGGCCGCGGCCACGAGCCGGATGCTGGACCCCGCTACCGCGCGCTCGAAGTTGCGCATTGAGCGCGGCATGTGGTAGCCGTGCGTCACCACCACGATGCTCTCTATGCCCTGGCCACGCAGCAAGGCCACCGTGCGCAAGGCGTTTTCACGCGTGTCGCGGCTGTCGCCTTCTTGCCAGCGCAGCGGGCGGCCAAATTCGCGCTCGGCAATGCGCCCGGCGATTTCGGCCTCGGTCGGCCCGGGTTCGGCGCCCAGCGACACGCCGCCACTGAAGGCCACCGGCAAGCCGGTCTCACGGGCCAGCCACAAGCCGTAGCGCAGCCGCTCGATGGAGCGCCACTTGAGCGTGGAGACGCCGTACTCGGGCGCCAGCAGCTTGCGCCCGCCGCCCAGCACCACGATGGCGGTCTTGGGCGATTTTTTCAGCTCGGTGATCTGGTCCATGCTCAGCGCCGGCGGCGGCTTGAGCACGCCGTTGATCAGCGCCTTGCCCGCGGCCACGGTGCACATCAGCCAGATTCCGGCGCAGCCCAGCAGCACCAGCAGCCAGGCCAGCAAACGGCGGCGGAACATCAGCCGCGCGCCCACCAGCACCAGCAGCACAAAGGGCATCGGCGGCAGAAGCAGGGCCGAGACAAGCGGCTTCCAGCCCTCTATGCCCAGCGTCAGAAATAGCTCATTCATGCGTGTGTGTGGTGTTGCGGCTCAAGTGACAAGGGTCTTGGCCTGGGGCCTGGGGCGCCGCAGGCGGCTTGCCTTCAGATAATGCCCGCGAGTGTAAGGATGTAAGGCCGCAGAACGGCGGGCCGACAACTTTGCAGTCCGCACGCGCGAACAAGGAGTCAAGCCAGTGAACGAGCAAGTCATCACCCTGGGCGGCGGTTGTTTCTGGTGCGTGGAGGCAGTGTTTGAACTGGTAGACGGCGTCACCGCTGTCGAAAACGGCTACTGCAATGGCCACGTCGTAGCGCCCAGCTACGAGCAGGTCTGCGGTGGCGACACCGGCCACGCCGAGGTGGTGCGCGTGAGTTTTGACGCCGCATGCATAGGCTTGCGCGAGGTGTTGGAGATCTTCTTCCACGTGCACGACCCCACCACGCTCAACCGCCAGGGCAACGACGCGGGCACGCAATACCGCAGCGGCATCTACTGGTCCAACCCAGCACACGAAGCCGTGGCGCGCGAGGTGCTGGCCGAGGCCAACGCCGCGCATGGCGGCCGCGTGGTGACCGAGCTTGCGCCGCTGGCCCACTACAGCCGGGCCGAGGCCTACCACCAGCACTACTTTGCCAAGCACCCCGGCCAGGGTTATTGCGCCTACGTGGTGGCGCCCAAGGTAGACAAGTTTCGCCGCAGCTTCCAGGCCCGGGTCAAGGGTTGAAGCCGGGCTGAAGAAGACCCTCAGCCTCTCAGAACGGCGTGAATGCGCTCTCGGGCTCCAGGTCCGGAAAGATGGTGTCCAGCCCGCGCCGCACGATCTTGCGGCGGCTGCGGAGATCTTCATCCGCACCGGCCAGTGCGGCATAGACCGGGGCCCGCAGCAGCCACAGATCCACCGGCTCTTCGGCGCTGCGCACCTGGTTGCGCAGCCATTCGGCGTGGGCGGCGTTGTCGGCGGTGTCTTGGCTGTTGGCCGCTTCCAGCGCGTGCAGGAAGGTGCGCTTGAGCATCACAAAAGCCTGGCGCGCCGCGATGCGCGCCGCGCGGTCGCAGGGCATGCCCGAGTCCGGCAAGTTGGCGCCGGGGCTGAAGTGGCGCGGTGCGACTTGGGTGTCCATCACTGCGGTGCCAGTTGTGAACGCGGTGCGCGCGTCGGAAAGTGCCGGTTGAGCAGTGTCAGGCGTTCTTCGGCCTGAGCCTGGGTGTGGGCCAGGCCCACCACGCGGTAGGTCTCGGCCCGCAGGTGCCACAGCTCGCGCAAGGAATGGGTCTGCTCGATGCGCTGCCGTAGCTCGTCGGCCTCGTGGCTTTGGATATCGGCCAGCACGGCGCTGAATTCGCGGCGCACGCCTGGCAGG
>CXWL01095936.1_pt2 | contig 15045 bp, 16 predicted proteins | sample 590931 | NCBI WGS metagenome assembly CXWL01 (sample SAMEA3498368, study PRJEB10139) | groundwater metagenome | biome: water well; material: biofilm material | place: Germany | collected 2015-04-27 | reverse complement strand
GGCCGGTGCTGGTGCGGTTTCGGCTGGTGCTGGGATGGTTTATGTTCCTGCGGGCTGGATTGTTGGCGGTGTTTTCGCGCTGGTGGCTGGCTGGCTTACGGCCCGGGGTGGTAAGTAATGGGGTTCTTGTCTTCCGCTGTTGCAGAGCAGAAGTCCGGCTCGATTGGAAATTCGCTTGATCTTTTTCGTGAAATCTATGGCGGGCGCTCATCTAAGGCCGGCCCGACGATCACGCTGGAAAGTGCATTCAGGGTGGCGGCGTTTTTTGCTTGCGTCCGCGTGATTTCACAGGACATTGCAAAAGTGCCGTTCAAGGTCTATCGCGAGAGCGAGGTAGACGGCCTGACCAGTATTAAGCCGATGCGGGATCATCGGCTATACGACCTGTTGACAGTGGCGCCCAACGACTGGACTACATCGTTTGAATTTCGCGAGTCTCAGGCCATCCATGCGGCCCTTGGAAATTCGTATGCGTTCTTAAATCGCACGATGGGCGGGATTTCGGAAATGATCCTGCTGAATCCTGCCAAGGTGCAAAAGAAGCAAACGCCGGATTACCGCATCGTTTACGAGGTGACGGGGGATAGCGGGGCAATCCAGACATTCCCGTCCGAAGCAATTTGGCACCTGCGCGGGCCGTCTTGGGATGGCCTGCTTGGGCTGGACATCATGAATCTGGCGCGTGAGGCGCTGGGCTTGGCGATTGCAACAGAAGAATCGCACGCGAAGTTACACGCGAAAGGTGTTCGGCCTTCAGGAACCTATTCGGTGGACAAGCCGCTCAACACGCAGCAGTACAAAGACCTGAAGGCGTGGATCATGTCGGAAATGGCTGGCGCTGAAAACGCTGGCGCCCCGATGGTTTTGGACAATGGCGCAAAGTGGATTTCCGGCGCATTAACCGGCGTTGATGCAGAGCATGTTGCCACTCGAAAGCATCAGATCGAGGAAGTTTGCCGCTTTACAGGCGTGCACCCGCAGAAAATTTATCACACCGACAAGACTTCCACCTATGCCAGCGCGGAGGAATTCGGGAACGCCCATCGCGAAGATACGCTGTTGCCGTGGTATGTCCGAATTGAACAGTCGGCAGACCTTAACCTGTTGTCGAAACCGGATCGCCGCAAAGGCATTTATTGCAAACATGTCGCCAATGGGTTGATGCGCGCATCGGCCGAGGCCCGGTCAGCGTATTTCGCGAAGGCGCTGGGCTCTGGTGGGCATCCTGGCTGGATGACGCCCGACGAAGTGCGCGCATTTGAAGAGATGAATCCGCGCGGCGGCGATGCTGATGAATTGCCAAAAGGCAGCGCTGCAACCAATCCAGCAAAGCCGAATCCGGCCTGAAAGGAAAATATGACCACAAAAACACTCGATTTCGCCTGTGAAATCAAGGTTACCGGTGACGCCGGAATCTTCGAGGGCTACGGCTCGGTGTTCAACATTGAAGACCAGGGCGGGGATATTGTCATCCCCGGGGCCTTCACTGACACGCTTGCTGCAGCGAAAGCCGCGAAAAGACTCCCGGCCATGCTCTGGCAGCACCGCCAGGCCGAGCCTATTGGCGTGTACACCAGCATGGAACAGGATTCAGTCGGCCTGAAAGTGACAGGCCAGCTCGCACTGAAGACCGCCCGAGGGCTGGAAGCTTACGAGCTGATGAAAATGGGCGCCCTGTCCGGCATGTCCATCGGCTACCGCTCGCGCGACGATAGCTATGACCGCGTGACAGGTATTCGCACCCTGAAAAAGCTGGACCTGTACGAGCTGTCGCTTGTCACCCTACCAATGAACGACGCCTCCCGCGTCTCGGCCGTCAAGACCATCGAAGAGCTTGACAGCCTGTCCGAAATCGAACGCCACTTGCGTGATGTATGTGGCATGTCGAAGAGCGAGGCCCTAGCAATGGTGTCTCGCGTCAAAAGCGTCATCAGCCGGAGTGATTCCGGGGATCGCGACCAACTGGCGGACTTGTCCGCCGTCCTGAAAGCCCGCGCCGTCTTCTGACCCAGCGCAATCCCCGTAACGAGCCGCCCTTGAGGCGGCTTTTTCATTCCCGAAAGGAAATCTCATGGAACTCAAAGACATCGCTCAAACCCTGGAAGACCAGGGCCGCGCATTCGAAACCTTCAAGAAGGCAAATGACGCACTGATCGCCGCAAAAGCCGAAGGCAAAGCCGTCGGCGACCTGACTGCCGAAGTCGAAAAGCTCTCGGCCGAGCTCGACAAGCTGTCTGAAATGAAGACGGCCATCGAGGAAATCCAGAAAAAGGCCAATCGTCCGCAGACCGACTCTGAAGTCAAGTCTGCCGCCGACCTTGCCGCCGAAGTCAAGGGCTTCAACCTGATGCTGCGCGCTGATTACCAGAGCAAGGGCAAAGCGTTGCCTGCCGAGCTGGATCAAGCCGTGTACACCCAGTACAAAAGCGCCTTCTTCAAGATGGCTGCTGGCGTGTCCATGGACAACCTGTCCAGCGACGAGCGCAAAGCCATGTCGGCCGGCTCTGATCCTGACGGCGGCTACATGCTGCCTCATTCGACCGTTGGCCGCACTGTCGCCAAGATCTACGAGCAATCGACCATGCGCCAATTGGCGACCGTGGAAACGATCAGCACCGACAAGATCGAAGGCATGGTTGACAACAACGAGGCCGATGCGGGCTGGGTTTCTGAGCTTGGCGCCCGCTCGGACTCGGCCACCCCGCAGATCGGCAAGTACGAGATCCAGGCGCACGAGATGTACGCCATGCCAAAGGCATCGCAGAAGATCCTGGATGACGCCTCGACGGACGTTGAAGCCTGGTTGTCGAACAAGGTTGCCGACAAGTTCGCCCGCGTTGAAGGTGCAGGCTTCACTACCGGCAACGGCGTGGGCCAGCCGCGCGGTCTGTTCGCCTACGCCACGGCTGCTACCGCCGACGACACCCGCGCATGGGGTACGTTCGAGCACGTCAAGACCGGCGCCAATGGCGACTTCACAACCACCAAGGCCGATCCGCTGCTGGACCTGATTGGCGCGTTCAAGGATCAGTACCTGAACAACGCCAGCTTCCTGATGCGCCGTGAAATGCGGACCAAAATCCGCAAGCTCAAAGGCGCGACCAGTGATCTGTACCTGTGGGAGCCGGGCCTGGCTGTTGGCACGCCTGATCGTCTGATGGGCTACCCCGTCAAGATTGACCAGTACGTCCCTGCTGTGGCGACTGACTCGCTGTCGCTGGCGCTGGGCGACTTCAAGGAAGCCTACACCATCGTGGACCGGATCGGCATCCGCACTTTGCGCGATCCGTTCACCGCCAAGCCTTACGTGGTGTTTTACAGCACCAAGCGCACGGGCGGAGGCGCCATCAACTTTGAGGCCGTCAAGTTCCTCAAGCTCAGCGCCTGATGAAACAGCCCCCGGCTTCTGCTGGGGGCAACCAAACACCCGAAAGGAAACATTCTCATGAACAACGATCTCCACAATGCACTGAAGCTGACGCGCGTGATCAGCCCGATTTCTCAGGCCGGCAACACTGCAATGGTCGGCGCCATCATCGACCGGCAGGGCTTCGGCTCGCTGGAATTTGCCATCACCCTCGGCACCATCACGACCGCTGGTACGACTTATACGGCTCTGCTGGAAGAAAGCGCTGCGTCAGACCTGTCCGGCTCGAATGCTGTCGCCGATGCTGACTTGATCGGTACTGAGGCGCTGGCTTCGTTCGTTGACTCCGAAGTCAACACGACCAAAAAGCTCGGCTACAAGGGCAACAAGCGCTATGTGCGCTTGACCATGACGCCCGCGGGCAATACCGGTGCATCCACCATGTCGGCTGTTGCCGTTCAAGGCAGCGCCGCTCTGGCACCTGTCGCCTAACAAGGCGCTTACGTGAAAAGCCTTCTTCGGAGGGCTTTTTGCATAGGACACACCCATGACATTCAAAGTAGTCACCGCCGTCACCACTGAGCCAATTTCTTTGGCCGAAGCTCGCGTGCAACTTCGCATGACGGCAGACGACACGACCGCCGACGACGCGCTGATTACGGCCCTGATTACTGCCGCCCGCGAGTTTGCCGAGCACTACACCGGGCGGGCGCTCGCACCGCAGACGCTCGAGATGGCGCTTGATGAATTCCCGGATGACGGCATTGATCTGGACATGCCGCCCGTGGCGACGATCACCAGCGTCAAGTACACCGACGAATCAGGCGTCGAGCAGACCGTAGCGACAACCGACTACGCGCTGAGCCTGTACGGTGAGTCGCGCCGCCTGACGCTGGCCTACGGCATCGATTGGCCGCCCGCGCGGGGCATTGCTGACGCCGTGCGCATCCGCTACGTGACGGGTTACACCACCGTGCCGAAAGCCGTCAAAGCCGCGATCCTGCTGGATGTGGAGCTTCGCTACAACAAGCTGACGCCAAACGACCAAGCCGCCTACGAAAAGGCCCGCGATGCGTTGCTTGGCACCGTCAAGATTTGGGGATTTTGAGTGGACTCGCGTGATCTGAAAAGCTTGGTGGTTATCCAGGCGCTACAGGCCGGCCAAGACGAGATAGGGCAACCCGTCACGACCTGGGCCACTTTTGTAACGGTGCGGGCAAACATCCGCTACCTGAACGGCGTAGAAACCATCAAAGCCGATGCGCAAAACTCCACTGTCAAGGCGTCGATCCGCATCCGCCGCCGCACCGATGTCACCGCCGCGATGCGCGTGGTGTATGGCGCGACGACCTTTGAAATCAAGGCGGTTTTGCCGGATGAGCAGGACCGGGAAAGATTGGACCTCGCTGTGGAGGTTATCCAGTGATTAGTGTTGACTTCGACTTCAACAAGATTTTGCTCAAGCTGGACAAGATCACCAACGCGGCAGAGTCTGCGGTTCGTCCTGCGGCTCAGGCCGGCGCGCAAGTGTTTTACGAAGAGGCGCGAGTGCGCTGCCCGGTTTCAGACGAGGCACATTTTTTCTACGGCAAAAACTCGAAAAAGTCAGGCGTCCGCTACTTCTTCCAACCCGGCAACCTGCGCGACTCGATTTATCAGTATTACAACAAGCGCGATTCCAGTAACAACAAAAACGCGCTTTACTCGATTTCGTGGAATCACCAGAAGGCACCCTACGGCTACATGGTGGAGTATGGCACGAGCAACGCCCCTGCAAACCCGTTCCTGCGTCCTGCGTATGATGCGGCAAAAGGGCTGGCTGTGCAGCGCGTGAAGGATGTTCTGCAATCGAGCGTGAAGGCAGCGAACAAATGAGCGCCGAAGCTGTCATTTTCTCAACGCTGACCGGCTTTGTGTCGGGCCGCGTTTACCCGGATGTGGCGCCTGCTGAGTCTGCGCTGCCGCGCATCGTTTATCAGCAGGTCGGCGGGCAGGAAGAAGCTTATCTCGAAGGCACTTTGCCGGACAAGGAAAACGGCAGATTCCAGATTTCGAGCTGGGCAACAACCAGACTTGCCGCGATCAATTTGGCAAAGCAGGCGCGCGGCGCGATTGTCGCCAGTACTGCTTTTCAGGCATCACCCATCGGGGCGCGAGTTTCAATTTATGAGCCAGACACGGGCCTTTTCTGCTCACGGCAGGACTTCAGCGTGTGGAGCACGAGTTAGTAATTAGATAAGGCGAAAGCCACCCCAGCAAAGCCCTTCCGGAGCAATTCGGCAGGGCTTTTTTGTTGCCCATTTCGGGCGTCATCAACCAGCCACCCGCGAGGTGGCTTTTTCATTCCCGAAAGGAATTTTCCATGGCAAACGTACCAACAGGCACGATTTTTTCACTCGCTACGGTCTTCGCTACTGCGAAGGTCACCACCATCGTTTCAAACGCAGCCGCTGCGGTTGTAACGATCGTCGGCCACGGCTACACCACCGCCGACGTGATCCGCTTCCCAACTTCTGGCTGGGGCCGTCTGGCAAATCGCGCCTTTGAAATCACCGTTCTGACGGCAGACACCTTTTCCATTCCGCTTGATACGTCCGATACAGGCGTCTATCCGTCTGGCTCTGGCATCGGCACCGCGCAGAAGATTTCGACCTGGGTGCAACTGCAAAAGGTGATGAACCCCAGTACGAGCGGCGGCGAGGCGAAGCAGGTTACCTACAAGTTCCTGGACAGCGATGTCGAATTCTCCATCAACGACGGTTTCAGTGCGACCAGCTACGCCTTCGATCTGGACGACGACACCACCACGGCAGGCTACACCGCCGCCAAGGCGCTGACTGATGTGCAGACCGACACGGTTTTGAAGATGCTCCTGCGCAGCGGTAGCCGCGTGTACATCCCCGGCAAGACTGCCCTGAACGACGTGCCAATTCTGCAAGACGGCCAGATCAACCGCATGCGCTTGGCCTTCAACGGCAACGCCCGCCACTCGCGCGCAGGCTGATTTTTCGGGCTTCGGCCCATCACCAAGCACCGATCCCGGCTCGTTTCACTTCTTTGCGGGAGTGGGCGGGCTGGGACACGGGCGATTTTTAACACACCCGCAAAGGATTCAACATGGCAAAACTCGTTATTGGCAAGGCGCTCAAGTCTTTCCCGCTCACCGTCAAAGTTCCAACCCCCACCGGCACTGATGAAATCATCTTTGACGCCAAGCATCTCAAAACGTCCGAATGGGACAAGCTGCGCGAGGATCACATCGAGGCCGTGAATAAGGAAGTCGGCGCGATGTTCGACGCCAGCCGCAAGGATGCTGAAGCCGCCTACGCCAAAAAGAAAAAGGCAGACGCGGCAGACGCTGACGCCGAAGAACTGGCAATCGAGACCCTGCGCAAGCCCGTGAAGGACAGCGAAATCAGCGCCCTGCGGTCCAAGTTTTCCACGGCTCTGATCCTCAAGATTGCCAACGGTTGGGATCTGGAAGACGCATTCGGCGAAGCCGCACTGCTTGAGATGTGCGACCTGTACCGCGCCGCGCCGGAAGCCATTTTCAAAGCCTATGGTGAAGCACTTTCAGGGGCACGCCTGGGAAACTGAGGGAAGTCTCTCGGGCGCTCTACGAGAAACAGCCGACGCCCCAAGAGATGCGGGATTCTGGCTTCGAGCCAGAGGATTTTGAAGGCGACATCGTAGAGCTGTGGCCTGAAAACGTTCGTTCCTATGATTTTTTCAGCCGCATCGGCTCCCGCTGGATGCACGGCATGAACGGCGTCACCGGCCTGCGCTGGGAGGCTGTTTACCCGCTCATGGACCGCATGGGGTTGGAATCTGAGGCTTGGGATGATCTGCTGTCAGACCTTGAGGTGATGGAATCGGCGGCACTTGCCGTCATCAACCGGAAAGATTAGGCGGAACTTGAGGAAATGTCTACAAAGGCATAAAATAGACGAGCCTGCAACAGACGCCAATCCGCTGCAGGCTCTAACCAATCAGTAGAAAGGACCTACATCATGGCTAAGCCAGATCTTACATCAGAGCGTTTGCGCGAACTATTGAACTATGACCCATTGACGGGAGTGTTCACTTGGAGAGTTAGCCCGTCCAACCGGGCGCTTGTTGGCTCGGTAGCCGGAACTCTAAACAAGCGATTTGGGTACACGTACATTTCGATTAATTCAAAACTTCATAAGGCGTGTAGGTTGGCTTGGTTATGGGTCTATGGGGTTTGGCCTCTCGCAAATATAGACCACATCAATGGCGCGCGAGCCGATGACAGAATTTCGAATCTTCGCGATGTGTCCCATTCCGTAAATATGCAGAACATTAGGTGCGCTAGAGTTGACAACGATTCTGGCTTGCTTGGTGTGTCCAAATTGCATAACAGGCGGTTGAGTAAACCTTGGTTTGCTCGGATACATTTTGACGGGAAGGTTAAACACCTTGGGTGCTTTGCTACAGGTGAGGAGGCGCATCAGGCGTACCTCGTCGCCAAACGAAAGATGCACGAGGGTTGCACAATTTAGTAATATGGCCTCTTTTACATAAGAGGAGCCTTGATGCGAACATCTTTGAAAATCTCACGCGGCGCTCAATTGCTGGGCTGCGTTTTCCTGATTGCCGGAATCGTTTCATGCTCCAACAAGGGTGACCCGCAAACCATGACCTACAGCTTTATGGCTGGTGGACTGCTTATCATCGGTGCCCGCATTCATGAGTGGATGACCAGAGAGTAGCCAGCAGGCACCCCAAAACAACCCGCCTAGTGCGGGTTTTCTTTTTTCAGGCTCGCCTCGGCGGGCCTTTTCGTTTCAAGGCCCAATGTCCAACGACCTAAACACAGAAATCAAGATCGGTGCAGACGCTTCAGGCGTTGAGGCCGGTGTTGGGCGTGCAAAGCGTTCGCTTGCAAGCCTTGGTGAGTCGGCCAAAAAGGCTGGCGATGGTTTGGCCGGTATCGGCGCGGGCAGCGAAAGATCAGCCAAGCAGGTTGAAGCGTCAACCCGCAACATGGTTACGCAGATTCAGCGGCAAATTGCGGCGACTGAGGCCGGGGACAAGTCAACCCGCCAATATCAAGAGTCACTGGCCCGCCTGCGCGGCGTCAACGTCAACGCCCTGAAGCCGTACCTTGACCAGCTCGACGCTGCGAAAACCAAAGCCGCCACCGCAACGCTGGCAAACGACGGCTTTGCAAACAGCATCCGAAGCATGTCCGGCGCGCTGGCTGCGCTGGGTGTTGGCCTGTCTGTCGGCGCGATGGTCAGCTTTGTGAAAAGCGCTGTAGATGCCGGTGACGCCACAAACAAACTCTCTCAGAAAAGCGGCGTAGCGGTCACGGCCCTGCGAGAGCTTAATTACGCTGCGACCCTGAGCGATGTAAGCACCGAGGCGCTTGGTGTTGGCCTGCGCAAGTTGTCGCAGAACATGGCAGAGGCTGCGAAGGGCAGCAAGGAACAATCCGCGGCCTTCGCTGCGGTAGGCGTCAACGTCAAGGCCATGGACGGTAGCCTCAAGGGCGCCGATGTAGTCCTGGCGGAGATAGCGACGAAGTTTGCCAACTTCAAAGACGGCCCCGAAAAGGCCGCGCTTGCAATCGAGTTGTTCGGCAAGCAGGGCGCAGACCTGATTCCTCTGCTCAATGCCGGATCTAGCGGGCTATCAGAGATGGCCAAAGAAGCGAGCGCCCTGGGTGTCGCCTTCGGGCCTGAGTTCGCAAAAAACGCGGAAATATTTAACGACAACCTATCCCGCATCGGCGCATCGGCGGAAGGCGCAAAAATCGCCATCGCTGGCGAACTGATCCCGACGCTTAACATCCTGGCCGAGTCGTTTATTGCCGCGCAAGATGGCTCCACAAGTTTCGCATCCGCTATTGGTGGTGGCGTCCGAACGGTAATCGAAGCCGCAACAATCCTTTATTCCGATGTGCAATTTGTCCTTAAAGGCATAGGGCGCGAGTTTGGCGCAATCGGCGCACAGGTCGCCGCACTTGGTCGGCTCGATATAAAGGGCTTCACCGCAATCAGTGACGCGGTTAAAGAAGACGGCGCAAGGGCGCGCAAGGAGTTGGACGCGTTTCAGGCCCGCATCCTGGGGATTGGCTCGGAAGCGCCACTTGATGACGAAGCGCGCCGTCGGCAAGGCCGGGGGGTTGGCAACACACAGACAAGCGCCCCAATAGTTCCGGGTGCTGGCGCTACCGCTGCCGCCTCTGCGGCCAAAAAGGCACTTGCTGACCAGAACAAAGAGCTTGGCGAGCAGGCAAAACTTGTTGCCGAACTCTCTGGGCTTACAGGTTCTTTCGCGGGTGACTGGGATCGTCTTTCTGCTATTTATAAAAAGGGACAACTGACCCTTGAGGGACTAACTCAGGCGCAGGCGGCGCTCCTATCTAAGCAGCCTGCAATCAAGGCCGCTGCCGACGAGCAGGCGAAGGCCGACAAATTGCGCGTGGACGCGGCTGCGGCCTTGCAAACATCGGAAATTAGCCGAGTCGCTGCGATTGAAAAAATGGGCGCGACCTTGGCAGAGCAGAACCAGGGCTTGGTTAACGAAGTTGAAATGCTTGGACTGAGCGCCGAAGCTCAGCAAGTGATTACACAGGCCCGCCTATCTTCGATCATTGCCATCAAAGAAGAGCAAGTCGCCCGGCTGAAAAACAGCGAATTCCTTAGCCGGGAGCAAATTGCTCTTGAGCGCGAAATTGAATTACTAAAGGAGCGCAGCAATCTTTTAGGGAAAAAATTTCAAGGGCAAACGGCAGCAAAAGAGGCGGCAGACGCCCTCAAGGATCAAGTTCGCCAGCTTGACAGTATTGACGACACTGCGCGCCGCGTTTTTACAGACGTGGCCGAACAAGGGCAAGACGCTTTCAAGCGCATTGGGCAGACCCTCAAAGCCTCCGTGCTGGATGTTCTCTACCAAATGACCGTCCGGAAATGGGTCATCCAGATAGCCGGGAGCGTAACCGGGGCCAGCCAAGGCGCAATCCAGCAGGCCATAGGTGGTCAGCAAGGCGGTGGACTCATGGGCCTGGCGAACAACGCCAGCAGCCTCAATTCACTGTACAGCGCTGGCAACCAGTTCCTTACGGGTGGATCTGCCGGCGCGTCTGCCGCGTCCCTTGGCTATGCAAACGCCGTGGGGGCGCTTGGCGGCGACGGTCTTGGCGCGCTGATTGCTGGTAACGGCGGCTGGGCTGGCGTCAGTGCTGGCGCTGGTGGCGCGGCTAGTGCTGTAGGGACCGGGGCGGCGCTGACTGAGGCTTACGGCGCTGCCGTGGCGGTTGAGGCTGGGACTGCCGCAGCTACAGCCGCAAGCGCAGGCGCTGCGGGCGGGGCGGCGGCGGGTATGACCGCTGCGCTGGCAGCTGTGCCGGTCTGGGGCTGGGTCGCGTTGGCCGGCATCGCCATCCTTGGCATGTCCGGCAGCAAAGGCGGGCCAAAGACCGAAAGCGGCGGCGGTTATGGCGTTGGCGGGAAACTAAATCTCGGCGGGCCGGCTGCAGACTATGCGAAAGGCATTGAAGACAGCTACTCCAGCTTGGCTAAACAATTGGGCTTAACTGGCAACTTGAGCGTTGGGGCCGTCACATCGCAGGACCCTGAGGGCGACAGCCTCACGCAATTGCAAGTCGCTGCCGGGATGAACGGACGCGATGTTTACAACAGAGCCGAGCGCCTGGGTGGGTTTGAGAATGTGGGCCGCAGCGATGCCGAATTGCAGGCCGCCATGGCCGAAGAGGCAACCCGCGTCATGATTGCGGCGCTCAAGTCGTCCGATCTGGCTCAGGACTACAAAGACTTTCTCAATACCGTGTCCGAAAGCGCCACGGCTTCGGCGTTGGAGGCTGCCGTTAACCGCATCATCGCGGTCAAGGGTTTCAAGGATGCGATTGAAAAGCTGCCTTTCGAGAACCTGAAAAATCTCAGCTTCGCCGCTGCGGATGGCTTGATTGCTGCGGCCGGTGGTATGCAAGCGCTGAGCGCGAATATCGATACCTACTATCAGAACTTCTACACAGCAGAAGAACAGCGCGCTCAGGTCATTAAAAACCTGTTTTCTACGCTTGGGGCGTCCGGCCTTGACGCCAGCACCCTGTATGACCCGACCATTGCCGGGTTCCGTGCGCTGGTGGACGCGCAGGACGTTACCACCGCATCCGGCCAAAAAGCATACGCCGCGCTGATTGGCGTGTCGGGTGCCTTTGCGCAATTGGCGAACACTGGCACGGCGGCAACCGAGGCGCTAAAGCAGGCAGTCGCGGCAGATGCCGAGGCCCGTAAAGTTTCAATCAGTGGCCTGAAAGCCCTGTCCGACTCGCTGAAATCCGCGCTGGAAAGCCTGAGCGGCGGCCTGAGCCTGATCGAGGCGCGGGCGCAGATTTCCGCCGCACTCGCCACGGCCAAGGCTGGCGGCGGCTTGCCCACGGCGGAGTCACTCTCGCCAGCACTCAAGGCAGTGACACAGGCCGACACCAGCACGTTTGCCTCTGCGCTCGATTACAAGCGCTTCCAGGCCGGCGCAGCGAACGACATTACAGAGCTTGCCAAGATCACCGATGCGCAAATGAGCATTGAGCAAAAAATGCTTGATGCCCTGCTGGGGATCAATAAAAACACGCTGTCCGTCGCTGAGGCATTGGGCGCGGTGAACGCGGAAAAGGCCGCGACTGCCGCGCAGGCAGCTCAGGCTGCCGCCGCTGGGTTGGCCGACCAGCAAGCGAAAGCCGCGATTGCTGCAGCGCAGGCATCGGCAGCAGCAGAGGCGGCAGCACGCGCAGCCGCAGAAGCCGCCGCCCGCGCTGCCGCTGTACCTGCAATCAACTGGGCTAACTTTGGACTGAGCGACTATGGCGGCGGCGGTGATGGCGGCAGTTTCGCCATCGGCACAAATTACGTGCCGCGCGACATGAAGGCGCAAATCCACCAGGGCGAGCGGATCATTCCCGCCGCCGACAACCGCGAGCTGATGGCGCGGCTGAGCGCTCCCATTGTGGACAACTCGGCGCTTGTAGCAGAAATGCAGGCAATGCGGCAAGAGCTGGCAGCCCTGCGCAACGCGGCAGACCGCACAGCGGCCAGCACGGGCGCGACAGAAAGCTCCCTGCGCCGCATGTCTAGCAATGGCAACTCCCTCAACGTAACAACGGTGGCCGCATGAATGTAATCCCGCCACTTGAAATAACCGACTCCCGACTGACTAGCAGCACCATCGCCGAGCCTGACACGGGGGAAACGGCCTGGAGCGGGGCGGCTGTGGCCTATGTGGTTGGTGACCGGCGCATCCGGACCACGACACACCGGGTTTATGAATGCCTTGTTGCCCACACCAGCGCGGCATCTCCTTTGCCTGAAAACAACACGACGCAATGGCTGGAAATCGGCCCGACAAACCGCTGGGCAATGTTCGACACGCTGCGCAACACGGCAACCATCAAAGCCAGCACCGTTACCGTTGTGCTGACACCCGGCCAGAGGGTAAACGCCTTGGCTCTGCTCGGGGTAGCGGCGGATACGGCCACGGTGACGATGACAAGCGGTGCCGTAGAGGTTTACTCGCGCACGGAGGATTTGGTTTACCGTGAAGTTTTCGACTGGTACGACTACTTCTTTAATCCGTTCCTGACCAAGCCTAGTGTGGCGCTGTTTGACTTGCCTCCGTACACGGGCGGAATTATCACTGTCACGCTGACGGTCGCCACTGGGAATGTCGAATGCGGCGCCTGCGTTATTGGCTCTGCCGAATACATCGGCGATGTGCAGTATGAGGCCGAATCTGATGTGTTGAATTTTTCAACAGTCACGCGCGATTTTGCTGGCGGCATCGCAACCATCGTGCAGCGTCGTAACGTGCCAAAAACTATACAAAGCATCGTTCTCGACAAAAGCCGAGTTAACCGTGTTCGCAAGCTGCGTGACGATTTGGCGGCTACTCCTGCCGTGTGGGCGGGCCTTAGCAACAGCTCAGACGGCTACTTTGAGGCTATGTTGATTCTCGGTTTCTACAAACGGTTTTCAATCAACTTGCGCCACCCGGAACACGCTGTCATATCTCTGGAATTAGAAGAAATCTAGTTACTGCCACCCACTTAAGCCGCCCTGAGAAATCACGGCGGCTTTTTCTTTGCCCGAAAGGACCCCATGATTACCGCCCTTCCAAGTCCTCCGTCTACGAGCGATTCTGCAAACTTCACAGCCAAGGCTGACGCGTTTTTGGGCGCGCTCCCTGGTTTTGTCACAGAGGCAAACGCTACAGCCGTAGCGATGAACCTCAACTCCACCACCGACACCAGCGCATCAAGCGTTGCTATCGGCACGGGTGCGAAGNNCAGTTATGACGTGGCGACTGGCGCGCTTGTCATGAGCATAGCCACGATAAAAGGAAGCGGCACAAAAGCGGCGTGGGTAATTTCTCAGTCTTCTGCGGGTGGCGCTGCTGCTGGCGCAAACGGCGACATTACCTCACTAACCGGCCTAACCTCGGCCCTGTACGCCACCGGCCAATGCAGGCTGTCCAAGTCTGGCGCCAACTTGCTACTGAGTCCTTACGGCGGGAACACCATCACCGTCAATGGCCGCTCCTGCACCATTCCAGACGCAGGCGTGACCCTGGCCGCCACCGGCCTGCTGNNCAGCACCGTTACCGTTGTGCTGACACCCGGCCAGAGGGTAGACGCCTTGGCTCTGCTCGGGGTGGCGGCGGATACGGCCACGGTGACCATGACAAGCGATGCCGTAGAGGTTTACTCGCACACGGAAGACTTGGTATACCGCGAGGTTTTCGACTGGGACGACTATTTCTTCAATCAATTCCTGACAAAGCCAAGCGTTGCATTGTTTGACTTGCCGCCTTACTTCGGTGGAATTATCACTGTCACGTTGACCGTTGCTACTGGCAATGTCGAATGCGGCGCCTGCGTTATTGGCTCTGCAGAATATATCGGGCAAGTGCAGTCAGAGGCCGAATCTGATGTGTTGAACTTTTCCACCGTCACCCGCGACTTTGCGGGCGGCATCGCAACCATCGTACAGCGCCGGAACGTGCCAANNACAAAGCATCGTCCTCGACAAAAGCCGAGTTAACCGTGTTCGCAAGCTGCGTGACGATTTGGCGGCGACTCCTGCCGTGTGGGCTGGCCTTAGCAACAGCTCAGATGGCTACTTTGAGGCTATGTTGATTCTCGGTTTCTACAAGCGTTTTTCAATCAACTTGCGCCACCCGGAACACGCTGTCATATCTCTGGAATTAGAAGAAATCTAGTTACTGCCACCAACTTAAGCCGCCCTGAGAAATCACGGCGGCTTTTTCTTTGCCCGAAAGGACCCCATGATTACCGCCCTTCCAAGTCCCCCGTCTACGAATGACCCATCCAGCTTCGCTACAAAGGCCGATGCATTGCTGGCCGCATTGCCTTCTTTTGTCACTGAGACAAACGCGACCGCCGTAGCAATGAACCTCAACTCCACCACCGACACCAGCGCATCAAGCGTTGCTATCGGCACGGGTGCGAAGTCTTTCACCGTGTCAGCCGGCAAGAGCTTCCAGCCGGGAATGTACTTGGTCATTGCCGACACGGCGGCGCCAAGTACAAATTCCATGTTTGGGCAAATCACCAGTTATGACGTGGCGACTGGCGCGCTTGTCATGAGCATAGCCACGATAAAAGGAAGCGGCAC
>CXWL01092018.1_pt1 | contig 15049 bp, 11 predicted proteins | sample 590931 | NCBI WGS metagenome assembly CXWL01 (sample SAMEA3498368, study PRJEB10139) | groundwater metagenome | biome: water well; material: biofilm material | place: Germany | collected 2015-04-27 | reverse complement strand
CGCCCTGTTCCGTTGTCCAGCGAAAACATGCCGCCGTTGCCGGCAACTACATCGATGATCAGCTGGGTATGCTCCCAGTATTGGAACTGCTCCAGTCCCATGTAGAACGGCGCGCCGTCCAGGTTGCCGAGGTAGACATCGGTGTCGCTGAGGTCGAACTCGCCGGCCGGATAACACATCGGCGCGCTGCCGTCGCAACAGCCGCCGGACTGGAAAAACATGATCGGTCCGTGCCGCCCGCGCAGTTCGGCAATCATCTGCAGGGCGGTTTCGGTCGCGACGACCCGGTCGAGCGCTTGGTTCATGGGACTGCCTCTCGCTTCAGTTCAGGTCAGAAGAAACCCAGCGCCTTCGGGCTGTAGCTCACCAGCAGGTTCTTGGTCTGCTGGTAGTGGTCGAGCATCATCTTGTGGTTCTCGCGCCCGATGCCGGACTGCTTGTAGCCGCCGAACGCGGCGTGCGCCGGGTACAGGTGGTAGCAGTTGGTCCAGACCCGCCCGGCCTGGATCGCGCGGCCGACCCGGAAGGCGCGCGATCCGTCGCGCGTCCACAGGCCTGCGCCGAGGCCGTACAAGGTGTCGTTGGCGATGCGGATGGCGTCGGCCTCGTCCTTGAAGGTGGTGACCGAAACCACCGGCCCGAAGATCTCTTCCTGGAAGATGCGCATCTTGTTGTCGCCCTTGAACACGGTCGGACGCACGTAGTAGCCGCCTTTCAGGTCGCCGTCCTGCATGAAACGCTCGCCGCCGGCCAGCAGCTGCGCGCCTTCCTGCTTGCCGATGTCGAGGTAGGACAGGATTTTTTCCAGCTGCTCCTGCGACGCCTGGGCGCCCAGCATGGTCGATGAGTCGAGCGGGTTGCCCTGCTTGATCGCGGCGACCCGCGCCAGCGCGCGCTCGATGAATTTCTCATAGATCGATTCCTGGATCAGCACGCGCGACGGGCAGGTGCACACTTCGCCCTGGTTCAGCGCGAACATGGCGAAGCCTTCCAGGCACTTGTCGAAGTAGTCGTCGTCGGCGTCCATCACGTCGGCGAAGAATACGTTCGGCGACTTGCCGCCCAGTTCCAGCGTGACCGGGATCAGGTTCTGCGCGGCGTAGCCCATGATCAGGCGGCCGGTGCCGGTTTCACCGGTGAAGGCGATCTTGGCGATGCGCTTGTTCGAGGCCAGCGGCTTGCCCGCTTCCAGCCCGAAGCCGTTGACGATGTTGAGCACGCCAGGCGGCAGCAGGTGGCCGATCAGCTCGATCAGCACCATGATCGAGGCGGGAGTCTGCTCGGCCGGTTTCAGCACCACACAGTTGCCTGCGGCCAACGCCGGCGCCAGTTTCCACACCGCCATCAGGATCGGGAAGTTCCACGGGATGATCTGGCCGACCACGCCGAGCGGCTCATGGAAGTGGTAGGCGTAGGTTTCGTGGTCGATCTGGGCGACCGAGCCTTCCTGGGCGCGGATGCAGCCGGCGAAGTAGCGGAAATGGTCGATCGCCAGCGGGATGTCGGCGGCCATGGTTTCGCGGATCGGCTTGCCGTTGTCGATGGTCTCGGCGGTGGCGATCAGGGTCAGGTTCTGCTCCATCACGTCGGCGATCTTGTTGAGGATGTTGGCGCGCTCGGCCTGCGAGGTCTTGCCCCAGGCGTCCTTGGCGGCATGGGCGGCGTCCAGCGCCGCTTCGATGTCCTCGGCGCTCGAACGGGCGATCTCGCAGAACGGCTGGCCGGTGATCGGCGTGATGTTGGCGAAGTACTCGCCCTTGAGCGGGGCAACGAATTTGCCGCCGATGTAGTTGTCGTAGCGCTGCTTGAACGGATTGGCGACGCCCAGTTTGCTGATGTCCGCGAGATTCATGTCGTCCTCTGAGTGGTGGTTGTAAACCGTCGGTGCGACGGGATCGTGTTGTTCACATCGCTTAATTTGCAAACGCCGTGCCAGCTCGACGAAGGCCCCGCGTTCATAGGGGATCGATGCACCATGCATGCAAGCGGGCGGCGCACACCCTGATCCAGAATGGAACAGGTGTCACATTACGATTCAGTGGATCACGACGCCCCATGGCAGTTCGCCGACCGCGATGTCGGCCACCTTGCGCGCGTTGGCGGTATCGATCACCGAGACGCTGTTGGAGCGGCCGTTGGCCACGTACAGCTTGGCGCCGTCGGGCGTGAGCGCCATGTTCCACGGCCGCTTGCCGACCGCGATGGTGGCAGTGACCGCATTGCGCGCGGTGTCGATCACCATCACGCTGCCGTCGGTGCCGTTCGACACGTACACCTGCTTGCCGCTCGGATGCACGGCGATGCCGTTGGCGTTCTTCCCGGCCGGGATGGTGGCCAGCGCGCGCCGGGTCGCCAGGTCGATCACGTACACCGTATTGACCAGTTCGCAGGCGACGTAGGCGCGGGTCGAGTCGGGCGAGAAGCCAATCCCGCGCGGGCGCAGGCCGACCGCGACCGAGCCGGTCTGGCGGCGCAGGGCCACGTCGATCACATCGACCTGTTCGGCGTTTTCGGCGCTCACCAGCAGCCAGCGTCCGTCCGGGCTGAACACCGCGTGTTCGGGATTCTCGCCTTTCACCTTGATGTCGGCGAGCTGTTCGCCGGAGGCCGCATCGACCAGGGTGACGCTGTTGCTCTCCTCGACCGCCACGGCGACGTAGCGGCCGTCGGCCGAGATGCCGACGCCTTCCGGCGACTTGCCGAGCGGCAGCGAACGGGGCGCGCCGGCGCCGCCGGTGTCGAGCGTCAGCAAGGCGCTGCTGGCCGCGTCGCTCAGGTACAGGCGCCGGCCGGACGGGTCGATCGCGATGCCGCGCGGGCGCTTGCCGGCGGCGATCTCGCGCACCACCGTGTCGGTGGCGGTGTCGATCACGCTGACGGTGCCGGATTTTTCGTTCGGCACGTAGGCGAACGGGGCCGCATGGGCGATGCCCGTGGCGCATGCCAGCGCCAGCAGCAGGAGAGTCGATGATTTCATGGGTTTGCCTTCACATGTCGCGCGCGCGGCTGCGCGTGCTTTGCCATACCATGCTGCAAGCGGCGTGCCACCCGGGAGTGCGATGCAGCAAAGCGCATGGCAGGTATATTGCTTATGGAGTGTCGAGACTTGCCGACACCCACGGTGCCCAGGCGAGCGCCGATTTCAATCAATGGAGACCACCATGTCGCACCCGTTTCGCCTGAATGCCATCGCCAGCCTGTTCGCCGCCGGCTCCGCCGCACTGGCGCCTGCCGCCCGCGCCACCGATACCCCTCCGCTGATCGACGTGGTGGTGGTCAGCGCCAGCCGCATCGAACACAACAGTTTCGACCTGCCCGCCTCGATCGACCTGATCGACGCGGCCCGCATCCGCGACGGCCAGATGCGCGTCAACGCTTCCGAGGCGCTAGCATCGGTGCCCGGCCTGGTCGCCCAGAACCGCCAGAATTACGCGCAGGACCTGCAGATTTCCTCGCGCGGCTTCGGCGCGCGTTCGGCGTTCGGCGTGCGCGGCGTGCGCCTGATCAGCGACGGCGTGCCGGCCAGCATGCCGGATGGCCAGGGCCAGCCGTCCGCGTTCAACCTCGACATGGCCGAACGCATCGAAGTGCTGCGCGGCCCGTTCTCTGCCATTTACGGCAACCATTCGGGCGGCGTGATCCAGCTGTTCACGCGCGACGGCCAGGGCCGCCCGACAATCGAGCTGAACCTGTCCGGCGGCAGCTACGGCACCCGCAAGGCGGACCTCAGCGCCCAGGGCAGCAGCGGCGCGCTAGGCTACGTGATCGATGCCTCGCGCTTCGAGACCGACGGCTACCGCGACCACAGCGCCGCCACCCGCGACCAGGGTTTCGTCAAGCTGACCTTGGCGCCGAACCCGGGCGGCAAGCTGACCCTGGTGGCCAACTCGCTGCGCCAGGACGGCACCCAGGATCCGCTCGGCGTGACCTGGGCCAGCTACCGGCGCGATCCGCGCGCCGGCGAAATCGACGCCACCGATACCGTCGCGCCGAAGCGCACGCTGGCCGAACGCTACGACACCCGCAAGGACATCAATCACCAGCAGCTGGGTCTATCCTGGGAGCAGCGCTTCGGCGACGACCGGCTGCGCCTGATGGCGTACGGCGGCAACCGCCAGGTCACCCAGTTCCAGTCGTTTTCGAAAGGCTTCCAGGCGTCGCCGACGCATTCGGGCGGCGTGGTCGACTTCGACCGCGACTTCCATGGCGCGGACATCAACTGGGTCAGCGTGCGCGACCTGGGCGCGGGCAAGCTGACGGCAACCATCGGCATCGACTACGGCAAGTCGGACGACGCGCGGCGCGGCTTCGAGAATTTCGTCGGCAACCAGTTCGGCGTGCGCGGCGCGCTGCGGCGCGACGAGCAGGACAGTCTGTCGAGCATCGATCCTTACCTGCAGGCCGAATGGCAGGCCGGTCCCTGGGTGCTGACCGGCGGGGTGCGCCACACGCGCATGAAAGTGCAGGTGCGCGACCGCTACACCAGCAACGGCAACGACAGCGGCAGCGTCGACTACCGGCACACTACCCCGGTGCTGGGCCTGCTCTACAAGCTGAGCCCGGTGCTGAACCTGTACGCCAGCGCGGCGCGCGGCTTCGAGACCCCGACCCTGAACGAACTGTTTTATTCGGGCACCGGCGCCGGATTCAACTTCGGGCTGAAGCCGGCCGAAAGCACACACCTCGAAGCCGGCCTGAAGGCGATCGTCGGGTCCGGCACCAGGATCAACACGGCGCTGTTCCAGGTGCGCACCACCGACGAACTGGTGGTCGACAGCTCGGCCGGCGGGCGCACCAGCTACAAGAATGCGAGCAAGACCTTGCGCCAGGGCGCCGAACTGTCGCTCGACACCACGCTCGGCGGCGGCGTCAGCGGGCGCCTGGCGCTGACCGCGCTGCGCGCCGTGTACGACCAGGGCTTCGGCAGCGTGCTCGCCGGCAGCCGGCTGCCCGGCGTGCCGAATGCCAACCTGTTCGCCGAACTGGCGTGGAAGGACGCAGCGGGCCGTTTCGGCGCCGCGCTGGAAACGGTGGCCAGCAGCAAGATCTACGCCGAAGACGCCAACAGCGAGATTCCGGCGCCCGGCTACGCGGTGGTGAATGCCCGCGTCAACGCCACACAGGAGCTGGGCCAGTGGCGCTTCAAGCAGTTCGTGCGGCTGAACAACCTGCTGGATCGCAAGTACGTGGGTTCGCTGATCGTCGGCGACGCCAACAAGCGCTACTACGAAGCGGCGCCGGGCCGCAACTGGATGCTGGGCGCCAGCGCGCAGTACGCGTTCTAGAAAGTGGCGCGGATCCCGGCCGCCATCGAGCGCGGCGCGCCGGGAGCGACGAAGCGGGCCGGTGCGGCATCGACCGGCCCATCCTGGGGACGCAGCTGGCGGCCATTGGGAAACAGGTCGGCGGCGACCGATCCGTAGGTTTCGTAGCGGCGATTGGTCACGTTGTTGATCCGGGCGAACAGTTCCCAGTGCGGGCCGAGACGGTAGCTGGCGCGCAGGTTCAGCAAGGCATAGCCGCGGATGCCCCAGTCGGCCTTGCGTGCGGCGACGCCCGGCTGCGGATCGGCGAACAATCCATCCTCATTGCCCTGGGTTACCAGGCTGGAGATCGCCTGCGCATCGGCGCCGAGGCTCCACGACGATCCCACCTTCCAGTCAAGGCCGAGCTTGAAAGTGTGGCGCGGCAAGCCGGCCATGCGCGTGCCGCGCGTCACATCGACATTGCGCGCGCCGGTGAACAGCAGTCCGCTGGCGTCGAACACAGCTTCCAGGTAGTTGTAGCTGATGCGCGCGTCGAGCTTGCCGAACTGCTTGCTGGCGGCGAAGTCGAGTCCCTGATGCCGGGTCCGTTCGAAATTCTTGAAATAGCCTTGCTGGCTGCTACCGGCGCTGAGGAACAGGATGTCGTTGGTGTTCCTGGTGCGGTACAGCGACACCGACAGCGCGGCGGCGTCCGTGCGCCAGCGCAGGCCGGCCTCCACGGTGCGCGACACCACCTGCTCGAGGAAAGGATCCGATTGCAGGCCCACCGGCAGCCGGCACGGCTGGGCCGGATCGGCGCAGCCAAGCTCGATCACGGTCGGCACCCGGTTGCTTTGCGCGACGTTGGCGAACACGGTCGCACCGGCGCCGATTTCCTGCACGATGCCGATGGCCGGATTGAGCTTGCGGTAGGTGAACGATTCGGCCGGCTGCGGTCCGTTGTCGTTGGTCAGCGTGTTGCCCACGCGCGCATGGTTGAAGCGCGCGGACAATGTCAGGTGCGTGCCTTCGCGCATGGTCCAGGTGTCGCTGGCGTACAGGCCCAGCATGCGCGCGGCGCCCACCACCGACGAATCCGGCGCGCGCTCTTCGCCGGGGTCGGCCAGCACCGCGCGTTCGGCGCTGAAATTTGCCTCCTGCTCGAACTGGGCGAAGCTGACCCGGTTGCGGTCGAAGGTGGCGCCGGCGCCCAGCTGGTGGCCGGACTTCGCCGCGCTCCAGTGCACGGCCAGGCCTTCGCTGCGCTGGCGCGTGCTGGTGGTGTTGAACAGCGCCGCATGCGACGGCAATTCCTCGCAGCCGGACGCGGACGGGTCGCGCCCGCAGTCGGCCACGTAATCGCCGAACTCGTCGCTGGCGTCGCCGTTAACGGTGTCGCGCCTGCTGCTGCGGCGGTAAGCGGTGGCGGACAGCTCGGCGCCTCCGCCCAGCTTCTGGCGCAGGTTGAAGGCGAGTTGGGCCAGCCGGTTGCGGGTCTCGTCGGGGAAGGTGTAGGCGGCGCGCCGGTCGTCCTCGTACAGGCCGTCGCGCTGCCCGCCCACGGTCCAGCGGTAGCTCGGCAGCAACCCGTTGCCCCTGAGCCGGCTGCGTCCGCCAAGCACCGATACGCTCCAGTCGGTGTCGCCGCGCGCATGGCCCAGCTTGAGGAACATATTGCCCAGCCGGCCGGCCGAATGATCGCGCCAGCCGGTGTCGTCGAACGCGGTCGCGGCGAGCAGCGCATGCCAGTGCTTGTCCAGCTTTGCACCGTAGGTCACGTCGATGCGGCGCTGGCCGTTGTTGCCGGCGCTGAACTCGGCGTCGAAGCCCGGATGGCTGCGGCCGGACTTGGTGGTCAGCGCCAGCGCCCCGCCCAGTGTGTTCAGCCCATACAAGGGATTCGAACCAGGCGCCAGCAGCACGCTGCCGATCGCCGCTTCGGGCAGCATGTCCCAGTTGACGACATCGCCAAACGGCTCGTTCACGCGCACCCCGTCCAGGTACACCGAAATACCCTGCGAGGCGCCCAGCACCGCGGAGGCGCGGAAGCCGCGGAAAGTCACGTCGTTCTGGAACGGGCTGCCGGAAATCTCGTTGACGTTCACGCCGTTCAGGTTGCGCGCCATGAACTCGCCCAGGTTTCCGGCCTGCGCTTGCCTGATCGCCTTGCCGCTGGCGCTTTGCACTGCGTACGGCAGCAGCTCGCGGTCGATCCCGAGGCCTGGCTGCGGCGCGACGCCGACCACCTCGACCCGGAGCATCGCCAGCAGCGGATATTCCTGCGCCGCCGCCTGCTGCGTGGCCAGCAAGGCCAGCAAGGCGGCGCGCCTCATGGCTTGATGACCTGGACTCCATGTTTGGCGAAGATGGCTTTCAGCTCGCCGTCGGCCGCCATCTCGTTGATCGCCGCCTGGAGTTTTTTGGCGATCTCGACGTCGTCGTTGCGCACCGCCATGCCGATCGCCCAGCCGGAGCGCGGCAGGCGCTGGAACGCCACGTCGTGCAGCGGGAATGCGGCATCGCCGTTCATTACCGATTCGATTTCGGAGCGGTTGGCCAGCACCGCATCGAGCTCGCCGGCCTTGAGCGCGACGACCGCTTCGGTGGCGGTAGGGAAGATGCGGACCTTGTCGCGGAACTTGCCGTTGCCCTCGCCCAGCATCACCATCGCCGCGATCGAGACCTTCTCGACGCCAACGCGCTTGCCGGCCAGCGACTCGATGCCCTCGAAGGCCGGCACCGTTTTCGCGCTGCGCACCAGGCGCACCGTCTCGACGTGGTACGGGGCGAAGATCTTCACCTTGTCGTTCTCGGCCATCAGGCGCTTATCGACCGGCACATGCAGCATCACGTCGGCCGGTCCGTAGCCGAGGTAATGCCCTTTCCAGACCATGTTGCGCAGATCGTCGCCGAGGTTCTCGCCGGCCGGAAACGGCAGCAGCTTGAGCTTCAGGCCGAGTTTGGCCGACAGCGCGCCGGCCAGGTCGATGTCGATGCCGGCGCCATTGTCGGAGAACGGCAGGAACTCGTTATACACCGCCACCTTGAGGTGGCCGGAATCCTGTATCTTCCGCCAGTCGGCCCGCGCGAGCGACGGGGTCATCAGGCCAAGGCAGGCCAGCGAAACCGCCAGGCAGGCGGCGTGCAAGGTGGCTGGTCGCATTATTTGGTCTCGCGCCGGGTTTCCAGGTAGGCCTTGATGGCCCACATCGCTTCCTGGTTGAATACGCCTTCGAACGGCGGCATGTAGACCGCGCCGTTGCGCACCTTGCCGCTGCGAACCGACGCCAGGTAGTAGCCGTCCATCTCTTTGAAGCAGGCCGCCTTCTTCGCTTCGTTCTTGAGGCCGACGCAATCGCGGTCGATCATGCGCAGGTCGGGCGCGACGCCGCCGGAAATCGCTTCGATGCCGTGGCAGCGCGCGCAGTTCTGGTTGTACGCCGAGGCGCCGATCTTCAGCGCGAGCTGGTTGGTTTTGTAGGGATTCTCGTCGCGCCACTTGTCGCCCAGCACAGGCAGCCCGGTGGTGTCGACGCCCTGCGGCGTGACGTTGCCGTGGGCCGTGGCGTAGAGCGAAGTGAGCGCCGTTGCGGCCAGTGCGAGCGCGGCGGCGAGGTTGCGGGGCGAATGCCACATGGTTTGTCTCCTGCTGATTATGGTGGATAGATAATCAGGTAAGAGCAATTGCCATGCCAAGCCATGCGCCCTGTGTCGCGAACGCCGCTGCTCCAAATTGGGACAGCTGTTACACGAAGCCGCGGAACAGCGGCGAGCCGGGGTACAACTGTTCCAACGTGCGCGCGGCGATGCCGGTGACGATCGCATCGAGCCGGGCTTTCGCCTTGCCCGCATCCGGTTCCGCGCGCACCTCGCGCCAAGCATGCCCGAGCGCATCGGCATGCAGGGCGACGGCGCGTTCGACCTCGGCCTGCCAGAAAGACGGCGCCTCGCCTTCGACGAAATTGCCGCGGCCGCGCCCGAAATGGGCCACCGCCAGGTAACGCAGGATGGCCGCCACCAGCAGCGACTGGAGGAAATCGTCGGCGAACTGCACGGTCGGATGGTCGCGATCGGTGCTGGCGTTGAAGCCCCAGGCGGCACCGGCGAAGGTGAGCGCGCCCAACACGCCGCCGAGCAAGGCGCCGCCGCCCAGCGTCAGGCCGCCGGCCATCAGGTCGGCCGACAAGCCGGTTGCGGCGCCGGAGACGACGGCACCGATCAGGCCGGCCTGGGCCTTGTCGACCGGCGCGCGAATCGCAAAATTCTGGCGCACCCGCGCGTTGATCCTGGCGGCCTCGCTGGGATCGAGCCTGTGCAGGGCCAGCAGGCGCCCGGTGGCGGCGCCGACCTGGCTGTTCAGGCGTTCGAGCATCGCGGCCATGGCTTTTTCCTGGCGCTGCTCGGCGCCCTTGCGCAAGCCGACCGCATTCATGGCCGAGCGCAGCAAGGACTTTTGCTCGGCCTCGACCGGCTCGCTGTCCTGCGCGGCGGCCAGCAGCTGCTGCGCGGTGATGTCCATCGCGCGCCGGAATCGTTCCGCGTTGTTCGCTTCCCACGCGGCGAACAGGCGCGCGTAGCCTTCCTGGCTGGCCGGTTCGAGCAGCTTGCCGACCGCTTCGTAAAACACCCGCTCATGCACCCAGCAGCGGGCAAAGGCGTCGAGCGCGAGCACTTCGCGCACGATCGGATACTGGGCCAGGTGCTGCTTCCAGCTGGCCTGCTCGGCGAGTTCTTCCGGCGCCGGGCGCGGAGGTCCCATCTGGTTGAGCAGGACCACCACCGGCTTGCCGAGCCACTCGAGGATTTTCATTTCGGCCGGCAGGTAGCCGGCGTCCTTCGGGTGCTCCGCCGAATTGACCAGGTACAGCACCACGTCGGCGGCGTCCCTGGCGGTGCGCAGCGCGTTCTGGCTGAGCCAGAAGGTGCGGTCGCGGTAGCGGTCAACCACTTCGCGCAGGAACCAGCCGATCGGATTGCCCGATTGCGCCAGGCGGCGCAGCAGCCGCACCGAGTCGCCGAAGCCGGGCGTGTCCCACAGCTGCAGCGAATCGCCCTGTTCGGTGGTGAGCAAGGTGTGCGATTCGGCGAACACGGTGACGTGGGCGGCGTCGCGCACCTCGCCGACGTCGGCGCCCACCAGGGTGCGCGCCAGGGTGGTCTTGCCGTTGTTGGTGTGCGAGATCAGCGCGAACTGGATCTGGACCGGATCGTTCATGCGGCCCCCGACAGGCTGGCGCCGGCGCCCTGGTCGAGCGGGCGCACTTGCGGGTCGAGCAGGTTGACGATGGTGGCGTTGGCGTGATGGTGGCCGCAAAATTGCTGCCACAGCACGATGCGTTCGTTGACGCGGGCCTTGCCGCCGGCTTGCGCGCCGAGCCGTTCGAGCAGCGACGATTCGTCGACCAGCACGGCGATGCCGCGCGGCGAAGCGCTCACCAGGTGTTCGAGGAAGGCGCCGTGGTTTTCCTTTTCGGGCGTGGCGGCCAGGTTGAACAGCACCGCCGTCAGGCTGACGTTCGGGTCGTCGAGCCGGGTCTCGCCCAGCGCGTCTTGCGGTTCGTCGCCATACGCGCTCGACGGGCGCAGCATCAGGCGCGCCTGCTCGCCGAGCAGCATTGTCGCCAAGGTCGCCAGTCCCTTGTCGCGCGCTTCGTCGAGGGTGAAGCTGTACGGCAGCACGCGCAGCACGCCGGACGCGCCGCCCATTTTGCCGTGCAGCTTGCGGAAGTACGGCTGTTCGAGGTCGAGCGGGAAGTTGGCCGCGATACTACGCGCGCGCCAGTGCGCCACGCCGGCCAGCACCAGGCGCGGGAGGATCGCCAGCAGCAGGATCGTCGCGCCATACAGCAGCACCCAGCGCTTGCCGCCGGCCATGGAGGGCGCCTGCGAAAAACGCAGCGCTTCGATGTCGGCCAGCGAAAACCCCTGCAGCTGGAGCAGCCACACGGCCGGAGCGAACAGCACCGACAACACGGCGTGCACCTGAGGCGCGTCGAGGAAGGTACTTTCCCAGCCGGCCTGGTACTGGGTCAGGAAACCGCGCGCCAGCAGCGACAGCACGGCGCCGGCCGCAAACATGGCCGCCGCCAGGTGCGTCGCGCGGGAGAGGCGCGCGTGCGTCAGCCTTGCGCTCAGGCGGGTCCACTCGGCCATGAACTCGACCAGCGCGGCGGCCAGCACCGACGGCAGCTTGCGCGGCAGCGCGGCACGGCCGACGCTCAGGCGGCGCATGACACCCGCGCGTGCCCAGTCGGTTTTCGAATCCGGCACAAAGAGCCATGCCAGCAGCACCAGGTAGACCAGCAGGTTCCAGCCGATGATCGCCAGCAGGGGCGCCGACAGCAGGTCGACCCGGTGCGGATCGCTGATGCGGTCGAGTCCCGCGCCGAGCAACAGCGCCATCAGGGGCAGGCCGACCGACAGAGCGGCCCATCCGGTTGCGCGCTGGCGGAACGCGGCGAACGCCGGCATGCGCTCGGCCAGGCGCTTGAGGATTTGTTCGGAGCGCTGCTGCAGGAAGTGGTCGGCCGTGACCGCCGATTTGCTGTCGGCGGCCTGCCATTCGGCCAGTTCCTTCGCGCTGCGGCTGGCGTACATGCGATCGTCGTCGCTGAGGACCTCGTGCTTCCGATCCATCGTTTCGATCGCCCGCACCAGCACGACATCCCTCGCCACCTGTTCGTTCATGCCTGCCCCGGTTTGTAAAACAACAATATCGATGTGCCAATTGTGCCGCACTTTGGCCGCGCACGGTACGACAGCGCGAACGGGGCCTCCCGGCCAAGATTGTGCAACTCGCAAGGGCCGTATAATGGCCGGGTTTTGCCGCTTAAGGAATTCGATGCATCCCTTGTTTCGCGACCCGCGCCAACGCTCGATCGTGGTTGTCAGCGCGCTCGTCGTGCTGGCCGCCTGCAGCCTCGCCTTGTCCGGCATGACCGGTTCGGTCGGGGTGCCGCTGGCCGAACTGCCCGGCGCCTTGGGCGAACTGATGCACGGCCGGGCCGACACGATGGCCGCGACCCTGCTCGAACTGCGCCTGTCGCGCGCGATGGTCGCATTCGTCACCGGCGCGGCGCTGTCGCTGGCCGGCGTCATGATGCAAGCGCTGCTGCGCAATCCGCTGGCCGATCCATATGTGCTGGGCATCTCGGCCGGCGCATCGGTCGGCGCGCTGCTCGCGCTGCTGTCGCTTGGCGCGTTGTGGGCAGTCGATGCATCGGCGTTCGCCGGTGCGGTTGCGGTGTCGATGATGTTGTACTGGCTGGCCCGGCGCGACCTGGCCGGCGGCTCGGCGGCGGGCGGCGGGGCATCGCTGCTGCTGCTGACCGGCGTGATCCTGTCTTCCGCCTGCATGGCATTAGTCACGCTGATGCTGTCGATCGCGCCCGAAAGCCGGCTGCGCGGCATGGTGTTCTGGATGATCGGCGACCTGGCAGGCGCGCCGATGCGCGCGCTGCCCTGGCTGGTCCTGGCCGGCGCGCTGGTGTTCGCATTGCGCAGCGCGCGCTCGCTCAACGTGCTCGCGCTGCACGCCGAAGCCGCAGCGACGCTGGGAGTGCCGGTCGGCGCGCTGCGCAAGGGTTTGTTTTTCTGTTCCGGCGTATTGACCGCCAGCGCCGTCACCAGCGCCGGCAGCATCGGCTTTGTCGGCCTGATCGTGCCGCACGCCTGCCGCTTCGCCTGCGGTCCCGATCACAGGCTGCTGGTTCCGGTGGCGACGCTGGCCGGCGGCACCTTCCTGGTGCTGGCCGATATCCTCGCGCGTACCGCGCTGGCGCCGCAGCAGTTGCCGGTCGGCGTGGTGACGGCATTGATCGGCGCGCCGGTCTTCCTCTATCAATTGCACCAGCTGCGCCGGCCATGATTTCCACGCACGCACTGAGCCTGCGGATCGCTTCCCGCACACTGGTCGAGCACCTCGACTGGACCGTTGGCGCCGGCGAATGCTGGTGCGTCATCGGACGCAACGGCACCGGCAAGAGCACGCTGCTGCGGACCCTGGCCGGATTGCGCCAGCCCGACGCGGGCAGCGTCGCCATCGATGGTCGGCCGCTTGCCGATTGGCCTTCGGCTGAACTGGCGCGCAAGCGCGCTTACCTGCCGCAGACGCGCAGCGATGCGTTTTCGTACCGCGTGCTGGAAACCGTGCTGGCGGCGCGCCATCCGTATCACGGGCAGCGCTATTGGGAAGGCAGCGACGACCACGCGATCGCGATGGCCGCGCTGGCGTCGATGGAAGTGGCGGAACTGGCGCAGCGCGACGTGCGCAGCCTGTCCGGCGGCGAGCGGCAGCGCGTGGCGATCGCGGCGATGCTGGCGCAGGATACGCCGCTGCTGCTGCTGGATGAACCGGCCAACGCGCTCGACCTGGCGCACCAGGTCAGCATGATGCAACTGGTCGCGAAGCTATGCCGCGAGCAGGGCAAGACGGCGGTGACAATCGGGCACGACCTGAACCTGGCGCAGCAGGCATGCAGCCATGCATTGCTGCTGATGGGGGACGGAACCTGGGAGGCGGGGCCGATCGAAGAGGTCATGACGGCGCCGGCGCTGAGCCGCTACCTGGGGCATCCGATCGAGATCGTCGTGCATGACGGGCGGCGAATTTTTGTACCGGTGCAGCCGGTCGCCTAGTCGGCGTCACGTATGCATATCACTGTAACAACATGTTACTTTGCTCAATGCATTGCTTTGAAGACAGTAAGATCAATTGTCGACATAACCGGACGCACCCATGCTCAAACGTACTTTATCCACCCTGTGCCTGTGCACATTGGCAGCGCCGGTGTGGGCTCGAAGCGAGACCATTCCTGCCGCTCCAGTCGGTGAATCGATGGACAAGGTACTGGTCGTTGGACAGCGTCCGGGACCTGGTTTATGGAAGGTTTCCAAGGACGATCATGTGCTGTGGATTTTCGGCACCTACTCGCCGCTGCCCAACAAGATGGAGTGGCGTTCGCAGCAAGTCCAGACAGTGTTGGCGCAATCGCAGGAATTTCTCGGACCTCCCGGTGCCCGCGTGAGCGTCGGATTTTCAAATGCACTGAACCTGCTGACGGCGCTGCCGTTTGCGATTGGTGCGAAGAAAAACGCCGACGGCGCGCGCCTGCAGGATATCGTCCCGGCCGATGTGTACGCCCGCTGGACGGTGTTGAAGGCGAAATACATCGGCGACGATGCAGGTATCGAGACCGACCGACCGCTGTTCGCGGCTCAGGAATTGTTCCAGAAGGCGCTGCAAAAATCAGGACTCGGCAATGACCGCGCGGTGACCGTCAGCATCAACAAGATCGCCGAACAAAATAAGGTCAAATTTACGGGTACCGGAATCAACGTCGCGCTCGAGAATCCGCGCGGCGCGCTACGCGATTTCAAGAAATCTTCGCTCGACGATCTCGAGTGCTTTTCCAAAACCATAGACCGACTCGAGACCGATCTCGATGCCATGCGGATCCGGGCCAACGCCTGGGCAATCGGCGATGTGGAAACGATGCGAAAGCTCACCTATCCGGACCAGGACGCCGCCTGCAGCGCCGCCCTCTTCAACAGCGCGTGGATGAAAGCGTTGCCCGGGGCCCAGTCGCTCGAGCAGCGCAGGCGCGACTCATGGCTGGCCGCGGCGGAAAAATCGTTGACCAACAATCGATCGACCTTCGCCCTGCTTCCGGTATCGCAACTCTTGAACCCGAACGGCCTGGTGGCGGCGCTGCAGGCAAAAGGGTTTCGGGTCGAACAACCTGATTGATGAAACGTATAGCCAGGGCAAGCACAAAACTCAAGACGAAAAAAAACCCCGGCAT
>CXWL01001744.1_pt2 | contig 15051 bp, 20 predicted proteins | sample 590931 | NCBI WGS metagenome assembly CXWL01 (sample SAMEA3498368, study PRJEB10139) | groundwater metagenome | biome: water well; material: biofilm material | place: Germany | collected 2015-04-27 | reverse complement strand
AAGCCAGATGTCATCCAACGCCACCACCTTCGCCCAATACGGCGCGCTCGCCGCGCTCAAGGAGAAGGCAAAGGCGGCCGCGGCGCTCACCGGGATGAAGACCGCCTTCGACCGGCGGCGGAAACACCTGCACGCCGAGTTGAACAAGATTCCGGGTGTCACCTGTCTGCTGGCGGGCGGCGCGTTCTACCTGTTCCCCAACATCTCCAGTTTCGGGCTGAAGGACGTCGAGTTTTGCGCGAAGCTGCTGGAACGGGAAAATGTCGCGGCGGTGCCGGGCTCGGCTTTTGGTGCCGAGGGTTACCTGCGGCTCAGCTACGCCACCTCCGACGAGATCATCCGCAAGGGCCTCGAACGATTGGCGCGGTTCTGCGCGGCGTTGAAGAAGTAAACGGACGTCACGTCCGAAACGGGATCAGCGCCCGCAGGCGCACATCGCGCAGGAATAATCCGCCCCAAAGCAGTACGCCCAAGATAACCTGGGGAATGAAGCCTTCGCCGATGCGGAGATGGGTCTGGATCGCCCCGCCGAGGTAACCGGTAAGCAGAATCGCACCGATGATCGAGGTGCGTGGAATCAGGTAGATGAGGGCGCAAGTGAACTCGAGCAGGCCGAGCCCGAAGGCGTGGCTGACCGGAATCCCGAGGTGGGCGAAGCCCTCGTCGAGTTGCGGCGGGTGGGCGAGCTTCATGCTGGCGCTGAACAGCAGCATCAGCGCGGGCAGGATCGTCATGACCCAGCCGATCCAGAGGGCCTTTTTTGAAACGCTGGCGGGGGTGGTTTCGGTAGTCATGGTTGAGGCGATAAGGGATATTTTTCAGGCAGGCCAGCTGGAAGCCTACACCTTCTTCACAAAGCAGGCCTTGAGTGCGAGGGGCATACCCTCGACTTTGCAGGCAATCTCGTGGTCGCCCTCTTGCAGCCGGATGCTCTTGGCCTTGGTTCCAGCCTTCAGCACCTGCGCGCCACTGCCGAGCTTAAGATCCTTGATGAGTGCTACCGTGTCACCGTCCGCCAGCACGTTCCCGTTGGCGTCCTTGACGACCCGCGCCGCCTCGGGCGCCGCCTCCTTGGCCCACTCATGGCCGCAGGTGGCGCATTCCCAGTGTTCGGCATGGCTGAGGATGTCTTCGAGGGTGCAGGCAGGGCAGATGGGATTGGACATGAAGAAGGGCAGACGTGACAGGTTAGGCGTGAGGGAGACAACGCCAAAGACCGCCCCGGTGGTCAATAATTCCCATTGAGTTGCGGATGGGACGGGCAACGATGCGCCCGCGATGAAGAAAATTTTTCCCCTCCAGGCTCCCGGCAAGGACGATGCCCGCGTGCGCGACAAGATCCGCCACGAGGTCAACAAATACGTGCGCCGCTCGCAGCGGAAAACCCCGCCCGAGGGCTTTGCCATCTGGGAATTCATGTGCAAGGTCGGCGTCAGTCCCGACCTTGCCGAGTCCAAGGCCATCAAGGAGGTCGGCGGAGCCATTGACCAGGTGGCTCAGACCGGGGCCCCTGCCGTCTATGTCGAGATTATCGCCGTGCCGGCCCAGCGGCGCTCTTCCGGTTGAAGTTCCTCTTCGCCGGAAAACCGGGCTCACCGGCTTTGAGGTTGCGACGGTCGGACCCGGGCGCATCGTCGCTGCCATGAACCGACGTTGTTTCCTCATGGCCGCCGTTCTCCTGGCGGGGGTGGTCAATTCAGCGGTGGCGGCGGCGGCCGACATCGCCGCGCTCAAGGCGGAGATTGCCAAGAACCACGACCGCGCTGTGCTCCGGTTGCAGGACTGGATCCGCCGGCCGGCGATTGCCGCGGAGAATCGCGGTTTTCCCGAAGGCGCGGATCACCTGATCTCGTTGCTGCAGGAAGTCGGTTTCCAGCATGTCGAGCGCATCGATACGACGGGCAAGCCGGGGGTGTTCGCCACGCTGGATGCGGGTGCGCCCAAGACCATCGGCATTTATTTCATGTATGATGTGAAGCAGTTTGACCCGAAGGAATGGAAAGCGGCGCCGCCGCTCGACGCGGCGATCATTGAGCGTCCCGGGGTCGGCAAAGTCGTCATCGGGCGCGGGGCCACGAATCAGAAGGGCCCCCAGTCGGCGTTTTTGGCCGCCCTCGAGGCCTTCCGCACCGCCGGGCTGAAGCTGCCGGTCAACCTCGTGCTGGTGGCCGAGGGCGAAGAGGAGATCGGTTCGCCCAACATCAAGCAGATCGTGCTCAAGCCGCACGTGCAGGCGGCGCTCAGCAAGACCATGGGCGTCATCCTGCCGATGGGCACGCAGGGCATTGACGGCGGCGTGACCGTCAACCTCGGGGCCAAAGGCGTGATTGAGGTCGAACTGACCTCCAACGCCCAGACCTGGGGACGCGGTCCGATGCGTGACACGCATTCCTCTTTCAAGGCCATGGTCGACAGCCCGGTCTGGCATCTGGTGCAGGCGCTGAGCACGCTCGTCACGCCCGATGGCAACACCCCCCTCATCGACGGCATTTTTGAGAATGTCCGGCCCCTGACCGAGGAGGAAAAGACCCTGATAGCGGCGGCGGCCAGGAAACTCACCCTGCGCCAGTTTCAAGTCGCTTCCGGCGCGACCAAGTGGATCGACGACCTGCCGTTCCAAGCCGCCTTGGAGCGGCTGACTTCGCAACCGACCGTGAACATCGAGGGCATCTACGGCGGCTACACCGGTCCCGGCGGCAAGACCATCCTGCCTCACCGGGCCTCGGCCAAACTCGACCTCCGCCTTGTGCCCAACCAGACCGCCGGGGAGATATTGGCCAAGCTCAAGGCCCACCTCGCGCGGCACGGTTACGGCGACATCGAGGTGAATTTCACCGGCGGCTACAGCCCGACCACCACCTCATCCGAGGCGGCCATCATCAAGGCCCAGGTGGCCGTGCTGAAACGCCACGGCATCGATCCCGCCCTCTGGCCGAGGCTCGCGGGTTCTTATCCCGGATTCGTCTTCACCGATCCGCCGCTGAACCTCGCCGCCGGCCATTTCGGTCTCGGGCACGGCGGCGGCGCCCATGCGCCGGACGAATACTTTGTCATCGAGTCCAGCAACCCGAAGGTGAGCGGCTTTGACGGCGCCACGGCGTCCTACGTCGAGTATCTCCACGAACTGGCGAAGTAGTCCGGGCCGGTTCCGGCGCGGCCGGCAATCCCCGGCTTTCTAATCCGGTGATTTTGGAGTAGCTTCGCCGCCATCACCCCGCAAATGAGCAATGAATTATTGATCATCCGTTCCACGGCCCTGCCGCTGGAGACCGTCTGTATCCGCCTGCCTGAGATCGCGACCAAGCACAAATTCGGCGTGCAGGCCGTGCACAACCTCCGGGAGAAAATGGAGAGCAAGGGCGTGCCCTTCGGCCGCGAGTGCCGCGTGATCGAGGTCTGCAACCCCGGCCACGCCCAGATCGTGCTCAACCAGAACATCGAGATCTCGACCGCCCTCCCATGCCGGATCGCCGTCTACGCCGAGGCCGGGCGGACGATCCTCGCCACGATGAAGCCCACGGCCTTGCTCACCATGTTCAACACCCCGGGCGCCGCCGCCACCGCGCGGGTGGTCGAGGACACCATGGTGCGCATCATGGACGAGACCTGCGGTGCCTGAGACCGGTCCGGCCGCTCCCATGAACACCTCGCTGGAAAACTTTCTGCACCGGGTGCCGGTCATGGCCGGTCTCGACGACGAGGCCATCCGGTATTTATCCCAACTGGCCAAAGAGGAGTCCTATGCGGCCGGCGCGGTGATCATCGGGGAAGGGGAGCCGGGCAACCGGATGTTTTTCCTCAGCGCGGGCCACGTTGCCGTGGTCAAGGGTCATGGCAGTCCTCTGTCGGTCACGCTGGCCCGGTTGGGCCCGGGTGAGTTTTTCGGTGAGATGAGCCTGGTGGAGTGCGTCGTCCGCTCCGCCAGCGTGGTCGCGGAGGACGCGGTGACGGCCTACACGCTGAAAGGCCTGGATTTCCACCGCCTCTACCAGCACCTCCCCATGCAATACGGCATCGTGATGCTCAATCTCTCGCGCGATCTGGCGCGCCGGCTGCGGGCCCTCGACGAGAAATTCTGGCACGTGTCGCACTGAGCGAAGGCGGGCGTCAGGCGGTTTCGCCGTAAAGCTCGCGGCCGATGAGGAGGCGGCGGATCTCATTCGTGCCGGCGCCGATGTCGTAAAGCTTGGCGTCGCGCAGCAGGCGCCCCGTGGCGAATTCGTTGATGTAGCCGTTGCCGCCGAGGCATTGGATGGCCTCCAGGGCGACCTTCACGCCGCACTCCGAGGCGTAGAGGATGCAGGCGGCGGCGTCCTTGCGGGCGGCGCGGCCCAGGCCTTGGTCGAGCGTGCGCGCGACCTGGTAGCTGAAGGCGCGGGCGCTTTGGAGGGCGACATACATGTCCGCGATCTTGCCCTGCATCAGGCCGAAGGTGCCGATGGCCGCGCCGAACTGCTTCCGCTCGTGGATGTAGGGCAGCACGATGTCCATGGCCGCCTGCATGATGCCGAGGGGGCCGCCGGAGAGCACGCAGCGCTCCGTGTCCAGGCCCTTCATCAGGACCCGCGAGCCGCCGTTGACCTCGCCGAGCACGTTTTCGGCGGGGATGACGCAGTCGTCGAAAACCAGCTCGCAGGTGTTCGAGCCGCGCATGCCGAGCTTGTCGAGTTTCTGGGCGGTCCTGAAGCCCTTCATGCCGCTCTCAACGAGGAAGGCGGTCATCGCCTTGGAGCCATGTTCCTTCAGGGCCGTGCGCATGTAGACAATCAGCACATCGGCGTCCGGGCCGTTGGTGATCCACATCTTCGTGCCGTTGGCGATCCAATGGTCGCCTTTTTTCACCGCGGTGCAGGCCATGGAATTCACTATGTCCGAGCCGGCCCCGGCCTCGGACATCGCGAGCGCGCCGACGAATTTGCCCGAGCACAGCTTGGGGAGGAAGCGCCGGCGCTGCTCATCGTTGCCGTTCAGATAGAGATTGTTGGCACAGAGGTTGGAGTGCGCGCCGTAGGACAGGCCGACCGACGCGGAAGCCCGGGAGATCTCCTCCATCGCCACGACGTGNNAGCGAGCCGAACTTGCGCCACATGTCGGCGGGGAATTCGTTCTTGTGATCGATCGCGGCGGCCCGCGGGGCGAGCTCGGCCGCACACAGGTTGCGCACCGTGCTGCGCAGGCTGTCAATTTCCTCGGTTAGTCGCGGTTCAAGCATGGGGTAACTTCCTGTGTCCAGCAAACGCTGTCAGGTGGCCTTTGCAACCCCGGGGGCTCAATTCACCCCTTAGTAGTAGGCCCACTCCTGCCGGATGGATCGGTTGAAACAGGCATTGCCCATTGGCCCGGGATTGACTGCTTTCCCGGATACTGGACGCTGCTGCGCATGGCTGATGCAAACAACACGGCGGCCAAGACCCCTTGGCACCTTTGGACAGTGGGAGTGCTCTCCCTCCTTTGGAATGCGATGGGCGCGCTGGATTTCACCATGACCCAGACGCACAGCGAGGCCTGGCTGAAGCAATTCACGCCGGAGCAACTGGCCTACATCCACGGCTTCCCGCTCTGGTCGTTGATCGCGTGGGGCGTCGGCACTTGGGGCAGCTTCCTCGGCTCGGTGCTGCTCCTGCTCCGCCGGGGCCCGGCCTTTCATCTCTTTGCCGCGTCTCTGGCCGGCGCGGTCTTCACGACGCTCTACAGTTTTGTCCTGTCCGACGGTATGAGGATCATGGGCGGCGGGGCGGGGATGATCGCTTTCAACGCCGTCATTCTCCTGATCAGCGTCCTGCTGCTGGTCTATGCCCGGAACATGCGGAGGCGCGGTGTGTTGCGGTGAAAGGATGATACGACTAACCGCTAATTGGCGCTAATCATCGCTAATGAATGCCGGATCGTTTCTCCGAATTAGCGCCGATAAGCGCAGATTAGCGGTTAAAAACCTGCCTGATACCATTCGATGAAACTCAAGGACGTCATGGCCGCGCTGAAGGCGAAGGGGAGCGCCCAGATAAAAGCAATATTCCTCCGGCACGGCGCGAAGGAGCCCTTTTTCGGCGTCCGCATCGGTGACATGAAGCCGATCGCAAAAAAGTTGAAAGGCGACCAGGCGCTCGCGTTGGAGCTCTACGCCACCGGCAACAGCGACGCGCAATACCTTGCCGGCATGATCGCCGACGGCCGGCAGATGACCGCGAAGCAACTCCAACTCTGGGCGGACACCGCCTCGTGGGAAATGGCCTCGGGCACCACAGTCCCGTGGGTCGCCTCGGAACACCCGGAAGGCTTCGCTCTGGCCATGAAGTGGATCGACTCAAAGAAGGAGCAGATTGCCGGCGCCGGCTGGAACACTCTCGCCGCCCTCGCCGCGACCGTGCCCGACGAAAAGCTGCCGGTGGCAAAGTTCGGCCAGTTGCTGGATCGGGTGGCGAAGACGCTCGCCGCCTCACCCGACAGTGTGCGCTACAAGATGAACGGCTTCATCATCGCCTGCGGCACCTACATCGCCCCGCTCGGCGCCAAGGCCATCGCCGCGGCGCGGAAGATCGGCAAGGTCGAGGTGGATATGGGTGACACTTCCTGCAAGGTGCCTGACGCCGAGAGCTACATCATGAAAAGCCGCCGCGGCGCGCCCGTCGCCCCCAAGCGCAAGACCGTGCGCTGCTGATTTGCCGGGCGACCGGCCGGGTTGAACCCCGGGAGGCCTCAACGGCGTGTGGCTCCAACTGCAATATACCAGAGCCTGTTATTTTGGCCCCAGGCGCCGCAGCACGCGCAGGCGCTCCCGGCCCACTCGGGTGTCAAAGGCCACCTCCGGCACGTAGTCGTCCACGATTTCGTAGCCGTCGGCAAACAGCGCCGTCAGGTCAGGCACGCTGAGCGGGAAGGGCGGTCCCTCGTCGCCCGGATCGAGATCCGGATTGATGAACCACACCCCGATCAACAGGCCGCCGGGCCGCAGCGTCAGGTCCATGCCGCGCCGGTAGTCGGCACGTAGTGAGGGTGTCAGACCGCTCAGGCAGGTGTGCTCCAGCACCACATCGAAGGCGCCGCGCATCTCGGGCGGTGGGTCAAAAAAATCACCGGCCACGAAACGCTTTGCCAGGGACGGATACAGCGCTTGCGCCTCGGCGATGCCCGTCGGCGCGATGTCCAGCCCGATCGCGTCCAACCCGTGCGCCACCGCCAGTGCCACCTCATGCCCGTGGCCGCAGCCCGGCACCAGCGCCCGTCCCCGAGCCGGGTGCCGTTCCAGATACTGTTTCATCGGCGGCGAAGCTGCACCCTTGTTCCAGAACACCTCGCCCTTCCGGTAGATTTCGTCCCAGTCCATGGGCCCGATTCAGCCGCAGGCGTCTTTGATGTCAATTGCGAGGCACAGCATCAAAGGGGACGACGGCTCTGCCGCTCCGGGAGCGTGGTTCCGCGCCGGACGCTGAGCGGCGAGGGATTGAATGGCTAAACTTGATTCCTCGGTCCGCCTTCAAACACGCGGGCGGGAATCCTGCTTGAAGTGCAGGACGCGACGGACGGCGACCACCCGGTTGGCTTCGTCCCAGATGAAGTAGATGGCGTAGGGGAAACGCTTGGTGGCGGCGAGACGGTAGGGGCCGACGCGTTGACGAAAGAGCTCTGGTGAGCGGGTGATCTGAGTGAGCTTCAATTCCACGTGACGGAGAAAGTCGTGCCCCAAGCCGGCCGACTTTTGCTCATACCAGATGAATGCATCCCGCAGGTCGGCCTCAGCCCGGGGAGCGACAATGAGCCGGTTGGTCACGTCTTGGCGGTGATGCGGGCCTTGACGTCGGGCCACGGCGCGCCCTCGCTGGATTTGGTGTCGTAGGCGGCTCGATCCTCGCCGAGGAGTTTCGCATGCCACGCGGGAATGGGGAGCTGGTCGGGGTTGGCCGCAAGCGTGTCCCAAAGCTCCTCCACCAACTGGAGTTTCTCCGCCGGGGTGAGACGGCTGATCTCGGTCGTGAGAGCGGCGTTCATTAACGGCAAGCTACTGGTTTCCGCTGCGGATTCAAGCTCTGTGCTGGGGCTGGCCCGGAAGTCCGGCCAGGACGGAAGGGTGGCAAGGGGCGGGTGCCCATGGGCAGAGACTGGCACAATGGTTCCGCGCCGGACGCTGAGCGGCGAGGGGACTGGAAGACTTAAACCTGCCCCTGCTTGCGGGGCTTCAAGCTCCGGGTGAGGTAAGGGCCTTGGGATTCCTGCACGAGCACTTCGGCGGGGATTTGCAGACCACGATGGAGCGCGCGGATCATGCTCAGGCTGAGCGGGCGCTTCCGGTTCATTACTTCGGAGACCTTGCTCTTGCTCTGCATAAACGGCTCAAGATCGACCGGGGCCAGACCCGCCTGCTCCATGCGAAAGCGTATCGCCTCGATGGGATCGGGTGCGGCGATGGGGAAGTGATCCTCTTCGTATTTCTCCACCAGCAGCGACCACAGCTCCAGCTCGGCCTCGTCGGGAGAGGCCTTGTCCATCAGCGTCTCGATTAAAGCGAGAGCCGCCTGGTGGTCGCGCTCGGTCTTGATGACTTTGGGTTTCATGGTCGCAGGTCAGATGGTGGTGGCGTCGATCCTGTCGTATTCGGCAAGGGTGCCGATGAAGCGAATGAAAGCGATGCCGGTGTTGTAGTGGAGGCGGACGATGAGGCGGTAGGTGTTGCCCTTGATGTTAAAGACGACGCGGTTGCCGGGCAGGGCGTCAGCGGAGCGGTAGCGGGCTTTGATGTCGGTAAATGATTTCCAGCGGGTTGATCTGGCTTCGTGAAACCAAGCCCTGAGTGCCTGTTCGGAGTCAGTGTGCGTCTCCCAAAAGTCCTTCAGGGTCTTGCGGGCGATGACACGCATGCGGCGGCGAACACAGTTCCCAATATGGGAACCTTGTCAAGCCCCGGCCGCTGATCGGCGAGGTGCGGAAAGTGCCAGATCTCCCTCTCTCTTGGGCCCGCCGGCCCAGCCCGGCTTGCCAGCCTGATACGCGAGTCTTAGGAATCTCCCCCATGAGATCCCTTGCCTTGTTCACGGCGGCCTGCGCGCTGATCTTTTCGGACGGCCGGGGCGGGGAGGCCGGATCGGACCCGTCCGGCGACCGGAAGGCCGCCAGCGTTTCCGATCGGGTGGCTGACCCGCCCATCCCGCCGGCCGGATACACCACTCCCCTGAGCTATGCGGGCATGAAGCTGGTCTGGCGGGATGAATTTGACGGCGACCACCTCAATTCCGCGGATTGGAATTTTGAATCCGGGCCCCGCAACGACGAACTGCAGCATTACAAGCCGGAGAATGCCACGGTGCGCGCCGGCTACCTGATCATCACGGCGAAGAAGGAAGATGCGGGCGGCAAGAAATACACCTCCGCCCGGCTGACGACCCAGAACAAAAGGACCTTTCAATACGGTCGCGTGGACATCCGGGCGTTGATGCCCAAAGGCCAGGGCCTGTTCCCGGCCCTCTGGATGCTGGGCGCTGCCCATGGCACCGTGCGCTGGCCGAAGTGCGGCGAGATCGACATCATGGAGACGATCGGCGGCGGAGGGCGGGACAACGTGTGCTACGGCACGCTCCATTGGGACAGGGGCGGACATGTTTATCTGGGCGGCAACGTGGCCTTGCCCGCCGGCCGCCTGCTGGGCGACGAGTTCCATGTGTTCTCCATCATCTGGACGCCGCAGGAGATCGCCTGGTATCTGGACGATGTCCGCTACTACGCCATGGACATCACGCCGGCGGAGATGAGCGCCTTTCAAAAGGACTTCTTTTTCATCTTCAACGTGGCGCTGGGCGGCGCCTGGGCCAAGGCGCCCGACGCCACCACGGTATTCCCGCAGCGGATGGTGGTGGATTACATCCGGGTGTTTCAGTGAGCCTTCCGCCCCCTTTGCTTTCTCACTCAGGCCAGCACATCCCGAGCCTGTCCCCTTGGCTCGCCCTTAACGCGGCGGGCCGGCGGGGTTCTCGGTCGTGCTGCCGGGCTCCATGGTGTAAGCGCCGCAGACGATCTTCCAGCCGGCGTCGGTCTTCATCAGNNCCGTTGATGAGCACCGCGGGCGACCACATGCGCTCGAGGTAGGCGTCCTTGGATTCCGCGAAACGTATGGCGTCCGCCTCGACGTTGCGCTGCCGCAGGACAATGCCGTCGGCTGTGACCCGCTCGCCGGTGAATTGGGCGCCCGGCTGGCAGGTGGCCCGCAGGGCGTCGCCGTCCTTGGCGTGCAGCGCATCGAAGAATCTCTGCACCACGGCGAACACGGCGGCTTGGTCTAAGGAAGGTTCGGACGCTCGGCCATTGGCCAGAGGGCAGAGCAGGGCAGTAACCAGCAGCAGGAATCTTTTCATGGCGTCAGCCAAACCAATGGTCGCACCGTTGGCACGTCCCAACTTAAGCGTCACTGCAGGTCGCGAGACTCACACGGCAAGAATCCAGACCTGAGTATTCAGATCAGCCGGCTGCTGATCGGCTAGGGGACTGAAAGAATTAAAACCTGACCCCCTGACTCCTCCCCGGTCGCTGATCGGCGGCGAAAGAGTTAAGAAGTTATGTCCTCAGTGTCATCCTGAAGCTTGTTAATCAGAAAATCGTAGCGAAATAGAATATAGGTAGCAGCTGAGGCACGACGTTGAATGGCATCAAGCGTCCAGATAATCGCTTGAACGTCCGGAATGCCAGCTACGATTGAATATTCTCCCTTCTTCATGGCTTTTCCATCTAACAGTTCAGATCCATTTGCTCGGACTACCATATACTTTCCTGCAACATGGATAATGTTCACTTTCCTGCATTCTGGAATATCGGGGTGTTCGCGATAATAGCCGAGGAGATGATTTAATATTGTGTCTGCTGCGAGTCCGTCGGTTGCAAAAATTATTTTGAACGGCCAATCATCATAATTCTTCACGCGCAATTGCGGTAGGACCCGATTAGTGAGAGGCTGCGTAGCAGGAATGGAGGCTAGATTTTTGAGGCTATCGAAGAGCTGATCCTTATCCAAAAAAGCCTTCGAGGCGGCGCACGCGATGGATCCTTCAACGCAAGAAAATGTTTTTCCGGATCCGTCTTTATTAAGAAAATTAAACTGAGGACACGTATCGGTTGTTACGATAACATCGAGTTGCTTTGATTCAGATCCATTTTCATCGAAGACATATCCGCCAAAGCGAACATTGCATTTAGATGGAACGTGCTGCCGCAGGAATTCTGCATAAACGCGCTCACGGGAAAGGCCATTATCCGTCTTGTTCGGAAAGATCTTTGATGCGTCGGCTTCTCCCCTCAATACTTCGCCGACTTTCACATAGTAGTTCTTTAACCTCGTGAAGAATGGCGTATTCATTGATTTTGAATGTTTCGGCTAGAGCGTCGCGAGAATGTCATTCAGCATCTTGCTCGGGCGGAGGGCGTCGGAGGCCTTGACGTCGTCTGGTTGGTAATACCCGCCGATGTCGGTGGGCTTGCCCTGAACCGCCAGCAACTCTTGCACGATCTGCTTCTCGGCGGCGGCGAGCTTCTCGGCGATGGGTTTGAAGATGGCCTGTAGTCCATGGTCCGTAGTCTGCGCCGGCTCATTTTCCCCTCGCCTGCAGCACCACTTGGATTTCGACGATACCGGAAGCGGTGTCCATGAAGGTCATCGAGACGGTGCGAATGTCATTTGTCCACGTGGTGGTGACCTGGTGGGCGCGGTTGGTGCCGTTGTCGTTCTCATAGCGGGCGGTCTCTTCCCAGCCACTGCCTTTCAGCCGCTGCTCATAAAACGCCATGATGTCGTCGGCTTTGGCGCGGGCCGTATAGTTGACGGTTTCCTGGACAAAGCCTTTCGAGCGCACGGCGCTGTATTGGGTGCGGGTCGTGTCCTTGGCCCGGGGGAAATCAGCCGGGTCACGGGGACCCTTGTCCTGGGGGTTGGTCGCGGCCTCTGGATTGGTGGCCGGAGCGGCGGCGGGTGCAGGGCCGGTTTCCGAGGGGGCAGGCTCGGGTGTTTTCGGGGGTTCCTTCGCGGGAGTTTTGGCGTCTGCCGGGGCCTTGCTGTCCGTCGGCGCAGTCTCGGCGGGAGTGTCTGGTGTCTTGGCGGGTTCTTTCGCCGGGGTCTTGCCGGTGTCTGCCGGNNCCGCGGGGGTGGTCGCACCGGCGACCGGGCTGCTCGCCACGCTGATGCTTTCGCAATAGAGTTCGGCCTGAAACCGATCGACACCACTTTCGGCGGGTCCGGGCACTCGCGCCAGCCGCTTGATGCCCACGTGCGACAACTGCAGCGTCAGCAGGACCGTCTTGATATCGGACCCCAGGATCTCGAGCGAGCCGCTCTTTTCCTGGGCGTCGCTGGCATTGCCCTGGACGATGAAGTCATCCCGCCAGCCGGTCCAGGCGGTCATACCGGTATGGCGGATAGTGACGCTCAGATCGGGAATCTGGGTCGAACCGGGGATGGCCATGAAGTCGCGCTCGGCCCCGACGCCGCCGGCCGCGGCCGCGCGCGTGACCGTGAAGCCCGCGAGGCCGAGGATGTCAGTGCCGGGGAGTCCGCCGAGCGTGAACCGGAAATTGGAGCTGCTGGTGGTTTTGCCCCGTGGACCGGCAGGAGCGGTCGTGCCACCAGATACCGCGTGGGTGGATTCCGGGCGGAAAACCAGCGTCAGGCGCCAGACATCTTTCGACATGGTGGCATCGAGGGGCGGGAACCGGGCCTCGGTCAGCAGCGCATTGGTGGCCTGGAGCTGGGTGCCGTCGGTGTTGGTGAGCAGGAGGGTCAGCGTGGAGGTCCGGTTGGCGCAAAGATCAGCCAGGCTGTTCTGCAATGCAGGGGACAAGGGGAGGGCGACCTCAACGATGATCGGCTCGTAGGCAGGATTGCCGATGTGTTTTTTGGCGGTGGCTCCGGCGCTGGCCGCTGACTCAACCACCACCTTGGCACTGGCGTCGCCGCCGGACCAGCTCACCAACTCCGGGCAGGCCACGCCGTTGACTGACAGGGATTGGGATCCCCCATAAGACGAACGTGCCTTGGTGTCGGCGTGGGCCGCAGGGATGACCACGGCCAAAATGACCGTGTAGAGGATTTTGGCCGCGGAAGTTTTCATGGGTTAAGGAGATCAAAGCGGGGCGAGGAGCTGTTTTAGCGCAGGGCTCCCCGCTCGCCTGGTTGAGGGCTGCTCAAATCGTTGCGAGTATCTGATTCAGAGTCGAGCTGGGACGTAGAGCGACCGAGGCGAGTTTGTCATCCGGTTGATAATACCCGCCGATGTCGGTGGGCTTGCCCTGCACGGCGAGGAGCTCGGCGACGATGGGCTTCTCCGCGGAGGCGAGTTTCTCGGCGACGGGTTTGAAGATGGCCTGTAGTCCGTGATCCGTAGTCTGCACTGCCAGCGCCTGGGCCCAGTAGAGGCAGAGGTAGAAGTGGCTGCCGCGGTTGTCGATCGTGCCGAGCTTGCGGCCGGGGGACTTGTCGTTCTCCAAAAACTTGCCATTGGCGGCGTCGAGGGTGTCGGCCAGCACCTTCGCCTTGGCGTGTTTTTGCGTGATGGCGAGGTGCTCGAAGCTGGCGGCGAGGGCGAAGAACTCCCCGAGACTGTCCCAGCGCAGATAATTCTCCTGCTGGAACTGCTCGACGTGCTTCGGGGCGGAGCCGCCGGCGCCGGTCTCGAACAGGCCGCCGCCGCTCATCAACGGGACGATGGAGAGCATCTTGGCGCTCGTGCCGACCTCGAGGATCGGGAAGAGGTCGGTGAGGTAGTCGCGGAGGACGTTGCCCGTGACGGAAATCGTATCCTGCCCGGCCTTGAGACGCTCAAGGGTGGCGAGACACGCAGCGGCGGGCGGCAGGATCTGGATGTCGAGGCCCTTCGTGTCGTGGTCTTTCAGGTATTTCTCAACCTTGGCGATGATCTGGGCGTCGTGGGCGCGGGCTTTGTCCAGCCAGAAGATGGCGGGTGTGTTGCTGAGGCGGGCGCGGGTAACGGCGAGCTTCACCCAGTCCTGAATCGGAGCGTCCTTGGCCTGGCAGGCGCGCCAGATGTCGCCGCTCTCCACTTCGTGGGAGAGCAGGACGGAGCCCGCTGCGTCGACGACACGGACAACGCCCTTGCCGGGCGCGACAAAGGTTTTGTTGTGCGAGCCGTATTCCTCGGCGGCCTGGGCCATGAGGCCGACGTTGGGGACGGAGCCCATGGTCTTCGGGTCGAACGCGCCGTGCTTTTTGCAGAAGTCGATGACGGTGGCGTAGACACCGGCGTAGCAGCTGTCGGGGATGACGCAGAGGGTGTCCTGACCCTTGCCGGCGGCGTTCCACATCTGACCGGAGGTGCGGATCATCGCGGGCATGGAGGCGTCGACGATGACGTCGCTCGGGACGTGGAGGTTGGTGATGCCCTTGTCGGAGTTGACCATGGCGACGGCGGGGCGGGCGGCGAAGACGGCGGCGATGTCGGCCTCGATGGCGGTCTTCTGGTCGGCGGGCAGGGTGCCGATCTTCTCGACGAGGTCGCCGAAGCCGTTGTTCAGGTCGACTCCGAGCTTGGCGAGGGTGGCGGCGTGCTTGTGGAAGAGGTCCTTGAAGAACACGCGGACGCAAAGGCCGAACATGATGGGGTCGGAGACCTTCATCATCGTGGCCTTGAGGTGGAGCGAGAAGAGGACGCCGTCCTTCCTGGCCTTGGCGATCTGCTGGGCGAAGAAGGCGCCGAGGGCGTTCTTGCTCATGAACGTGGCGTCGAGGATCTCGCCGGCCTTCAGCGGGGTCTTTTCCTTGAGGACGACGGTGGGCTGTTGGGTCGAACCCTCCTTCGCCGAGGCTTCGGAGGGCGCAGCCGGTATGAACTCAATCCGGACTGTAGCGGGTTTATCGAGCGTGATGGAGAGTTCGTTGCTGCGGAAATCATCGTGGCCCATGGTCGCAACGGTGGTCTTGGAGTCGGGGGACCACTTGCCCATGGAGTGGGGGTGGGCGCGGGCGTAGTCCTTGACCGCCTTGGGGGCGCGGCGGTCGGAGTTGCCCTCGCGGAGGACGGGGTTGACGGCGGAACCCTTGACCTTGTCGTAACGGGCCTTGGCGTC
>CXWL01016762.1_pt1 | contig 15055 bp, 12 predicted proteins | sample 590931 | NCBI WGS metagenome assembly CXWL01 (sample SAMEA3498368, study PRJEB10139) | groundwater metagenome | biome: water well; material: biofilm material | place: Germany | collected 2015-04-27 | reverse complement strand
CAAGGACATCGGCTTCGGCGTGCGTGTGCTCTACCATGGAGCCTGGGGTTTTGCCGCGAGTTCAGTCTTATCGCTGGAAGAAGTGCCGCGTGTCGCGGACCTGGCCGTCGAGATTGCCAGAGGGTCTGCATCGGTGGCCCTGGAAAAAGTGCGATTGGTGCCGGAACCAGTTCATCGTGACCGCATCGTCACGCCCTATCGCATCGATCCCTTCACCATCCCGCTTGAGAAGAAAACGGACTTACTGCTGAATACAATGGAAACGCTCCATCGACAACCTGGTATCGGGCGGAGCAGCGCGAGTCTATGGGCGCGTCGAGACCGCAAGTTGTTCGTCTCGACGGAAGGGGCGCGGTTGGAATTCGATCTGTTGGCAGGGCAAGGCGAATGTACCGCAACGGCCCTCTACGAGGGCCGGTTTGCTTCACGCAGCTTCAACACACCGCATCTCAGGAAAGGCTATGAACTGATCGAAGANNTCTCCTGCGAGAAGCGACACGGGTTGCTGCCCAGGCGATTGAAAAGGTGAAGGCCCCGGCGGTTGATGCGGGTCAGTATGACCTGGTACTCGACCCCGAGCATCTGTCATTGACGATCCATGAGTCCTGCGGCCATCCGAGCGAACTGGACCGTGCGCTCGGGTACGAAGCCAATTACGCAGGGACCAGCTTCTTGACGTCAGAAAAGCTGGGCAACTTTCGCTATGGCTCGCGGCATGTGAATTTGGTGGCCGATAACACCGAATCGGAGACATTAGCAGCGACTGGCTACGATGACGATGGGGTGAGCTGTCAGCAATGGGACATCGTCCGGAACGGGGTGTTCGTCGGGTATTGCACGAACCGTGAAGTCGCGTCGAAGATCGGTGAGGCTCGTTCACGTGGCTCCAATCGGGCTGATGGGTGGAGCCACGTTCCGATGGTGCGTATCGCGAATATCGGACTTGAGCCGGGCGCAGCGACCGTTGAGCAACTGATTGCCCACGTGAAGCACGGCATCTACATCGAAGGCCATGGGTCCTATAGCATCGATCAGCGCCGCTACAATTTTCAGTTCGGCGGTGACGCCTTCTGGCTGATCGAACATGGCAGACGGACTCACATGCTGCGAGACGTGATCTACCATGGGATCACGCCGGAATTCTGGAACAGCTGCGATGGAGTGGCCGACCGAACGGCTCGCCGTCGATACGGCTTCATCACGTGTGGCAAGGGGCAGCCAGGCCAGTCCGGCTGGATGACCCATGCTGCCTCACCGGCGAGGTTTCGGCAGATCCAGGTAATCCGAGGAGAGGGAAGCTCATGACCGTCCTGGGCGCTACCTGGCCGAAGATGACCAGCAGCGATGAGTTTCGTTTTTTGAGCGATCTGGTCCTGACCCGCTCGTCGGCTGATCAGACGATCGTCCGTCTTCGCGATCACCACGCCGGCACGACGAGATTTGCCAATAATCAAGTCATTCAAAATGTCGATGCAAGACGGGGCTCACTGGCCGTGACGGTTGCCTTTGGGGGTCAGCAGGGGACCGCGAGCACGACGGATTTTACCGCCGGCGCGATTCAGGATACGTTGGCGCGTGCTGAACGGATTGCACGGATCTCACCGGTTGATCCGGAATACCTTCCACCTCCCGATCCGTGCCTGTTCCCTGTTCGAGCGACGGCAAAACCGGAAACTCTGGCGGCAGGACCGGTCAAACGTCTGGAGTATGCGAATGAAGCCATCGGCCATTGCCGGATGGAGAACCTCATGGCGGCCGGCGTCGTGGCATCATCCGGGACCGCGGTCGGGATTGCGGCGAGCACTGGGCTCTTCGGCTATGAGTTACGAGGAGATGCGAGGTTCAGTCTCACGGTTCAAGCCGGTGATGCGACAGGCTGGAGTGCGGCGGCCCATCGGTCGATCGATCATTTGAAAATTCAAGAGCGGACCTTGGCGGCCATTGCCAAGGCCAAGCAAGGCCGGGAGGTGTGCGAGATGCCGGCGGGGCCGTATCCTGTGATTCTTGAGCCGGCAGCCGTGGCCGGCTTGTGGGCCTGGCTGATCTGGTCTCTGGATGCCAAGTCGTACGTAAAAGGGACAAGCCCCTTTGCCAACAAGTTGGGACAGGTGATTGTCGACGAACGACTGATGTTCCAGAACATGCCGGATCATGCCGAGTTACTTGGAGAGGGATTTACCGATGGGGGGTTGCCCAGTACCTCTTCAGTGTGGATCGACCACGGCATTCTCAAACAACTGGCGTACGACCGGTTTACGGCGAAGGCCGAGGGAGTGGAGACCATCCCGACGCTGGAGGCTCCGGCCTTGTCGATGGACGGTCTCCCGGCACAGTCGATTCAGGAGCTCATGAAGAGCGCGGAACGCGCGATTCTGGTGACCAACTTTTGGTATATCCGTCCCGTGAATCCTCGTGATCTGATGTTGACCGGGATGACGCGAGATGGAACATTTTTGGTCGAGAAGGGGGAGATTGTCTCAGCCGTCAGAAATTTCAGGTTTCATGAAAGCCCGCTCCAGGCCTTTCGACACATCACGGCTTCCACCACGCCGATGGAGGCGGTGACCTCAGAGACGGGGAAGATGCTGGTGCCTGCTCTGGCCCTCCCGCGGTTTCATTTCTCAAGCGTCACACGGTTCTAGCTTTCTCATAAGGAGTCCGAATATATTGAAGCGCCTGTAGAATAAAAGGGTTGACTCTTCCCTGCGTGAGGAGTAGGTACATCAAAAGTATTCCACTAGGTCCGAATGAAGAGGGGATCTGCCAGATGGCCCCACGATTCAATAAAGAACCCATCAACCTCATTAATCGAATTCCATCGCAGAAGCAGATCGATGAAGCTCGGCCGGTGGCCAGGCCCTACGGACAGATCCTGCTCAATGCCGGAGCCATATGTTGGCGTAAGGTCGTTGGCCTCCTTGCCTACGTCACGCGCTATGAGGACGAGATCCATCCACGCCTTCGTAAACCCCTTGCGCTCACGGATCGAACAATGGAGCACACCACGATGCAAGGGCAGGGTCCTGTCCAGTCGAACGGAGCGCGGAAGTCGATTCAGGAAGTAGAGAGTCCCCTGACTGCCAAGGTGACGATCCTCCCACAACCGTCTCCGGTGCCGACGCTTGTTCAGTCGGACGAAGTCGCCGAACTCCGAACCTGCATGCTCGGGCAGCAGGACGAGATTGCTCGGCTGACGTCGCACATTCAAGAGCTTGCCTCCTTGGTCACCTCTCAGCAAGAGGTCCTCGTTCATCTTGGGAAAGAGCTCGAAGCCGGTACATTTTCACCAGTGTCCACCGGCACGGCGGCCGCCTCTCTGAGGCGAAGTCGTATCGGCCGAAAGAAGTCAACGGTCAGCGAGACGCCCAATTCGCCTCAGGAACATGAACATCCGGTTCCTTCCCAGGCAAGTGAAGGTCAGTCGCTCCATCTGTAAGCTCGGCTCGGTTGGCCGTTGACGCTGGACCCTATTTGATCTCTTCGGACCTAGAAAAGAGCGAACGCGACTGACCCGACAACGATCTCGCCATACACACACCTGCGCCTCTAGCCAGGTGTGTGTCACGTCTGCTAGAAATCCCTCAATGAACCTTGTTCGTGTCCTCTTCTGGGCTGTGCTGTGGCTTGGCCTGTTGACGATTGATCTGAGTGCGGGTACCGAACGTCCAAGCGCTCGGGTGCCCCTCTTTGAGAATCTCGGCACTCTCCATCACCCCATCACCACGAGTTCACACGAGGCTCAACAATATTTTGATCAGGGCTTGCGGTTCGTGTACGCCTTCAACCATGAAGAGGCGATTCTGGCTTTCGAAGAAGCCGCGCGCCTCGACCCCTCCGCGGCGATGGCCTATTGGGGTGTGGCGCTCGCATCCGGTCCGAACATCAACGCGGCGATGGATAAGCAAGCCGAACGACGGGCGTGGGATGCCGTACAAAAGGCTCGCGCACATCGTGCCCACGCGAGCGCGGCTGAACAGGCCTATATCGACGCGATCGGCAAGCGATACGAGATCAAGGCGCATGCACGACCGGCCCTCGATCACGCGTATGCCAACGCGATGCGGTCTGTCTGGCGGCAGTATCCAAACGATCCGGATGCCGGCGTGTTGTTCGCCGAAGCTCTGATGGACCTGCGGCCGTGGGAGTTGTGGACGGCAGACGGACGGCCCAACCCGGGCACCCAAGAAATCCTGTCGACACTGGAATCGATTGTGGCACGCTTCCCGGATCATCCAGGAGCGTGCCATTACTATATCCACAGCGTAGAAGCCTCTCCGAACGCGGATCGAGCTGTGGCCTGTGCGGAGCGATTGCCCGGGCTGATGCCGGGCGCCGGCCATCTGGTCCACATGCCTGCGCACATCTACCTGCGACTCGGCCGATACCATGAGGCGGCTGAACGGAATGTGCATGCGGCGGCGGTCGATCGCCACTACCTGGCCGGGCGAAAGTTAGACGGCGACTATGCCGACGGGTACTATACCCACAATCTGCATTTCCTCTGGGCTGCCTTGGTGATGGAGGGACGAAAATCCGAGGCCTTGAAAGTGGCTCGCCAACTGACGGGGACGATCACCGAAGAGGAAGCACGGAAGGAGACCTGGAAGGAGCTGTATCTCCCAGCTCCCCTGTGGTCGATGATCAGGTTTGGACAATGGGACGACCTGCTGCGCGAACCGCCTCCTCCAAAATCGCTGCATCTGCCGCAGGGGATGTGGCGACTGGGACGGGGAATGGCGCTCGCGGCGTCCGGTCGGTTGCCTGGGGCCGAAGGCGAACACGTGGTGCTGGCCGGCCTGGCGAAACGCCTCGGGCGCGATCGGACACGGGAAGAGAAAACAGAACGGACCCTGCTTAAGATTGCAGAACGACTGCTGGCCGGTGAGCTCGCGATGTGCCGCCGCCAATACGATGAGGCCATTACATCCCTCACTGATGCCGCCAAGCTGGAGGAGGAGCTGCCCTACACGGAGCCGCCGTTCTGGCCGATTCCCATTCGTCACTACCTCGGCGCAGTCTTGCTGAAGGCCGGTCAGCCCGATAAGGCGGAAGCCGTCTACCGAGCGGATCTGGTGAAGAATCCGCGGAACGGCTGGGCCCAATTTGGACTCATGCAGAGCCTTCGCGCTCAGCGGAAAGCTCGTGAAGCGGATGCTATGGAAGAGCAATGGAAACGGGCCTGGGAGCATGCGGATGTGACCCTCACGGCCTCTCGGTTTTGAGGAAGAGGAAGTGGACTGGAGGAGGACGTGATGCGATTTGTGGTGGGAGTGATGGGGCCGGCCAAGGCCGCGAAGAAAGACCTCGACAATGCCAGGATCCTTGGAGAATTCATTGCCCGGCGTGGCTGGGTCGTCTTGACCGGAGGTCGAGACGTGGGCGTCATGGACGCGGCGTGCGAAGGAGCCAAGCGGGTGGGGGGAAGCTTGACCATCGGGGTGTTGCCGACCGCCAGGGACAAGGTGTCTCGCCATGTGGACGTGCCGATCATTACAGAAATGGGCAGTGGGCGGAACAACATCAATGTCCTCACCAGCCATGTCGTGGTGGCCTGCGGATTGAGTGGCTCGGGTACAGTGTCGGAGGTTGCGCTGGCTGTGAAGGCTGGGAAGCCGGTCATTCTCGTCGAAGCGTCTCCTGCCGATATCGAGTTTTTCAGAAAACTCGATAAACGATTGGTCCAAGCCGCTGCCTCACCGGAGGAGGCCATTGAGTTGATCATGAAACTCATGGATGGGCGTCAACGACGAGCGCGTCGTACAGAACGGGATCTCGACCGGTATATTCCAGTTTGACGCGTGAAGGACTCTCATGCCGGCCCCTGTCTGCTGCCACGTGAGTGCTCCCCACATCCACGTCTCCGCACGCGTCGTAGTAAGATGTAAGAATAAGGCTACGGCGACGACTCTAAAGAAGGAGGAGACGATCATGACAATCCTGCGGCGTCTGGCATCTATCGCCATGAGTCTCGTGATCTGTGCGACCCTCACAGGCTGGCCCTCACACGGAGTGCAGAGCGCACCGACCACCGCCAAGGCCTACTTCGCTGGGGGCTGTTTCTGGTGCATGGAAGAGGCCTTCGAAAAGGTGGATGGAGTCCTCGGCGCGGTCTCGGGCTATATGGGCGGCACCGTGGCCAACCCCACCTACGAAGAGGTCTCGGCTGGGCGGACGGGGCACGCAGAGTCGGTTGAAGTGACCTATGACCCAGCGAAGGTCACGTACCGGAAATTACTGGATGCCTTTTGGCGCAACGTCGATCCCGTCACGCCGAACGCGCAATTCTGCGACCATGGGACGCAGTACCGCGCGGCCATCTTCTATTCAACCGACGAAGAAAAGCGGCTCTCGGAAGAGTCAAAACGCGCGATCGAAGAGTCGAAGCGCTTTCCCCAGCCCATCGTGACCCAGCTGGTCCAAGCCTCAACCTTCTACCAGGCAGAAGAGTACCATCAGGATTACTACAAGAAAAACCCGCTCCGGTATAAGTACTACAAGTATGGCTGCAGCCGAACCCAGCGGTTGGAAAGCTTGTGGGGGAAGTCGTAGAGACGGGAGTGTCTGGGGTATTGTGAAGGTGTTGATCTCAATTACTTGGCCTTCAAGTCCTTAGCCGGCACTAAAGAGGTTAGCGGCCTTCCAACCGGCTTTGGCGTATGCATTCACTTCTGTGTGATTCTCCGATGCATGCTAATGTTAAATACGTAAATATTCATGTCTGACCCATTCGACTACATATGCTGCGCGAGAAGCTCGACGAGTTGACAGAGGCCCAGGCGAATACTCGCTTCTGTGAAGCCCTTCCCCTTCTTAAGGTTGCATCTGGCACACGCAACCCTGAAGTTCGGAAGTTTCTCGACTTCGCGCCCGCCGCCGATGTGAGGAATGACATGATCGATGTGCCATCCGCGCTTTCCGCGTCGGTCGAGCGGCCAGCACTGATGGCAGATGTGGCAGCGCCCCTTCGTAGCTCGCCAGATCGCTTCGACTTCAGAGCGCGAAAAGCTCTTCTTACGAGAATAGACCACGATGGGTCCCGCAAACCTGTCGTCGCTCGACTCACCCGCCGAGTGCCGACAGGCGTTCAAAGTCGCAATCGGAGGCAGTTCGCCGTCGTCGTAGTACTCCAATGGATATCGATGCGTGTACCGTTGGAAGCAAACGTCGAAACCATCCCTCCGCCGGGTGACCGATAGGTAATGCTGTGCCCCGCACGACCGACAGATAAAAGTCGAGGTGCCTCGACCGACAAGGAAGAACAGAGCGGGGATCGAGACGGTCAGGCAACCACAACGCAGGCATGGAAGCGGTACGGTCATGAACGGGGAAGCACTCTCTGAATCTCGTTGCCGAGTAGTGCCCTGAGAGCGGACGGAGATGGCAGCTCGTTGTCGCTTACTGTTTTGACTTCTCGTCGTGGTTGCCATAGCCGCGATTGTAGATGACCCGCCAGAGAAGTGAGGTCTGCCATGCATATTTACTTGTTGGCGCTCCACTGCTGTGTATTTGCGGCCACCAATCGCATCCATCTTCGATGGAGAGGCCTCCGTCGTTAGGGCCGCGCTTGAGACGGACTGGTCCTACGGTCTAACCTTCATGATGAGACCTCTCAGCCGTTCTCGCTGAGCCAGGCGAATGCTGGTGAACTCCAGGCCGAACTGTTTCCCGTCGATCCAACGCACGATGGCCTGATCGACGCGGAGGGGCCACTTAAAATCAGGAAGAAACAGAGACAGTTTCAACATTATCCCAACTGTCACGTCGATCGATGATTCGGCGCTGCAGCCGTTTGTTGAGACGTCCAGTACCTTCGCTTCACCTTCAAAGTCATTTTTCTCTATTAAGCTTCGCGCGGTCAGCGGGCGGGCTCGCCCCTTGTAACCTCAACATACTGTTTCGCGTATGCCTCGGCTTCTCGGCGCTCCGCCCGCCCGTCTCGCTTGGCGTCTTGGCGGTTTTGTCACGAACCGTCATGAATAATGCAGGCTAGGCACAATCCTCTCCCTCAATCCATGAAAAGTATTCCGGTAATGACTTCACCGTCTTACGTGGTGAAATCCACCGGTAAATCCTGTTTTTGACCGCAGTGTACCCATCTCATTTTCTTACTTTTGGGGGATAGCACAGGGATTTATCCGTCTGTATTATTCAGAGCTGGAAGACCCTTGCTGTATTTGCACAGCTCAATAAATCAGCCTTAACCTAGGATATACATCTGATGAATCGATTGTTTGCACAAAGAAACAACGGCACAACCGCAACGATTGTAATGTTGGTTGCCATGTGTCTGTTAACCAGCCGAGTAGCAGAAGCAGCAGAAAGCTCTTGGATTAGCATTCCCAAAACCGACGACCCGCTGTTCGCGGACCTGACTATTCCCGCTAATGCCGCCAGCAGCGGCATGTGGTCGCCAGTGTTTCCATGGCCTATGAACGGACTGCATTCGATGGTATTGCCTACGGGGAAAGTTTTAACGTTTGGTTCAAGCGCCGACGGAGTGAATCAAGAATCACGTCTGCTGGATGTTTGGGATCCGGCCGTAGGCTTCAGTGCAAATAGCCATAAAAGCACCTATGATGCCGAAAGGATGAATAGTTTTTGCTCGACCTCCTCCTATTTGCCCAATGGCCAATTGATGATTTCAGGAGGCAATGCGTCTAGAAACAGTGGACTCTTCTTCCCTGCAGACGGAACGTTTACCCCTTCTTCGTTACAGATGGCGAGCGATCGTTGGTATGCGACAAATGTCAACCTGCCCAGTGGCGGAACCGTGATTCTGGGCGGGATGGTACCCTACAGGGAAAACATGGTGAATGATCCGGTTGGTGCCATTAATGGTGGTTTAGCATCGATGACCCCGGAATTATTTAATCCAACCACCGGTTGGCAAAGCCTGTTTGGCGCCACCAGTCGAGATGCGTTTGGCCCGGATTACCTGCGCTTGTCTTATCCTCGAGCCTGGGTTGCACCTAGCGGCAAAGTCTTTGGGATATCCAGCGAGACCATGTGGTATCTGGATACCTCAGGTAATGGCACGATTACCATTGCCGGAAAATTTAAAACGCCTGCCGATCTCACAACAAGGCCAAATGTCGGCGCAACCAATACTGCGGTGATGTTTGCCCCAGGGAGAATATTACAGGTTGGCGGTAACGGCTACTTTAACGGTGATGGTTATCCTGCCAGTTCGTCGGCAACCGTCATCGATATTAACGATGTAAATCCGGTGCTAACAGAACAGCCCCCGATGACGTATCCACGCCGTTACCCAAACTCTATCGTATTGTCTGACGGGAAAGTCGTGATTACGGGTGGCACGAAGGTGGGCAATAATGGCGGGGCCGATGCTGTCTACCCGGTAGAAATCTGGAGCCCTGCGACCAGTACCTGGAGTGGTGGTGCATCGGCCAGTCACATCAGGGTGTACCACTCCATGACAGCTTTGTTGCTGAACGGCACGATTTTGTCGACAGGCGGCGGTACCCCTGGGCCCGTGACCAATTTAAATGGGGAAATCTATTACCCTCCCTATTTGTTTCAAAATGTGAGCGGAACCAGCCAATTAGCACCAAGACCCATCATTGATGCCATCAGTAGCTTAACCTATGCGAATGCGGGGACACTACAGTTGGATATGGCGGATAGCGCCACGATTAGTCAGTTGGTACTTGTCGGTCTCAGTTCTGGGACCCATTCTTTTAATACCACACAACGGCGGATACCGTTGGCGTTCAGTCAAGTTGGTGTCCAGCTGACGGCCTCAGTTCCGAACGCCAATCTTGTGCCGCCCGGCTACTACCAAGTCGTTGCGTTGAATGCGGCTGGCGTTCCATCAAGAGGGGTGATTATAGGTGTTGGCCAGATTGCCAAACCCAATATGCCGGTCACATTAGCTATCGGTACTGATGTCACCTTGTCGCCGTTGAATATAACCGGACAAGCGATTGGCATTGATGCCAATAACTTGGCTATCTCCCAACCTCTCAGCACATCGCCATCAACTCAGGAATTGGCGGCCACGACTTTTACGGTGCGTCGTGGCAATGCGGCTCCAAACTGCGTGTCATTCGAGTTCAAGGCGAAGCCCGGCCAGTTTTTGCGCCATTCAGGTTACCGCTTGCAGATTTCGCCAGGCGACGGCAGCGCCCTGTTCAATGATGACTCGACTTTTTGTCCTGAAGTGGGGTTATCAAGCCTAGGAGGCGTCACGTTACGTTCGCGCAACTACCCAAGCAATATGATTCGCAACCGAAATGGGCAGATCTGGTTGGACGCCTCAGACGGCACTCTGGCATTCACAGATTCAGCGAGCTTTATTGTTAAACCCTCGATCACGACAGTGCAACTACCCGCCATCTCTGCACCGATCACGACATCGGGTAGTACGGTGAACTATGCACCGACTATCGCAGTGGCTGGTGCCCAATTTAGCTGGAATTTCGGTGATGGGTCGGCTGCGACCGCCTTTAGCACGTCCACTGCAACCTCGCATCTCTATGCCCAATCAGGTACGTATCTGGTGACACTCACAGTCCGGTTCATTGACGGCACTGTGCAAACCAAAACATTTGTGCAAGCAGTAGCCAACCCGATCACACTCACTGTGCCTACGGCATCTTCGTCCGTGGCGTTGGAAAAAACTGCTGCCGGAACGCGGCTTTGGACAGTCAACCCGGACAACAACTCGGTCAGCGTGCTGAGCACCACTGACAATACGCTTATTGTGGAAATCCCAGTCGGGGGCAGCCCTCGTTCTCTTGCCGTTTCACCAAACGGCAGTATTTGGGTGACCAATAAAGATTCGAGCAGCCTATCTATCATCGATCCCAGCACGCTGGCGATTAAACAATCCATCGCCTTACCCCGAGCGTCACGACCCCATGGATTGGCATTTTCCCCTGACGGTACCGCTGCCTATGTCGTGCTTGAAGCCACCGGTCAATTGCTCAAATTGAATCCGACAACGGGTGCGCAGATTGCAGCATTAGCCGTTGGGGCAAATGCGAGGCATGTATCGGTCGATGCCTCCGGTAGCCGTCTCTTGGTCTCCCGGTTTATCACGCCACCGCTGCCGGGGGAAAACACGGCGGCAGTTAATACCACCACATCCGGCGGCGAGGTACTGGTCATTAACGCATCAAACTTGACTCTTACGACGACCGTCAAACTTAAGCACAGCGACAAAGCCGATACTTCGATACAAGGGAGCGGCATACCGAACTATTTGGGGGCCCCTGTGATTTCCCCCGACGGCAAATCCGTCTGGGTGCCGTCGAAGCAGGACAATGTGAAACGAGGCACCCTGCGGAATGGGCTCAACCTTGATTTCCAGAATACGGTTCGCGCCATCAGCTCTCGTATCGACCTCGCAACCTTGGCAGAAGACTATCCGTCACGGATTGATCATGACAACAGCAGTGTGGCGAGTGCCTCCAGTTACGATTCAACCGGTGCGTATCTGTTTGTCGCTCTTGAAACGTCTCGTCAAGTTGAAGTCGTTAATGCACTCGGCGGAACAAGTTTATACCGTATCGAAGTCGGTTTGGCGCCACAAGGATTGACCGTCTCCCCTGACGGTATGCGCCTGTATGTCCAAAACTTTATGGACCGTACAGTGAGCGTCGTCGATATCAGTCCATTGACGAAGAACGGCGAGTTTAGGGCGAATCTAGTAGCGACAGTAAAAAGCACCAATACTGAAAAACTGAGCGCCACCGTCTTGCGGGGCAAGCAGTTATTCTACGATGCCCGAGACGCTCGTCTGGCGCGAGATAGTTACATGAGTTGTGCTACTTGCCATAACGACGCCGGCCACGATGGCCGAGTATGGGACATAACCGGTTTAGGCGAAGGCTTGCGTAACACCATTCCCCTCAAGGGACGTGCAGGTATGAAGCACGGTTTCTTGCATTGGACGGCTAATTTCGACGAAGTTCAGGACTTTGAAAAGCAAATACGCAGCTTGGCCGGTGGGCTAGGACTCATGACTGACGCCCAATACAATGCGGGGACACGCAACCAGCCTCTAGGCGACAAAAAAGCTGGAATCAGTGCTGATCTAGATGCGCTAGCCGCCTATTTAACGTCGCTCAATAGATTCGACAACAGCCCGTTCCGTTCTGCGGATGCCAGCTTGACCCCAGCAGCGGTGGCTGGCAAAACCGTATTCCAAAATAAGCAATGCGCCAGTTACCATACGGGTTCTGGTTTCACGAACAGCACCGACACTGGCACGTTGAAAAATATTGGAACCATCAAGTCCAGTAGTGGTACACGTCTTGGTGGTACGTTGACTGGAATTGATGTGCCAACATTGCGAGATGCCTGGTCTTCGGCGCCGTATCTGCATGACGGCAGCGCTCAGACACTGGCAGCGGCAGTCCAAGCGCACCTAGGTAATACTATCGCCGGAACCGACTTGGACAATGTAGCAGCGTATCTCCAACAAATTGGCCAAGAAGAGATCGGGTTTCTTGGTAGATGGAGTTTCAACGAAGGGAGAGGAAAGACCACTGCGGACAGTTCTGGAGCCGAGCGTCCGCTGACACTGACCCATGCCGCCTGGACTGCCGGAAAGTTTGGACAAGCGCTACAGTTCAATGGCAAGAATGCAGCGGCTTCTGCGAAGCTCCCCATCCTCGACACGGCTAGTAGTTTCTCAGTGTCTGCTTGGGTACGGTTGGACGCACTGAGTGGCTGGGGCACGATGGTCAACCAAGACGGTGTCACGGTAAGTGGCTTTTGGCTTCAATACAGCCAAGCCCTTGGCAATAAATTCTCGCTATCGATGCATGACAGCGATTCGACTACGAGCGTGGCTTACCGCGCCGTTTCGACGACCGTTCCTGTGACGGGCCAGTGGTACCATGTGGTGGGTGTCAGGGATAAGACTGCGGGAACCATGAAACTGTACGTGAACGGCAGACTTGAGGCGACGATATCCTATACCGGAGGCTGGAAAGCTACCGGTGTCCTGAGCGTTGGACGAGGCAAGTGGGGTGTGGCGAATGATTGGTTTGCGGGCGGGATCGATGAAGTGTCGGTCTTTGACAGCTCCTTGACCGATGCCGAAGTCGCACAGTTATACACTCAGGGCGGAGGTATGTAATCTTAGTAGCGATGCGCGAATATCGACTTTTGTCTTCACGCGCAGGGTGGGGGATGGAATAGGCGTGTTTTTCAGGGGAATACACATGGGTCTGACCGATTGCGAGAAGCGACCTAACGCCAGACGATTTCTTGCACTCGTGTTCCTGCTGATATTCTTGTCAGGCTACAATAGCGTCACGTCCGTTGCAGTTGAGCCCGCTACAGGATTCAAGAACCCTTTATTCGATGTGACACTTCAAGATCAGGATGGTCAGGCGTTACCTCTAGCCAAGTACAAAGGGAAAACTCTACTAATCAATTTTGTCTATACGACGTGTGACACCACCTGTCCGGTACAAACCAAGCAACTGGTAGAAGTGCAGAGAAAACTTTCCAGTGCCAATCGAAAGACCATCCAATTTTTATCGGTTACCGTTGATCCTGAACGTGATACCTCGGCAACACTGAAGTTATTTGCTGAAACGATGGGGGCGGATTTGTCGGACTGGACATTTGCTACCGGAACCAAAGAAGTCATTGCTGAATTGACGAAGCAACTTTATGTCTATGCCCCTCGCCAGGCAAAGCCTCAATTGGGCGATCATAGCAATCAACTGTATCTATACGATAAGCATGGTTTGTTCAGGCAACGCTACAATGGTGCACCGATAGACATACCTCGGTTGGCGAAAGAGATTCAGGAATTGAATGCTACCTCTGACGACATTTCTTTGAACCATAAGTAGCTGGACGAGCGACGGGTAGGAGCGCGCGGTTTTGTCGTATCGCATGACACCTATCCTCTGCCTCACGATTTTCTTGGACACACCATTGGGGCATCTGTCTCCATTCTGCGCACATGGGATCACGCTTGCCCTCAAGAGTGAGCCGCAGCTACAGATCAACACCTACGCCATGATGAGTCAGATCTTGTTGTGTGTATGGCGATGAGCTAGGCTCTGTGCCATGGAATGTTACGGTAGAGCGAATGCTCCCCGCAGTACCACCCGCTGTCTTGTTAATCGTCTATGCAAGCGTAGGCGCGAGAATGTCGAATGCAAGAAACAAGATCTGACCCCAAAGCTTGACCCTGATAGGCTTGGCCTACGGGATGCTGAAACCTGTTCTCTACTCTACCCAAAGCTCTGCTCCTGAACCGGACGGCGATGAGAAAAGATCTGCCGCTCAATACCGAGACCCATGACCCCAATGACAGCTTGGCGACGGTTACCGTACGTTACGATGAGGACATGCTTGGACAGTGTGGAGGATGAGTGAGAGGATCTGCTGCTACAGCCGGGCTTTCATGATCAGGCCTCTTAATCGTTCTCGCTGAGCCAAGCGAATGCTGGTGAACTCCAGGCCGAACTGGTTGCCGTCGATCCAGCGCACGATGGCCTGATCGACGCGGAGCGGCCACTTAAAATCAGGAAGAAACAGAGACAGTTTCAACATTATCCCAATCGTCACGTCGATCGAAGATTCGGCGCTGCAGCCGTTTGTTGAGACGTCCAGTACCTTCGCTTCACCTTCAAAGTCATCATCGCCAAAGAAAAACAGACGGCAAGAGAGGGCAAGTCTTCTGCCACGTCGGTCCTGTTGGTTCGCATCTGCCTGACTGAGCTCTCTGGATGTTTTTGCTGTCACGGCGGTGGTCCTTTTCAACTAAAGATCGGGCCAGCAGCCTTTAGTGTACCCATAGAGCCGGCCTGAGCAAGGAGAATCTTTATTGTACCTACTATAACTGCTTCGCCCACACGCACACTCCTGACTCCATCTTGACGCCGACCTCATCCTCTGCCACAAAGGACACCGATCGTGAAGGCTTAAGAAGGAGAAGGGTCATGCGAACAGTCAGTCGACGGATGGGAGATCTCGCGCAATCGGAAATTCGGGCCATGACCCAGGCCTGCGCGAGTGCGAAGGGGCTCAATATGGCACAGGGGGTCTGTGATACGCCGGTGCC
>CXWL01006055.1_pt1 | contig 15061 bp, 20 predicted proteins | sample 590931 | NCBI WGS metagenome assembly CXWL01 (sample SAMEA3498368, study PRJEB10139) | groundwater metagenome | biome: water well; material: biofilm material | place: Germany | collected 2015-04-27 | reverse complement strand
TTTCAACGTCTCAATGTTCCTCAGCACCTTCCCACCCTTCGCCAAGTCGATCACCGTGATGGACCCGTCGCTCATACCCTCCAAATTGAGCAGGCTGTTTTGGACGAACAGATAACGTTCATCGGGCGAGAGGACAGTATGATGGGCGCCTGGAGCGGCCGGAATCGCTTGAAGAAACTTCGGCTGTCGCGGATCGGTACTGTCGTACACATTGACAAACCCAGGCTTGGCCGTGGTGACGTACAAGCGGTCCCCCGTTGCGTTATAGAGCATTTCCAGCGGCATTCCTTGCTCCCTCGCGCCAAAGTCATCGACCTGGTAGAAGGAAAACGACTGGGTCTTCGGATCCCAGATCCCGGCCCACAGCGTCGCTTCGAACATATTGGTAATGTGGACCACCGGCGGATTGGTTTTCGGGGCAAACATGATTTCGACAGGGGCAGCTTTGGCAGGAGACGGTTTCGATGAGACCTTGTGTGTGGACAACACCTTCCCGGTACTGGCCTCCAACACCGTGACCGTCTCACCCGCTTGCGCCATATCATCCGGCTTGACGGTGCTGGTGACGAGGATCCGATCGATACCATTGTGAATCGCAATGCCGTGCGGATTCAGGATAAAAGCCCCTGCCGGGCCAGCCGCACTGATCGTTTTGATCGGCACATCATTCACGGCATCACCCATAATTACCGCGCTCGAGCCCATACAGGTGAGGTACCATGTCCGGTTATCTTCCGACACCACCAGGTCTTCCAAGACTCGGCAATCCGGTACAGCGATGGCGCGCAGCCGATAGGGGAATTGTCTAAGGTCGATGACATGCAAGAGGCTTTTCCCTAAAGCCGTGATGTAGGCCTTCGTCCGATCGCGGTTGAAGAAAATGTGGTGAGCGACAAGGTCAGACGGAAGGGGAATCTCCATCAATATGTTCCCAAAGTCCGACGACGCGGGGTCAATGTCCATGATCGCGATCCCTTCGCGTCTCACCGGCTGGTCCGGCTTACTTTCGTAGTTGAGAAGGGCGAGGATTTCTGCCGAAGCCAGGGATGCGCATGAGAGAAACAGCAGCACAGTCACGGAGAGGAGTCGGAACTGTTTCATAGAGCCCTCCTTTCGGATTGTCAAGGTCGGGAAAATACCCCTTCCAGAGGGTTAATGCAACGGACGAAAATCCATAGAGATCGGATATCCCAAGCAAGACCCCGGCATGTAAATCTGTGGACCATTTCCCTAACCCAGGATGAGGATGGCGGGGATTGAGCGCCTGTTCACGGTGAACAGGGGCCGGAACTCGGTGACGATCTCGTAGAGGTCATGCGTTGCGCAGAGCCGCTTCCGTTCGAGTACTTCCACCATGGCCGCGATCTCTCACCTGTTGGATAGGGTGGCTTCTTCGAGGGACATGCCCTCGATCGGGAGCAGTCGCTACTCATTTCTTTATTGGCTTCCACTCCTGCGCCAGCTTTTGTGCCTCGGCGATCTGGGCCTGGGTCATTTGATTCGCGAGCGAATCACGAAGAAGATTCGCCGGCTTGTCTCCGTTCGTTGCCGCCAGGCTGTACCACTTATACGCCTGGACAATATTCTTCGGCACACCCTGGCCATGATCGTACATGATGGCGATTTTCGTTTGGGCGAGCGCCTCTCCTTGGTCTGCGGCCAGACGGAGCCATCGCAGGGCCTGCTGATAGTCTTTTGGAACGCCTTCTCCGTTAAAGTACAACGTCCCTAGGTTGAACTGCGCCTTGGCCTGTCCCTGCGCCGCCGATTTTGCAAACCACTGCCGTGCCTGGACATCGTCCTGCGGCACGCCGCGGCCTTTGCGATACAGCACGCCAAGGTTGTACTGCGCGAGGGCATCTCCCTGCTCGGCGAGCGGGCGCCACTCACGCAGGGCTGCGGAGTAGTCTTCACGGTTATTGGCATCCATGCCGGCCTGAAAGTCTGCCCATGCCGGGCTGTCGATACAGAGAATCGACAGCACAAGGACGACAGGGAGTCGAAGTGCGATCAATGGAAAGGGACGAATCGTGAAGAGCATAGGGGCCTCACAGGAATGCGCATTGTAGGAGAGAGCACGATCAATTCGCAAGGCAGGCCCTCGGAAGACCGAAGGCTTCCCCGTCCATTTCCTGGCTTGCGGACTACCGTGAGAAGCGCTTCGAGATCATTGAGGCCGAATGAAGCCCCGTGCGCCACGCTCCGATCGGCTTCACATCCGCAGTGACCTTGAGGGTCTTGCCCGTGAAGGCGTTGTCGCGTTCCTTGTAGTCCGTCGTCACCGGCGTTCAGTTTTCCACGCCTATGCCAATCACGATGAGCACCGCATAGTCCTGCTTCGTGCAGCCCTCGACCGGAGGCATCGTTCCCCCTGGCGCAACTGGAAACGCAGTCTTCTGCGCGTTTGCCGGCGAGCACGAACCACCAACCGCCGCCGGTGTATAGCGCGCGGAGCGGCAGGCCAGGTGCGTCACGTCGTAGAGCGTCGCGCCGTTGTCGAGTTCCCAGCGTCTGTCGCCATTCCTGTCGGCGGGATGAATGGTCAGCACAGCCGTCACGTCGCGGGCGCCCGTGACCATGTATTTGCCGGGAGGGAGCGGAAAGGTCGGCTGCTCCATGATCAAACCGTGTTCCTCCAGCCACCAGTCCGTGCCGTCGAATTTCCAGCGCGCCGGGGCGATGCCACCTGCATCCTTCAACCGTTTATAGTTATTCAGCTCGACGCCTCGAGGACCAGGGTCCAGAGGCCACAGACCCCATGATTGCGCGCCGCTCCCGGAGGTCGCACCTGGATCGCCCAACGCTGCGATGAACTGCGTCGATAGGCGCCGGATCTTCGTCTGCCCTTCGCCTGCGGCGTGAACCGGCTGAGCCACGGCGGCTATCGTCGCCAGCAAAGCCGTCGCAAGGCATGCGCGGCGAATGAGGCGCTGCGTGCTCCTCGTGAGCGCCAACACGGCACCTCGCTGTATATGGGTTCGCACCCCGATCGTTCTGAGTGCTGAAATCATCTCTCGACTTTCCGTTCAGGACGGGTAAGCAACCACTCAATCACTGCCGTCCCCTCATGGACCGCACATCTACACCGCGAAGGACCCTGTTGGGTTGAAAGCAGACGTTGAGTGCCGCGTCTACTCGAGTGCCGTATAACAGGCCTTGGGATTTCTTGCCGAAGCCCCTTCCGTTCGAGCGCTTCCACCATCGCGGCAATCTCCCATATATGGTCGTTTCTTCCATGCTCATGGTGTCGGGATTAGGCCGGTACAGGAGAGACTCCACACGGTGCTTTGGTCCCGAAAGGGGCCCCTGTTGCCGGTGACGGCGCATTGCACTGGGAAGCAACGGGATGGGCCTAATAGTTTCCCCACGAAAAATACTCTCCCTGAGATTTACCTCTCATCCTGCCCGCTACATCGTGGGCCACAAGGAGCTGTTCAATCCTGGCAGGGGTGTTGCGGCTGTCTGAAATCTGTGGCCATGTAACCTTTACGCTGTATCGTTCTTCTGAGGATCTCGTCACGACAAACATGTGTGAGAGTGGAGGATTAGGCGTGTCGGTGACTTCAAACCCTTTGAATTTTCCGATCAGATAGTCTCGAATGACTTGTTGGTTCTCTTTGACGAACGCGTCTTCTGATTCTTTGCTCATAGAGTCATCCTCCGTTGGGGTCGAAGTCTATCGACAGCGGGGAAAGGCCAACGCCTTCAGTACCGAAGAAAACTGCATCTTCTCCAAGCCATCCCGTAATCGAGTCAATGGAATGAGTTCCCTGTGAGGATACACCTTATCATGCACCGACTGGAGACGGTGGCTTCCGCGATAGGTATGTCGTCACATTTGGAGCGGTCGTTGCTCATTCGATACTCTCAGCGGATACCTCTATGAGCCGTTTGATTACGTGCTCCATCCGACTATGCGTCTGCCGCTCAATCGACAGGGTTTCCAGTCCGAACTCCTGACCCCGGACCCAGCGCACGACCGCAGCAGCGACAATGATGCTCTCTTCAATCGGCAAATTGACGGTCAAGGAACAGGTTTGCCCAACTTGCAGGGGAACATCGCCGGAGAGTTTCCACCCGCTCAGCGAAAAGTTCCAGACAGTGCCTTGCCCTTGGAAGAGGCCGGCGCGGTACGCGGCGGAGCAGTACACGGGGAAGCGTTGATAGAGACGAAGCGTGAAAGGCATGAGAGCCTCGCAGGGAAGCCCATTGTAGGCTGGTACTGAAAATGGCGCAAGCGTCGAGGTGGGGAAATGGTTGTGTGCTGCGTTAGGCGTTCACGACGGGAAGGGCATTCCAATCAGTCGTGTAGGCCGGTGACCGGCGGTGAAACTGCGTCTGCCATGCTGTGGTAATCCCGCTCGACGCATAGTGGAGAGTGCCTGCCCCCCATCGATCATTGACGGCATCCAGGGCAGACATGAGCCGCTTGGCCTTCCCGCGGTCTTGGTCATCGAATAGATCGGCCTGTGTCTGACTGGCAGGAACCAAGCCCGTGAGTAGCACCCCCGCCTTCTTGTAGCAATACCCGTCTCGGTAGATGGCGCGGATTCCCTGAAGCGCACACCGGATGAGGTCGGCGGTGCTGTCCGTGACAATCGGCAACGTCAGCGTGAGCGCGTTGCTGTACTGTGGTCCCTCTTTGAACTCGTTGGTGGTGAGACAGACCGTCATCGCTGTGGCGGCGAGTCGTTCGCGTCTCAGCTTCTCAGCGACTCGTGACGTATAGGCTGAGACCGCCTCTTCTATCTCGGCCAGGGTGCGAATCGGTTTCCCGAAAGCCCGTGAGCAGGTGAGGCTTTGCTTGGGGGCTGGGCATTGTTCCAAGTCCAGACAGGAGACCCCGCGCAACTCCATCACCAGGCGAAGACCCACAATTCCCATGCGTTTCCGTATCCACTGGTCATCGGTCTGGCGCAACTGGAAGGCCGTCGTGATGCCGTGCTGCATGAGCATGTGGGCATGGTTCCGTCCGATCCCCCACACGTCGGCAACCGCAATTCGGCTCAACAGGGCGTCTCGCTCCGGATAGGCCAGTAGGTCGAACACGCCATTCGTGTCAGGTGTCCGTTTTGCCACACGGTTGGCGAGCTTGGCGAGAGTCTTCGTCTCAGCAATGCCGATGGAGACAGGAATGCCCGTCCATTGCGTCACGGTCCGGCGTATCTGTCGCCCATAGTCCGTCAGATTTCTCCGTTCAAACCCCGCCAGACTTAAAAAGGCTTCGTCAATCGAATAGACCTCGAGATCAGGGCAGAACTGTTCCAGCGTCTCCATCACCCGCTGTGACATATCGCCGTAGAGTGCATAGTTGCTGGAAAACACCTGGACATGATGGGCGCGGAGCAGGGGACGAATCTGGAACTCTGGGACACCCATCCCGATGCCCAATGCTTTCGCTTCGTTGGACCGAGCCACCACACAGCCGTCATTGTTGGACAGCACGACAATCGGCTTTCCGCTGAGAATGGGGTTAAAGACCCGTTCACAGGAGGCGTAGAAGTTGTTGCAATCGACGAGGGCAAAAATGGGTGGCATGGGCACTCAGAGCGCGTGAATGACGTTGGTGACGACACCCCAAATTTCACATGATTGGTGCGCCTGAATCTCAATCGGCTGATAGTTGGTATTGGCAGGAAGCAGGCGTATGGTCTCCTCTCGTTTGGAGAGTCGCTTGACCGTGAGTTCGCCATCCAGCGCAGCCACCACCACGTTCCCATCCGCCGCTTCGAGCGAGCGGTCCACAATGAGCAAGTCGCCTGAATGAATCCCCGCGCCGGTCATCGAGTCGCCTGTCACGCGCACAAAAAACGTCGCAGCAGGGTGTTTGATGAGATGCCGGTTGAGGTCGAGCTTGCCTTCGATATAGTCGTCAGCGGGTGAAGGAAACCCGGCAGGCAGTCGCCCCAGAAACACCGGCAGCGCATAGCGCGTCGAGAGATCAGGCGCGTAGATCGCATCGACCATCATGGATAGACCTCACAGCGAGTAAGGGTGGTAGTGTACTCCCTACGCCGGGACCGGCTCAAGGCACTGCGGGGCATCGTGGCGAGGGTTATTGACCAGGGTGCTCACCGCGTAGGCCATGAGTTCCTCACTTGGATACGGACGCAGAAGAGCCTTGAGGAGTTCGGTGTGCTGGAAGGTGGGATCGAGCCACTGGTCGTAGGCCGTGGAGGCAAGAATCACCGGCATCCGATTGTGGATCGGAGCCATGAGGTCGTTTGGTTCTGTGGTGATGATCGTACAGGTCTCAAGGGGTTGCCCGTCAGAGGACGTCCAGTGCTCCCACAGCCCGGCGAAGGCGAAGGGTTGCTGATTCCGTAAGCCAATCCACATCGGTTGCTTGGCGCGGCCTTGCACGTGCCATTCATAGAACCCCGTCGCCACGATGAGGCAGCGGCGTTTCTTGAAGGCGGATCGAAACGACGGTTTCTCTGCCACGGTCTCGGCTTTCGCATTGATGCAGTGATTCCCAATCTTGGGGTCTTTGGCCCAGGATGGGATTAGCCCCCAACGGAGCATGACGAGCGTGCGTGTGGTGGTGTCGGGATCGATTCGTATCGCCGCAATGGGTTGAGACGGCGCGATGTTGTAACGGGGTGTGAACAGAGGCGGATCGGTGAGTTCAAACTGTTGGGCAATCACCTCAGGCGAGGCGGTTTGGGTAAAACGTCCACACATGCTGTTGTACATCGAAGGCTATGCCGACCGTCGGGAGGTGTCAAGCAGCTATGTAATCACATGACGCAGTTCGGCGGCTGGATCAGCGTTCTTCAATCCGCAGGCCATGGCCGTAGGGATTCGTGGGACTGCCGAAACTGGTTCATTTCGTTTGTTTGGTTTATGTAGTTTGTCTCGTTCGATGGGTTGGCTGATCGGAAACCCAAAGAAACCAAATGAACCAAACAAACCAAAGAAACCAAATGAACCAGAGAGACCAGACAGACCAGACAGACGACCGACGAGCCTTCGGTCGGCGGGCTCGCCCCTCGGACCTTCAACGTACTGCACGAGTACGCCTCAGGTCCTCCTGGCTCCGCGCGCCGCTCTCGCGACGTGGCGGATTGATCGACTCGTGAAAGGGGTTAGTGCGTCGCTGGAGATTTGGTTGTGGGCACAGCAGGGGGCGAGGGGAAAACCGACGACATGGCAACTGAGGAGAGAGGCGTTGTGACGTGTGGCGCGATCACTGCTTGTCGCACGCAACCTTCCACAAGGTGTGCGTCATCGTGCCTGGTAGCACTGGTTCCCACTTGCCTTTGATTGAGTAGCTAGAACGGACCGTGCCGCTTCCCATATTGCCAGAGAAACTCGTTGTCGCAAGCGCCCGATGGCGGTCTTTCGTGCAGTCATATTCATCTTGCGACCGAGAAGACAAATACGACTTCTTAAGTACAGTTTGTGTAGTGTTGAAGTCGTGCAAATACCACATCTTCACCAGATCCCCCTTGCGGCGAATGGTGTCTGAATCAGCGTATGTAGTCGTTCCTGAGTCGCTGACACCAACCGCCACCCACTCCGCATACGCGGGCGCACTACTCAGCACCAGAAGTGTGATCAGGAGATGTCGTGCCATGCGAATCCCTCGATAAGCCATAATTCCTCCTTCCTTTACCGGCGTCCACTCTTCGCTACCTGCCGTTCTGTCTCAATGATCCAGCCCAGCCTTACTGTTGCTTCGCCACAATCTTATACTTGATCCCCTCATTATGTGTCAGGGAAGCGAGGGGAGGGGCGAATCAGGAAGGGCATGGCGGCCTCGCAAGGAGGTTCAGTGTAGACGTGGGCTGAGCAAACCGCAAGGCGGGCGGTGGGGGAGTGTCAAACAGCCATGAGATGACGTGAAGCGTTTCAGCGGCTGGATCAGCGGCCTTCAATTCGCAGGCTGCGGCCGTAGGGAGAGACCAAACTGGTTTATCTTGTTTGTTTGGTTTGTTTCGTTCATTTGGTTGGCTGATTGGATAACCAAAGAAACTAAATAAACCAAATAGACCAAATCAACCAGACAGACGACCAAGGAGCCGTGGGGCGTCAGTCGCATAGGGATTCGTCGCCGATTGATTGCTGAAGGGACTGCCGTAGGGGCTGAAGGGATTGTTCAGGCCGTCCGACTTGTAGCGGCTTCCGGTTCCGAAGAGATGGACTCGACTGGCTCCAATAAGTCAATAGTCATGCCTTGTATCTTAGGGATCGCATTATCATGATGAGATGCACTCTGAAACAGGGCGTGACAGACCGATCATGCCGTGGTCCGAGGAGACCGGGGGTCAGCGCGGGTCGTCACGCCCATTCACCTGTCAAGCCCGAACAGTTGCGTGGGCCGACGAGCCCGCATCGCAAGGCCGGGCCATTCAGGAGGTCGCTATGAACACGCATGTATGTGTCGGTATCGATGTCTCCCAATCCCAGCTCGATGTGGCGGTGCGCCCAGGGACAGGCTTTTCCGTTCCGAATGATGAGCCCGGTTGGGCCACCGTGGCGGTGCAGATGCGTCACCTGGCTCCCGTGCGCATTGTACTCGAGGCCACTGGGGGGCTTGAAGTGCCCTCGCGGGGGCACTCGCCGCTTCTGCCTTTCTGGCCCATCGGTGTCAGCCAGGGAAGGAAAGAAGTAATATCATCTGAGGCTATGACCTGGCGACAACAGCTAACGGTGAAGGACTAAAACATCATAAGATATTGTATGTAAATGATAAATATGTCATTACATTGTCTTGACACCTATTATCCATGAAGATATTATCAGAGCCAATGGGAGGTAGCAACATGTCAGCACGGGCAGTTCGTACTGAAAAACTGGACCTTCGACTGAGCTCCGCAGCCAAGCGGAGATTGGAAGCGGCTGCATCCGTTGCCAGTCGTTCGCTGAGTGCATTTGTCCTTGAAAGCGCGCTGTCTCAGGCAGATCAAACGCTAGCAGATCGTCACACATTCGTGCTGAGTAAAACGAAATGGTCTGAGTTTCAGCGGGCGCTTGATGCGCCAATTCGGTCTCTCCCTCGCTTACAGCGCTTGTTGACTGAGCCGGGATTCTTTGACGCTGTTCCTGCCCCTACGGACAAGCGTTGACTTCCAGGATCGAAAAGCTTCAGCCGCTTCACGCCGTTGAGGCGTTCGACTGTAGCAACCAAGACCTCAATCGTTTTCTACAAAAGTACGCGCTCCCGAATCAAAGCAGCGGGGCCTCAACCACCTATGTAGGATTGGCTGATCAAACGGTGATCGGCTATTACTCTCTGGCTGTGGGATCGGTGGCGTATGAACAGGCCCCAGAACGCGTCACGAAAGGACTCGCCCATCATCCCATTCCGGTGATGCTGCTCGCACGATTAGCCGTAGACCAGCAATGGCAAAGAAAAGGGGTCGGAGCAGGACTTCTCAAAGATGCCATGCTGCGGACGCTTCAAGCCGCAGACATTGTGGGAATTCGCGCCCTACTGGTCCATGCCAAAGATCATCATGCAACACTGTTCTACCAGCATTTTGACTTCATCCCTTCACCCAGCGATCCTCTCCATCTTTTGATTTTGCTTAAAGATGTGAAAAAGATAGTTGCATAACACCGACGATCCTCGCGTTCCACATAAACGCCACTGTACTTTTCGATCGATTATGAAAGAAGCCTCCGGAGGGCCGGAGGCTTCCCAATCAAGAAGCTCAACGCTTCAAGACATGAGCGGCAATCCACTCCTTGGCATGATGCGTGACGGTGACAAGGGCCTCAAGATCATTTAGACCGAACGAAGTCCCGTTGCGCCACTCGCCGTATTGATCCTTGAACGGCCGAGAGAAGGTCGTTGCGAAGAACGGACCCTTTTCGCTGACATTCTCCCAGATGGTCGCTTTGATGTTGCCGCATCGCAGCCGGTTCGCGGGTTTGTTGTTGCGAGGAGCCTGTCCTATTGACCGTTCTATTGCGGCGAACGATCTGCGACCATCTGCGTCATGTTCGGCCCGAAAAAATCCTCAACGTATTCCGGCTTGGAATCAGACATTGACTCGGCCATCTCGGCCTTGTATGATTTTGTCATACAGGAGGCGCTCGATGAAACGAACCCGCGTGCCGATTACCGTGTCCCTTCCTTCGAACCTTGCGGAGAACTTCGCGAAGCTGGCGAAAGCGGAATCGAAAAACAAAAGCCAGCTCTTCCGGGAGATGCTCACCGCCTACGAGCGACGCCGTCGGGAAGAACACTTTCATGAACTTCAACGGTATGGCGTGAAGAAAGCCAGGAAGAAGGGCATTCTGACAGAGGCTGATGTGGACAAGTTAGTGTTTCAAGGCCGCTGATCGTGCGCGTCGTCTTCGACACCAACATCTACGTCTCGGCTCTTGCCATTCCGGGAGGAAATGCTGACGAGGCCTATCTCGAAGCCATCCATGGAACGTTTGAGCTGTTCACCTCAGTTGCCATTCTCACCGAAACTGCCGGAGTGCTCCAAACAAAGTTTGATTGGTCGGAAGACAAAGTCAGGGACGCGATCCAGGACATCAGTCAGACGGCGACGGTTCTGCGCCCACGCCCCACTCTCCACCTCCTCGATGACGAACCGGACAATCGCATCCTCGAGTGCGCCATCGCCGCACAAGCCGAGTTCGTCGTCTCAGGAGATCGCCATCTCTTGGCGCTCAAGCGCCATGCAGACAGCACCATGATCTCCTTAGCCGACTTTCTCACGAAGCTGCGCAGATAGCACCGGCTCCGCTAGCGCCCTTCAATTCGGAGGGCATGGCCGTAGGGAGAGACCAAACTGGTTTATCTTGTTTGTTTGGTTAATTTAGTTTGTCTCGTTCGATGGGATGGACGATCGGAAACCCAAAGAAACCAAATGAACCAAATAGACCAAATCAACCAGACAGACGACCAAGGAGCCGCGGTGCGTCCGTCGCATAGGGATTCGTCGCCGATTGACTGCTGAAGGGATTGTTCAGGCCGTCCGGCTTGAAGGGAGTTGCGGCTCCGGAGAGATGGCCGCGACCGGCTCCAATAAGTCAATAGTCATGCCTGACCATCAAGCTGTGACCTGTTTTCTTTTATGGGTGTGATTCTCTGGGTGAAGGCGGGGCGCCTCGGATGAGACGCCCCGCACATTGCGTAGCAGAGTGTTTAGAACCGGCTGCGACCGCCAAAATCGTTGCCGCCACGTCCGCCGCCACCACCGCCCGTGCGGGGTTCTTGTGGCTTTGCTTCGTTCACAGTCAACGGGCGTCCGTCCATCTCTGTGCCGTTCAAGGCGGTAATCGCCGCCTTGCCTTCTTCCTGCGTGGCCATTTCGACGAAGCCGAAGCCTCGTGACTGTCCCGTAAACTTGTCGGTGATCACACGCGCGGACTCGACAGTCCCGTGTGCTGCGAACAAGGTGGTTAACTGCGATTCAGTTGCCGCGTAGGGCAATCCGCCAACATAGAGTTTTGAACCCATGGGGGTCCTCCTTCTGAAAATTGATATTGTGGGGAACGCGAGAACAGCTTCAAGAGGGGAAGGAGAGGGCCGAAGACGCAAACAACAAGGCGACCTAGGTCAGACTTCCGATCAGATTCTCGGTAACAACAACATCCGAAATGGGCCGTTTGATTTGATGTCTCACGCGAGGCCTGCCGCCATGAGACACCTGCACTTTACCATGTCCTCACATGAATAGCTATTCACAGCAATTGGGGCAGGTTGAGGAGCATCCAGGCCGCCCCCTTTAATTTTCCTCGCACGTATAGTTGAGGCCAGAGTTCAGCGGGAGCGGCTCAGTGGTTGGATCAGCGTTCTTCATTCCGCAGGCCGCGGCCGTAGGGAGAGACCAAACTGGTTTATCTTGTTTGTTTGGTTTGTTTCGTTCATTTGGTTGGCTGATTGGATAACCAAAGAAACCAAATGAACCAAATAGACCAAATCAACCAGACAGACGAACAAGGAGCTGCGGTGCATCGGTGGCATACGGATTCGTCGCCGATTGATTGCTGAAGGGACTGCCGTAGGGACTGAAGGGATTGTTCAGGCCGTCCGACTTGTAGCGGCTTCCGGTTCCGAAGAGATGGACTCGACTGGCTCCAATAAGTCAATAGTCATGCCTGACACCAAATTTGTGGTCTATTTGGTCTATCTGGTGTTTCTGGTTAGTTCTCTGGTCCGGACAACAGGACAGACCAGAGAGACCAGACAGACTATTCCCCCTGTAGGTCGTGGAGCTGGTCGATGAGCCGTTGGAGCTTGTTCACGGCGTGGCGTCGCTGGTCTGGGGTGACTTGCTGATCGATGGCGAGGGCCATGGGTTTGACGGCGGTGCGCATCTGGTGAACGGCGTCTTGATAGGCTTGGGGGCCTGTCTGGTCGGGATACACGACCAGCAAGGCACTCAGTTCACTGGCGACGCTTTTGGGCGTGCGTGGTTGGCGGAGGAGCGTCACCAGTTCCTGTTGCCGCTGTTGTTGGTACGAGGCCCAGAATTGTTGGTTGTCGGGGAGTGCGAGGCTCCATTGACGGATCTGGGCCTCTTGATCTTTGGACAGAGACCCAAGCCAATCGTCGAGCCACTCGATGATGGCGTCTGCCCGCTTCTTGAGTCGCTCCGGCGCAGGGGCCTGTACGAGCCGAGCGGTTTTGGCGGAGTTCTTCTGAAAGGCTGCTTCGAGGGTGCGCGCCTGGCGGGAATCGACGGAGGTGAGGAGGACGCCGCTGTCGGCGATGACCCGGTCGAAGAGGTCGGCGCGCAGGCGATCGTAATTGGCATAGACCCAGTCGATGTCCTGGTTCGTGAGTCCCCGTTCGAGTCGTTGCCGGCTCTGCACGAGAACGGCTTCGTACTGCGGAAGGGCTTCGTGCCGGTGCCGGGCCAGCAACGGCGTGAGCCGCTGGGCCAAGTCGTGGCGTTGGTCTGAGGTGAGATCGAGGTAGCGATCGGCTTGCCAGAGGATGATCCAGTCCGCATAGCGATAGAACGAGACGATCGAGCAGCCGGCGAGGAAGAATAACAGCCCGGCGGCACACCACATCCACAGGCCTCGCCCCGCTACCTTTGTCTCATGCTGTGTCGCGCAGTGGGTCATCGTGTTACATAACATATGTTCTCAAGAGTTCAGGCGGGGAATCAAGGGGACGAAATGCGGGTCTATCTGGTCTATTCGGTCTATCTGGTCTATCTGGTTTGTTTTGTTTGTCTGGTTACTAGGGGCTCACCTCAGGTCTTGAATCCGATCCGCCGGGATTTGGGCTCCGGCTCTGCCATGAGTTCACGAATGGCTTCGAAGACGACACGAAACTGGCCATCGTACTTCTTTTCCAGTTCATTCAGACACCTGGCAAGCCCCTTGTTCGAGGCGATCATTTCTCGAAGCTGAACAAACGCTCGCATAATGGCAATGTTGACTTGGATCGCGCATTTGCTTCGAAGAACACTCAATAACATTGACACACCCTGCTCGGTAAAGGCATAGGGCAGGTATCGGCGACCACCCCATCTTGAGGTGCCAAAATGGTACCTCAAATCCTCATACTCCTTTTTGGTGAGTCTAAACATGAAGTCATCTGGGAACCGTTCCATGTTCCTTGTCACTGCACGATTAAATGTTTTTGTCTCTACCCCGTAGAGCTCTGCTAAGTCCGCATCCCGCATGACTCGATGACCACGGATGATGAGGATTGTCTGTTCAATTCGTTCGCGAGGTACTAGCGCGCTCATACTCGCTCCCGTGATATACGGCCGTTCATGCGGTTGCACGGAGATACCGTTTTCATTCCTGAAAATCAAGCGATGTGACTGGGAAATGGTTGTATTATTAATTAGTTAGATAGTGATGAGAGGTGAAGATTGAAGCGATATAACAGCGAGACAAGCGCGACGGGCGGGAAACGCGCGAATGGCGAGAGTGTGGGACGAGGGATGAGCTGGGGATGGGGGCTGATTGATCTTCCACTAGGTGCGTCCAACGAGGGGAGTTCGCGACCGCGCGTTGTGCGAGCACAGAAGATCATCAGGCTCCATCCTTTCATTATACTTTGGGAATGCGCAATGTTTTGCTGACCATTAGGGTTCCGGATAGGACGAACAGCAGGGAAAACGGGTGCAGGTCCGCAGGCCCGAGTGCCCATGCACCCCAGTACAGATTCTCGCCCAGTTGGCCCTGCCAGCCGGCAAAGGCGAGCACGCCGGTCAAGAGCATGGTCGTAGGAATGGGGGTGCCTTCGAAGTAGGCCACCTTGTCCGCGCCCTCCGAGAGGCTCTCCGCGGTCACGTTGTACCGGGCCAGTCGGCTGACTCCGCAGCAAACGAAATACATCAGCACGATCCAGTCCCATCCTCCTCTCATGCCTGCGGCGAATCCGAGTACCGCCGGAGCGACTCCGAACGAGATGATGTCCGCCAGCGAATCCAACTCGCGCCCGAGCGCCGAATGCTTGCGCCGCCATCGGGCGACACGGCCATCGAGCCAGTCGAAGAGCAGCGCCGCCGGTGTGAAGGCCGTAGCGGCAAAGAAATGGGCCGGAGACTGGCTACCCATGTAGAGCATGCAGAACAACACAGCCCCGAGTCCGCTCGCGGCATTGGCCAGCGTCAGAAAGTCGGCCAAGTGAAACTCGCGGATCATCGAGAAGTGTTTGGGAGGAGTGGGGGCCACGGCGGGAAAATCTACGCGGGATGGCTAGGAATGTCTAGAACCTGGTTGGTCTGGTTTGTTTTGTTTGTTTGGTTCATCTGGTTCACCGACCGGGCGAACGAAACAAACCAAAGAAACTAAATGAACCAGAGAAACCAACATAGTTTTTCCGCAGCCTGATAAATTTGAAGCCCAGCAGGAGAGGGACGGAAAAATATATTCTCTCTGTTTTACTGCCTACAGAGACAGGTCTTCTGGAGGTGTTTATCCGGCGGCGGCAATAAGGAGGGGCTACGCCTGAATAGCCGCCGGCACGAACGAAGCGGACAAGACAAAAGCTCTTGAGGTGTCTATCCGCCCGCAACAATTACGATAAAACGATATAGAGCGGGCGGGTCGCACGAAGTGCGGTTTGGTGGGCCGTGTAGGGGTCGAACCTACGGCCCGCTGATTAAGAGTCAGCTGCTCTACC
>CXWL01086619.1_pt1 | contig 15062 bp, 12 predicted proteins | sample 590931 | NCBI WGS metagenome assembly CXWL01 (sample SAMEA3498368, study PRJEB10139) | groundwater metagenome | biome: water well; material: biofilm material | place: Germany | collected 2015-04-27 | reverse complement strand
GCATGCAACTGCTCGGCCAATTGGGCGCGCCACTGTTCACGCACGGTGTGGATGCGCTGCGGGTCCACCGCCTGCAACTGCTCGGCGATGTAGGACTCACCCGGCGCCACCAGCACCAGTTCCTTGAAGGCCGGGTCCAGCGCGGGGTCGCGCAGTGCGCGGCGCAGGGCGTCGGCCAGGGCGCTGTCCAGCACAGGCGGCTCGCCGCTGTTCACAGCCGCAAGCAAGCGGCCCAGCACCAGGCGCTGGCCGGCGTCCCAGCGGTTGAAGGCGTCGGTGTCGTGCGCCAGCAGGGCCAGGCGGCCGGTGTCGCTCAGGCCGTCGTCCAGGCGCACCGGGGCCGAGAAGCCACGCAGCAGTGAATGCACGGGCGGCTGGTCTATGTCGTCAAAGTGCCAGATCTGCTCGGCGCTTTCCAGCACCAGCACACGCTCGGGCGCCAGTGTGCTGCCGTCGGCGCCCATCAAGCCCATGGCCACCGGGATCACAAACGGCTGCTTGGTGGGCTGCCCCGGCGAAGGCTCACTGTGCTGGCTGAGCGTCAGTGTGTAGCGGCGTGCGCTGGTGTCGTAGCTGCCCCGCGCAGCCACACGCGGTGTGCCGGCCTGTGCGTACCAGCGCTTGAAGCTGTCCAGGCGTGTGCTGAGTTCACTGCCAGGGTTGGCGTCGGCAATGGCTTGGGCAAAGTCGTCGCAAGTCACGGCCTGGCCGTCGTGCCTTTCAAAGTACAGCTTCATGCCACGCGCAAAACCGTCGCGGCCCACCAGGGTGTGCATCATGCGCACCACCTCGGCGCCCTTTTCGTAGACGGTGGCGGTGTAGAAGTTGTTGATGGCCAGGTAGTGGTCGGGACGCACCGGGTGGGCCATGGGGCCGGCGTCTTCAGGGAACTGCGCGCTGCGCAGGCGCAGCACGTCGGCAATGCGGCACACGGCACGGGCTGACGGTGCACCGGCCATGTCCATGCTGAATTCTTGGTCGCGGAAGACGGTGAGGCCTTCTTTCAGCGAGAGCTGAAACCAGTCGCGGCAGGTGATGCGGTTGCCCGTCCAGTTGTGGAAATACTCGTGCGCGATGACGCTTTCGATGCCGGCAAAGTCGCCATCGGTGGCGGTGGCCGGCATGGCCAGCACGTACTTGGTGTTGAAGAGGTTGAGCCCCTTGTTCTCCATGGCGCCGCTGTTGTAGTCCTCTACCGCCACGATCATGTAGCGGTCCAGGTCCAGCGCCAGGCCAAAGCGGGCTTCGTCCCACACCACACTGGCCACCAGGCTGGCCATGGCGTGTTCTGTTTTTTCCAGGTCACCCGGCCGCACGTAGACCTGCAGCAGGTGCTCGCGCCCGCTGCGTGTGCGGATGCGCTGCTCACGCACTGCCAGGGTGCCCGCCACCAGCGCAAACAGGTAACACGGCTTGGGGAAGGGGTCGTGCCACTTGGCAAAGTGGCGGCCGTTGTCGAGGCAACCTTGTTCCACCAGGTTGCCGTTGCTCAGCAGCACCGGGTACCTGGCCTTGTCGGCGCGCAGCAGCACGGTGTACACGGCCATTACATCAGGCCGGTCCAGGAAGTAGGTGATGCGGCGGAAGCCCTCGGCTTCGCACTGCGTGAAAAACCCGCCGCCGCTGGTGTACAGGCCCGTGAGCTCGGTGTTCTTGTCGGGCGCGCAGGTGTTGCGGATATCCAGCACAAAGGTGTCGGCCTCGGGCGGGTTGTCTATCACCAGTTCATCCGGCTCATGGCGAAACGACACGCTCTGCCCGTCGGCCTGCACACGCAGCAGGTTCAGGTCAACGCCCTGCAGGCGCAGCGGCTGGCGCGGCAGGGCGGTGTTGCGCTCTATGCGCAACTTGCTGGCCACGATGGTCTTGGCCGGGTCCAGGTCAAAGGTGAGTTCAACGCTGCGAATGAAAAACGCCGGGGCGCTGTAATCCTGGCGGTGGACAACGGTGGTGCTGGCTTCACGCATGGGGCGTGGTCTCCTGGGGCTGCTGTGGTTGGCGCGTTGCGCCACGGGTCACTGGGGGGGGAAGGCGGGCGCTCTGACGGGCCCTCTGGTCAAGCGCTGGCAGTGGCGCAGGGCAGGCCGCAGCCCGCCCTGCCCAGGGGTCACAGGCCCTGTTTCAGGCNNTTGATGCGGCTGTTGTCCAGCACGTAGCTGCGGATCTGGTGGCCCCAGCCCACGTCGGTCTTGGTGTCTTCGAGCTTTTGCTGCTCTTCTTGCCGCTTGCGCAGTTCATGGTCATACAGGCGGCTGCGCAGCCGCTTCCAGGCCACGTCGCGGTTGCTGTGCTGGCTGCGGCCATCCTGGCACTGCACCACGATGCCAGTGGGGATGTGCGTCAGGCGCACGGCCGAGTCGGTCTTGTTGATGTGCTGGCCGCCCGCGCCCGATGCGCGGAAGGTGTCGGTGCGCACGTCAGACGGGTTGATGTCGATCTCTATCGAGTCGTCCACCTCGGGGTAGACAAACAGCGACGCAAAGCTCGTGTGGCGCCCGCCCGATGAATCAAAAGGGCTCTTGCGCACCAGGCGGTGCACGCCGGTTTCGGTGCGCAGGTGGCCAAAGGCATAGTCGCCCTCGATCTTGATGGTGGCGCTCTTGATGCCGGCCACGTCACCCGCCGTTTCGTCTTCGAGCGTGGCCTTGAAGCCCTTTCGTTCAGCGTACTTCAAGTACTGGCGCAGCAGCATGCCGGCCCAGTCGCAGGCCTCGGTGCCGCCGGCGCCGGCCTGGATGTCCACAAAACAATTCAGCGGGTCGGCCGGGTTGCTGAACATACGGCGGAATTCAAGCTCTTCCACCGTGCTTCGCAGCGCGTGGGCTTCGGCCTCCATCGCACGCAGACCGGCTTCGTCGCCATCTTCCTTGCTCATGTCAAAGAGCTCGGCGTTGTCAGACAAGTTGGTGGCCAGGTGGTCTATGGTCTGCACCACCGTTTCCAGCGCCTTTTTTTCGCGGCCCAATTCCTGGGCGCGTTTGGGGTCGTTCCACACTGCCGGGTTTTCCAACGCGGCGTTGACTTCGTTCAAGCGCAGGCTTTTGCGGTCGTAGTCAAAGATACCCCCGGAGCTGCTCGGTGCGGGTGCTCAGGTCGGCGAGCAGCGTGCCGATCGAGTTGATGTGTTCAATGTCCATGGTGGGCGCTTTGCCTCGCAGAAAACCTGCGATTCTCTCACGCAGGTCCTGGCCCGCTTCAGGCCAGAAAACGCTGCAAATGCCTGGCCAGCGCCTCGGGTTGGTCGTGGTGCAACATGTGCCCGCAAGGGGCCAGGCGCTGTCGTGTGAGCTGCGGTACCACGGCAATGCGTTCGTCAAATTCACTGCGCGGGAAACGGTGGCCCCACCACTTGGCGATGTCGGTCTGGTCACCGTCCACCCACAGCACGGGCGCGGTGATGAGCTTCCAGGTGTGCAGCACTTCATCCACGTGGTACAGCACGGGGTTGGTGCGCTTGTGCACCGGGTCACCCAGGATATGCCAGCGGCCGTCGGCGGCCGGCGCGGCCCAATGCGGCGCCAGCCAAGTGGCTTTGTCGGGCGTCAGCAGCGGGTCGTTCTTGAGCAGGCGCTGCGCCACAGCGTGCACGCTGTCGTAGGTGCGCAGGGCCTGCGGGGTTTGCAGGTCGTCCAGCCATTGGGCCAGACGCTGGGGTGCCTGGTGGGGCTTGGTGGCAGGCAGGCCAAAACCTTCCAGGTTGACGATGCGGCGGATGCGCGCGGGCCGCACGCCGGAGTAGCTCATCACCACGTTGCCGCCCATGCTGTGGCCCAGCAGGTCAACGGNNCAGCAGGTCAACGGGGCTGGTGATGCCCAGGGCCGGCAGCAGCGCGTCCAGATCGGCCAGGTAGTCGGGGAACCAGTAGGTGTCGGCGCCCGGGGCTTGCGTGAGGCCGAAGCCGCGCCAGTCGGGTGCAATGACCCAGCGCTCAAAGCCATCGGCCTGGGCCAGCGCGTCCACCACAAACTGGAACGAAGCGCCCACGTCCATCCAGCCATGCAACATCAACAAGGGCGGGCGGTCGGGCGTGCACAGGCTGGCATCGCCCCACTGGTGCAGGTGGTAGTGCAGGCCGCGCAGCGGCAGGTAGGTGGACTGCGCGGCGCGGCGCGGGGTGTAGGCAATAGGCATGGATTGAACTTTAGGGCCGCCGACGGCAGAGCCGACGTCTCGAAGGTGACGAGGCTGCGGGCGTCGATTGCCCTTCATTGGAAGGCAAGTCGGGCGCAGCCCGAGGCCATGCCCTTGACGACCCTGGCCGCCAAGGGCATGGCCCCGCGGTTCATCCCCACGCACGTGGGGAACACGTCGAGAGCGTCCAGTTCAAGGGCGCGAGCGACGGTTCATCCCCACGCACGTGGGGAACACGTTGTTCGCATGACGACGTGGGCCGACGAGTACGGTTCATCCCCACGCACGTGGGGAACACCACGTTCCACCGCAGGTGCACGTCGGCCTCGGCGGTTCATCCCCACGCACGTGGGGAACACGGCTTTGACCACCTGCCCGTGCGCATCACCAGCGGTTCATCCCCACGCACGTGGGGAACACAGCAGAAGGTGCGTCGCCGGCCCGCCGAGCACCGGTTCATCCCCACGCACGTGGGGAACACCGCATTGAGGTACGCTGTTTTTGCCATTTTGTCGGTTCATCCCCACGCACGTGGGGAACACCGCTGGTTCCCCTCCGCCGACAAGGCGCTAGCCGGTTCATCCCCACGCACGTGGGGAACACAGATACAGCAGATCGCGTCAGCCGTGAGATCGCGGTTCATCCCCACGCACGTGGGGAACACGTATTAGCCGACCTGGAGGAGGAGCTAAGCGGCGGTTCATCCCCACGCACGTGGGGAACACATGCCGTGACCCACGTCACTACGGCGTTCAATGGGTTCATCCCCACGCACGTGGGGAACACCCCGACAACCACGATCCCGATAGCGTCGTTGTCGGTTCATCCCCACGCACGTGGGGAACACCTTGCCGTAGTCACTGACGCGAGCTCGCCTGGCGGTTCATCCCCACGCACGTGGGGAACACGCCGGCAGTTCACCCGGCTCGCGCTTCTGCGTCGGTTCATCCCCACGCACGTGGGGAACACCGGCACGGGCGATGCGTGGCGCGTTCATTGCGCGGTTCATCCCCACGCACGTGGGGAACACCCGAACAGTGAAGGCGAGCCGGACCTATGGGCCGGTTCATCCCCACGCACGTGGGGAACACACTCCCGTCATGGTCGTGCGGCCATCCCAGGCCGGTTCATCCCCACGCACGTGGGGAACACCCAGGAGTCGCATTCCGTGTCGCAGCAAGGTGCGGTTCATCCCCACGCACGTGGGGAACACCCATGCACCTAGACCCTACGCGGGGTCTATCGCGGTTCATCCCCACGCACGTGGGGAACACCCTGTGACGGTAAGCACCGATCCCGAGCTGGACGGTTCATCCCCACGCACGTGGGGAACACCCAAGACCGTGGCCGAGATCCGCGCCACCATCCGGTTCATCCCCACGCACGTGGGGAACACCGCGTCCAATCTGATCGGCGTGCGCCCGGTGCCGGTTCATCCCCACGCACGTGGGGAACACGCGGTAACACCCTGACGGCAACGCCTGCCACGCGGTTCATCCCCACGCACGTGGGGAACACGTAATCGAACGTTTCCGCATCACACTCTTCGACGGTTCATCCCCACGCACGTGGGGAACACGGCCACCAGGCGCGGCGCGGCGGATCGCGTGCCGGTTCATCCCCACGCACGTGGGGAACACGAAAGCTTGATCGGTGCACAGTGCCATGGTGAGCCCGGTTCATCCCCACGCACGTGGGGAACACGCTGGGCCCATCGACGCGCAGCAGGGTCTAAGTCGGTTCATCCCCACGCACGTGGGGAACACTGCTTGCCCAGCTGACGAACGCCGATCAGCGGCGGTTCATCCCCACGCACGTGGGGAACACCCCGGGCAGACCCATGGCGCCGTCGCGCAAGGCGGTTCATCCCCACGCACGTGGGGAACACACCAATCCTAACTCTCTGAAAACAAACAAGATTTCAGCCTGCCTCCAACCCACCAACTTTTTGGAGCCCAGGCAAGGGGATCTTCAAGGCCCGTTTGCTTCGCCCTCCGGCATGAAGCTCACGAGCTGCACGCCATCAAAGTCAGCCGCTATGCGGCGGTTTGTTCCCAGGGTCTTGAACTCGTACCCCGCCTCTGCTGTACTTCGCCACATCAGCACCGCATTGCCGTCTTCCAGGCCGCTTTCGACCTGGTCCCAGATGTGTTCTCGCACACGTTTGCTGTAGGTGCCCACGTAGACCCCGGCGCGCACTTCCAGCAGCCATACGGCCAAGCGCCCGCGCAGGCGCGGCGGTGCGTTTTCAAGCACGATGACCAGCATCACCCAGGCTCTCGGGGTTGGCAATGGCCGGGCCAATGGCGTCGGCCGGTGCCTCGGGGCGCGGTATCTCGCCGGCGGCCAGCAACTCTTCAATGTCTGGAATGATGCGATCCAGCAGTTTGGTCTGCCGAAAGATGTCGCGGCAGCCCAGCCGCACGGCGCGCTCTGGGTTGCCGCTGGGGTTGGACGCAGCCACCTTGAAGGCCACCGGCACCACAGTCTCAAACTTGTAAACGTCGGCCACGTCATACACAAACGACAAGGGCTTGCCAGTGTGGATGAAGCCCACAGCCGGTGCATAGCCGGCCGCCAGCACGGCCGCCTCTGTCACCCCATACAGGCAGGCCGTGGCCGCTGACAGGCAGCGGTTGGGCAGGTCCGACGAGTCCCAGTTTTCGGGGTTGTAGTCGCGCCCTGTCCACTTGACGCCAAACTGCTGTGCCAGCAGTTGGTAGCTGCGGCGCACGCGTGCGCCTTCTATGCCACGCAGTTGCTCCACGCTGCGGCGCTCTGGCGGCTCTTCGCCAAAGCGCACCGCGTACATCTTGCGCACCACCTTCAAGCGCAGGCTCTCGTCCAGCGCCAGCTTGGCCTGGTACAGCAGCCTGTCGCTGCGTGCGCCACCGGGTTGGCCGGCTGAATACAGGCGCACGCCCGCTTCACCCACCCACACCAGCAGCGTGCCCACACGCGCGGCCAGCGCCACGGCGCGGTGGCTGACCCGGGTGCCAGGCTCCAGCATGATGCAGGCCACACCACCCACAGGGATGTGCGTGCGCACGCCGGTGGCGTCCACGACGACAAAGGCGCCGTCGAGCATGTCGATCTCACCGCGCTCGACAAAGACGACGCTGATGCGCTCCTTGATGGGCAGGGGCTTCAGTGGCGGCAGCAAGCCGTTCACGCCGGGGCCTCGCCAGCGGCGTCCAGGGCCTGCAGAACCACGGCGTGTCCGAAGCGTTGGCCGCTGGCGCGCAAGCGCGCAATCAGCGGCGCCACGGCCGGCACCAGCCCGCCACGCTTGCCACGGATCAACACGCCCAGCGTGCCGACGACGACGAGCTGCAAGGACTCGGCGTACGCCCGTGCTTCCTGATCGTCGGTCAGCAGGCCTGCGCCGATCGCCAAAGCGCGTGCGATGGCAGCGCGTTCACCGCGACCCAAAGGGCCCTCGGGCATGGGTTGTGGCCCGCAGGGCGTCAACCAGCCCTTGTTGATGGCGGCAGTGATGTGCGCGGCGTCAGGGCTTTGTGATCGGGAGGCGCACTCCAGCAGTACCTGTTCCGGCACTTGCACCTCGGTAAACAGGGCTGGTAGCAGGCGCAAGAGGTCCAGGCGGCCCAGGCAGATCAGTGGCCCCGTATCGCTGACGACGACGCGCATCGGCTTGATGTTGGGTCAAGGGCCGAACGCGGCCAACTCGCGTTCAAGTTCACCCGGCCGCAGCCGAATCGTGGCGATGCCGCGCCGGCCCAGCTCGTCCATCATGTCGGCGTAGGCCAGGCCCGCAATCTCTGCGGCGCGGCCCAGGCTGATCCGCTCGCTGTCGTACAGCTGGGCGGCCAAGTCAAGCAGCGCACCTGGCACAGGCGCACCGTTTTCCAGCGGCACCGTCATCAACACGGCCTGGCCATCGGTGGTGACGATGGTGATCTGCCCGCGATGTGCGTCGTCGAGCAACTGGGCGGGCTCGCGCTTGAGTTCGTCGTCGGTGAGGGNNAGTCAGCTTACTTCAGACCGTGGCTGGGGCGCCAGTGACAGCCGGCCGCACCAGCAACAAACCGCAGCCAAATGCCTTGGCATGGCCCACGCCGCCATACAACGCACGTTGCAACGCCTGCGGGTCCAGCACCTGCAGGTGCCCGCTGAAGTCCACTGTCGAGAAGCGCAGTTCGCCGGCCTTGCCGCGCTGCTGTTCATAGCCTTCAACGCGCAGCGATTCGGCACTCACTATCACGCCCAAGTCAGTGCAGCGCTTGAGCAACCAAGCAGTGCAGCAGCCCTGCACAAGTTCGGGCATGGCGGGCTTGTCGGCTGTGGTCCATTCGGCCCAACTGCGCAGCCCGCGCTCCTTCAGCAAGCGCGTCTTCTCTTGCATCACCACGTCGTGCCGCGCTGCCTTGCCAGCGGCATTTCGCGTGGTGACAACCGGGTTGGCGCGCAGTTCAAAAGCCAGCCTGTCGCCGGCTGCAAGCTCGGGCGCGTAGGCCTTGCTCTGCACTTGCCAGTGCGCGGTGGGTGCTGTGGGCTCGCGGTCAGACACGACATAAAAACGTGGCAGGCCTTCCACGTCACGGCGGCGGAACAAGAAGCTCCGTGGCGTGCCCGGCGGCGCGGGAAAAGAGCGCCACAACCATTGATGCGCCTCGTAGGCGCCGCGTGCCCAGTCGTGTGCCGCGTCACGCTCGTGGCCGGCGGTGGGGGTGATGAGGCTGAAGTACATGGTCAGTGGTCCTCGGCCTCGTGGTGCAACAAAGCCAGATGTTCGGTGCGGTCGCCAAACTGCCAGCCCCGGCGGCGTATCAAGCGGTCCTTGCGCAGCGTGCTCAGGTGTGGCGGCAACCCGGCGTCCACGCCGTCGGCCCAGGCCAGGCTGTTCAGCGTGGCCGGTGGGTCGGCGGCGGCCAGGTAAGCCGCAAGCGCCGCATGGGCGGATTCGGCATCGGCCACCTTCGGCGCCAGCGGCGCTGCGGGCGGGCAGCACTTGCGGCCCAGATAGAGCACAAAGCGCGGCTCGCGCAGGGCCTGCGCCAACGCTGGCAGCGTGTGGGATGCGCCCGCCTGCGCCTGCACGGCAATGGCCCAGGCGCCGTCTTGCCGATAGTCGCGGGTGGACAGGATGGTGTTCAGCTCGTGCCGGGGCAGGCTCAGCTCGTCGCGCCGCGTGCGGTGCGGGCGGCCTTTCATGTCGCTGCGGCCGGGCACCTGGGCGGTGTGGTAGTCGCGCAGCAGTTGCCCGCTGCTGACCACCCCCACGGCAAAGGCGTAGCCGTCGCGCAGCGCGGCATGTGCGGCTTCATCTTCACGCACCACGCCCAGCGCGGCACCCAGCAGGCCGATCAGTGCCGACGCGCCCGGGTGTTCGCGGCTGCCCCGGTATTGGCCCACGGCCACGTCGCCCCAGGCGGCCAGCGGCGCCTGCAATTGGAAGAGCAGGTACTGCACGGCCTACCCCTTGACGAAGGCCACCACCTCGGCCAAGGAACCTTCGCCCTTCTCCACGTCAAAGTGGCATCGGCCGCTGGCGCATGCGCCATAGACCTTGTCGAAGTTGTCGCGCCGCTGCGCCAGCGCATCCGCCGCCAGCGTCAGCATGTCGCGTTCGCCATACGGCTTGACCGGCTTGAGGAAGGCTTGCACCAGCGAGCGCGGTTGCTGGTTACCCTTTTCGGCCAGCAGGTAGCTGGCGTGGGCGCGTGAGCCAAAGCTGTTTTGCATGCCGGTGGGTGCGACTTGCGTGATGGCGTGCAGCAGCGCGTCCAGCGCCTGGCCTGTCAAGTCGGCGTCGCCACCGAGGTTTTCCTGGAGCAGTTCGCGGTTGATGCAGACGTAAAGGTAAAAGAGGCCTGCGCCGTAGCCACGTTCACCGATGTGGCCGGCGCCCTTGTCTTCCAGGCCCTGGTTCAGGTCATCGACGGCGCTGAAGAAGTCGTCCTCGACGGCGGCTTTGTGCACGGTGATGGCGTGGGCCACCTGCACTGCGGCTTCCATGTTGAAGGCGGGCGTGTCGGCCAACATGCGACCGAACATGGCAATGTCCACCGCCGCCCTGGGCTTGGTCAGCAGCTTCAGTTCGTCCGCCGTGGGCTCGGTCTTGCGTTCGCTGCAGGCCTTGGCCAGCGCGTCAGCCGCTGCGCGCTCGGCAGGGCTGACATGGGCCAACTGCTCGATCTGCAGGTCGTCGTTGGCGTCAGTCTTCTTGTCAGCCTTGAGCTTGCCAAACTGCCCGGCGATGGCCCGGGCCCATTCGCGCGCAGACTTTTCGCCAACACCGACATCGGCAAGCAACTTGTAAAGCTCGATGCCGAGTTGCTTGGTGCGGGTGCCCAGGTGCTGCGCGCCGATGGCGCCTTCGAAAACGTCGGACGTGCGCCAGGCACGCTTCAGGCTCTGCGACGAAATGCGCAGGCGCAAGGCGTCACCGAGCAGTGCCGTCTTGGGGCGGCCGGTGTCGTCGCGGTTGAGGTTGGCGGGCGGGTAGGCGGTGAGGACGTGGAGCTGGATGAAGCGGGACATGGTGTTGACTCCCTGATGAAATTGCGAAGTTGATGTGGGGTTTGGGGGGTGAGGGGTGCAATCAGCCGCCGGCCTTGGCCGGCCAGGCATAGGCGTAGGCCCAGCGTTTCTTGACTGCGTCGCCCCAGTTGACGACGTCGGTGGCCAGTGCCAACACATCGGTGCGGTGCTGCAGCAGTGGCAGCGCGCGGCGAAGGCCGCCGAACAGCGCATCGATGTCGGGTGACTCCAGCAAGCGCGTGAAACGCAGCGGGCTGACGCAGGGCTTGTCACCTTCGCTCATGGCCTGCGGCAGGTTCTGGCCACTGTGGTCGTGCACGTGGGCCAGCAGGCCGGCAGCGGCGGCGAGTTTGTCGTTTTGCCACGGCTGGTCGGGCCAACCGGCGGCCAGTAGGCGCCGGTGCAAGCGCTGGTAGGCCGGCAGCATCACCACGGCGGTGATGTCGGGTGCGCGCNNCCGCAGGGCGGCGCGGCCGCCGGTGTCTTCGGCCAGCTCGTGCCACCAGCGCAGCAGCATGTCGCCCCAGGCTTGCTGCGGACGAAAGTTCAGCGGTGTCATGCGTTCTCCTTCGGGGTACGTTGGGCAGACTTTCGCGGCGCCTTGGCGGCGGGCGCTTCAACTGGCAGGCCGAGTGCCTGCTTGAGCTTGGGTCCGTACAGGCTGTTGCGCAGTTGCTTGTGCGCCAACGCGATGCGGCGCGGGTTCTGGCGTTCCACGGCACCGGCGCCGACGAAGCAGTCGTCGAACAGACGCAGCGCGGTGCGGGTCAGCACGGTGTGCCAGGCCGTGCGGGCGGGCAGCGGGGGCGGTTCGATGCCGTCTCGCGCAGCGTCGATCAGTGCCTGCAGTTGCACGTAGAAGGCGGCCTCGGTGGCGCTCCAGAAGGCGGCGTCGATGTGGCTGAAGTCGCCACGGGCGTCGGCGCTGAACCAGGCGTCCTTGACAGCGCCGCGCAGGTACATGCCCGCCAGTTCAGCACCACCTAGCCACCGTGCCACCTCAGCCTGCACGCCCTTGCGGGCGTCGGGGCTGCAATCGGCCAGGCCGTAGATCGGCAACGTCGATTCGTACCAGCAGCGTGCCTTCATGTTGTCCATGTCGTAGCCGAAGGCCCACAGCCGCAGCGGGCCGCCGAGCGTCCGCTTGTCCAGCGACAGCGCGTGCACAACGACCTGTGCCACGCGGGTGGACTGCTTGTCGCTGGCGGCGCCCAGCACCCACGCCAGCCAGTGGCGGTAGCCCAGGCCGTCGGGTTGCGGGTGGAGCGGCAGCCAGCCTTCTTTGGTCTCGTAGTAGGGCGAAAGCGGGTGGCTCCACGCACCTTTGTAATTGAGCCCGTAGTTCTTGGTGGCGTAGCGGCTGACCAGCGACGCCGTTGCCCGATCACAGATGTCGCACGGCCCATCCGTATGCACACCGATGTCCAAACGGATGCGCCGGGGCATGGCCCAGAACAGGTGTGCGGGGTGTACCTGCGACTGCGCAATTTCGCCCTTGGGGGAGGGCGCCTGCAACGCGCTCAAAGGCCCAAGCCACGGAAAGCTGCGTTGCGGATCGGCAAGTGCGGCGTCGCCGCCTTGTGCCAGAAAGTCCGGCCGTGGGCGCACGTTGATCCACAGGTGCTGCCACAGGCTGGCCTGGCCCGGTGCCAACACCAGCGTTGTCAGTGGGCCGCCGCCACGCAGGCCAGTGCGGTGGCCTGCGCCGCCAGCGGGTGCGTTGAGCTGCAACGTGAACAGCGCCAAAGCTGCGCAGCACTGGCACAGAGCGGTGACCTGCCCCCGCTTGACGAAGTGGTCTGCGTTGTTCTTGACCGTCTGCTCACCCGGAGATTCGACGAGCAGCGCGCCGATGTCGTTGATGGCGACGCCTTCGCTGCCCAGGTCCAGGTCCTGCATGAACCGTGGCCCGTCGCCGTCCAGCACAAATGCAACGGCCACCGGCTCGAACCATTCGCGCAGCTTCGCCGCATCGGGCGGTGCATTGAGCAGCCCGCGCCACTCAATGGGGTTGTCCACCGGCGTGGTGGTCTGCAGCAGCCCAATGGCGAACTGCGCCAGTGCACCGTTGAAGTCGGGCCGGTCGGCGTCGAAGGCGCGCCAGGCGGGGTTGCCCAGTTGGTCGGGCGCGATCCAGTGGCGCTGGCCTTGGCCGTCGCGCACTGGCATCCAGGAGTCGTGCAGCAGGTTCATGTTTCTGGGTCCTCCTTCAAGACGGTCTCGGCGGCGGCGGAGTCAATCAAACGCAGGCCGCGTTGTGTGTCGTAGCACCAGTTCAGGCGGCGCGGCGCCTGGCCCTTGCGCGCGGCAGCCAGCGCCTGGCCAACCCAACCCTGGGCGGTTTCGGTCAGCGGCAACAGCACGGTCCAGCGGCCTTGGGCGGGCAGTTCGGCCAGCGTGGCGTCCAGCGCCGCTTGCCGCCGGGCGTCGGTTTCGGGCGCGGTGGCCGCTATCAAACGTTCGGCGACGCGCAGGCTGCTGTAGGCCCAGCCGTGTGGCCGGTCCACCCCCGGCTGCAAGCGCCCGCCGACCCAGCGCGCCAAGGCCACGGTGCTGCTCGCGTCGCCCAGGCGAGACGGTGTCTTGGCTTCGGTCCACCAGTCGATGGTGCCGCGCTGGTAGCCCTGCGACAGCGTGAGCGTGTTCATCTGCGCCTGGGTCTGCGCCGCGTAGCCCTGGCCCTCTGCGGCCAGCGCGTTGGCTTGCAGCCCTGGCGGCAGGTCTGCATCGGCGTCCGTGCCGAAGACACCTTCAATCAAGCGGCGCGCGTCGTCGGGCATGGTGAAGGCGCCGTGGCCGCCATCGCCCCGCAGGGCTCGCGCCGTCAGCCACAACTGGCCGTGGTGCGGATAGACCGCCGCAGCCTTGGGGAATGCCGCCTTGAACCAGCGCGCATCGGGTGCATCGGCCCACGGCGGCGTCAGCACCCACAGGCAGGGCTCGCCGCGTTGGTCGGCTGCGGCAGGGTCATGCAGCGGCATGCCATCGGCCGCGCGGCGGTGGCGGCGCAGGCGGCCGGCGCGCTGGATGACGCGGTCGATGGGCGCCAGGTCGGTGACGAGCAGGTCAAAGTCAACGTCCAGCGACTGCTCGACCACCTGCGTGGCAATGAGCAGCTTGCCGGCGCGTTGTGCGGGCGTGCTCGTCTTGCCAAACGCTTCAAGCACGCGCTGCTCCATGGCCAGGCGGTCGTGCAGCGCGAAACGGGCGTGGAAGAGCATCAGCTTGCCGGCGGGCAAATCGGGGGCGAAGCGGTCGAATGCCGACACGGCGTCGGCCACCGTGTTGCGCACCCAGCACACGCACTGCCCGGCTGTCAGGGCTTGCGCGATGGCGGTCTCGACTTCGGCGCTGTCGGCGCTGCAGTGGACAGCAACGCGTCGCTGCACATCGGGCCGCGTGGCGATGGCGCATTCAGACAGCGCGCCACCCCCATCAGCCGGCCACGACGTTGCCAGTGGGTAGCCGGTCGCACGGGCTCGCGGGGCCGGCGCCTGTGCGCCGCGCGCAAACGCCGTCAGCAAGGCCTGCTTCATGCGCTGCGGCAGCGTGGCCGACAGCAGGATGGCGCTGCCACCGGCCCGCGCGTGGAATTCAAGCAGCACCTCCAGCACGCCCTGCATGTAGGTGTCGCAGGCGTGCACCTCGTCCACCACCAGCACCTTGTGCAGCAGGCCCAGCAAGCGCAGTGACTGGTGCTTGCTGTGCAGCACGGCGAGCAAGGCCTGGTCGATGGTGCCCACGCCGGCGGGCGAGAGCAGGGCACGTTTGTTGTGGTCGGCGAGCCAGGCGGTGCAACGGGCCGATGCGCTTTCGTCGTGCTGGCGGGGGTCGTTGGCCGCTGTGTCTGCGGGCAGTACGGCGGCAGCGAAGTCATCGACGAACACGGTGGCAGCGAAGTCGTCTACCAATGCGCGGCGGCCGTGCGCCAGCACGAGGCTGGCAGGGTCTGCAAAGAGTCGTGCATACGCCTGCGCGATGCGCCCGTACATGGCGTTGGCGGTGGCCATGGTGGGCAGGGCGATGAAGAAGCCATCGGCCTGGCCGCCGACCATCAGCCGGTGCGTCAGCAGCAGCGCAGCCTCGGTCTTGCCGGCGCCGGTGACGTCTTCCAGCAAGTGGATTTGCGGCGTGTTGGGCAGCGGCACGCCTGCGGCCCATTGCTGCAAGGGTGAGGCGCTGGCAATGGCTGGAAAGAGCGTGCCAAAGCTCATGGTTGGTGCGCTGGCCGGTGCCACCACGCCGCTGGCGTCCAGCGCAATGGCGGCTTGCCGTTGCGCGTGGCGCCAATAGTCGGCCGGCGCCACGGGCTGGTCTTGGTAGGCGAAAAAGGCGGTGTTCGAGCCCAGCCAGTCGGCCAGCACGGCCAGACCCGCCAGCCACCACGACAATTCCTGGCTGGACTTGAGGAAGGCCACCGGCTCCA
>CXWL01010779.1_pt1 | contig 15062 bp, 11 predicted proteins | sample 590931 | NCBI WGS metagenome assembly CXWL01 (sample SAMEA3498368, study PRJEB10139) | groundwater metagenome | biome: water well; material: biofilm material | place: Germany | collected 2015-04-27 | reverse complement strand
CAAGGGCGACATCCTCGTCTTCATGCCGGGTGCCTTTGAAATCAGCCGCACCGTGCAGGACGTCCAAGGCTCGCATGCGCTGCGCGGCTTTGTCTGCTATCCTCTGCATGGCGAACTGCCGCCCGAGCAGCAAGACCGCGCCGTGGCGCGCTACGACACGCGCAAGATCATAGTCTCGACCAATGTCGCCGAGACCTCGCTGACCATCGACGGTGTCATGGCGGTGGTGGATTGCGGCCTGGCCCGCGTGGCGCGTTACGATCCGCACCGCGGCATCAACACGTTGCTCATCGAGAAAATCAGCGTCGCCTCGTCCGACCAGCGGGCCGGCCGGGCCGGCCGCACCGCGCCGGGCGTCTGCGTGCGGTTGTGGACGGAGCGTGAGCACGCCCAGCGTCCGCTGCAGGAGCTGCCCGAGGTCAAGCGGCTCGACCTGGCCGAGGTGGTGCTGACCCTCAAGGCCGCGGGCATCGACGACATCTATAACTTCCCCTGGCTGGAGAAGCCTGAGCCCAAGGCGCTGGAGCGCGCCGAGACCCTGCTGGAGGATTTGGGTGCCTTGGCCTGTAGGTCGGGGTTTACCCCCGACATGTCGGGCATGAAGCCCGACCTACAAAAACGAAACTCGGCCCTGACCGAGGTCGGTCGCCGGATGCTGAAGTTCCCGATGCACCCGCGCTATGCCCGGATGTTTCTCGCCGCGCAGGACTACGGCTGTGTCCGCTCGGTGGCATTGATGGCAGCGCTGACCCAGGGTCGCAATTTTCTCCTGCGCAATGTGGACAAACGCACCGCCGAGGCCCGCGAGGAGCTTTTTGGAGAGGAGCACGAATCCGACTTCTTCCTGCTGATGCGCGCCTGGCGCTATGCCGACAAGGCCGGTTACAATGCCGATGCCTGCCGCCGGCTCGGCATCCATGTGCAGGGCGTGCGGCAGGTCGGGCCGTTGTTTGGGCAATTCCTGGAGATCGCGGAAGCCGAGAAGTTGGATATTGCCGAAAAACGGATCGATGGCGTGGCGGTGCGGAAGTGCGTGCTGGTCGGCTTTAGCGACCAGCTGGCCCGGCGGCTCGACAAGGGCACGCTGCGCTGCGAGCTGGTGCACAAGCGCAAGGGTGTGCTCGCCCGCGAGAGCTGCATCGACCATGCGCCGCTCCTCGTGGCGGCCGAGATCACCGAGGTCGAAAGCCGCGGCGAGGTGAACGTGTTGCTCAACCTCTGCACGGCGGTCGAGGAGGCTTGGCTCAAGGAACTGTTCCCGGAGGACTTTGTGGACGCTGGTGGTGTGCTTTACGATGAGGCCGCCAAGCGGGTGCTGGCGCGGAAGGAGCGGCGCTTTCGCGACCTCGTGCTCGAATCAAAGCAAACCGCCGAGGAGCCGCCGGAAGGCGAGGCGGCGGCGCTCCTCGCCCGCGAGGTCATCGCCGGACGCATCGTGCTCACCGAATGGAACGAGGCGGTGGAACAGTGGATCATCCGGGTGAACTGCCTGGCCAAGTGGTGGCCCGAGCTGGAGGTCAACCCGATCACCGACGCCGACCGGGCCACGCTCATCGAGCAGATCTGCTACGGCAGCCTCGGGGCCCGCGAATTGAAAGACAAACCGGTCATGCCCGTCCTGCGCGACTGGCTGCTGGCCGAGCAACTGGCCGTCCTCGACGACTACCTGCCCGAGCGGCTGGTCATGGCCAACGGCCGCAAGGCGCGGCTCACCTACGCCAAGGACGGTCCGCCGGTGCTGAGCGCGCGCATCCAGGAACTCTACGGCGTCAGCTCGAAGTTCACCCTCGGCCACGGCCGCGTGCCGGTGAAGATCGAGGTGCTCGCGCCCAACCAGCGTCCGATCCAGGTGACCGACGACCTGAGTAACTTCTGGCGCGAGGTCTATCCGAAGCTCAAGCCCGCGCTCTCCCGCCGCTATCCCAGGCATGAGTGGAGATAGCGCGCCATCCGCCTCCGCCACTTCGACAAGCTCAGGGCTATGGCGAGACAAGCGAGTGGCGGTAGTCCCCCGGTAAATCTCTGCTCGTTCAGCTTAATCCACTGCCTCGCTCAGCGGCAGGAGCAAGTAGGCTATGACCGGCAGAAGAAGCACGGGGGGAGTCAGCCAGAGCAGGGTCACGACAATGGAGGGACGTTCGACGAATGGCGCATCGCTTGATCCAAAAAGACCGGGCGGGAAGAATCGCGTGATCAGCAAGACCAGACTTAACGCTCCCAACAAGAAGCACCCCGTGGCTGCAATCCACCGCGCCCATTTCGCGCGCCGGTAGAGTCCATAGGCCAATATAAGCAGGAATGCCCCAATCCATGCACTGGTGCTCAGATTTGAGTGGGTCGAAGTCAGGCCGACATACAGCACGCGAACCACGAGCAGGAGGCAGGTGAAGGCGCCCAGCGGGGGCAGCCAGTGGCGGGCCAGGGCAAGGTATTGCTTCATGCAGGGATTACATCAAGCGGTGCAGAATCGCAGTCCCTACTGCAGAATGGCGCGGATGGCGGCGATGAGGCCGAAGATGATGCAGCCCAGCAGCACCAGCGCGGCCCCCATCATATACCAGTGCGGCACGAAGCGGGTGTTGGGCGATGGCTCCGGTGGCGGCTTGCTCCGCAGCTTCGGCAGGATCGGTGTGGCAACCAGCAGCAGGAAAAACACCGTAAAGACGCCGAAGAACCATTTGCCGGAATCCCCGGCCCGCCACAACAGCCAGGTGAGATAGCCTGAAATGATGGCGGGGATGAGGAGAACTGCGAACAGAAGCCGGCGCCAGATCATGGATGATTTCCGGAAAAAGACTGATTGTAGTTCAAACCCAAGCCACCCTGGCGCCATCTGCGCGCTGACTGGCAGTGGGCTTTTTCTGGCGATACCGTTCCTGCTCGCGGCGGAAATCCTGATACCGGTTAACGGCGAGGACCGCCGCGCCCAGCAGGAGGGCTGCGGCGATGAGGCGGGTTTTTCCCGTCCCGAAAATCGCGGGAATCGCCGACAATAACGCGGCCAGGCAAAAAGCGAGGAAGGCAGCCGAGGGAGACATGACCATGAGTCCGACCAGGAGAACCAGAGCTGCCATGCCGGTCAGGGCCCGCGCTGAAGCCGGTTGCATGGTTTTCATGCAGGCTAACTGCCTGAGCCGGGCCGGACTGTCAACGCACTGTTCCCGGTGGGTATGATGCAGCCACCCGATTATTTCGCTTTCGTGCCGGCATGATACCTGCGTATTTCAGTGGTGATGGCGGCAACCAACAAGGCGCTCGACCAGCTCAACAACCTGCGGGCGGAAGTCCGCAGCCTGGGGGCCACCCTGGGCCGCACGATCGCGGCGTTGGAGGGCGAAAAAACCCTCGGGACGGTCGAGACACTCCGGACGCTGGCGAAGAGCAGNNTCTCCGGCCGAAGCACTCAACCAGGCGATGGCCTTCACGCTCTATTTCGAGCTCGTCAATCTGGCCGAGGAAAATTTCCGCATCCGGCTCCTGCGCGAACGAAATCAACGGCATCGCACCGCCCTCGCGGCGGGTGAGGCGAGCGAGCCGATGCGCGAGTCCATCGAAGCCGCCGTGCGGGAACTCAAGGCGACCGGTGTGCCCAAGGCACGGATGCGGAAACTGGTCCGCCAACTCGCCATCGAGCTCGTCTTCACGGCGCACCCGACCGAATCGAAGCGGCGCACGATGCTCGAAAAGCTGGCCACGCTCGGCGACATCCTGCGCCGCCACTCGCTGGAGGAAATCCAGCACGCGCCCGAGGACATCAAGAGGGAGATCGTGTCGCTCTGGCTGACCGACCGCGCCCGCACCGAGCGACCCGAGGTCGCCGACGAGGCGCGCACCGGCCTGTGGTATTTCAACCGGACACTCTTCCAGCTTCTTCCGCGTCTGCACGAGGACCTGCAGGCCGCCCTCGACCGGCATTTTCCCGGGGTGAAGGCGCCGCGCCGCTGGCTGTCATTCGGCTCCTGGATCGGCGGCGACCGCGACGGCAATCCGGGGGTCACGGCGGAAGTCACCGCGCAGGTGCTACGGATGAACCGGCGCATGGCCATCAGGAAACTGGCGGAAACGCTCTACAACCTGGCCGGCTCGCTCACCGTATCCGACCGGCGCGCGCGATTTGCGCCGGTGATCCGGCGCCTGGCGGAGCAGTGTCGCAACTCCTCCGACCTGATGGCGCGGGTGGGGCAGCGTTATCCCCGCGAACCCTATCGCATCATCCTGAGCAGCCTGCGGGAGCGGCTCATGGCGCAGGCCGAGGCGAGTCTGCTGGATCCGGCGGATCCCTCGGCCAGCCGAGTGACTCCGGCCGAAGTGCGGGAAATCCTCTCGGCCATCGACGCCGATCTGCGGCACGGCCGGGCCGCGCCGTTGACCGGCGGCGAATTAAAGGACGCGTTGACGATGGTGGATGTCTTCGGCCTGCACATGGCCCGGCTGGATTTGCGGCAGCACTCCGCGTGGCATGCCAAGGCCGTGATGGGGCTCCTCGGCCGCCCGGATTATGAGCAGCGGCCGGAAAAGGAGAAGCTGGCGTTGCTGCAGGAGGCCCTGCGCAATCCGCAGGAACTGGGGGCCGGGCGGGCCGCGGGTTTGTCCGCGGACGACGCGCGGATCGTGCTCGACCCGCTGCGGCTGGCGCGGCGGGCCCAAGCCGACTACGGCGTCGACGCCTTGGGCCTCTACATCATCAGCATGACCAACGAGGTCTCGGACGTGCTGGAGGTGCAATTACTCCAAGCCTGCGCCGGGGTGCGGTTGCCCATTGCCCCGTTGTTTGAGACGCTCGACGATTTGCAACGGGCGCCGGCAATTCTGGCGGCGCTGTTTGAGAACTCCGCCTATGCGTCCGAACTGGCGAGACAAGGCAACCATCAGCACGTGATGCTGGGTTACTCGGACAGCAACAAGGACTGCGGCTACCTCCCCGCCAACTGGGCGCTTTACCAGGCGCAGGACGCCATCATGGCCGTGGGCAAGCAGCATGGCGTGAGAGTCACGCTTTTCCACGGCCGCGGCGGCAGCATCGCGCGCGGCGGCGGTCCGGCGGCCAAAGCCATCCTCGCGCAGCCGGTCGGCCTCAAAGACGGCGGCATCCGCGTGACCGAGCAGGGCGAGGTGCTCTCGACGCGCTACCACAACGTGGATCTCGCCCACCGCGTGCTCGAGCAGATGGCTTACGGCGTGCTGCTCGGGGCGCACGAGGCGCAAAAGGGCGCGCGCAAGCTGCCGTCACGCTGGTTGCAGGCCATGGAGGAGATGAGCGCGGCATCGCTGGCGGCCTACCGCGCCCAAGTGCACGACAACCCGGAGTTTCTCACCTTTTGGCGACAGGCCACGCCCATCGATGAGATCGGTGAACTCAACTACGGCTCCCGGCCGACCTACCGGCGCAAGGGCAGCGTGAGCGTCGCGGACCTGCGCGCCATTCCCTGGGTTTTTTCCTGGATGCAGAGCCGCTGCAATTTTCCCGGCTGGTATGGACTCGGCCGCGGGCTCGAGGCCATCCTCCAACGCGGCCGGGCGGGCGAGAAGCTGTTGCGCGAGATGTATCAGGACTGGCCGTTTTTCCATACCACCATCGCGAACGCCCAGCTCACGATGTGCAAGGCCGACATGTCCATCGCCGGCGTTTATGCCTCGTTGGTCGAGGATGCGGGCATCAGGGAACGGGTGCAGGCGCACATCCTTGAGGAATTTCAACGGACGGAAAAGGCGGTGCTCGCCGTCACCGGCCAGCGCGAGCTGCTGGAAAACGAGCCGGTGCTCGCGCGCTCCATCAAGCTCCGCAATCCCTACGTCGACCCGCTCAATTACCTGCAGGTGGAGATGATCCGGCGCCAACGCGGCCGCCGGCTGAAAAAGGCCGACCGCGAGGGCATTCGCGCCGTGCTGGAGCTGACCGTCAACGGCATCGCCGGCGGCTTGAAGAACACGGGGTGAGGCGATGTTTTTCATCCTAGGATTGGGATAAGGCCGGAGGGGCTTTACGCCTTTGATGTGGCAAATGCTGGCTGATTTCGGCTCGCGCGCTCCCCGATGCGCTGTCAACTTCACGCGCAGTTCTTGATCGGTGGTGTCACGCAACCCTGTTTCCTTATGAACTTCTCCCGTCCGCCTTCCGCGCTCGTGTGCTTTGTCACGCTGTTCCTGGCTGTTTCGCAATTGGTCGGCCCGCTGGGGGCCACCTGTGGTGGTGGCGGCGGCGGTGGTGCCGGTGGCATGTCCGGCGGTGGCGGGGCGGGGTCGAATGCGGCCCCGCAGGTTTACCAGGTGCCGTGGAGGATTCTGCAACCTGATCAGACGGCGCCGACGGACGGTCTGGTGCTTTATTGGTTTCCGCTGTCGACCAAGGAGGTGAGCGAATCCAGCCTGCGCACCTCGCGCGACCTCACGCTTTGGTCGGCGCAGGGCGTGACCATGATCGTGGCCGACCAGACCATGCCGGTCGCGCAGCAATTGAAGGCCGTGCCCAACGCCACGCAGGTTATCCTGACCGACGGCGCGGGCAACGTCGTCGGGCGGGCGGAAGGGCAGAAGGGTTTTCTCAAAGCCAAAGACGCGGAGAAAATCGTCCGCGATGAGCTGAAGAAACGCGAGACAGACCTGACCAAGGCGCTCGCCGACGCCAAAGCCAAGGCCAAGGCGGGCGACAAGTCGGCCGCCATCGCCCTCTACCAGTCGGTCTGGGCTGAGCGGGTGCTTTTCCCCAAGAAGGCCAAGGACGCCGCCAAAGAGCTCAAGAAGCTCGGCGTGACGGTCGCACTGGACGACACGATCAATGCGCTGCCCGAAATCGCGCCGGTCTTTGACGGCCCGGTGGCGACGGCGGTGGTGGCGGCCATGGACCGCGGCTTGCAGGCGGAGAACGCCGGCGATTACGAACTGGCCAAGGGACTTTACCTGCAGGCCCGCGCGCTCGACCCGGCCGATCCGGCGCCGGCGCGCTACCTCGGAGAACTTTACCGCCACCACACCGGCGAGTGGGACAAGGCCCGCGCGCTCTTCGAGCAGATGCTCGCCGGGAGCATCGACCCGCTCTCCCGCGCCGTGGCGCTGCACGGCCTCGGNNTCCGTCGAGGTGTTCCCGCTCGCACTGGCCTACCGCAACATCGCGGTGTTCTGGAATTCCGAGTGTGACCCCGTGAAGACGGCGCACTATGTCGATCTCGCCCTCCGGCTCGACCCGCAGGATCCCTACAACCGGGTCTTCGCCGCCGTGTTCATGGCGGCCAGCGGCCGGAAGGACGAGGCGCTGCGCATCGCCCGGGAAAACGACGGCCTGATGGCGGCGTCCTACAACCTTGCCGCGATTTACGCGCAGGCGGGCGATCGCGACCGGGCGCTGGCCTACCTCCAGCGGCACTTCTACGACTACGAGCGCTTCCACGCGGTGCGCAGCAAGGAGATGATGGAGGCCCGGGTGGACGCGGTGTTCGACTCCATCCGCACCGACGCGGCCTTCGTGAAACTCACGGAATTTGCCGACGGCCTGCTGCCGATGCCGACCACGCCGCGGCAGAAGACCATGTTCCCACCGGGGTCATAAGAGAGGACGGAGGACAGAAGACAGAGGACAGGCTGGACGGGTGCAGCGTGTCCGGAGGCCGCGCTCCACCTCGTTCCGTTGCTGGTGCTGTCCCAAGATCAAGCCGGGGCTGTCGCGCCGCTATCCGCGTCACGAGTGGCCCTAGCCACCTATTTGAGTGACGGGCGTTTGGGACACGATTCAAGGTCGTCCAACTCGCGGGCAATTGTCTGCTTGGCCTGGATCCTTCGGATATGGCGCGTGGATTCCTTAATCTCCTCAGTTGTAATCCAATGAGCCATGTTCGAGTGGCCGCGCTTGCCACCCTGTCCACCCTCGACTTTTTGATGTCGCCCCAAGCCCATAAATGGAGGTTATGCTGAACACTGGGGCAGGCCATCAAGAGCGCAAGCCGGTTGAGGAGCAGCTTCGCCGCTACTGCTTCCCGCCGTTCTGCTCGATGTTAAGGTAGGTCTTGGCGAGCATCTGGGATTCGTAGAACTCGACGAGGCGCACGCCTTCGCGGGGCTTGATGAGGTCCTTCTTCGTGGCGTGGTCGATCTGCTGCTTGATCTTCCGGCAGAGCTCCTCCCACTGGTATTGCACGCCCTCGATCACGTCGGCGATGCGGGAACCGGCGAGCGCCTCCTCGATGTAAAAGCCGTTGGGCTCGTCGTCCTCGAGGAAGACATGGACCTCGTTGACCCGGCCGAAGAGATTGTGCAGGTCGCCCATGATGTCCTGATAGGCGCCGGTAAGGTAGATGCCGAGGTAGTAGGGCTCGTTGTGGTTGAGGGGATGCAGCGTGATGTAGTCCTTCACGTCCTGCAGGTCGATGAAGCTGCCGACCTTGCCGTCGGAGTCGCAGGTGATGTCGACCAGGATGGCATTGACGGTGGGCTTCTCCTTGAGGCGGTGCAGCGGCGTGATGGGGAAAAGCTGCTTGAGCGCCCAGCTGTCGAGGAGCGACTGGAAAACGGAGAAGTTGCAGACGTATTGGTCGGCGAGAAGCTTCTTGAGGTCGTGCAGTTCCTCGGGTTGGTAGCCGGACTTGGTGCCCTCCAGGTCGATTTTCTCGCAGATCTGCCAGAAGATCTGCTCGGCGGCGGCGCGGTTCTCGAGGTCGAGGTAACCGAGGTTGAAGAGCGAAAAGGCCTCCTCCTTCTTCTGCAGGGCGTCGTGAAAGCGCTCGAGCCGGCCGAGCTTGGCCTTGTTTTTCAGCAGGACGGCGAGATCGTCCACGATCTTGTGGCGCGCCTTCGGCTGGTGCTGCTTGCCGAGGGACTCGTGCTTGTTGATGCGCTCGAAGACCTCGACGACGAGCATGGAGTGGGGGGCGGCGACGGCGCGGCCGGACTCGGTGACAATGTCGGGCACCTTGACGCCGGAGGCCTCGCAGATCTCGCGGATGTTGAAGACCACGTCGCGGGCGTATTCGCCGAGGGTGTAGTTCATCGAGGACTCGAAGTTCGTGCGCGAGCCGTCGTAGTCGACGCCGAGACCGCCGCCGACGTCGAGGTAGCCCATCGGGAAACCCATCTTGGCGAGCTGGCAGTAGAAGCGCGCCGCCTCGGTGACCGCGGCCTTGATCGTGATGATGTTGGGCACCTGTGAGCCGATGTGGAAATGCACCAGCTTGAGGCACGGCTGCATCTTGGCGGCGCGGAGTTTCTCGACGGCGAAGAGAATCTCGGCCGTGTTGAGGCCGAACTTGGCGTTGTCGCCGGTGGACATGGCCCACTTGCCTTCGCCGCGGGTCTGGAGCTTCACGCGGAAGCCGATCAGGGGCTTCACGCCCGTTTCCCTGGAAATCTCGATGATGCTGTCGACCTCGGACAGCTGCTCGATGACGATGATGATCCTTTTGCCCAGCTTGCGGCCGAGGAGGGCCAGCCGCATGTAATCGTGGTCCTTGTAGCCGTTACAGATGATGAGACGTTGGGCGCCCTCATGCATGGCCAGGGCGATCATCAGCTCGGGCTTGGAGCCGGCCTCGAGGCCGAAATGGTAGTCCTTGCCGGCCGACACGACCTCGTCGACGACCTCGCGGAGCTGGTTGACCTTGATGGGAAAGACGCCGCGGTATTCGCCCTTGTAGCCCTCCTCCTTGATCGCTTTCTGGAAAACCTGGTTCAGCTGGATGACACGATGACGGAGCGTATCCTGCAGTCGGATGACCAGCGGGGCCTTGAGGCCCATGCTTTTGGCCTCGTCCACGACATCCATCAACCGGATGTTCCGGCCGTCGGCCAGGGGCTGCACCTGCACGAAGCCCCCGGAATCGACCGAGAAGTGATTGGCGCCCCAGCGCTTAAAACCGTAGTGTTCCTCGGACTGGGCAGCCGACCAGCTGGATGCGGGTTTGGTCTTCAATTTGCGGAAGCGGATAGGACGGGGTTAGGCTTGCTTTTTAAGATGTGGCTGGGCTTATTCGCCCTTTTCAAATTTTTCAAAACACCCGCAGACGCAATGACTAAGTTACACGTTCTCCTCGCCCAAGCCGCTCCCGCTTCGCCCGGTCCGCAAGGACTTGCCGGCATGCTGGTGCAACTGGCCCCGATGGTCCTCCTGTTCGCCGCGATGTATTTCCTGCTCATCGCCCCGCAACGCAAGAAGCAGAAGGAGCACGAGAAGATGCTCACCCGGCTGCAACCCGGCGACGAGGTCGTGACCACCGGCGGCATCTACGGCACCATTACCAGCGTGAAGGACGACCGCTTCGTCGTCCGCATCGGCGAGAATAACGCCAAGGTCGAGGTCGGCAAGGGCTTCATCAGCACGGTCGTCAGGAAAGCCGACGCTGCCTGAGCCGCGACGCCCCGTCGCGCCTCTGACGGCGTCCCCGCCCGCCGCCCAGTCCAATTTAACAACCAAACACCCATGCTCCGTCGTCACCTCTGGAAATTGACGCTGTCCGCCGCCCTCGTGCTGTGGGCCGTGTTCACCCTCATGCCGCTGAAGGACCAACCCTTCGGCGACTTTGTCAAACAGGAAGCCACCGCCAAACCCGCCGAGTTCAGCAAGCTCATGGGCGAGGTCGCCACCCGGGTCCAGGCCGGCCGCGCCCCCAGCGTCTACGTTGCCCTCAAGCAGATCGGCCTCGAGCAGAAGCTGGATCTCTCGCAGTTTTTCCCCGAGATCCGGCTCGAGTCCACGCTCAAGAACGTCGAGAAGCGCAACAACATCCTGCTCGACGAGCTGCTGCGCCGCTCCAAGGGCAAATTGCAGCTCGGCCTCGACCTGAAAGGCGGCGTCGCCTTCACCCTGGAGGTCAACCCCGACGTCGCCAGCGCCGACAACCAGCAGGTTCGCGAGGAAAAGCTCTCCAAGGCGGTCGAGATCATCGGCAACCGCATCAACGGCCTCGGCGTCACCGAGCCCATCATCCGCCCGATCGGGGCGAACCGCATTGAGGTGCAGCTGCCGGGCGTCTCCACCAAGGACAACCCCGAGGTGGCCGCCAGCCTCGTGAAGCCCGCGCGCCTCGACTTCAAGATGGTGCATCCCCTGATCGCTCCGCCCCAGGAGGCGCCTCCGGGTTACGAACGCATGACGCTCGACCAGGAAGGCCGCGCCGGCAGCGAGAGTTACACCGAGGAACTTTACGTCAAGACCCGGCCCGAGATGACCGGTGAGGGCGTGGCCGATTCCTACCCGACCATGGATGAGTTCGGCCGCTTCCGCATCATCCTCAAGTTCACCGACACGGGCAGCAAGCAGTTCGCCGACGTCACCAAGGCCATTGCGGACGAAGGCCAGCGCTCGGGCCGCCTCGGCCGCCTCGCCATCGTGCTCGACGGCAAGCTCTACTCCGCCCCGACCGTGCGCGAGCAGATCAGCGGCGGCAGCGCCGAGATCTCCGGTTCCTTCACCCAGCGCGAGGCCGTTGATCTCTCCAACGTGCTGAACAACCCGCTCGACCTGCCGCTCCTGATCAAGGAGCAGTATGAGGTCGGCCCCTCGCTCGCCACGGACGCCATCTCCAGCGGCATCCGCGCCACCATCATCGGCACGGCCGCGGTGGCCGCGTTCATGATCACCTTCTACGCGACCGGCGGCATTGTGGCCGTGCTCTCACTCGCGGTGAACATCGTCATCATCCTCGGGGTCATGGCCAGCATCGGCGCCACCATGACGCTGCCCGGCCTTGCCGGCATCGTGCTCACCATCGGCATGGCGGTGGACGCAAACATCCTGATCTTTGAGCGCATGCGGGAGGAAATCGCCCTCGGCAAAAACCTCGTCAGTGCCAACCAGGGGGGCTTCAGCAAGGCGCTCACCACCATCATGGACGCCCACTTGGTGCAGCTGCTCATCTGCGGCATCATGATCTGGCTCGGCACGGGCCCGATCAAGGGCTTCGGATTCACCCTGCTGATCGGTGTCATCTCGACCCTGATCTCCGTCCTCATCACGGGCCACATGCTGATGGAGATGCTGGTCGAATCGGGCACCCTCAAGAAGATGACCATGCGCCGGATGCTGGGCGACCTCAACGTGGACTTCGTCAAATGGGGCAAACCCGCCGCGATCGGCTCGGTCGCCCTCGTGCTGGTCAGCTTCGGCTATGTCCTCTATCAGGGCGATCGCATCTACGGCATCGACTTCGCCGGCGGCGACCAGATCACCGCCACCTTCAACAGGAAAATAGACAGCGCCAAAATCCGTGAGGTGGCCCATCAGGCCGGTGTCGGCGAGATCAGCCCCACCTACGTCAGCGATCTCGGCACCGGCCGGGAGCAGTTGAAGCTCGAGACCGCCTACGGGAAATCGGGGCAGCTCTTCACCGCGCTGCAGCTGGCCTACCCCGATGCGGGCTTGGTCTCACTGGGCACGAGCCAGATCGGCGCCACCATCGGCAAGGAGATCAAGTGGAATGCGGTCAAGGCCGTCGGCGTCTCCATGCTCGTCATCCTCGTCTACATCGCCTTCCGCTTTGAGTTCGGTTTCGGCGTCGGCGCCATGGCGGCCACCCTGCACGACATCCTGATGAACATCGGCATCTTCGTGCTCTCCGGTCACCAGTTTTCCGCTCCGATGGTCGCGGCCATCCTTTGCGTCGCCGGCTATTCCATCAACGAGACCGTCGTCGTCTTCGACCGCATCCGGGAGGAACTGAAGCTCGATCCCACCGGCAAGCTGCGCGATGTGATCAACAACGCCATCCGGAAGGTTTTTGCCCGCACGATCATGACGGCGACGACCACCTTCCTCGCGGCGCTGGCCCTGTTCATCTTTGGCGGCGGCCAGCTGCACGATATCGCGTTCACCTTCCTCGTCGGCATCGTCACCTCGACCTTCTCGGCCATCTTCATCGCCGCCCAGATCTTCTACCTCTGGCACAAGGGCGATCGGAAGCACGTCGAGGCCCACCAGGACATCGCGCCCAAATACGAGTGGGCCGGCTCCTCCCGCGCCTCGGAGTAAGCGGACGGCCCTTCGCCTCCGATGCGCTGGAATTACACGCCGGCCCACGCCGAGAGCGTGGCTGAACTCGCGCGCGACACGGGCACAACGCCCGTGGTCGCCGAGCTCCTGTTGCGCGCCGGGCTGAGCGGCTCCCCCGCGGCCACGCGGTTCCTGCAGCCCGCCCTGGCGACCCTCGGCGACCCCTTCCTGCTGGCCAACCTGGAGGTCGCGGCCGACCGGCTGCTCCGCGCCCTCCGCACGAAGGAGCGGGTCGTCGTGCTCGGCGACTACGACGTGGACGGTGTGTGCAGCACCACGATTCTCGTCAGCCTGCTGCGCCGGCTCGGGCTGGATCCGGCCTATGTGGTGCCGCGCCGGCTGGCGGAGGGCTACGGTCTCACCCGCACCTCGATCGAACGGGCGCTGGAGCGGGGCAAACCCGACCTGTTCATCGCGCTGGACTGCGGCACCAACTCGCATGCCGAGGTCGCGTATTTGCGCTCGCTGGGGGTGGACGTCATCATCATCGACCACCACCGCTCGACCGAGCCGGCCGCCACCGGCGCGGTGCTGATCAATCCCCACGTCAATCCGGTGGCCGGGGACGACGCCTGGCGTTACCTCTGCACCGTCGGCCTCGTGTTCAAGCTCGCCCACGGCCTGCTGAAGAAACTCCGCGCGGAGAACCACCCGGTGGCGCTGACCATCGTGCTCAAGGACTACCTGGATCTGGTGGCCATGGGCACGATCGCCGACCTCGTCCCGTTGCAGGGCGAGAACCGTGTTTTCGCCCGCCATGGCCTGCGNNCTGTCGGTTGACCTGCTGCTCAGCGAGGATCGGATTTTCACCGACCGCACCGCCCGGCAGCTCGACGAGCTAAACCGCGAGCGGCAGGAGATTGAGCGCGAAATCACCGAGCGCGCCGAGCGTTATGTGGTGGAAAACTTCAGCGCCGCCAACGGCTTGGTGCTCTTTGACGAGGCCTGGCACCCCGGCGTGGTCGGCATCGTGGCCGGCCGCATCTCACGCAAATACAATCGCCCGACCATTGTGCTCGGCAACGAAGGCGAGTTCGCCAAGGGCTCCGGGCGCGGCCTCAACGGTTTCAACCTGGTGGAAATTCTGGCCGCGTGTTCGGCGTGCCTGGAGAGCTGGGGCGGCCACCCGATGGCGGTCGGCGTCTCACTCAAGAAAACCCGGCTGGCCGAGTTTCGGGCGATGTTTGACGAGGTCATCCGCCGGGGCCGGGAAGGTGAGGCTTGCGAGCCGGGGCTGGAACTGTCCGGCTGGATCGAAGCCACGCAGCTCAACGAGCGATTGATGGGTGAACTGGAACTGCTCCAGCCCTTCGGCCTGGGCAACCCCGAACCGGTGTTCGGCGTGCGTGGAGTGCAGCTGCGCCACCGCCCCGATGTGTTCAAGGAGCAGCATTTTCGTTTTGCCGGTGAAGATGCCAGCGGACGCCGGATCAGCGGCGTGGCCTGGAAACTGGCCGACCGCCTGCCCCCGGTGGGGGTCCCGTTGGAAATGGCGGTGCAATTGAACTGGAACCACTACAACGGCCGGAAAATCCTGCAAATGGAGTTGCTAGATTGGCGGCCGGCCGGAACGTAGTGGCCAGGTCAGCAGCCCAGTCATGTTCGAGACGTTGCTAAAATATTTCCAAGGTTCGCCCCTTTCGCTTTGGGGTCCGTTCTTCGTGCTGGTCCTGTGCGGACTCGGCCTGCCCGTCCCGGAGGATATCGTGCTGGTGACGGCGGGGGCGCTGGGCGTGATTGACGGGCGGCACTGGATCGAGGTGAGTGGTTTGATGTATGCCGGGGTCATGCTGGGCGACTCCACCGTCTTTCTGTCCGGGCGATTTTTCGGGGCGCGGATCAGGGGTTCCCGCTGGTTCCAAGGCTATTTTTCGGAAAAAAAGCAGACGAAGGTGGAAAACCTGTTCCACCGTTATCATTCGTGGGTGCTGTTTGTGGGCCGGTTTTTACCCGGGTTGCGCTCGCCGATCTTCTTCACCGCCGGCTCCACCCGCGTGAAATATTGGAAATTTTTCCTGCTCGACGGACTGGCGGCGCTGATCAGCGTGCCGTTCTTCGTCTGGCTGGGCCACTGGCTGTGGATCAAGTTCCA
>CXWL01001720.1_pt1 | contig 15062 bp, 16 predicted proteins | sample 590931 | NCBI WGS metagenome assembly CXWL01 (sample SAMEA3498368, study PRJEB10139) | groundwater metagenome | biome: water well; material: biofilm material | place: Germany | collected 2015-04-27 | reverse complement strand
AGCTAATGCGTGATGGCAAAATGGGGAGCAACCCAAAGCTCACGCCCTCGGTCATCCTGAGCCATGCGAAGGATCCATAAGAGCTCGCGTATTCCCATGGATTCTTCGCTTCGCGCAGAATGACATGACAGGGAAACCGATTCTGCAGACACAACCTGGTGCAGTGAAATCTCATCCTCAGTTACCTCCGTTTCCTCCTGTAAGCTGTTTTGGGAGGGGTTTTCGTCAAAAATTTGACGCCTGTTAAACGTCCTTGGGCGATCAATCCAAGCAGTCAGCTTGCCGGGATGCCATTTCTCCCCACACTCCCTGTCATGCCCCACGTGCTCTTTCCCACCAAATTCGGCACCTGTGGCATCGCCTGGAACGACACCGGTCTGACCGGCTTCCAACTGCCGGAGGAGAGCGACACTCTCGCCGAGGAGCACTTAGCCCGCAAGGCCCGCAGTCTGCTGGCCGCCGAGCCGGCGCCCGAATGGGTGCAGCGCGTCATCAACCGGGTGCAACAACATCTGGAAGGGCAGTTGCAGGATTTCGCCGGCACGATGATCGACTGGTCGCGCGTGACGGATTTCCAGCAGGCCGTCTACCTCCAGACGCAGGCCATCAAGCCGGGCTATAAGAAAAGTTATGGCGAGATCGCCAAATTGCTGGCCCTGGGCAACGAGGCGGCCCGTGCCGTGGGTGTCGCGCTGGCCACCAACCCATGGCCGCTCATCGTGCCCTGCCACCGGGTGGTTTCGGTCGGAGACAAGATGACGGGGTTCTCCGCCCCGGGCGGCGTGCGCACGAAAACCCGCCTGCTCACCCTGGAAGGCGCGGAGCTGTTGTCGGAGTGAAACCTGAAAACTGATTTAACCGCGAAGGACGCGATGTAACGCGAAGGACTGACCCAAGGCAGATTTAGCCACGAAAAGGCACGAAATGACACAAAAAGAATTCAGGGTGACTGACCAAGGCAGGTTTTCGCCACGGATTGCACGGATGGGCACGGATGGGGAAATTGAGACCGATCCAATCAAACCAACATGCCAATATCCGTGATTATCCGTGTCATCAGTGGCTGATAAATCTGATGAAATTGAAACTCCAATTCGACTCCGCCGCCGCCGTCGCCCACTTGCGGGCCAGTGACACTGCATTGGCGACACTCATCGACCGGATCGGACCGTTTGCCCTGGAACTGACCGCGGCCGACAGCCTGTTCGTGGCGCTCTTGCGCTCGATTGTTTACCAGCAGTTGCACGGCAAGGCCGCGGCGACCATCCATGGCCGGGTGCTGGTCGAACTCGCCAAGCACGGCGGAACGACGCCGGAGGCACTGGTCCGGGCGACGGACGCGGCGTTGCGCGAGGCCGGTCTGTCCGGCAACAAGCTGCTCGCCGTGCGCGACCTCGCCGCCAAGTGCCGCGACGGCACGGTGCCATCTTTACGGGAGGCCCTCCGGCTGGCCGACGAGGAACTCGTGACCCGGTTGACGGCGGTGAGAGGCATCGGGCCCTGGACGGTGCACATGCTGCTGATTTTTTATCTCGGCCGGCCCGATGTGATGCCCACCGGCGACTTCGCCATCCGGCTCGCGTTCAAGAATCTCTACCGCAAACGCAAAGACCCGACACCCGAGGCCATCCTGAAGCACACCCGACCTTGGCAGCCCTATCGCTCGGTCGCGAGCTGGTATCTGTGGCGTTCGCTCGACACCGGCTAGACCGCCGCCCTGTCCGCGACCATGCCAGTCATGGCTCCCAACGATGACGCGCCCATCGGTTATCCGGAGCCAGGCGGCGTTTGGCGGAGTAAACCCGCCGGCCAATGACCAATTAACCCTTCCGGACTAGGCGTTCGCTGTTGTCTCATCCGGCACTGCGCCTAATTTTCCCGCCAACCCAACTCTTCTCATGTCCACCACCATGCGCGCCATCGTCAAACCCACCGCCGCCCCCGGCCTCATCATGACGGAGGCCCCGGTCCCCACCCCCGGGATCAACGATGTGCTGATCAAAATCAAGAAGACCTCCATCTGCGGCACCGACGTGCATATCAACAAATGGGACCCGTGGGCCGCGCGCACCATCAAGCCGCCGCTGATCATCGGCCACGAATATGTCGGAACGGTGGAGGACGTCGGCGACGGCGTGACCGGCCTGACCCAGGGCCAGCTGGTCACCGGCGAAGGGCACATCGTCTGCGGGCATTGCCGCAACTGCCTGGCCGGCCGCCGCCACCTCTGCCCCAACACGCAGGGTGTCGGGGTGAACCGCAACGGCGCGTTTGCCGATTACGTGGTCATACCGCAGTCCAACATCTGGAAGATCCCCGCCGGGATGGACCTCGACGTCGTATCCTGCTTCGACCCGCTGGGGAATGCCGTGCACACGGCCCTTTCCTTCGACCTCGTCGGGGAGGACGTGCTCATCACCGGGGCGGGCCCGATCGGTTGCATGGCCGTCGCCGTGGCCCGGACTGCCGGGGCGCGCAAAATTGTCATCACCGACATCAATGATGGCCGGCTCGAGCTGGCCAGAAAGCTGGGCCCGACCCGCACGGTCAACGTCACCAAGGAGAACCTGACCGACGTCTGGCACAAGGAGCTGGGCATGAGCGAGGGCTTCGACGTCGGCCTGGAGATGTCGGGCAGCGCACAAGCCTTGAACCAGATGATCGACAACATGGTGATGGGCGGGCGGATCGCACTGCTCGGGGTGCATTCCGGGGAGGCGCAGGTCGACTGGAACAAGATCGTCTTCAAGATGCTTCACCTGAAGGGCATTTACGGCCGCGAGATGTTCGAGACCTGGTATAAGATGACCGCGCTGGTGCAGGGCGGCATGGACATCAAGCCCGTCATCACGCACCGNNTGGGAGTAATAATTGAACCACAGAGGCACAGAGAACACAGAGTTTTTCAAACCTGACTTGCCTCCGTGTCCTCTATGCCTCTGTGGTTAACAAAATGAACCCTGAATTCACCAGCCATCTGCGTAAGACGCTGAACGAAATCGAGGCCGCCGGGCTCTACAAGCGCGAACGCGTCATCACCACGCACCAGTCGGCGCACATCGCGGTGGCGAGCAGCCCCTCGACCGGTTCGACAGGCTCACCGCAGGCAGGCTCGGGGTCGGCTGATCGCCGAGTCCTGAACCTCTGCGCCAACAATTACCTCGGCCTGGCCGACCATCCCGAGCTCATCGCCGCCGCCCGTGAATCGCTCGACCGCTGGGGCTACGGCCTGGCCTCGGTGCGCTTCATCTGCGGCACGCAGCAGATCCACAAGGACCTCGAGGCGGCCCTCTCCCGGTTTCTCGGCACCGACGACACCATCCTCTACTCCTCCTGCTTTGACGCCAACGGAGGGCTGTTTGAAACGCTGCTCGGCGCGGAGGATGCGGTCATCTCCGACGAGTTGAACCACGCCTCCATCATCGACGGTGTCCGGCTTTGCAAGGCGCAGCGTTACCGCTACAAGAACAACGACCTCGCCGACCTCGAGGCCAGGCTCAAGGAAGCTGACGCCGCGAAGGCCAGGTTCAAGCTCATCGCCACGGACGGCGTGTTCTCCATGGATGGCTTCATCGCCAAACTGAAAGGCATCTGCGACCTCGCCGACCGATACGACGCACTGGTGATGGTCGACGACAGCCATGCCGTCGGGTTCATGGGCAAGACCGGCCGCGGCACGCACGAGCACTGCGGCGTCATGAACCGCGTGGACATTTTAACCGGCACACTCGGCAAAGCCCTCGGCGGCGCCACGGGGGGCTACACCAGCGGCCGGAAGGAGATCATCGATCTGCTCCGCCAGCGCTCCCGGCCCTATCTGTTCTCCAACACGATTGCCCCCAGCGTCGCCGCCGCGTCCATCAAGTGCCTGGAGCTGCTCAGCTGCTCGACCGCGTTGCGCGACAAGCTTGAGACCAATACGAAATTCTTCCGCGAAGGCCTGACCAAGGCCGGTCTCACGATCCGCCCCGGCACGCACCCCATCGTGCCGGTCATGCTCGGGGACGCGGCGTTGTCACAAAAAGTCGCCGCCCGGATGCTGGAGAAAGGCGTCTACGTCATCGGTTTCTTCTACCCCGTCGTGCCGCAAGGCATGGCGCGCATCCGCACCCAGGTGTCGGCCGCGCACAGCCGGGAAGACCTCACGTTTGCGATCAAGGCCTTTGCGGAAGTTAAACAGGAATTTGGCCTTTAACCCCGGGATTGTCATTCTGAGCGCAGCGAAGAATCCAGCGCGACACAAGCAGCGTGACAGCCCATGGATTCTTCGCTTCGCTCAGAATGACCGGAGACTAAAATGAAAAGCCCCACCCCCACCCAGCTCAAGCAGCTCAAGGCTGCGGCCAAGACCGCCGCGGGCCGCGCCTACGCCCCCTATTCCAAGTTCACGGTCGGCGCCGCGATCCTCACCTCGACCGGCAAGATCTATTCCGGCTGCAACGTGGAGAACGCCTCTTACGGTCTGACCAACTGCGCCGAGCGCACCGCCATCTTCAACGCCGTGGCTGCCGGGGAAAAGAAGCTCAAGCTGCAGTGTGTCGTGGTTTACACCCCGACGGACATGCCGACCGCGCCTTGCGGCGCCTGCCGCCAGGTGATCAACGAGTTCGGACCTAACGCCCTCATTTTGTCCATCTGCCGGGGCAAAGGACATATCTCGTCCAGCATACGTGAACTGCTGCCCGGTGCCTTTGGGCCCGCCGATCTCGCCTGATCATCGCGGCTCCCGACGCATTCTCTCCATGAAAAACCTCGTGGCTTTCGCGTCGGGTCTGACCATTTGCGCCCTGCTCGCCGCCACCGAACCCGCCGCCCCGCGCTGGTTCAAGGGCAACCTCCACACGCATTCGCTCTGGAGCGACGGCGACGACTACCCGGAGATGATCGCCGACCGCTACAAGCAGGCCGGCTACGATTTCCTCGCCATCTCGGACCATAACGTGCTCGCCGAGGGCACCCGCTGGCTGGATTTGAAACCGCCGACCGTCGTGGCCGGTGTCGTCGTCCAGCCGGGCGGTGGCGCGGTGCTGGACCGTTATGTCAGGCGCTTCGGGACGGCCTGGGTCGAGCAGCGCGAAACCGCCGGGAAAAAGGAAGTGCGACTCAAGCCCCTCGCCGAATATCGCACTCTACTTGAGGAGCCCGGCCGGTTTCTCCTGATCCCGGGCGCGGAAATCACGGCGAAATGGCACCGCCCGGCGACCGCCGCCGCGCCCGAGCGCGGCGGTCCCGTGCACCTGAACCACACGAACCCGGCCGCTCTCGTCGCCCCCGTGACCGCCGACAGCGCGCTCGCGATCATGCAGCGGGCCGTCGACGCCGTGCTCGCACAACGGGCGCAGACGGGGCAGCCGATGATGGTCCACCTCAGTCATCCCAATTATATCTGGGGGATCACCGCCGAGGAATTGATGCAGGTGCACGGGGAGAAGTTCTTCGAGGTCTACAACGGCCATCACGGCGTGCACAACGGCGGCGACGCCACCCACCTGAGCACCGACGAGATCTGGGATGCGGTCCTCACGCGGCGTCTCGCCGAGCTGCGGCTCGAGGTGATGTATGGCATCGGCTCCGATGACGCCCATCACTACCACCAGACCATCCTCGGCCGGAGCAACCCGTTCCGCGGCTGGATCATGGTCCGCGCGGTCCACCTCACCCCGGAGTTGATCATCCGGGCGATGGAAGCCGGCGACTTTTACGCCAGTTCCGGTGTGGCGCTCACCACGGTCACCCGCACGGAGCAGACCTTGGCGGTTGAAATCCAGACCGAACCGGGCGTGACCTACACGACGCGGTTCATCGGCACGCGCCGCGGTTACGATCCCGCCAGCCAGCTCCTCCCCGCCCCCGCAGGTGAAGCCGGCGCGAGCCGGTCCCTGCCGCACCGCCGTTACAGCAAGGACGTGGGGGCCATCCTGGCCGAAGTGAATGGCCCCGTGGCATCCTATACGCTGAAGGGCGACGAAATCTATGTGCGGGCCAAAATCGTTTCGTCGAAGGAAAAACCCAACGCGAGCGTGGCCGGCGAAGTGGAATGCGCCTGGACCCAGCCGTTGGTGAACGAGTCCGGGCAGGCGGGCGGGCGGACTAGAGCGAATCCGTAAACTTCCGCAGCTCGTCCCAGTAGCGCGGGCCGGTGTAGTCAGCCAGACCGGCGTGCGGCCCGCCCTCGACGAAGAGCTTGGTCTTCCGGGCGTTGGTGGCCGCGTAGAGTTTCTCGCCATGCCAGAACGGCACCGTGTCGTCCGCTGTGCCGTGAATGATGAGCACCGGCAGCTTTAGCTCCGGCATCTTGGAGAGGTTCGTGAACTTGTCCCCGGGCAAGACCGGATAGGTCGTCATAACGCGATAAGCGCTGACAAATGCACCTTGGATCACGAGGCCGGCCGCCGGCTGGTGCCGGGCCAGATCAACCGCAGGACCGGCGCCAAGCGAGTAGCCAAAGAGGACTATCCGATCCGCGGGCACCCCCAGTTTGGTGCGCAAATGGTCGTAGGCCAAGGCCGCATCGGAACAGGCGTTGGCCTCGGTCGGTCTGCCTTCACTGTGCCCGTAGCCCCGGTAATCGATGGCAAAGACTGCGTAACCCTCCGCGATGAACTGCGGCAAGTAATCACCGATGCTGCCGAGATCCTCATAGTTGCCGTGCAGGTAGAGCAGGGTGTATTTGGCCTTCGGGTTCGGCCAGTGCCGGGCCGCGATCTTCACGCCATCGGGCGCCGTCAACTGAACGTAGTCCGGCCCCGGCTCGTATTTCACCGGCGGGCGCGGGAATATCATCCAGTTCGCCAGGAAATGCGTGCCAATGGCCAGCAGCACGTAGACCACGGCCAGCAGCGCCAGAATGCGAATGAGGCTGAGGAAAAGATCCGGCATTTTGATCATGTCATCCTGAGTGCAGGGAAGGATCCAGCAGGATATTTGCCAGGGTTTTCAATCTGNNTGCGCTCCGTTTCGCCCCCGATGACCGCATAGACAGCCGGAGCGTTGGCATAGGTCTCCGTCTTCTTGTGCTGCTCCAGCAAAAGGCCGGTGGTGACATCGCCGATGGCGAAACCCACCGCCGGCAGATCGGCGTAGCCGAGCTTCTTGATGAGGTCGTTGTAGCGGCCGCCGCCGGCCAGCGCGCGCAAGTCGCCCTTCCGGTCAAAGGCCTCGAACACAAAGCCGGTGTAGTAGGCCAGCCCGCGCACGACGGAGAGATCGACCGTCACAAAATCCTTGAGTCCCATGGCCGCAAGTCCGGCCAGCACCTTGCGCCAATCGGCAAGGCGCGCGGTGAGTTTCTCCGAATGAAGTCGCGCGAGTGCGGTTTCGAGCTCGGTCAGGCTCTTTATCTTCAGGAAATCAAGCACCTGTGCTTTCTTGTCGGCCGGGAGTGCGCCGTGTGCCTCCGCGTAACCCTTGAAGGCATCGTCGCCCGCCTTCTCAAAGCGATCAATCGCCGTGATCAGGACGCGCGATTGGGCATCGGTGAACCCGAGCGTCTCCAGATAAAAGAACCAAAGGTTGCGGTCGCTCAGCCGGATGATAAAATCGTCCTTGGTCAGCCCGAAGCCGGCCAGGCATTGGATGAGCAGGGCGATGAGCTCGATTTCGGCTTCCGGGCCGGCCTCGCCAAAGATGTCGGCATTGAGTTGGTGAAAGGCCCGCAGCCGCCCCTTCTGGGCGCGTTCGTAGCGGTAAAACTCCGCGATGCTGAACCACTTGATCGGCCGCTTCAGCGCCCCGGCCTTCTCCCCGACCATGCGGCACACCGTCGGGGTCATCTCGGGCCGCAAGGACACCTCGCGGCCACCCTTGTCGATGAAACTGAAGAGCTGGGCTTCTATCTCGTCGCCTGACTTGGTCTTGTAGAGTTCCAGCGGCTCCAGGACCGGGGCATCGTATTCCTGAAAGCCAAAGGCGGTGGCGGCCGAACGCCAGACACGAAAGATCTGCTGGCGGCGCGAAAAGTCCTCCGGATGGTAATCCCGGAAGCCCGGGAGCGACTGGAAGCCGGCCATGCCTCGCTGCGACTAAGCGCGCGCTCAGGCCGAGGCCGGGGGCGGCGGGTTGCTGCGCAATTTCTCGAGGCTCAGCTGCTTGATCTTCTGCTTGAGAATCTTGCCCGACTTGAATTTGACCACGGCGCGCTCCGGGATGACGACTTCGGTCTCAGGCTTGTTCGGGTTGCGGCCCACCCGGGCCTTGCGCACCTGCACCTCGAGGACGCCGAAGTTGCGGAGCTCGACGTTGCGGCCGGCCGCAAGTGCATCCATGACAATATCGAGGGTCATTTGCACCGTGTCTTGAATTTGTTTCTGCGGAAAGCCGGTCTTCTCGTAGATTTCGAGCACGATCTCACGTTTGGTCAGATTAGTCGACATGGCGGAGCGGGGTTGAAAAATTGTGTTCCTAGGGTGGTTACAGCCACAAATAATTCACTACCCAGTGCTTGCGTCAACCGCAAAGCCGCACAAAGGCTTGGCCTTAACCATGCCCGATCCGAAGGCCGTAAACAGCATGTTTGCCCGTATTGCCGGGCGTTATGACCTCGCCAACCATCTTTTGAGCGGGGGTGTGGATTATTGGTGGCGGCAGCGCCTCATCCGGGGGGTCCATGATGCCCACCCGGGGACTGTGCTTGATCTGGCCACCGGCAGCGGAGACGTGGCCCTAGCCCTGGCCGACGGGCTGCCGGCCGGCACCCGGATCACCGGGATGGATTTCTGTCAGCCCATGCTGGACGAAGCTGTAAAAAAACGTGCCACCAGTCCGCGGTGGACCGCGGTCGAGTTCCGCCAGGGTGATGGCATGGCCTTGCCGCTGCCCGACCACTCCTACGACGCGGTCACGATTTCCTTTGGACTGCGCAACATGGCCGACCGCCACCAGGCGCTGTCGGAAATGCGCCGGGTGCTCCGGCCAGGCGGACGGCTCTTCGTGCTCGAGTTTTCGCAGCCGTATTTCTGGTTCCGGCCTTTCTACTATGCCTACCTCCAGTTCTTGTTGCCGGCCATCGCCGGCATCGTGACCGGTGACCGCACCGCCTACGAATACCTGTGCGGCTCGATCGAACTGTTTCCGACCCGGGCGGGTATCGCCGCGGAAATCCGCCGGGCCGGATTCAAGTCAGTCCACGCCACACCTCTGACCTTCGGCATTGTCGCCCTGCACGAGGCCACCGTTTAGTTGAACGATTTCCCGCAGCCGCAGGTGCTCTGGGCGTTGGGATTTTTTATCTCGAAGCCCTTGCCCTGGAGGCCGTCGTCGAAGTCGATGCTGCATCCGTTGAGATAGGCCCAGCTGGTCGGATCAACCAGCACCTGCACGCCCTCGCTCTCGAACACCTTGTCCTCCGCTTTGGGCAGATCGAACGACATGCCGTATTCGAAACCCGAACAACCGCCCGTCTCCACGAATACCCGCAGTTGTTTCGATGCGTCCGCCTGGGCGGCCCGCATGGTCTGAACCTTGCGGGCGGCGCGGATGGATAAGGTGATCATGCGCGCAACGTAGGCCGGAGGCCCCGTCTGTCAACCGGCCCTTCCGGAGTGAAACGCAATTCCCCAGCAGGAAGTGTGCAAATTTAGCGGATGAGTTCTTGCCACGCGGGAAACCGAACGTTTTTGTCGGATCGTGACCACGCCGGCCCTCAAGCACATCTTCAACGAGCTCCAATACGAGCTGACCAACAAGCTCGCGGAAGGCGGCATGGGGCTGGTCTACGAAGCGGTGCAGAAGGGCACGGGCAATTTTCGCAAGGTTGTCGCCATCAAGCTTATTCGGGAGGAATATTCCAGCATACCGGAATTCCAGAAAAATTTCATCGGCGAGGCCCGGCTGGTCGCCGACCTGATCCACACCAATATCGTCCAGACCTACCACCTCGGCCAGATCGGCGGGCAGTATTTCATGACGATGGAATTCGTCCGCGGAGTAAACCTCGAGCAGTTCATTGACCGCCATATCGAGCTGGGCCGGCCGGTGCCGGTGGATATGGCCGTTTTCATCGCCTCGCGCGTTTGTCGCGGACTCAGTTACGCCCATACCAAACGCGACACCGAGGGCCGCCTCGTCGGGATCGTCCATCGGGATGTCAACCCGAAGAACGTCATGCTCGCCATCGAGGGCGACGTTAAATTGACCGACTTCGGCATCGCGAAGGCCCTCGACCTCATGTATAATGAGGAAGGCAAGGTGATCCCGGGCAAGGATGAGTATCTCTCCCCCGAAGGAGCCAGCTATGCCGTCACCGACGCCCGCTCGGACCTCTTCCCCCTCGGCATCGTCCTGACCGAGATCCTGCTCGGCAAAAACATCTTCCGCGGCACCACCCGCGTGGAGTCCCGGCGCAACATCCTCACCCTGCCCATCCCGCAATTCCACACCCTGCGCGCGGACATTGACCCCAAGCTCGAGGGTATCCTGCACAAGGCGCTGCAGCGGGACCGCGACAAGCGCTACCAGACCGCCTTCGAGATGCTGACTGACCTCGAGATGTATCTTTACAGCGATCGCTACGGCCCGACGAACGAGAAGCTGGCTGTCTACCTCGCCGAAGTTTTCCCCACCAAGCCCGGAACCAGCCCCGCCGTCCCCACCCCTCACCTGCCCCGCGTAGCCACGCTCGAAAGTCAGAGGTAACCCCGTGCGCTCATGAGCGGCCCCGGACTCAGCCAGAGCTTCCACCAGAAGCAGACCCAGCAGCTCGTGCTCGCGCCGCAGATGCGGCAGTCGTTGAAGATCCTGCAGGTCGCGGCGCTCGATCTGCGCGCCGCCGTCCAGGAGGAACTGCAGTCCAACCCCACCCTGGAAGAGCTGCCGATGGACGATGTCAGCCTTGAGAAGGAGGCACGCAACGCCGACGACAGCAGCACGCCCGCGGACGATCCGCGTGAGGAGATGGATTTTTCCAAGGATTTCCAGGTGCTGGAAAAAATCGGCCAGGACTGGCGCGATCACCTCTCGGATGCGGGCGGCGTCCGCCAGACCACCAGCGAGGAGGACGAGCGCCGCCAGCACTTCTACGACTCGCTGACCACGGTTACTTCACTGCAGGAGCACCTGATGGGGCAGGCCGAGCAGTCCGATTGTCCGGCGTCCGTGCTGGAGGCCTTGCGCTTTCTGGTCGGCAGCCTCGATGACCGGGGCTACCTCACCGCCACGCTACCCGACCTTGCCCTGCTCGCCAACCTGCCCCTGGCGACGATGCAGGAGGCGGCGAAGCTCCTGCAAACCTTCGAACCCGCCGGCATCGGCGCGGAAAATCTGGCCGGGTGCCTGCTCTGCCAGCTGGCGCAAAATGGTCGCGAAAATTCCGTGGCCGCGCGCATCATCCGCGATCACTTTGACCTGCTGGTCCGCCGGCGCATTCCCGACCTCGCCCGCAAGACCGGCCTTGCGCCCGAGGTCATCCAGGAGGCCATCGAGGAGATCGGCACCCTGGATCCCGCCCCGGGCCGCCGCTTCGCCGACGACGCCAACCGCGTGGTCGTGCCCGACGTCACCGTCGAGGAGGACAACGGTGAATGGAAAATCATCCTTAACCAGGACTACATCCCGCGCCTGCGCCTCAGCAACACCTACAAGGAGCTTATCGCGAAGGGCAAATTGAGCAAACCGGAGAGCGACTACCTCCGCGAGAAGCTGCGCTCCGGCAAGTTCATCATCAACGCCATCGAGCAACGCCAGCGCACCATCGAGCGCATCACCCGCGAGATCATCCGGCATCAGGGCGGGTTTTTCGCCGAAGGCGTCTCCAAACTGAAGCCCCTTACGATGACGCAGATCGCCGTCATAATCGGCGTGCATGAGACGACGGTCAGCCGCGCGCTCGCCAACAAATACATCAAAACCCCGCACGGGGTTTTCGCGATGAAGTATTTCTTCACTTCGGGCTACCAGTCGGACGCCGGTGCGGCCGTGGCCAACACCAGCGTGAAGGAGATGATCGCCGACATCATCGCCGGCGAGGATCCCGGCCGGCCGCTCAGCGACCAGGATATCGTGGGTCTGCTGGTGGCCAAGGGCCTGAAAATCGCCCGGCGCACCGTGGCCAAATACCGCGAGGAGCTCGGCCTGCTGCCCAGCAACTTGCGGCGGCGTTACGACTAGGTGCCGGTCCGCGCCGCGACCTTCTGGTCGTAAAGCCTGGCTGCCTCCTGCACGGTTTTGACGAGGTCGGGCAGCGACACCGGCTTGAGCAAATAACGGAAAAGCGCGGCCTCGTTCACGCTTCGCAGCAGCATCTCGGGTTTCATGTAACCGGTCACGAGCACCCGCTGCATGTCCGGGTATTCCTCCCGGGCATCGACCAGAAAGCCCAGGCCGTTGCCTCCGGGCATCAGGTGGTCGCACACCACAACCTTGCAGACCTTCTTGTGCAGGATGAAACCGGCCTCCCGCGTGCTGGTGGCCAGCACGCATTCGAAATACGGGGCCAGCGCCTCGGCAAACAATTCGATCAGGGCCTTTTCGTCGTCTATCAAAAGCACGGCACCCTGCTTGGGTTTGCTGCCGGCGGACGGTTCAGGGGCATTAGACACAGTCTAAAGGCTGCGGCCAGTCCTCCACTTGGCAAATCCAAAGCGCGGAGTTTCGGCTCCCGCCCGGTTTTGGTTTGCGTGCGCGGAAAGTGAGGTGTTTTTTTGACAAACACCGGCATGGAAAACCTCGACTTATTCGCTGCAGCCCGCGACGGCCAACTCGCCGTCCTGCCCGCCGCCGCGTTGACCGCCGAGACCCTGCTCAAGCCCAATGTGTCGGGCAACACGCCCCTGCACCTCGCCGCCAAATATGGCAGTTTAAGCCAGGTGCCACCCGCCCTCCTGACCGCCCAACACCTTCTCCGCAAAAACGACGCGGGCTATACACCGCTCCACCTCGCGGCACGCCATGGCCATTTGCCGCAAATACCGCCTGCGCTTCTCTCCCGCGAAAACCTGCTCGTGCGCTCCAACAGTGGCTACACCCCGCTGCACATGGCCGCATCCGGCGGCGCCCTCGGCCAATTGCCCGCGGGGCTGCTCGGCACCGACCTGGTGCTGACCAGAACCGACAGCGGCAACACCCTCCTGCACGAGGCCGCCGAGCAGGGGGCCCTGGACCGATTCCCCGCAAATTTCCTCACCCGTGAGACGCTCGCCACCACCAACGCCAGCGGTGAGACCGTGCTGCATGTGGCCGTCTTCAACGGCCACCTCGACCAGGTGCCCCGCTCCCTCCTCACGGCCGAAAGCCTGCTGACCAAGACCGCCAATCATGACACCTGCCTGCATGCCGCCGCCATCTCCGGCCACCTGGACCAGATCCCGCCGGAAGTGCTCACCCACGACAACCTGGTGCTGCCCAGCAAGTCCGGCCATACGCCCATTCACGCCGCCGCCGAGGCCGGTTATCTCCGCCAGATTCCCCGCGACCGCCTGACGGTTGACCTGCTCATCAGCCGGAATGAATTTGGCGACACGCCGCTGCACGCGGCCGCGGTCGAAGGCCACCTCAAGGACATTCCGCGCGAGTTCCTGAACCACGCCACCTTGATGATGCGCAATTACAACGGCGGCACCCCCATCGGCGCGGCCATCCGCTACGGCCACGCCGAGCAGTTGCCGCAGGAGTTCATTCCCAAACCTCCGAACGTCATCGATAAATTCCTCTACCGGCTCGGCGTCTCCCGTCCTCCTGCCGGCTAGCCGCGAAGGGCCCATGTGACACGGCTCTGGCTTGTCTCTTGGCAAATGACATGCCTCGCTCTCCGCTCCCCTTAACGCATGAACACCGCCATCACCGCCATCACCGCCCGCGAGATTCTCGACTCCCGCGGCAATCCGACCGTCGAGGTCGACGTGAAACTCGCCAACGGCGCCTTCGGCCGCGCCGCCGTGCCCTCCGGCGCCTCCACCGGCGAGCATGAAGCCATCGAGCTGCGGGATGGCGACAAGACCCGCTACCTCGGCAAAGGCACCCTCAAGGCCGTCGCCAACGTGAAAGGCAAGATTGCCCCCGCCCTGCTCGGCTTCGACGCCTTTGACCAGCTCGGCGTCGACCGCGCCATGCTCAGGCTCGACGGCACCCCGACCAAGTCGAAACTCGGCGCCAACGCCATCCTCGGCGTCTCCCTCGCCACCGCCAAGGCCGCCGCCGCCGCGTCCGGCGTTCCGCTCTACAAATACCTGGGCGGACCCAACGCCAAGGTCCTGCCCGTCCCGCTCATGAACATCATGAACGGCGGCGCGCATTCCGACGCCCCCATCGACTTCCAGGAATTCATGATCGTGCCGCGGAACTTTGCCACGTTTGCCGAGGCCCTTCGCGCCGGCGCCGAGGTCTTCCACTCGCTGAAAAAGGTCCTCAAGGCCAAGGGTCTCCAGACTGCGGTAGGCGACGAAGGCGGCTTCGCGCCCAACCTCGCCTCCACCACCGATGCGCTCGACGCCATTGCCGAGGCCGTGAAGGGCGCCGGCTACAAGCTCGGCAAGGACATCTTCCTCGCGCTCGATGTCGCCTCCTCCGAGTTCTACGTCAAGGAGTCCAAGACCTACGTTTTCAAGAAGTCCGACGGCCGCTCCTTCACCGGCGACCAGTTCGTCTCCTATTACAAGGACCTCGTCGCCAAGTATCCCATCGTCTCCATCGAGGACGGGTGTGCCGAGAACGACTGGGCTACCTGGAAAAAGCTCACCGACGCGATCGGCGGCAAGGTGCAGCTCGTCGGCGACGACCTCTTCGTCACCAACGTCGAGTTCCTCAAGAAAGGCATCGCCACCGGCACGGCCAACTCGATCCTCGTCAAGGTCAACCAGATCGGCTCGCTCACCGAGACCCTCGACTCCATCGAGCTCGCCCAGAAAAACAAATACACGACCATCATTTCGCACCGGTCCGGCGAGACGGAGGACGTGACCATCGCGGACATCGCCGTCGCCACCAACGCCGGCCAGATCAAGACCGGCTCCGCCTCCCGCACCGATCGCGTCGCCAAATACAACCAGCTCCTCCGGATCGAGGAGGAACTGGGCGCCAGCGCGATCTACGGCGGCAGGATGTAGCCTGGCCAGCGGCGCGCTCATACCCTG
>CXWL01014869.1_pt2 | contig 15066 bp, 12 predicted proteins | sample 590931 | NCBI WGS metagenome assembly CXWL01 (sample SAMEA3498368, study PRJEB10139) | groundwater metagenome | biome: water well; material: biofilm material | place: Germany | collected 2015-04-27 | reverse complement strand
CGTCGGGCGCAGCAGGCTGGCGTCTACGGCGGGCGAGGGCCGTGACAGCCGTCAGGACTTCGTCGCCCGCGCTCCTGTCAGCGTTCATCGGGGAACCACCCTGTGGTGGCCGGACGGTGGGCGCAGCAGGCTGCGCCCCTACGGCGTGAGATACCGGGGCGTCGGGTTTGGGTGAGATTCTGTTGTGAAACCGCGTGATCTTTAGGGCGGGGCGTATGCTTTTTTAACAGGGCGGGACGATACTGATGGTGTAACAACCCGCTATGTGAAGAGCACACATGTAGCCGGGGGCTTCTTCAAAAGAGACCAGGGCGCGATACCCCGTCAACAGACATTGGGCGCCCTGGTTTTTTTATGCCTGCGAGACTGGCCCATCAGGGCCGTCGCTGGTGCGGCCGAGATGGTAGGGGACCTCGATGATGACGGTGTTGGGGCGCTCCATGAGGGCGTTCTTGAGGCGGCGGGCGGATTGGTTGTGCAGGAAGCGCTGCCAGGGCCAGCGGGTGCGGAACTCGGGCAGAACGACGGTGACGTACTGTCCCGGGTCCTCCTTGTCGAGGAGGTCGATGTAGGTGATGACGGGGCGCACGAGCGAGCGGTAGGGCGAGTTGATGATCACCATCTCGACGTCCATGACGCGGCTGTTCCATTCGGCGCGCATCTGGCGCCCGGCCTCGTCGTCGTCGGTGACGTGGAGGGCGCGGACGTTGGGGGAGATGGCGCGGGCGTAGTCGACGGTGCGTAGGACGGCGTGGTTGAGCTCGTCAACGGGGACGAGGACGGCCTGGCGGTGGCGGGCCTCGGGGCCGAAGCCGTAGAGAGCGCCTTCGGGGATGGCGAGCTCGCGCTCGACGCCGGTGTAGTGCTTGTAGACGGCCCACAGCAGGACGCCGAGGACGGCGATCATCACCATCGCGATCCAGGCGCCGGCGGCGAAGTTCGTGGTGCCGACGATGACGGCGACGATGCCGGTGGTGACGGCGCCAATGGTGTTGATGACGATGCTGAACTTCCAGCCGGCGTCCTTGAGACGTAGCCAGTGAATGATCATGCCGCTTTGGGAGAGGGTGAACGAGAGGAAGACGCCGAACGCGTAGAGGGGGATCAGTCGGTTCACGCTGACGTTGAAGATCACGAGGAGGGCGACCGAAGCCAGTCCGAGCACGATGATGCCGTTCGAGAAGGCGAGGCGATCGCCCCTAAAGAGGAACTGATGCGGCAAGAACCTGTCGTGCGCGAGGATCGAACCCAGGCGGGGAAAGTCGGCGTAGGCGGTGTTGGCGGCGAGAAACAGGATCAACGCGGTAAAGGCCTGGATGAGGTAGAAGATCGGCGATTCGCCGAACACTGTTTTCGCGATCTGCGCGGGGGCCGAGACCTCCGTCGAGTGCTGGACGCCGAGCTGGTTGGCGAGGATGGTGATGCAAAAGAAGAGGACGCCCAGGATGATCGCCATCATCATCAGCGTGGTGGCGGCGTTCCGTGGCTCCGGCTTTTGGAACGCGGGAATGCCGTTGGAGATCGCCTCGACGCCGGTTAGCGCGGCCGAACCAGAGGAGAAGGCGCGAAGGATAATGAACGCTGTTAATGCCGATGTCCCCGGCTCCTCCCAGCTTTTGAGAGGCTCGGCCTGGAGGCTGGGATCAATCAAGATTCGGATGAAGCCGACAATGATGAGCCCGGCGAAGGCGACGATGAAGCCGTAGGTGGGAATGGCGAAGATGGTGCCGGATTCGCTGATGCCGCGCAGGTTCAGCAGCGTGATGATTCCCACCGCACCCACGGCGATAGGAATCTTGTAGTCGGCGAGCTCTGGTGCTGCTGATACGACCGCGAATACACCCGCCGCGATGGAGACGGCGACGGTCAGGATGTAGCCGACGGACAGCCCGGCCGCCGCGGTGAGGCCGGCGACGTCGCCGAGGTTGTCACGGGCGACGAGGTAGGCGCCGCCGCCGCTGGGGTAAGCGCGGATCGTCTGTCTGTACGAGAAGGTGACGACGGCGAGGAGGGCGCAGATGGCGAGGGCGATCGGTATGGAGCGGGTGAGAGCGGCGGTGCCTGCGCCGGCGAGGACGAGGAGGATTTCGTCCGTCGCGTATGCGCTCGATGAGAGAGCGTCAGAGGAAAAGACGGCGAGGGCTTTCCACTTTGGGAGGCGCTGCTCGTCGTGGGCTTCGGAGGCGATAGGGGAACCGACGAAGAAGCGGCGGGCGCGCTGCCAGAAGCGGCCGGCGCCGGTCTGCGGGGCGGTGGCGCGATCGGTGGCGCGGTAGGTGCCTTCTTCCGATCCCTTTGCGAAGCTTCGGTCGCCTTCGCGGACGCGGCGGGCGTAGACGCTGCCGGCCTTGCGGCCATGCACGAGCGCGGTGCCCTCTACTTCGGGGACGCCGACGCGCCGGGTGACGCGTACGCGGTCGTGGTCCTCTGATGGTGTAGGTGTAGGTGTGGGTGTTGGTTCGACCGGGGCTGGGCCGGGCCCGTCACCTTGTGAAGCGTCATCTGGCACGGGTCTTCGACCTCATGTCGGACAGTATTACTCTCGAGGGTTAGTGGCGCGAATCGGGATTGGTTGCGCCAGGGCGGGGTTTCCCTGATGTACGAGGGCTCCGAAGGCTGTGGTAGGATGGCATCCTGATGCAAACATCAACCAGTCCCCAGAGGCTCCGACGCCGCGGTTCATCGCCGCGGCGCGCCATTGGCCGCATAGCGATCTCCCGCTAGCCAGCCAGCCGCGCGATCGCGCCACAGGACGTGGGCGAGGATCGGCGGCGACAACCAGGGGATGAAGCACATGAACGTCGAACTGTACGACACCACGCTCCGCGATGGCGCCCAGATGGAGGGGCTGTCGCTGTCTGTCGAAGACAAACTGAAGATCGCCCGCAAGCTGGATGAACTCGGCGTGCACTACATCGAAGGCGGGTGGCCGGGGAGTAATCCGAAGGACGCGGAGTTCTTCGTGCGGGCACAGTCGCTGAACTTGCAGCATGCGCGGCTGGCGGCGTTCGGCTCGACGCGGAAGGCCGGCGGACAAGCCGAGTCGGACGCGAACCTGCGAGCGCTGCTCGATGCGCGGACGCCGGTGGTGACGCTGGTGGGGAAGTCTCACGAGATGCACGTGCGCGACGTGCTGGAGACGTCGCTGGAAGAGAACCTGTCGATGATCGCCGACTCCGTGCGGTATATCCGGACACAAGGGCGGACGGTGTTCTTCGACGCCGAACACTTCTTCGATGGCTTTCAGTCTGATCCGGGGTACGCGCTGCAGTGCTTGAAGGCGGCGGCGGCGGGTGGGGCGGGATGCCTGATCCTTTGCGACACGAACGGTGGGATGACGACGCCGCAACTGGTGGCGGCGATCCGTGCGGTGCAGGCGGCGCTGCCGGAGACGGCGCTGGGTATCCACACGCACAATGATGCGGAGCTGGCGGTGGCGAACACGCTGGCGGCGGTCGAGCTGGGCGTGCAGCAGGTACAGGCGTGCGTCAACGGCTACGGCGAGCGCTGCGGCAACGCCAACCTGCTGAGTGTGATCGCGAACCTGAAGTTGAAGTTGGGGATGGATGTGGTCACGGACGAGCAGCTGGCGATGTTGACCGACGTGAGTCTGTACGTGAGCGAAATCGTGAACATGGTGCCGAACCCGTATCAGCCGTACGTGGGGGCGAGCGCCTTCACGCACAAGGGCGGCCTTCACACTGCCGCCGTCCTGAAGAACGACCGCACGTACCAGCACGTCCCGCCCGGGGTCGTCGGCAATCAGCAGCGCATGGTGGTGTCCGAGCTTGGCGGCAGCAGCGGGCTGATCGAGAAGCTGAAGCAGGTGGGGTTCGAGTTCGAGGTGTCGCGCGACGACGCCCGTCAGATGCAGCAGGAGATCAACGACCTGGAGTCGAAGGGATACTCCTTCGAAGGCGCGGATGCGTCGCTGTACCTGCTCGCCCGCCGGCGCCAGGCCGACTACGTCGCGCCGTTTGAGGTGGACAGCTACCGGACGGTGGAGCGGGCGCTGGCCGCGTCGAGCCGGCATGAGCGCGAGCTTGAGAGCGAAGCGATCGTGAAGGTCGTGGTGAACGGCGAGGTGTTGCTGGAAGTAGCGGAGGGCAACGGGCCGGTGAGCGCGCTGGACGCGGCGGTGCGGAAGGCGCTGGTGAAGTTCCATCCGTCGGTGACGGCGATCCGGCTGGTCGACTATAAGGTGCGGATCATCGACAGCGCGGCGGGAACGAACGCGGCCGTGCGGGTGCTGATCGAGTCGACGGACGGGCACCACATCTGGACGACGGTGGGGGCGAGCACGGACGTGATCGAGGCGTCGTTGTTGGCGCTGTCGGACTCGCAGGAGTATTTTCTGGTGCGGCGGGCGGGGTGGGTGCCGGGGTGATGGCAGAGGACGCCGAGCTTGCGAATTGGCAAGGCGGCCCCTTCGCACGCCTCTATGAACAGTGGCTGTCCGATCACGATACCGAGATCGAACGCCAGATGCGCGAGTCCTATCGGGACGCATGGGTCACCGGCGACGACTCTGATCGGTCGTCGGTGCTGCACTTCATCCTCCTGACGAAGGAGGAGGCAGGCGCAGACTTGGTCGTCGAGGGCCTCAAGAGCGAAGATCTCAACCTGGCGCGTGGCGCCGCCGCTGTCGCCTCGTGCGTCGAGACCTATGGTTTTGATCTCGGCCCCGACATTCGACGCGTCTTCCGCGATCTTGTGCGGCGCTTGCCGACCCAAGACGTGAGCCGATGGACCGACCTCTATGAACGCGACGAACCCGACACCCATCCGGAAGACAGCGCCTTCCTGCGTCTCTACGAGGAATGGATGAAAGACTGGCTCGCTGAGCGCGAGTCGACTTTCACAACAGCGATCGAGAACACGTACAGAGCAGCTTGGGACCGCGGCGATCCCGTTGACCAGGCATTCGTCCTACTCGCTGTGTCATACCTGAAGGCCGAGGACTCGGTTGGCCTCGTGAAGGAAGGATTAGGGAGTAGCGATCCTCGGCTTGCCCACACGGCCGGCTTCCTAGCCTCAGGTCTCATCAAAGACGGACGCGATCTCGGTCCGGAGTTCGCCCAGATACTCGATGAATACGAGGCCAGATTTCCTGAACGTGGCTCGTGGGCGTGGCACATTCGCTATGAACTCGCGCAGATTGCAGGCCAAGCCTGATCCTTACTTTGAGGCGCGCAACGCATTTGTAGGGCTACGGCGTCGCCGCTGCGCTTTCGCTCATGCCGGACATGATCTTTTCGGTGGAGGGCATGCCGCGCTGATAGAAGGCGATCTTGCCTTCACGGTCGATGCCGACGACGGTGCGGTTGACGACGGTGAGGATGGGGATGGGCATGAGGGCGTCGTAGGCTTTGGAGACGCGGGCGCCGTCGTCGAGGAGGAGCGGTGTGCGGAGGCCGTGCTTCTCGACGAAGCGCTGGTGTGAGGACTCGCTGCCGGGGTTGACGCCGAAGACGGCGATGCCGTCAGCCAGATGCCATCGCCAGCTAGTTGTAGAGAGCATTTCGAAGGAGCACCACCGTGACGGTCGTCGGGTCTTCGACGCGGGCTGGCACCGCAGGCGACTCTTGGAGAAAGCCCGCGCTGGGAATGGTGAGGCTTATTCGACACCCTGCTAACAGAGTGCTGTTAGTGCTGTCCTTCGTGGCATAGCGGCAGGATGACCTCGAACTCCGCCCCCAGCCCCTCCGGCGAGCGGACAGAGACCGTGCCGTCGTGCGCCTCGATGATGCTGCGGACGATGGCGAGTCCGAGTCCGGCGCCGTCCCCATCCCCGAGCGATCGGGCGCGCGCCTTGTCTCCACGATAGAAGCGGTCCCAGATCTTCGAGAAATCGGCGGGCGCGATCCCTCCACCCGTATCGTGAACACGAAACCATGCGCGCGAGCTGTCAGCGCCGACGGCTACGTTTATGTGGCCACCCGGCGGCGTATGCTCCAGCGCGTTCCGCACCAAGTTGCTGAGCGCGCGCTCGATACGGGAGCCGTCGAGTGGCAAGGGTGGCGGGTCATGTGCGACCGTAAGCCGAAGGGCGACGTCCTGCTTTTTGGCGGGCGCCTGCAGCGCATCGACCACCTCGGCGGCGATTTCGGAGAGCAGCACGGGCTGGCGCACGAGGCCTGGCGCGCCAGCATCGAGCCGAGCCAGTTCCATGAGGTCGTCGATCATGCGATTGAGGCGATCGATCTCGCGGCGAACCATCCCCAGGTAGCGGGCGATCTCGGCCGGTTCCTGAACGACGTGATCGTCGAGCGCCTCTACCATGGCGCGGATGCTCGCGAGCGGGGTTCGTAGATCGTGAGAGATCGCGGTGGTCAATTCGCGGCGCTCCGCGTCCAGTGCGATGCGCTCCTGCTCGGCGGCACGGAGTCGCCGCGCCAGCGTGTTCACATGTGCGGCCAATCTGGCGACCTCGTCGCCACCGCGTCCATCCAGCGGCGCCACGAAGTTGCCGTCGGCCAGCCGTTCGATTTGGACGGTAATGCTTCTGATTCGCTGGACCGCCAGCCCGGCCACGCGGTAGCTGAAGAACAGGGTGAGGACGACGCTGAAGGCGATCGTTGCGGCGAGCAGGGGTAGATCGTGAGAGGTCGAGACGAACATCAGCCGGGCGACAATCAGAAGATTGGCCAACGCCGCTCCGCCTCCGACCGCAGCCGATAGAAACGACGCACCTTGCAACGACAGGTTCTTGTGGCGGGTCAGCCAGACGATCACGATCCAGCCGAGCCCCATCGTCATGATGCCGGTGACCGCAAGGTATCCCGCGACCTTCGCAATCTCGGTGATCGGCGGCGCCATCAGCAGCTGCAGGAGCGTCACCGCGGCCAGGAGTGCGACGACGAACGAGACGAACGTCCCGATCCACGGACCGATCTCCCGATTCATCTGGCCGAGCTGCGCATTACGGCTCAAATTTGTACCCGACTCCCCACACCGTTTTCAGGTATCGCGGCCGAGATGGGTCGCGCTCGATCTTTGCCCGCAGGCGCCGCATGTGCACCGTCACGGTGCTCGTATCGCCCGCGAAATCAGGGTCCCACACGGATGACATGAGATGTTCGCGGCTGAATACTTGTCCCGGATGCCGAGCGAGATGCGAGAGGAGGTCGAACTCGCGCGCGGTCAAGCTAATCTGCCCGCGGCCATCTTCGGCGACGCGGGCGAGGGCGCTGATTTGCAGCTCGCCTGTCCGGATCACATCCGACGGCATCGAGCCGCGCCCGCTGCGTCGTAGGACTGCTGTGACGCGTGCCACAAGTTCGCGCGGACTGAAGGGTTTCGTGACGTAGTCGTCGGCGCCGAGGCCAAGTCCCAGCAGCTTGTCGACTTCCTCACCGCGGGCGGTGAGCATGATCATAGGCAGGTTCGAGCGTTCGCGCGCGCGGCGGCAGACTTCATACCCGTCGATGCCCGGGATCATGAGGTCCAGAATGACGAGGTCTGGGGGTGAGGACATGATCCGCCTCAATGCGAGCTGTCCATCGCGTTCCGTCGAAACGCGGTAACCCTCGCGCTGCAGGTACCGCTGCACAACCTCGGCGACCATCGGCTCGTCCTCGACAACGAGGATCTCCTCGCGCCTGGCTGGAAGGCGCGCCGACGCGGTTTGTGCGATCTCCATCATGGCAAGCCTAACCTGCATTCCTTACGGACTTCTTACGCATCTACGCTTTCCGCGCACTACTGGTTCTTGACGGGCCGCGTTCATGGTTCCGTAACCTTTGAACGCGCGGCGTAATGCATGCCTCGTAGCTTTCTTGGTAGCGACCCGCGCGGGCGGGTCCATGGGAAGCGGAGGAACCTTGAAACGTGCATTTATGGTGGGTGCAGCGCTGCTCGCGCTGGTGAGCATCGCCGGGACGATTGTGGCCCCGGCGGCGCTGGCGCAACAGGCTAAAGAGTTGGGCCTGGTGACTGGCTGGTACCGGGATCGCGAGGTGAAGTACTACGACTTCGGCGACAACACGAAGCTGGGCCAGGGAAGCTCGGTACAGACATCGCCGATCTATGTATTGATCCACGGCATGAATGCCGACGGAACACCGGACGTCGTAAAGGGGCAGCACAATATCGTGGACGCCGTGCCGGGCGAAGCGGGCTACAGTGATCTCTGGCAGGTCACGTTCGTCACGGTGCCAGGCGACTACGTCGCGGATTCACTGAAGTCGGCGGCGGACATCACGGCGGCGGGCCTGAAGATGACACCGACGCAGATGTTTGTGAACTGCCCGATTATCCCCAAGGGCACGACGCTCGAGGGTGGGAAAGAAGTCGTTCAGGGTTGGAACGATGGCAAGGAAGTCTTCTATCCAGACTTCGGGGCGAACATAAACGTCGCTATTCCGATCTACGTGTTCGTGACGGGATTTGACGCTGCCGGCATGCCGAAGATTGTTGAAGGTCAGCACAATATCATCGACGCGGTTCCTGGGGAGGAAGGCTACAGTGCCTTCTGGCGGGTGAACTTCGTCACGGTGCCGACTGGATACAAGCCGGACACGATCCGATCAGCGGCCGCAGTGAAAACGTCGGGCTACCCGGTCAAGGAGAGCGACGTTGTCGTCAACTGTCCGGTTACGACGGTAGCGGCGATTGGCACGCAGCCCGCGCCGGCTGGGGCGCCCGCCGGAACTCCGGCGACGCGGCCACCCAACACAGGTAGCGGCCCTGGCGATGTCAGCGGAGTGCCGTTCGCGGAAGTGGCGCTGCTGGTGTTAGGCGCGGGAATCGCGGGAGCGGCGGGCGGTCTCGTGCTGCGTCGGCGCGCCGGCTGAAATCCGACGTCGGCTGACGGAAAGGGGCGGGGCGATGCCCCGCCCCTTTCTCGACTGGCGCGTGTCTCGATCATGAACCAAGGGCGGGCGGGAGAGGTTAATTGTCTGGGCCCACCCCGGGCTAAGCCATCGTGGCTGCGCCTTCGCTCAGGCCGGACATGATCTTCTCGGTGGAGGGCATGCCGCGCTGATAGAAGGCGATCTTGCCGGCGCGGTCGATGCCGACGACGGTTCGGTTGACGACGGTGAGGAGGGGGATGGGCATGAGGGCGTCGTAGGCTTTGGAGACGCGGGCGCCGTTGTCGAGGAGGAGCGGTGTGCGGAGGTGGTGCTTCTCGACGAAGCGCTGGTGCGACGACTCGCTGCCGGGGTTGACGCCGAAGACGGCGATGCCGGCCGCCTGGTACTTGTCGTAGTCGTCGCGGGCGGCGCACATCTGGGCGGTGCAGCCGGGGGTGTTGTCCTTCGGGTAGAACATCAGGACGACGGATGATTTCCCGCGGAAGTCGGCGAGCTTGATGCGGTTGCCGTTTTCGTCCTGAAGATCGAAATCTGGGGCGGGGTCGCCGAGTTTCAACATCCTGAGGCTCCTTATCGGTCGTTCGGTCGCCCTGCAAGTGTGTCCGGGCGATTGCTAACCGGTACATCGTACTCAATGAACCGCACCGCGCGGGCTGGAAAGCCCGCGCTACGTGGTGGAGAGGGTCTCGCTTTCGGTGCAGCACGTAGGCCGCTCGTGTGAGCGGCCTTGTGCGTTGCGGTGTGGCTGATGTGGTTAGTAGCTGCGGTTAGTAACCGCCGGGGTCGCCGTCGGAGCGGCCGGTCCAGCGGGACTGGGGCAGATTGCGCGACCAGAGGTTGTCTTCGGCCGAGTTGGGGAAGCGCCTGGTCTTGGCACAGACCTTGCAGGTCCCGGTGCTGTACTCGCCGTTGGGGCTGGCGATGACCCAGTGGTGGGCGTGCGCGGTCTTTGCCTTCGGCGGCGCCAGCTTCTTCTCTATTACTATGGCGGTCTTGTCCCGTACGGCTGTCTTCATGGCTGCTGACTCCTTCCCATGGCCGGTACTGCTAGTAGTACGCTCGGCAGCTTGGCTTGGAGCCCTAGTATGGCACGGTATTTTCTACTGTGTCAAGTCTGAGACGGTTTATTCTGTTACAGATTGGTAAACACCCTCGCAGCCGACTAGTTCAGGTTCGGCTATACTGGCACCGGCGGCCCAAACAGCCTTTATGCATTCAACAAAGACCGAAATCCTCGCCCACCTCAAGCGCAACGACGGCTCCACCGTCGATGGAATCGCTTCCTCCCTCAATTTGGCGCCGATGACCGTTCGCCAGCACCTGACCGCCCTCGAACGGGATCGTGCGGTGCGAATCGAGGAGGTGAGGCGGCCGACCGGGCGCCCTCATTACCGCTATCTGCTTACGGAGGACGGCCACCGACGCCTCTCCGACGGATACGACCGCTTGGTGGCCCTGCTGATCGAGCAAACGGGCGTCCTCGAACCGAATGGCGCGCACTCCGCAGAGGACCGGCGAGAACGGCTCTTTCGCGCTGCCGCCGAAGCGCTGGCCGCGCAGTACGCGAACGAAATGCGCGGGTTGAGTATGGTGCGGCAGGCAGAGCGCGCGGTCGCCATCCTGCGGATGCACGGCGGCTTTTCCGAGTTCCACGAACTTGAGGGCGCGTACGAGATCCGGGACTTTGGCTGCGTGTACCGGGAGACGGTGAGCCGAAGCGGCCCCTGCGCCTGGCACGAGACCTTCCTCTCGGCCCTGCTGCAAGTAGAAATTCGGGCCGCCGAGTCGCTGTCTGACTGCGCGGTGTGCTGCCGGTATATCGTGAGCACGCAGCCGGCCGCCACGGCGACGGCGAAGGAGCAGGGATGAGCGTCACCGAACAAGAGGTCCTCCAAGCGCTGAGCGCCATCGAGGATCCGGATTTGCACCGCGACATCGTCTCGCTGGGGTTCGTACAGACGCCCGAGATCGATGGCGATGTCGTGACGGTGCGGATCGTGCTGACGACGCCGGCCTGTCCGGTGCGCGAGACCATCGAGAACGACGCGAAAGCGCTGCTGCTGGCGCTGCCCGGCGTGCGCGAGGCAAACATCACGATGGAAGCGAGCGTGCCGCAACATCGCGGCGGGCAGCAAACGCCGGTCGAAGGCGTGCGGAACATCATCGCCGTCGCCAGCAACAAGGGCGGCGTCGGCAAGAGCACGGTCGCGACGAACCTGGCGGTGGCGCTGGCGGCGCTGGGGGCGAAGGTCGGCCTGCTGGATGCCGACATCACCGGGCCGAACATCCCGACCATGATGGGCATCGGACAGGGGGCGCAGGCCGACGGTCCGGGCGGGCTGCGGGTCGAAGAGAAGTATGGTGTGAAGGTCTGCTCGATCGGCTTTGTGCTGCCGCGCGGGACCCCGGTGGTCTGGCGGGGGCCGATGATCGGCACGGCGGTGCGACAGTTGCTGCACGACATCTCGTGGGGCGAGCTGGACTACCTGCTGATCGACCTGCCACCGGGGACCAGCGACGCGTCGATGAGCATGTGCCAGGAGGCGCCGATCTCCGGCGTGGTCATCGTCAGCACGCCGCAGGATGTGGCGCTGGAGGATGCGGCCAAGGCGGTGTCGATGTTCGACAAGCTGAATGTGCCGGTCTTCGGGGTCATCGAAAACATGAGTTACTTTGTCTGCCCCCACTGTGGGGACAAGACTGATATCTTCGGGCACGGAGGGGCGCGGCAGGCGGCCGACGACCTCGGGCTGGAGTTTCTCGGCGAGCTGCCGATCGACCCGGCGACGCGGCAGGGCGCGGATGATGGGGTGCCCATCGTCATATCAGCGGCGGAAGGGCCCCAGGCGAGGGCCTTTCTCGATGTCGCGAAACAAGTCGCCGCACGATGTAGTGTGCTGGAGTACGCAGCAGGAGCATAGATTTGGTCAAGCTTTTCGGTAAGCCACGCAAGGATACGCGCAAGGTAAAGACGGATGGAGAGGCGACGGCGGCGGCTGCCGCCAGACCCGTTGCCATCCCTCCCGGGCCGCCAGCGCGGAAGACGGCGACCGCCACCAAGACAACAGCGACGCGGACGGCAACCGGGGCCTCGTCGACGACGACGCGGGCGCCGGTCGTGGCTACCGCGCCGGTGGTAGCGGCCGCGGCCACGGCGCCGGCGACGACCCGGACGCGGNNCCCGCCACACGGCCACCGCGGCGCGACTGGGCAGCGGAGGCGGCGTCCACGCCGATGGACTCACCATCACCGGTACCATCGTCGCTGGCGGTTGCGCCTTCGTTGGCCCTGCCGATGGAAGAGACCGCGGACGGGCTGCCGAAGCGGCGCCGGGGCACGCGGGGCGGGCGCGGGCGGAAGAAGCCGGGCACAAACGGCGCTGAGCCGATGGCCCTCGGTGATCTGCCAGAGATGGCGAACGTGCAGCCGGGGACGATCGAGGCGGTGGTGGCGCACCAGGCGGCGGTGCTGGAGCAGTTCACCCGCGAGATGGGGGCGACGCTGAAGTCGCTGCAGTCGACGATCGCGGATATGCAGTCGCGCATGGGCACGCCGGGCGGGTCGGTGGGGACGGCGAGCCCGCGGGTGGGGATCTTCGTCGATGTGCCGAACCTGATCTATGCGGCGGAGCGCCGGAAGATCGATATGGACTTCGGGCGGGTGCTGGAGTATTTCACGCGCGGACGGCAGCTGGTGCGGGCGACGGCGTACGCGCCGATCACCGACGACCCGCTGGCGAAGCTGGAGACGCAGCGGTTCGCGCATCATTTCATCGGGCACCCGTACCGCATCGTGACGAAGCCGCTGAAGCGGTTCAGCGACGGCAGCATGAAGGCGAACTTCGACATCGAGCTGGCGGTGGACATCCTGACGATGTCGGAGCGGCTGGATGTGGTGGTGCTGATGTCCGGCGACGGTGACTTCGTGCGGGTGGTGGAGCTGGTCGAGAGCCGGGGCGTGCGGGTGGAGGTGGTGGCCTTCGCGGAGGCGGCATCGAGCGAGCTGAAGAATGTGGCGGACGCCTTCATCGACCTGGGGCTGCACCTGGAGGAGTTCAAGATCCGGAAGTAGCTCTCGACGAGGGCTACACACAGAGGCCATGACGGTCGTCAGGTCAACGACGCAGAGACACAGAGGTTAAGGAAAACGTGTAGGGGCAGGGCTGAGCGCATCGAGCGCTGGAGCCCGTTCGTCGCTTCCGGATTGTCGGGCCTCGGCATCTGTCACGCCAACCCTCTTCGAAAGTAGGCCGCTGTCGGTCTTAGACGACGACGGATAAACACAGAGACATCGTGGAATGTGTGTATGGGCCAGCGCGTCGCGCGTTGTTGCGCATTCGCTTTCATCCGTCGGCGGGTCTCGCTCAAGGTCTCGCCGACAATGCCACCCTCTCTTCTCGAAGACCGTGCGGAGCTTCAGCTCCGCCGCCGCTTTCTTCAATTCCAGCCGCGGTGCCTCTGCGTCGGCCCCTCTTCGGAGGGAAAGTCGCCGGGTGTTCCCGGGACGTGACGTTGGCGTGAACTCTGAAGCTGGAGGCGCGGCGAACTTGACAGAACGCTTGACCGGCTGAAGATTTGGCTCGTATTCTTGTCAGTGGCTGGCATTCCCGCGCCGGCTGTATTCGTAACCCCGCCTGATAGATACGTTCGAGAAAGCAGCGCCGCGCTGTGTGCGGCGCATTGCGCATCACTCCGCGCGATCGCGGATGGAGCTCCACATGAAGACGACAGCGAAACCACGACGGTTTATGCGACAGGCGCTATGGGGCGCGGGGGCGGTGCTGCTTGCGGCGGTGGCGTTGGGTGGGGCGCTGTTTGCGGGTGGTGGGCAGCGGACGTTTGCGACGCCGGTGGCGTTTGATGCCGAGTCTGCGTGCGCCGCCGGTACGGGGAACGCCATCTCGTGGTCGACACATGACGTTGGCAGCGGGGTAAACCGGCTGCTTCTGGTTGGTGTCTCCTTCCGTCGTGACAGCGACACGCAGACGGTGAGCACGGTGACGTGGGATTCTGATGGTGCGGGGGGCGCGGTGCCGGTGGCGCTTACGCTCGTACCGGGGGCGGTCGTGGACAACGTTGGTTCAAACCCCACAGCCGCTACGGAAGACGTCCGCGTGGAAGTCTGGAGCTTGCTGAATCCCGCGACGGGGACGAACGGCATCATTGCGATCGACCGCAGCGGGGCTGCCACCTCGCCAATGGCTTGCGGCGCGGCGTCCTTCTTCAATGTCGATCAAACGACTCCCCTTGATGGAGTGACCACAAGTCAGGCTGAGGGTGGCACAGGCGGATCGAGTGACACAGCTTCGGTGACAGTAGCATCGGCGGCAGGTGACACCGTCTTCGGCGTCCTCGCTGTTGAGGATGAAGGTGGAGTGTCGGTTGGGGCCGACCAGAATTCGCACTGGGACGATTCGACCGGTATAACCGGCAATCTGGCCGACATTAGGGGTGCGGGTAGCTCGGAGGCAGGTGCTGCGTCGGTTGTGAACTCGTGGACGTCCGTCGGCTCGGCCGATGAGTGGGCGATGGCCGGCCTGAACATCAACGAGGACAACGTCCCGACACCGACGAGCACCTCGACCAGCACGGCCACGGCAACGGCGACCCCTGGGATCTGTGGCGGCGAGTTGATCCTTTCGGAATACAGTGAGGGCTTTGCTGTCGTGGACTGGCTGGAGATCTACAACGGCACGGGCGTGGGGGTTGACCTCGCGGCGGGCGGATACGCCGTGATCATCTACGACAACAACTCGACGGCAGTTACCTTCACCATCCCTCTTACAGGGACGATTGCTGCGGGCGACGTGTTCATGATCGCCCAGTCGAACATCGGAACGACGACTGAGGAGAACCTCATCACCGGCGATCTCGACTATTCGGGTGACGACGCCGTCGCACTGAGAAAGATCACCACGGACATCGACATCATCGGCCAGATCGGTGTGGATCCGGGGAGCGAGTGGAGCGGCGGCGGTGCGAGCACCGAAAACAACGTGATCCGGCGCAAGCCATCGGTGTTCGTTGGTGACGCGAACGGCGGCGATGCGTTCAACCCGGGGACGCAGTGGGATGGCTTTGCTGCGGACACGGCGACGGGCATGGGAGCGCACAGCACGAATCTGTGCGGCACCCCTACTCCAGTGGCGACGGATACGGCGACGAACACGGCGACGCCGACGGATACGGCGACCAGTACACCGACCTCGACGCCGGTGGATACGGCGACGCCGACCGACACGCCGACGCCG
>CXWL01116056.1_pt1 | contig 15068 bp, 10 predicted proteins | sample 590931 | NCBI WGS metagenome assembly CXWL01 (sample SAMEA3498368, study PRJEB10139) | groundwater metagenome | biome: water well; material: biofilm material | place: Germany | collected 2015-04-27 | reverse complement strand
AAGCCCAGCAGGTGCAGCAGCAGCAGTTGCGCATCGAGCCGGTCCAGCCCCAGGGTTTGCAGCCTGGTCTGGGCTTGGGTGAGGGTGAGCGGGGGTGACATTAAATTGCTATGCAATAAATAGCTTTTAGCAAAGACTGTATAAGCGCTAGAGGTTGTTTTGGCATAAAAAAATTTCAGGCATTGAGCTCCAACGCCGCCAGTTGTTGTGCCGCCTCGTGCGCCTGCAGGGCAGCCACTACATNNATCTTTGGCCGCACGCTCACTGCGGTCCTTTTCCTGGATACGGGCGGTCAGCACCCGCAAGGCTTGTGCCTTGTTGCTGTGCTGGCTGCGCCCGTCCTGGCATTCGGCCACGATGCCAGTGGGCAGGTGGGTGATGCGCACGGCTGAATCGGTCTTGTTGATGTGCTGGCCGCCAGCTCCGCTGGCCCGGTAGGTGTCAATGCGCAGGTCTGAGGGGTTGATTTTGATGGCCTCAGCTTCGTCAGGTTCGGCCAGCACGGCTACGGTGGCGGCGCTGGTGTGGATGCGACCCTGAGTTTCGGTCACCGGCACGCGCTGCACCCGGTGGCCACCGGATTCAAACTTGAGTGCGCCGTAAACATGGTCCCCTTCAATGCGCAGCACCACCTCTTTGTAGCCTCCAAGTTCACTGTTTGATTCGCTGATGATTTCGTGCTTCCAGCCTTTGCGGTCACCATAACGCAGGTACATGCGTGCCAGATCGGCCGCAAACAGTGCCGATTCGTCGCCTCCAGTTCCGGCGCGGATTTCAACAAATGCCGGGCGCACGTCGTCCGGGTCTTTTGGCAGCAACATACGCTGCAGCTCGGCTTCCAACTGCGCCAGCTCCAGGTTGGCAGAATCGATTTCATCTTGCGCCATGGCCGCCATGTCAATCTCATCAGGGGTCTCTTTGAGCAGGTCTTGTGCAGCAGCCAAATCCGCTTCGCGCAATTGGTAGCGTTGCCAGCGTCCGGCCACGGCTGCCACCTCGGTGTGTTCGCGCGAGAGCAGCAAAAACTGCGCCATGTCGCTCATGATGTCCTGGCGCGAGAGCAAAAATTCGAGTTCGCCCAAGCGGTCAGCGTAGCGGGAAAGTTGTTGACGGAGAAACGGTTTCATTGCAGTGATTGACTGAAGTTGTCACGGTGAAGGTTGCAAGTGACACAGTATGGATTGTCATCCCAGGCTGGACTGTCATCCCGGACTTGATCCGATATCCATGGATTGCGGGTCAAGCCCGCCATGACGGCAGGGGAAGCCATGACGGTAGGGGTGCATGACGGTAATTGTCAACGCTGCCACCGTCAACGCCATGGTGGTTTGAAATGTTAGCCCAGCTAACGCTCTTTACGCAAAAAGAATTGGTGTGCAGCAGCGCTGGCACGCTCACGGGTTTCAACATCGCCACCGCGCAATTCAGCCATGGCGCCATGCAGCATTTTTTGTGTCAAGCCTTTGCTGAGCGCTTCCAGCACCGCTTCAATATCAGTGCCTTTGGCCAGCAACTTGCGGGCACGGGCAATCTCCATGGTGCGCCATTCGTCGGCTTGGGCGTTGAGTTGCTGAATCAATGGCACGGTGTTGCGTTGCTCTATCCAGTGCAAAAAGCTCTGCACACCGGCATCCACAATGGCTTCAGCCTGGGCTACGGCGGCTTGACGGTTGGCTTGCGCCGTTTGCACCACGCTGGCCAGGTCGTCCACGGTGTAGAGGTAAACGTCCTCGAGTTCTTTGACTTCAATTTCAATGTCACGCGGTACGGCCAGATCGACCATGAACATCGGGCGGCGCCGACGTTGTTTCAAAGCGCGTTCGACTGCACCCAGTCCAATCAGCGGCAAGGTACTGGCAGTGCAACTGATCACGGCATCAAATTCATGCAGACGGGTCGGCATGTCTGCCAGGCGCATCACTTCGGCACCAAACCGGACTGCCAATTCTTCTCCATTGGACAAGGTGCGGTTGGCAATGGCGATGCTTTTGGGGCTTTTGGCGGCGAAATGCGTGGCGCACAACTCGATCATCTCTCCAGCCCCAACAAACAAAATCCTGACATCTTTCAGGTCTTCAAACAGTTGTCCGGCCAGACGTACGGCCGCCGCCGCCATACTGATTGAATGGGCCCCAATCTCGGTGGAGGTGCGCACCTCTTTGGCCACCGCAAACGAGCGCTGAAACAATTGGCTCAGCGTGTTACCCAGTGCACCAGCGGCCTCGGCGGCGCGCACTGCGTCTTTGATCTGCCCCAAAACCTGGGTTTCGCCCAGCACCATCGAGTCAAGCCCACTGGCCACCCGAAACGCGTGGCGAGCTGCCAAACCGTCGTTCATGGTGTAGGAGTGCGCACGCAACAAGTCAGGCGAAACGCCCCCTATTTTTGCCAGCCAGTCCAGCGTGTTGTCCAATTGGGGTAGTTCGCCGGCGCAATAAATCTCGGTGCGGTTGCAAGTGGAGATCAGTGCCGCTTCAGGTTGACGGCTTAACGCCCCGCGCAGGGCATGCAAGGTCGGTTCGACTTGGTCAATGGCGAACGCAAACCGACCGCGCAAATCGAGCGGTGCGGTCTTGTGATTGATACCTAATGCCCAGACTGCCATGGGCGAATTATAAAATCAGCCGCTATGCACTTTGATCTGTATCATTTTTTCTTTTAACGGACGGGCTACCGATGGGACCCTTGGCCTTGCTGAATCACGCACTGAACTTCCTTGCGCCTGCGCTGTGGCTGGCGCTGTTGGTGCCGTTGATCGTCAAATTATTTTTTAAAAAAAGGTCTGTAGCCCATTCTCTGCCTAGACAAGTAGCTATTCATTTTGTAGTAAATGTCATCGTATTGGGGTTGGGGTTGGTGTTGTTTAGCCAAGATGGTCGGATGCTGACTTACCTGACTCTGGTGGTCGCAACGGCTGGCAGTCAGTGGTGGATGGTCAAAGGCTGGCGGGTTTGATGCTTCAAAATGGTGATAAATTCAAGCCATTGCATTTGACGCAGATTGGACCCGCCATGGCTATTCATACCGTTTCCACACAGGCTTTTGTCGATCAGCGTCCCGGAACTTCCGGCTTGCGCAAAAAAGTTTCTGTGTTTGTGCAGCCGCGTTACCTGGAGAATTTTGTCCAGGCGCTGTTTGACGTGCTCAATGCTTCGGCTGCCGATGGTCATGCTTTGATTGGCAAAACATGCGTGCTGGGAGGTGACGGTCGATTTTTTAACACTGCTGCGGTGCAAATTATCTTGAAGCTGGCGGCGGCCAATGGTGTCGCCCGGGTACTGTTGGGGCAAGGCGGTATTTTGTCAACACCAGCGGTCAGTGCCGTGATTCGTCGCCACCAAGCGTTTGGGGGCATTGTGCTTTCAGCCAGTCACAACCCGGGCGGACCAGAGGGCGACTTTGGCATCAAATACAACGCCAGCAACGGTGGCCCAGCCAACGAGACGCTGACCGAGGCGGTGTTTGCCCGCACCCAAGAGCTCAGTCAAATCCACATCAGTGACGCGCCAGACATTGACATCCATGCCTTGGGCGTGCACCAGATCGAGCAAATGCAGGTTGAAGTGATTGACCCGGTCGTCGACTATGCAGCGGTGATGCGTGGCCTATTTGACTTTGAATTACTGCGCAGCATGTTTCAGCGCGGCTTTCGCATGCGCGTGGATGCGATGAATGCGGTCGGTGGCCCCTATGCCAAGGCGATTCTGGAGGGTGAACTCGGTGCGCCCCCAGGCACTGTAGTCAACGCGACACCGTTGGAAGACTTTGGTGGTTTGCATCCCGACCCGAATCCGGTCAATGCCGAAGATCTGATCGACCACATGGCACGGCCGGACGCACCAGATTTTGGTGCTGCCATGGACGGCGATGCTGACCGTAACATGGTCGTGGGGCGTCATTTTGTTGTAACTCCTTCGGACAGTCTGGCCTTGATGACGGCGCACGCCAGGCGGATTCCTGGCTACCAAGCGGGCTTGTTGGGCGTGGCACGTTCGATGCCGACCTCTGCAGCGGTTGATCGGGTTGCCAAAGTCCTGAATCTGCCCTGTTTTGAAACCCCCACCGGCTGGAAGTTTTTTGGCAATTTGCTGGATGCCGGGCGTGTTACCTTGTGCGGTGAAGAAAGTTATGGCACTGGCTCCAGCCATGTGCGTGAAAAAGACGGTTTGTGGGCCATTTTGTTTTGGCTGAGCATGCAAGGGGCCAGCGGGCAATCAGTCGAGTCACTGGTGCGTGCGCACTGGTGCACTTATGGTCGCAACTACTACACCCGGCACGACTACGAGGGTGTGGCGGTGGATGTGGCCAACGCCTTGATGACGGACTTGCGCACCAGGCTGCCAGGCTTGTCGGGCCAGCGTTTTGGCGATCGGGTGGTGGCCCTCGCGGACGACTTTGCCTACACCGATCCGGTGGACGGCTCGGTTTCCAAAAACCAGGGAATTCGGGTGATTTTTGACGACGGTGCGCGGGTGATTTTTCGCTTGTCAGGCACCGGCACCGAAGGGGCTACCTTGCGCCTCTATTTAGAGCGCTATGAGGGCAATCCGGGGCTGCAAGACGCGCCGGTGCAAGTCGCTTTGGCCGATCTGGCGGCGCTGGCTGAACAGTTGGCTGGTATTGCGAAACGTACTGGGATGGAGCGCCCCAGCGTAGCCACCTGACAACCGTTGCCGGATTACCATCAGACAGAATTTACAACGAGGAGCTAATCATGGTGCATTTTGAGAAAAGAACCCCTGAAACACATCAACTGGTGCGCCATACGGTGGCTTTGATACTGGCCGGTGGACGCGGCTCACGGCTCAAGCAACTGACCGATTCACGGGCCAAACCGGCGGTGTATTTTGGCGGCAAATTCCGTATCATTGATTTTGCGCTCTCCAACTGTCTTAACTCGGGTATTCGGCGCATGGCCGTGGTCACCCAGTACAAGTCACATTCGTTGATGCGTCACTTGCAGCGTGGCTGGAGTTTTTTGCGCGCTGAGCTCAATGAAATGGTGGACTTGTTGCCGGCCCAACAGCGCGCTGGCGAAGAGCATTGGTACCGTGGCACGGCCGATGCTATTTATCAAAATCTGGACATCATCCGTTCCAGCAAGCCGGAATACATCGTGATTCTGGCCGGTGACCATATCTACAAGATGGACTACTCCATCATGCTCAAGGACCATGCGGCGCAGGCTGCAGGTTGCACCGTGGGGTGTATTGAAGTGCCGCGTGCCGAAGCCTCGGCTTTCGGCGTGATGGCCATTGATGGCAAGCGCCAGGTCACCGCGTTCATCGAAAAACCGGCCGACCCACCCTCCATGCCGGGTAACGATGCGGTATCGCTGGCCAGCATGGGTATTTATATTTTTAACGCTGATTATCTTTACAAGTTGCTTGAAGACGACCTGGCTGATCCGCAGTCGGAGCATGACTTTGGCAAGAACGTGATTCCAACGGCGGTGGCGCAGGGGCGAGCGATTGCGCACCCATTTGGGCTGTCGTGCGTCTCTCGCGTCAAGGGTATTGAGCCGTATTGGCGCGATGTGGGCACCATCGACGCATTTTGGTCGGCCAACCTGGACTTGGCCTCGACCGTGCCAGAGCTTGACATTTACGATACCGAATGGCCGATATGGACTTATCAGCGTCAGTTGCCACCGGCCAAGTTTGTGCCCGACAAAGATGGCAACAACGGCATTTATGTCAATACTGTGGTGTCAGGCGGTTGCATTGTGTCGGGCTCTTATGTGGCCCACTCGGTGCTGTTCTCAGAAGTACGTGTGCACTCGGATTGCCGCATTATTGAATCCGTGGTTCTGCCCGATGTGCTGGTTCACCGTCATTGCCGTCTACGCAAAGTGGTGATTGACCGCGGTTGTGAAATACCTGAAGGCATGATCGTTGGTGAAGATGCAGTTCTGGATGCGGCACGTTTTGAGCGTTCTGAAGGCGGCGTGGTGCTGATTACCCGTGAGATGCTCGACAAACTGAAGTGACCCAGTCCTCATGATCAAAATTCTTCAGGTGAGTGCAGAGCTATTTCCCTTGCTCAAAACCGGTGGGCTGGCTGACATTGCTGGTGCATTGCCCGGTGCTCTGAAAGCTGCAGGCTGCGATGTGCGGGTGGTGTTACCCGGGTTTGCGCCAATTTTGGCCGACCTGAAAGATGCCAAGGTGCTGGCCAAGCTGATCGCCCCGTGGGGTGAGCGGGTGCTGGTGCGTCAGGGGCGCTTGGGCACCCTGGACCTTCAGGCCTATTTGATTGATGTGCCGCATCTTTATGACCGACCGGGCTCTCCGTATGAAGACACGCAGCGCCAGCCCTACTTTGACAACCATCTGCGCTTTGCCCTGCTGGGCTGGGTAGCGGCGCAATTGGCGCACGGGCTGGATGCGCAGTGGCAGCCTGGTGTTGTTCATAGCCATGATTGGCACGCCGGACTCACACCCGCCTACATGGCATTTTTGCCNNGTCCACAATCTGGCCTACCAGGGCGTATTTCCGCCGAGTTACTTCTTCGACCTGGGGTTGCCGCACATTGCCTTTGGGGTCAATGGGGTCGAGTTTCACGGTCAGGTGTCGTTCATGAAAGCGGGCTTGTATTACGCCGATCACATCACCACGGTCAGCCCAACGTATGCCCGCGAAATTCAAACCCCGGAGCAAGGCTGTGGGCTTGACGGCTTGTTGCGTACACGCAGGCATGACCTGTCCGGAATTTTGAACGCGGTCGATGAGGCGGTGTGGAGTCCAGCCAATGACCCGGCACTGGCATTTAATTTTGAGGTGCGCAAGCCCGCCGGCAAGGCACGTTGCAAAGTCGCTTTTCAGCAGGAGTTGGGGTTGGAGCAGCGTCCCGATGCCCTGATGTTTGGTATTGTGAGCCGTTTGACCGAGCAAAAAGGCTTGCATTTGGTACTGGCCACGGTGGATGCTATTTTGGCGCGAGGTGGGCAACTGGTGGTGTTGGGCACGGGGGAGGCTGAGCTTGAGGCCGCTTTCAAAGCCCGTGCGGTGGCCAACCCGCGTGCAGTGTCGGTGCGTATTGGCTACGACGAAACCTTGGCGCACCGGATTTTTTCGGCCACCGATGTGACGCTGGTTCCCTCGCGCTTCGAGCCCTGCGGGCTTACCCAAATGTATGGCCTGAAGTATGGCAGTTTGCCGCTGGTGCACCGGGTCGGTGGACTGGCCGACACGGTGGTCGACTGTTCGCTGGAGAATTTGGCCGAGGCTCGCGCCAATGGCTTTGACTTCAACGAGTTCAGCGTACCCGCGCTCGAGCGAGCCATCGCCCGGGCTTTTGCCTTGTATGCGCGTAAACCTGAGTGGAATCAGGTGCGCGCCCGCGCCATGAACCAGGCCTTGGGATGGGAAACCGCTGCGGCAAGCTATTTGGCCCTGTATCAGCGGCTGTGCGCTTGAGCGCTGGCACTGACTGCGCTATGCCGCTCTCTTGTTTCAAACAACGCCGCGCCGGGGTGGTGTTGCACCCGACCTCTTTGCCTGGCCCGCACGGTGCTGGAGACTTTGGGCCGAATGCCTATTATTTCGTGGATTGGCTGCAAACCGCTGGTCAGACGCTGTGGCAAACGCTGCCCCTGGGGCCGGTCGGGCCGGGCTATTCACCCTATATGGGCAGTTCGGCATTTGCTGGCAATCCGCTGCTGGTGGCATTTGAGCCGATGGTTGCGCGTGGCTGGATCAGTGTGCAAGCACTGCAACATGACTTCGATGAGCTTCGGGTCGACTTCGCCAAACTGGTGCCGTGGCGGCTGGCGCAATTGCGGTTGGCCTTTGCCGGGTTCGAGAGCCACGCCAGCGAGGCAGAAAAATCAGTTTGTCGTGCCTGGGCACTCAGCCAGCAAGATTGGCTGGACGATTACACCCTGTTCATGGCGCTGGATCAGGCTTACAGCCCGGCGCTGTGGCCGGACTGGCCGCAAGACTTGGCACAGCGTGAGCCGCGGGCTATGGCACTGGCGTGTCAGTCCTATGCTGCTGAAATTGCTTTTTGGGGCTTTGTGCAATGGCAGTTTGATGTGCAATGGCAGGCCATCAAAACCTATGCCCACGGCAAAGGCGTGGCATTGGTCGGTGATCTGCCCATTTTTATAGCGCACCATAGNNGTTCTCGGCTACCGGTCAGCGCTGGGGCAACCCTTTATACAACTGGCGTGCCATGCGGGCCGATGGCTACCGCTGGTGGATTGCACGCGTCAAGCGCCAGTTGGCGCTGGCCGATGTGATCCGCATTGACCATTTTCGTGGTTTTGTTGATTACTGGGAAATTCCGGCATCCGAACCCACCGCCATGCATGGGCGCTGGCGGCCGGGGCCGGGTGAAGATTTGTTTTTGGCCCTGACGCAAGCACTGGGCGAGCTGCCGATCATTGCTGAAGACCTTGGCATCATTACCCAAGAGGTGCGGGTTCTGCGTGAACGCACCGGATTTCCCGGTATGCGGGTGCTGGAATTCGCATTTTCAGGGGATGCCAGCAACGCTTTCCTGCCCCACAACTATGAGCCCAATACGGTGGTCTACACCGGCACCCATGACAACGACACGGTGCCGGGCTGGTGGTCCAGCTGTTCTGCCCACGAGCAGGCGTTTGCCAAGTCTTACCTGGGTACCGATGGGGCTGATGTGCATTGGGCCATGTTGCGTGCTGCGGCTTTTTCGGTAGCTCGCCTGGCCTTGTGCCAGTTTCAGGATGTGCTGGGTCTGGACGGAACGCACCGCATGAACACCCCCGGCACCATGGGCTGCTGGTCGTGGCGCTTCAAATGTAAGTGGGTCGGATCAGAGCAGGCACCGAAGCTGGCCAACATCACCGCCGCCAGTGGCCGGGTTGGTTTTGAGCGATTTAAAGGGTGATTTCAGGTTTTTAGTTGCAGTAGCATCAAACTGTGGCTCATCACGGGCAAAACACTTCCTGAGACCTCCGGCTGGCGCGGCTCACCCCGCGCTTGGCAGGTGTCAAGCAAGGCTAACCACTGTCCGCTAGGCAACACAAATGATTTGACGTTATCGGCGGCGTTGACCAGCAGGAGCAAGGGGTACAGGCTGCGCCCGGGTTGGCCTATCAGGCAGGCCAACGCGCGTGTGGTGAGGTGTTGCCAGGCAGTGTTTTGCAAGGTGCTGCCATCCGGGTTAAACCAGGACAGGTCATAAACGCCGTTGACATTGGCGACACCGCGGTACCACTGGTTTGAAAAAGGCTGCAATTGGTGTCGCAGTGCGATGACACGCTGGGTAAACGCCAGCAAGTCGGCATCCAACGCATCCCAATGAATCCAGGTGTTGGCGTTGTCCTGACAATAGGGGTTGTTGTTGCCGCCTTGGCTGTGGCCGAACTCGTCGCCGGCGCACAGCATGGGGGTGCCTTGTGCCAGCACGGTGGTGGCCAGCAGGGCGCGCTGTAAATGAGCGCGCAGCGTGGTTACGGCCAGGTCACTGCTGGGGCCTTCTTGGCCGCAATTAAAACTCAGGTTGTCACCATGACCGTCACGGTTGTTCTCGCCATTGTCCTGGTTGTGGCGCTGGTTGTAACTGACCAGATCAGCCAGCGTAAAGCCGTCGTGGGACACCACATAGTTCACTGACTTGGCAGGCGCACGCCGACGCGCTTGGTACAAATCTGACGAGGCACACAAGCGCATGGCAAAGTCGCCCAAGTTGCAGCCTGACGCAGCCGCATCACCGTTGGCAGCGCTTTGTACCCAAAAGCGGCGCATGCTGTCGCGGAATTTGTCATTCCATTCCAGCCAGCCGCGCGGGAAACCACCTACCTGGTAGCCGCCCGGGCCAATGTCCCATGGCTCGGCAATCATCTTGACGCGCGACAACACCGGGTCTTGTGCTATGGCGGCAAAAAACGCTGCTTGCGCACTAAAACCGGTGTCAACACGCCCCAGCACCGGGGCCAAATCAAAGCGGAAACCGTCGACGTGCATGTCAGTTACCCAGTAGCGCAGGCTGTCCATCACCAATTGCAAGACTCTCGGGTGGCGTGCATTGAAGGTGTTGCCACAACCGCTATGATTTTCGTAGTGACCGAGGTCGCCAGTCGGCAAACGGTAATAACTGGCGTTGTCGAGCCCNNGGATTCAGCCGTGTGGTTGTAGACCACATCCAAAATGACTTCCAGCCCGCTTGCGTGCAGGGTGCGCACCATGGTCCGAAATTCATCGCGTGGCGATACCCCGCCTGCGCCGCTGGCCAGATCCGGGTTGATGCAAAAAAAACCCAGCGTGTTGTAGCCCCAGTAGTTGGATAAACCCATCTTCACCAAGCGCTCTTCACTGAGACAGTAATGCACCGGCAGCAAACCGACCGCGGTGATACCCAGTTGCTTGAGGTAATTGACCGATACCGGATGCGCCAGTGCAGCAAAGCTGCCGCGCAGCTCGGCCGGAATCAGCGGATTCAAACGCGAGTAACCCTTGACATGGCATTCGTACAACACGGTGTCGGCCAGGGCAATGCCAGGGCTGGCATCTGATCCCCAGTCAAAGTAGTCGCGCGTGACCCGGTTTTTAAGGGCCAGCGTGGCGTTGTCACGGCCGTTCAGGTGACCCGGATGCACGCGGTCGGGGGTAAAGTGCTCATCAGCCCAGGTGAACTCACCCACAATGTCGCGGGCGTAGGGGTCCAGCAGCAATTTGGAGGCATCAAAACGGTGGCCCTTGTCGGGTAGCCAAGCACCCTGCGCACGCAGGCCGTAAATCAGACCGGGTTGGGCACCCTGCAGGTAGCCGTGCCAGACATCATTGGTGCAGGCAGGCAGGGGCAAGCGCGCCACTTCTTGCGTGCCCTGGCGATCAAACAGGCAGATTTCGATGCTTTGTGCGTGGGTTGAAAACACCGCAAAGTTAACCCCTTGACCGTCAAAGTGTGCCCCCAGCGGCCAGGGTTTGCCGCTCTGCAGGCTGAGGTGATTTAGTTTGTCCATTCAAAAAACACCGTGGCCAGGGGGGGCAGGTTCAAGGTCATCGAATAGGCTTTGCCATGCCACGGCATCGTGCTGGCAGTTGCGACCGGTGTACCGACATTGCTGCCACCATAGTGGGCTGAGTCGGTGTTGAGCCGCTCAATATAAGAGCCGGCCTGGGGCACACCGAGTCGGTAGTTGGTCCGGACATTGGGTGTGAAGTTGCAGACCACCACCATCAAACGGCTTCGATCTGCCGCCCAGCGGACAAAACTCAGCACCGAATGTTGGTTGTCATTGTGGTCAATCCACTCGAAGCCTTCGGGCACAAAGTCCAGGCTGTACAGGGCAGGTGTGGCGCGGTACAGGGTGTTGAGGTCACGTACCAAACGTTGCACACCGGCATGTGCGGGCGAGTCCAGCAAGTGCCAGTCCAGGCTGTGGTCATGATTCCATTCGCTAATCTGTGCAAATTCGCAACCCATGAACAGCAATTTCTTGCCGGGGTGACCAAACATATAGCCCAAAAACGCCCGCACGTTGGCCAATTGTTGCCAGCGGTCACCGGGCATTTTGGTCAGCAGCGAGCCCTTGCCATGCACCACTTCATCGTGCGAAATCGGCAGCACAAAGTTTTCGTTAAAGGCGTACACCAGACTGAAAGTCATCTCGCCCTGATGGTGCTGGCGGTACAGCGGGTCGCGCGCCATATAGGTCAGTGTGTCATGCATCCAGCCCATGTTCCACTTGTAATGAAAACCCAGGCCACCGGCAAAGGTCGGGCGCGACACCGCCGGGTAAGCGGTAGACTCTTCGGCCAGTGTGATGGCTTGCTCGCGCTCGACACCGACCACTTCGTTCACGCGTTTCAAAAAATCAATGGCCTCCAAATTTTCACGAGCACCCAACGCATTCGGTATCCATTCGCCATGTTTGCGGCTGTAGTCGCGGTACAGCATCGAGGGCACCGCATCCACCCGCAAGCCGTCAACACCAAAGCGCTCCAGCCAATACAGCGCGTTACCGACCAGAAAATTGCGCACCTCGGTGCGACCCAGGTTGTAGATCAGCGTGTTCCAGTCGTTGTGAAAACCCTCGCGCGGGTCCGCGTACTCATACAAATGCGTGCCGTCAAAGTTGCCCAAACCATGAGCATCGGTCGGAAAGTGCGCGGGTACCCAGTCCAGAATCAGGCCGATACCGGCAGCGTGGCAGCGTTGCACCAGGCGACCAAAGCCGGCCGCATCACCAAAGCGGGCGGTGGGTGCGTACATGCCGACTGGCTGGTAGCCCCAGGAGCCATCAAAGGGGTGCTCGCTGACGGGCATCAGCTCCAAATGCGTAAACCCCATGTCTTGTGCATAAGGCACCAGGGTGTCGGCCAGTTCGTCCCAATTCAACCAGCGATTGCCGTCCTCGGTAACGCGTCGCCAAGAGCCTAAATGCACCTCGTAAATACTCACTGGCGCGTCCAGTGCGTTGGCCGCTTTGCGCTGCTGCGAGGGTTCAACAAAAGCCGGCAACTGCCCCACCACACTGGCAGTGGCTGGCCGCAACTCAGCCTGCAACGCATAGGGGTCAGCGCGGGCGGGCAACACCTCGCCGCTGTGGGTGCGAATCTCGTACTTGTACAGGGCTCCCATGAACACACCGGGCAAAAACAACTCCCAGACACCGCACTCACGGCGCAGCCGCATTGGGTGACGGCGACCATCCCAAAAGTTAAAGTCGCCAACGACACTCACGCGTGACGCATTCGGTGCCCAGACCGCAAAGCGCGTGCCACTGACACCCAGCAAAGTACAGGGTTGCGCGCCCAGCACTTCATAGGGCCGCAGATGGGTGCCTTCGCCCAGCAACCAAACGTCCAACTCTCCCAGGACCACCGGGAAGCGATAGGGGTCGTCGAGGGTGCTGCACAGGCCACTGGCCCACTGCACCTGCAATTGATAGGTATCGTGCGGGGCGCACTTGACTTTGCCTTCAAAAAAACCATCACCGCGTAGCTTTAAGGTGCCCCATGAATCGCCTTGACACCCCAGCACCGTGACGCTATGCGCGCCGGGCAAAAAACAGCGCACCGAGGTCGCACCAGACGGTGTCTGGTGTGGCCCAAGCACGGCAAACGGGTCGCCATGGGTGGCGTTGCAGATCATTTCAATCGCGTGTTTTTGCAACATGGTGAGGTTTTGAGTTGAAGGAGGTTAACGCTGCTCGCGCGCAATATGCCAGATTTCTCGGNNGGCGCCAATCGTGCGGTCCGCCGAAAATGCGCCCATGCCCGCCACATTGCTGATGGCGCGCTGGCACCACAAGGTTGGTTGGCGGTAGAGCGCATCCACTTGGGTTTGGGTTTCGACATAAGACGCGTAGTCGGCCAGCAACAGGTAATGGTCACCGCCCCATACCAGTGAGTTGACCAAGGCGCTGTAGCGGCCGGGTTCATCGGGTGAAAACTGGCCGCTGGCAATGGCATCCAACACCGCCTTGAGAGTCGGGTTGTTGTCGTAGTAGTTCAGGGGGTGGTAGCCAGCCAGGCGCAGATCACGCACTTCGGGGGTCTTCAAGCCAAAGATAAAAATATTCTCGTCACCCACGTTTTGCCGGATTTCAATGTTGGCACCGTCGTCGGTGCCGATCGTCAGCGCGCCGTTCAAGGCCAGTTTCATGTTGCCGGTGCCAGACGCTTCGGTGCCCGCCGTTGAGACTTGTTCTGACAGGTCAGCGCCGGGCATGATGATCTCGGCGATCGAGACGCTGTAATTGGGGATAAAAACCAATTTGAGTTTGTCACCAATGCGTGGGTCGTTGTTGATGGTCAGGCCGACATCGTGAATCAGGCGGATGATGGATTTGGCGGACAGGTAGCTCGATGCTGCCTTGCCTGCGAAAATCACCGTGCGGGGCACCCAGGGCCCATTCGGGTTGGCCAAAATGGCTTGGTAGCGGGTGATGACGTGCAGCACGTTGAGCAATTGACGTTTGTATTCGTGGATACGTTTGACCTGCACATCAAACAGACTGTCCGGGCTGACCACCACACCGGTGGTTTCTTCGATCAGCTTGGCCAGACGCACCTTGTTGTTGCGCTTGATGGCCATAAAGCGGTTGGCAAAAACGGTATCGGTTTTGACCGCATCGAGGCGCCGCAATTGGTCCAGGTCGAGCCGCCAGGCACGTCCCAAAGTTTCATCCAGCAGGCCAGCCAGACCAGGGTTGGCCTGCGCCAGCCAACGCCGGGGTGTCACCCCATTGGTCATGTTGGTAAAGCGCTCAGGCCAGATCGCCGCAAAGTCAGCAAAAATAGTGTGAACCAGCAGTTCCGAGTGCAGCGCTGACACCCCATTCACCTTGTGGCTGCCGACCACTGACAAATGCGCCATGCGCACGCGGCGGTCACCGTTTTCGTCAATCAGTGACAAGCGCTTTAAAAACTCGTGGTCACCCGGTTTGATACGGGCTGCATGGTCGAGAAATTCTTTGTTGATGCGAAAAATAATTTCCAGATGGCGGGGCAGCACATGTTGCATCAGCGTCACCGGCCAGGTCTCCAGCGCCTCTGGCATCAAGGTGTGGTTGGTATACGAGAAAGTTTTGCCACACAGCGTCCAGGCCTTGTGCCAGTCAAAGCCATGTTCGTCACACAAAATGCGCATCAACTCGGCGACACCAATGGCCGGATGCGTGTCGTTCAAGTGAATGGCCACATGCTCGGCCAGGTTGGCCAGGGTGGGGTGTTCTTCCAGGTGCCGGTTGACCAGGTCTTGCATGGACGCTGCAACAAAGAAATACTCCTGCTTCAAACGCAGTTCGCGCCCGGCCGGTGTGCTGTCATTGGGGTAAAGCACCCACGAAATATTTTCGTACTCGTTTTTGGCACTGGCGGCGCGCGCGTAGTCGCCATTGTTGAAAGCACCCAAGTCAATGTGGTCGGGGGCCACGGCCTTCCACAGTCGCAGTGTGCTGACTTTTTGCGTGCCATGGCCGGGCACCACCATGTCGTAGGCTTTGGCCGCCACCTCACCGGCGTGTTGCCACACCACTTTGTCATTTTCATGTGTGACCCAACCCCCAAAGCGCACCGGGTAGGTGATATCGGCACGCGCAAACTCCCACGGCGTGCCGTCTTTCAACCAGGAG
>CXWL01025483.1_pt1 | contig 15068 bp, 13 predicted proteins | sample 590931 | NCBI WGS metagenome assembly CXWL01 (sample SAMEA3498368, study PRJEB10139) | groundwater metagenome | biome: water well; material: biofilm material | place: Germany | collected 2015-04-27 | reverse complement strand
GACAGCGGCTGCGGCGATTACGACCGGCTGTGGGTGACGACGTCGTTGCGCGGTCTCACGGGCGGGACGCTGCGTGTCGATGTGCTCGATGAGGGCGTTCATTCGGGCGATGCGTCCGGCGTTGTTCCATCGAGCTTTCGCATCCTGCGTCAGCTGCTGAACCGGCTTGAGGACATCGAGACCGGGATCGTGCGCCCGCCCGAATTGCACAGCGAAATCCCGGCTGAGCGCAAGGAGCAAGCACGCGTGGCGGCGGCGGCGCTCGGCGACAACGTTTTTGCAAAATTCCCGTTCGTGGCTGGCATGTCGCCCACGCTCGCCGACCTCGGCGAACTCATTCTCAACCGAACCTGGCGTCCTGCCCTGTCGGTCACCGGGCTCGATGGCGCCCCAACGCCTGACAAGGCCGGCAACGTGCTGCGCCCCTTTACCGCCGCGCGCCTGTCCATGCGCTTGCCGCCAACGGTCGATGCCGAGAAAGCCGCGCACGCGCTCAAGAAAATAACCGAAACCGACCCGCCCTACGGCGCGCGGGTGAGCTTCGAGGGCGACACGCCCGGGACGGGCTGGAACGCCGCCGCAACGGCGCCTTGGCTAAGCGCCGCGCTCGATCATGCATCGCGCGCGGCCTGGGGCCAGGCGCCGGCGATGATGGGCGAAGGCGGCACGATCCCGTTCATGGCCATGCTCGGGCGGGTTTTTCCGCAAGCGCAATTTGTGGTCACGGGCGTGCTAGGGCCGAATTCAAACGCGCACGGCCCCAACGAATTCCTGCACCTGCCCACCGGCAAGCGCGTCACCGAGATCGTCGCCCTCACACTCGCGGCTCACGCGTCGCCACGCTAGGCAGGCGCCTCTACCCCGCGTCGTGGAGCACTTCCCAGGTGTGGCCGTCGGGATCGGTGAAGTAACCGGAATAGGTGCCCTCGTCGTCCTCCGCCGCGGCGATAGTGGCGCCGGCGCCCTTAGCCTTGGCCATCAGCGCATCAACTTCGGCGCGGCTTTCGGTGAAGTAGCTGAGGATCGCCTCGGCATTCCCCTTGGTCGCGGGACGGTGCCCCACGCTTTCAACATAGATTCCGAAATCGCCGCGGTTGAGCAACACCAGATAGACCCCGTCGAGATTGAACGCCGCGTGGTCCTCGTCCTGTTCTTCGGGGGAGAGTCCCAAGCCCTTGTAGAAGGCGAGCGATTTCTGCAGATCATCGACCGGAAGGGTCACGCAAGAAATCGCTGCGGGCATTCTCACCTCCACATGACGCAAACACCGCGCCTTCTGAAAATGGGTGAAGGGATTCTCGGACGCCGGAAAGCACTTGGTTGAGGGCGACTGCAATGCGCCAGGCCCGCGTACGCTTTAAGCCACCTTCGCCCGACGCGCGAATAACTCCCCAAGCTCTTGGACTGATTGTGTTTTTCGCGCATCGCAACAGATTAATGGTGAAGGGGGTTGGGGTGTTCGGTTGAAAGCCCATTCCGGGGTCCACACCCTAATTCCGGCCTATCAACGGGTTGATCTCAAAGGGGTGAATGATGCGATCTCTAATTCTCGGCGTAGCGGCGCTGTTGGCCGTGGCCGTTCCCAGTCTTGCGGCGGCTGAAACCGGCGGCGCAATCAAGTTGACCTACGCCTCGCTCGATGGCGACCGCTCGTTTGATAGCGAAAGCTATGGCAATTCCAGCGACAACGTCGCCGCCCTGAGCGGTGTCGTCATCACCGATCTGGCGATGCCCAATTGGCGCATCCAGTTCAACGGCGTCAGCTCAGACACCGACTCGGAATTCTTTTCCGACGCCCACAGCCAAGCCGAAGTCCATGCCACCTACGACGCCGGCCAATTCCAAGTTGGCGTCTTCACCGGCATGTTCAACAATAATGGCCACAGCTTCTACGAATACGGCGCCGAAGCGGCCATGAACTTCGACCGCGGTCAGATCGCCGTGAGCGCAGTGGCGGCCACCAGCCCGAACAGCAGCTTTCTGGACGACACCACGTCGATCGTCGCCACCGGCACGTTCAACCTGAACGACAGCTGGAGCGTCGGCGCGACGGTTTCGAGCACCGATTTCGGCAATTTCTATGGTCCCAATAGCGAGGTTGATGCTTACGGCGTGAACGTCGCCTACCAGATTCCGAATTCGGACTTCACGGTCGCCGTGGGGTATCGCTCGGCTGACAGCCGCCAAGACACCGATTTCATCGGTGTCTCGCTCACTTGGGGCTTCGGTGAAGGCGCACGCGGACGCGAAATGCTCGGCGGCGCGGCGTTGATCCCAGACGCCATCGCCGGCCTGAACGATTTCGCGACCTAACAAATCGCTACGTCAAAACGACTAAACGCCCCGGCTTCGACCGGGGCGTTTTTTTTCGTCGCGCGACAACCAAAAGGACTACTAGCGAGTTGGGCCAAAACTCAAGAGCGCAGTTTCGTCAGCACATCCTGCGCCACCGCTTTCGGCACTTCCTCGTAATGGTCGAACTCCATCACGTAGCTGGCGCGGCCTTGGGAGAAGGAGCGCAGGGTGTTGACGTAGCCGAACATGTTCGCGAGCGGCACCATGGCGTTGATGATGGTCGCGTTTCCGCGCATGTCCTGCCCAAGGATCATGCCGCGCCGTGAGTTCAGATCGCCGATCACCGAGCCAACATAATCTTCCGGGCTGGTGACTTCGACTTTCATGATCGGCTCAAGCAGACGCGGATCGCCCTTTTCCTTCAGCTCACGGAACGCCGCCTGCGCTGCGATTTGGAAGGTCAGCACGTTGGAATCGACGTCGTGATATTGGCCGTCAATCAAGGTGGCGGCCATGTCGATGAGCGGGAAACCGGCCAGCAGGCCGTTCTCCTTGCTCATGTTGAGGCCCTTTTCCACACCCGGAACGTATTCCTTCGGCACAGCGCCGCCGACGATCGCATTCTTGAACACAAAGCCCGTGCCCGGCTCGCCCGGTGCGAACTCGATTTTCACGCGCGCGAACTGTCCGGAGCCGCCGGTTTGCTTCTTGTGCGTGTAGTCGATTGTGGCGGCGCGGCCGAGCTTCTCACGGTACGCCACTTGCGGCGCGCCCACGGTGGCGTCGACCTTGTAGGTGCGGCGCAGGATATCGACTTTGATGTCCAAGTGCAGTTCGCCCATCCCCTTAAGGATGGTCTGGCCGCTTTCCTGATCTGTCGAAACGCGGAAACTCGGATCCTCGGCGGCGAGCTTTTGCAGCGCCACGCCGAGTTTTTCCTGGTCCGCCTTCGATTTCGGCTCGATCGCCACTTCGATGACCGGCTCGGGGAAGATCATGCGCTCGAGGATCACGGGCTTTTGCGGATCGCACAGCGTGTCGCCGGTGCGGGTATCCTTAAGGCCGGCCAGCGCGACGATGTCGCCAGCAAACGCTTCCTTGATGTCCTCGCGGTTGTTGGCGTGCATCAGCAACATGCGGCCACAGCGTTCCTTCTTATCGCGCGTCGAGTTCACCAGGCCATCGCCGGTGCTGAGAACGCCCGAATAGATGCGGCAGAACGTGATCGTGCCCACGAACGGGTCATCCATGATCTTGAACGCCAGCAGCGACATCGGCTCGCTGTCGGACGCAGGCCGCACCAGCACTTTCTCAATGTCGTCGGGATCGACGCCGGTGATGGCGGGGCGATCAAGCGGGTGCGGCAGATAATCGACCACCGCGTCCAGCAAGGGCTGCACGCCCTTGTTCTTGAACGCCGAGCCGCACAGCATCGGGTACCAAGTCCCCTTCAGCACGGCGAGGCGGATCAACCGCTTTAGCGTGGCGATATCGGGCTCTTCGCCGTCCAGATATTTTTCCATCGCCGCGTCGTCCATCTCGACGGCGGCCTCGATCATCAGATTCCGGTACTCAATGGCCTGTTCCTTCAGGTCATCGGGGATTTCCGTGGTTTCGAACTTCGCGCCAAGCGCTTCGTCCTTCCAGACGTACGCTTTCATTTCCACCAGATCGACGACGCCGCGGAAATTGGACTCGATGCCGATCGGCAATTGCAGCGGCACCGGACGCGCGCCGAGGCGCTTCTTGATGTCGGCGACGCAATTGAAGAAATCCGCGCCGATCTTGTCCATCTTGTTGGCGAAGATGATACGCGGCACGGCATATTTGTCGCCCTGGCGCCAGACGGTTTCCGTCTGCGGCTCCACGCCTTGGTTGCCGTCGAGCACCACCACCGCGCCGTCAAGCACGCGCAAGGAGCGCTCCACTTCGATTGTGAAATCAACGTGGCCGGGGGTATCAATGATGTTGAGGCGCTTGCCGTTCCAAAACGTCGTCGTCGCCGCTGACGTGATGGTGATGCCGCGTTCTTGCTCTTGTTCCATCCAGTCCATGGTGGCCGCGCCATCGTGGACTTCACCAATCTTGTGGCTCTTGCCGCTGTAAAACAGAATCCGCTCGGTGGTCGTCGTTTTTCCGGCGTCGATGTGCGCCATGATGCCAAAGTTGCGGTAGTCTTCGATATTGTACTGACGAGGCATGACAATTCTGTCCGTCTAGCGGCCTAACGCGGGCGTGGGCCGCGGCTGATTACCAGCGATAGTGGGAAAAGGCGCGGTTGGCTTCGGCCATGCGGTGGGTGTCTTCGCGCTTCTTCACCGCGTTGCCGCGATTGTTCGAGGCGTCGATCAATTCGCCAGCGAGGCGCTCCTGCATGGTATTTTCGTTGCGCGCGCGGGCAGCGCCGACGAGCCAGCGAATCGCCAGCGCTTGACGGCGCTCGGCGCGCACTTCCACGGGCACCTGGTAGGTCGCGCCGCCAACACGCCGCGAGCGCACTTCAATCGATGGCGCAACATTCGACAGCGCATCGTGAAACGCTTCAATCGATGCGCGCTTCAGCTTCTTCTCGACCGTATCGAGGGCGCCATAAACGATCTGTTCAGCGGCGGACTTCTTGCCCTCGTACATGACGTAATTCATGAACTTGGTCAGCACGAGATCGCCATGGACGGGATCGGGCAGAACTTCGCGCGGCTCGGCGCGGTGACGGCGGGACATCTCTATCTTTCCTTATTTCGGTCGTTTGGCGCCGTAGAGCGAGCGGCGCTTCTTGCGGTCCTTGACGCCCTGGGTGTCCAGCACGCCGCGCAGGATATGGTAGCGAACGCCGGGCAAATCCTTCACCCGGCCGCCGCGGATCAGAACCACGGAGTGTTCCTGCAGATTGTGGCCTTCGCCCGGGATGTAGCACACCGCCTCGATGCCCGTGGTCAACCGCACCTTGGCGACCTTGCGGAGCGCCGAGTTCGGCTTCTTCGGGGTCGTGGTATAGACGCGCGTGCAGACGCCGCGCCGTTGCGGGCACGCGTTCAAAGCCGGCGCCTTGTTGCGCACTGGCTTAGGTGACCGGGGCTTCCGGATCAGCTGGTTAATTGTCGGCATGCGCCTTTTCTTCTTTCCCGCTCTTGGGCTTCCACAACGTCCAAAAGCGCGCCGAACGGCTCCCCCGATCTCGGCTTGGGGAGCCGCCTTCTGGGCGCGCCGGTTTTAGGTTCAAACGGCGACCATAGCGCAACGCTGCGCGGCGACCGGCCCGATTGAGCCGGGAGTGATACTGGCGCACCTCGGGAGCGTCAAGCGGCGTCCTTGGGCTTATGGATACAACTGAGGGGAGAGGCGTATCCTGGCCACGCCGCCCTAGCCTATACAGGCGGCGCATGAGCCTTTCACCACCCATCCAACGGTTCCGCGACAAGCTTTTGGCCGACCCCTCCCTGCTCGCCCATAAACTCGATTTTTTTAGCCAGCGGATACTATTTGTGCGCCTTACGGAAGCCGATTACCGGCAGGCCAGCTTCCTCGATGATCGTATCCTAACGCCGACCACCCAAGGCATGTGGATGGGATTTGAGGACGTGAACCTTGCGCTTGCTGGCGTCGCACCGGCCCGGCCACTCCATTTCATTTTCCACGCCGGGCATGTCGGCTCGACCCTGGTGAGCCGACTGCTGGAGGAAGCCGGCGGCGTCCTCGCCTTGCGCGAGCCGCTAACGCTGCGGGCGCTGGCCGAAGCGCAGGACGCGCTGGGCGAAGCGGATTCGCTCCTCAGCCAAGAACACTTCGACTCGCTGCTGCGCGAACAAATCTTGCTCTGGAGCCGGGGTTACGCTGGTACGCGCGTAAATATTGTTAAGGCAACGAGCGCTACGGCGCGGCTAGGGCCAGCGTTGTTGCAAGCCTGCCCGACGGCGCAGGCGCTCTATCTTAACTTGCCCCTTGAACCATATCTGGCGGCGTTATTGGCGGGCGAGAATTCCCCTATTGATCTTCGCGGTTTTGCGGGCGAGCGGGTGCGGCGGCTACAACGCTTCGGCGCAGAACCGCTTGCGCCGGTTCACGCCATGAGCATGGGCGAACTCGCCGCCATGAGTTGGGCGGTAGAGCGTCTTTCCGAGGTCGCCTTGGCGGAGGCTGGCGACAAGCGGGTTCTGTCATTGAACTTCGAGCGGCTCCTTGCGGAACCGGAAGCGTGCTTGCGCGCGCTCTGCGCGCACTTCCAACTCGGCGCCCCCGAGACCTATTTCACCAAAATCGGTCAAAGCCCAGCCTGGCAGCGCTACGCGAAGGCGCCCGAGCATCCCTACTCGCCGCAAGACCGGACACAAATTCTGGCCGAAGCCCGCAAGCTCAAGAGCGACGAGATTCGCAAAGGGCTCTTGTGGTTCGACGCCATGGCGACAGGTTCACCACAGATCGCGAATTTATCAGCTTGAGGACCAGCGATGGGTCAGATTCTGGCGCACCTCGCCTTCGACGAACACGCTTTGACCTCGCTCAATTGCGGCAATGGGTACTTTGCGCTAGTTGAGCCCCGATGACAGGCTCGGTCGAAGATTTGATCCGGCGCGCTGAACTGTCGGAGCGTTCGGGCGACGCCCGTGGCGCTGCGCGGCTTTGGGACGAGCTAATCGTCGGCGCTCCACAGCATCCGCGCGCGATTTTTATCCAAGGCAGACGGCGGGTGGAAAGCGGGGAAGCGGCAGTCGCGCTCGACCTGTTGTCCCGCGCGGAGGCACTCGATCCCGCCTATCCAGAGATACCGCTCTATGCGGCGATGGCTCATCGTATGCTGGGCGCCCTCCCGGCCGCGCTGGCTGCCTGTGATCGAGCGCTTGCCCGCGATCCCTATTTTTTCTTAGCGCTTCTGTCGAAGGGAGCGATCTTGGAGCAAATCGGCAAACCGCGACTAGCGACCCTCGTCTACAAAAACGCCATCAAGATAGCACCACCGCCAGAACGCCTGCCTCCTTCGATACGAATGGCGCTCGGGCGCGCACAAACACACGTGGCCGCGGACGCCCAAGCCCTAGCGGCTCACCTGCGCGCACAAACCTCGGATCTACGCGACCAGAACAAGGCTGATCGCCTTGATCGCTTCGATGAAAGCATCGACATCCTGGCCGGCGTGCAGCCGCGTTATGTACACGATCCCGCGCTGCTTTATTATCCGCGCTTGCCGGCTATCCCCTTCCATGATCGGGAACATTTTCCTTGGCTTGGCACGCTTGAGGCCAACACCGAAATCATCAAACAAGAACTGAATGAAGTCCTGCGCGAAGATTTGGCCAAGTTCGCGCCTTACATCCAATATCCGCCCGAGGCGCCGGTCAATCAGTGGGCGCAGCTCAATCATTCTGCGGCGTGGAGCACGTTCTTTCTGTGGCGCGACGGCGTGCGCCAGGACGCGCACTGCGCACGCTGCCCAAAGACCACGGCGCTGCTCGAATCGTTGCCGCTCGCGCACCAGCCTGGCTATGCGCCGACGGCAATGTTCTCCATGTTGAGCCCACGCACGCACATCCCGCCACACACCGGCTCGGCCAACACCCGCCTCATTGTCCATTTGCCGCTGATCTTGCCCAAGACTTGTCGTTTTCGCGTCGGCGCTGAAACGCGCGACTGGCGGCCAGGTAAGGCCTGGGTGTTTGACGACACCATTGAACACGAGGCCTGGAACGATAGCGACGAGACCCGTGTCATCCTCATCTTCGACGTTTGGAATCCATTGCTTAGCGAGGCCGAGCGCGAGCTTATCGCCGAGATGATGTCGGCGTACAGCGCCTATGTTTCGGCGGAAAATGCGCCGAGATAGGCGCGCAGCGTTCCAATATGGCTTCCATAGTTGCGCCACCTACCGGATGATGAACGATAAAGTGGTTCACGCACTTGCCACACGCTGGCGGTTTTCACTACGCTTTGGTGTTGGTGGAACGCGAGGCAGTTTTCGTTCCATTCGAGACCACAAAATGAAAGCAGGCGCTCCAGCACCGGGCGCGGCGCGGCGACGAACGCGTCATAGTCGAGCTCAAATATGTCCGCGCAATAGAGCGCCTTCCAATGCGCCATGAGGCGGCGATGTTGGCTGTAGAAGTGCGCAATGTCCGAAAGGTCAAGCGCGTAAGCCATGCTGTGATCGAGATGCAGAAAATAAACCGAGAGGCAATTGTCCAAGGGGTTGCGCACCGTGCTCACGATCTTCGCCCCTGGAAATAGCGCCTTGATCAACCCGACATAAAGGAAATTGTCCGGTCGCTTATCCGTGACAAGGTCGGCGCCGGGGAACAGGGATGCTAACGAGGCGGTGTAGCGGGCCGCTAGCGCCGTGAGGCGCTCAGTCGAAACGTCCGCCGCGCTGGCCGGGAATGGCGCCAACTCCTCGACTATTGTCGACAATAAGGGCAGTTCGCCGCCAGCTGTAACGCGCGGGTGTGCGGCCAGCACTTGCTCGGCCAACGTCGAGCCGGAGCGGAACATGCCACATATGAAGATCGGCGAACGCGTATCAGAGCCAGCAGAACGCGCCGTTGGAAAAGCAGCGATCAAGGCATCGACTAGGCGCTCTTGGCCCGCGCGATCATAGTAGGCGCGGCTAGGCGGCGCGCTCGCCCGACTCATCGCATTGGCGCCCTGGTAAGCCTGGAATGCGTCGTCATAGGCGCCGGCGGCGTCGAGAGCGCGCCCGAGGGCAAAGCCGAGGCTCGCCTTGTCGGCGGGCGCCACATCCGGGCGCGTGACTGCGCGGCGTAAGTGCGCGATCACGGGGTCGTCGAGCTTCGGCGACCGCGCAAGATAAGCCATACGTGCAAGCGCCTCCCAGCAGGCCGCATCGTGGGCCAACGCTTGTTCATAAAGTTGGCGCGCGCCTTCGCGATCACCGCAGTCTTCGCTGAGATTGCCGAGATTGAGAAGCGCCGGGACATAACCAGGACTGAACGTCAAAGCACGGCGCAGCTCGCGCTCAGCATCATCGGGGCGCAGCAGGCAATCGGCATAGATGACGCCGCGATTGAGATGGACCTGTTCGGGCTCTCGCACACCGCGATCAAGCGCTTGTTGGTAGGAGGCAAGCGCCGCCTCGTAGCGACCAAGCTGGCGCTGCATGAGCGCGAGATTGTACCAGCTGTCGGGCAGATCGGGAAAATGCGCGAGCACTCGTTCGTAGGCGGCAACGGCAGCCTCGGTGTGGCCCTCCCGGCGCAACCGCGCCGCTTCACCGAGCAAGGAATGCAGCGCGCTTACCATAGGCCAAACTTAGCGCACCGCTGAAAATACAAAAGACAGAATAAAGCTCTATGGCTAGGCGTCCCACGAACCAGCGCCGCTATATGCATCTATAGCCCCACACAACGCTGCAACGCCAATTCGTTCCTCTTCCGAGAGTTCGGGACGCCAGATATCGAAAAGCAGCACATAGCGGTCCTCGCCGCTTCGATTCCAAGCCTCGTGCTCGATCGTGTCATCGAACACCCACGCCTTACCCTCGCCCCACGAGCGTACCTCGTTGCCAACGCGAAACTCGCAGCCCGGCGGTACAATCAAGGGCAAATGGCAGATGAGCCTAGCATTGAGCATGCCAGTATGCGGCGGAATATGCGCTCCCGCTTCCAACTTCGAGAACAAAATATATGGCGTGCGGCGCGGGATACGCGTCAAAGGCGCGCCTGCCAAAGCCGCCATCGTCTGCGGACAGCGCGCCGCGCCCGGCTGCTCCGCCCCGTCCTTGTATAAGAAGAAAGCACTCCAACTCGGATTGTCCAGCAGGCTCGATCTACCGCGCTGGGGCCGCCCAGCCGCCTGGGTAACGTACGGTTTGAAATCTCCGCCAATAACGCCCTCCAGTTCGACGCGGATGTCGGCTGTCACCGCTTCCACAGCATCCAACCACGGAAACTCACGTCGATCGTAGAATTGAATGTGCGGCAATTCGGGATAGTAAAAATAGTGCGGCGCTTGGACATAAGCGCGTTTCTTGCCAAGCAGCACGTCAACGGCGCGTGCAAACCGCGGCGGCCCCTGTGCGGCGCCAAAGCCCTGCGCATCGAGTTTGGCGCGCACAAAATCCTCCAGTTCGAGAGCAACCGCTTCGTTGGCCGCTTTGGCGCGCCGCAGCGCATCCTGCAGATGCGGCGGCAATTGATTGAATCGCGGCATATATTGCAGCGCCGCGCTGTAGAAAGCAGAAGCGCCGCGTTTGTCGCCCTCGCTGGCGAGGTGGTCGGCCTTGGCGATCAACGCCCGCAACTCGTTAGGCTGCAGCGCGAGCGCCTCGTCGATCGCCGCAAGCTTGCCAATTGTATCGCCAAGTATTGCGCGCGCATGCGCCATAGCCAGCCAAATGGACGCATCCGCGCGCTTAGCTACGATCACCTGTTCAAGCAAATCACGCGCCCGCTCCGCCTCTCCTTTCGCCAACGCCGCCATGGCGGCTTGGACCAACGCGGCGACATCAATCGAAGCACCCTGCATCATCATCTCATCGGATCATCAGCACCGCCTGTCGGCAGCGGGCCGCGCTGTTCACCGGCACCCGTGTCGCGCGTCCGGTCCGACAGCGCGACGCTCAGCACCATGGCGTTGAACGTATCGAAAAAGCCCACCTCGTTGACCAGCAGCAGGTCATGCACGCGTGCTCTCTTTAGATCGCTTACGAATTGGCTCACGAGCGCGCGGTAGCGTGGCCAACCGGCATCCGCGTCACCATAGAGGGACCACAGAGCGCGCCATTTATGCAAAAACGGCGCTGCGATCCGGGCGACATCCAAGGCGATCGGCTGGTTTGGCGCGGCCTCCGCGAGCAGAAAATTGAGATGTTCACGAAGTTCCCACGGGCTCATCACCCTGGGGACGTTCACAGTCTCGAATTCGAGAGTCGGTTTCATGCCGCTCGGCGCGATTTTGCGGGCTGACCAACCGGGCGGATTCGGCATGTTTGCCGAACGACCGGCCATCAGCAGGCGCAACATTCCCTCGCCGCCGACGGTATCGACGACGAGATGGATGCGCGCGCGGGTCGCATCGTTTATAACGCGGTGCAGGCTCCAGGTGTCGAACACCCAGCACTCTCCTGCCGCCATGTGCACTTTTTCGTCGCCGCAGTGGAAACTGACTGTCGGCTGTGTGACCACTGGAATGTGCACGCGCATCCGGTCGCGCCAATAATAATTCACGTCCACGTGCTCGCTGACCTCGGCGTGGCCCGACAGGCGCATTAGCCGTGTCCGCCCCAGCGAGGCGCCGAGGCTGCCCAGCACTTCCATTAAGTAGGGCCGGTCTGACGACAAAAACGCCGTCGCCCGCATCGGCCCCTCGAACGCTTCGTTGTTGCACTCGCCGTGCGCGGAGATCAGAGGCAGAAAGTCGTTGCCTGCGTAGCCTGCGGGATGCGGCATCCACGAAGACTCGCTCACCGAAGCAATCTCCTGCGCCAATATCTCGGCGTCATACTGGACCGGCAATTGAAGAAATCGCGTCTGCAGTTTCATCTAATGGAAATCCGACATGCGGAGTGTTACGCGGCGCTTAGCCTACGCTCTGAGGCGGGGCGCCCGCAAGGCGCAGTCCCCCCCTCTCAACTTGCTGAAAAACTCTCTGGGCGAACACGCGGATCGTAATTCCATGGCTGAGGTGAACCGAGGGTTCATGCTGCCTTCAAGGAGTTGAGCCCGAGTTTTTTTGCGGCCCTAGCGCGCGATGATCGCGCCTCGATCCCGCTCGCGCAATTGCTGAATTCGCTGTGATTGCAAGCGTTCAACGGCATCTGTTCGGAGCGTCAAACGATGGAACTGCATGGTTCATTGGAAAATCGCTGAACGAGGCCATTATTGTCGGACGAGCAACGGTCCGAGCCGGCGGTACATGTTCATGTCGGTCCCTCGTCAAACTGGTAACCGAACAAATCGAGATCGCGCTGGTAGAGCGCGGTGACACCGTCGATCAGCGCCGTATCATAATAACCCCGATAATCATCGCGGCGGGAGCTGTTTACTTTCTCAAGCGGCGCGCTGGCGATGCCCAGCCGCTGACAAATGGCGTCGTAAGAGAACTGCATGTCTTCCACGCGGCCAATGGCGTCCGTCAACAGAGCGCCGCCTGCGTCGGTGACGAAGTGGTGTTGGGGCCAAAAAAGCAAATGATCGAATGGCGGGCGATCAAGAAAAAACTTCATCACTTCGCGGGGGTTGCGGGCGAAGTCGCCGTCCTCGCGCGTCATGAAGGCGCAAAAAGATACAAAACGGTCGAACGGATTGCGCACGAACGCGAACTTCATGTACCCAGCGAACACCGCTTGGCCAACAAAGGGGCGGATTTGCTGCAAGCTTATGTGGCCGTGGCCGAGCTTTGCCAATTGCTCGAAAGGCAGGCTCTTCTGGACGAACAGCGCCACCTGCTCAAGATCTTCCGGCCCCAAGCGCGCGCGCAACGCCCGGCGTACCGAATGCGTGCCTGTTTTGGGTATGGCGGTGAAAATAAACCGGTGTTGGTGGGAGATAATCATCCGCGCCCTTAGCGAATTACGCCGTGCGAACTTGATCCCGAAGTCGCGACCCTTCGTACCGCCTCGCGCCCGGCTCCGTACGGCGTTTTCGTAATCCCCAAAATCTCGCCTTGTGGCACGTGGGCCTGATTAGTTCCCAGACATTTGGCTCTGCATCCGATTAGTTGCATCCCGCGCCTCATCCTCGGCTGCTTGGTCCTCCCTTACGGTCGTGCAAACACGGGCTGATAGGCGCGTGCCCAAAACAGGCTGGCGTCGGCAGCGGACTTGCTCCTCTGCTGGTTCGGCGAGGCTCGTTCCCACGCCAGTCTGGCCCGTCGATTGGGCAGGAGCATTGACCACCCCAACAGTCTCCGGGTTAGGCGCCTCCGGCGGGCCAGCGACACCCTGAAGCAACGCGACAAAAATCAACGCGATCATCGAATTCCCTTCCGCAGGCATAGGGGATCTCTAACTCCCTCTCGGGAATTTGTCGAGGCGCCGGCTTCCGCGGGACTCTCGCAGCGCCATCCACTCAAGCTGACCATTTCCGCGTGAGGTTTTGACGCACGACTTCCAGTCGCATGCGGTTCAGCGCATGCATGTTATCGCCCTCAAGGGCGCTGATCTCACCGAGTTCAAACAGCATTGCGCGCTCTTGCTCGTCGGGGATTTGGCTTTCGATGAAGGTTAGCGACACCAGCCGCACGCCGGACCGGACCGGCGCCACCTCGTGCAGCGTGGTCGAGGGATAGACGATGGCGTTGCCTGGAGCGGCCTTGAGCGGCAAGGCGCGGACGCCGAGATGGATCACCAGTTCGCCGCCTTCGTACGTTTGCGGATCCGATAAAAACACCGTGCAGGAGACGTCCGACCGCAACGGCCCCTCGGGCAGCGGCAGAAACGCCGCGTCCGCGTGTGGCCCATATTTCATGCCGGGTTCATAGCGCGCGAGCAGAGGCGCGGCGATGCGGCGTGGGAAGGCAAAATCGCGAAACTCGCGCGAACGCGCGAACGCGTCGGTGACCAGCTTTACCGATTCCCCATAGGCTTTATCGCCAGCATCAACTTGAAGATTTTGCTTTTGCTCAAAGCCGCTGTTGGTCGCGCGACCATCGACGAATTTCATCCCCTGCGACAGCGCCACCAGACGGTCGACTTCCACCATTGTCAGCAGGTTTTTAATTTCCAAGAACATCTAGGACTGATTAGCCCCGCCCCCGTTGCTCCGCAATGCCACAAACAAGCAGAGCGAACCCCAGCCAGCCCGCGGCGGACGCCACGCACAAAAAAGCGGCGGGCCGAAGCCCGCCGCCAATCTGTAGAACTGGTTGTCCCGACTTAGAAGTCGACTTGGACGCCCATAAATATCCACCGGCCTAGTGAATCATAGACCTGCGGGAAGGTGTTGCCGTTGCCGAACCCGGCCCCAGTGAACCGCGACATCGGCGGCTCACGATCCAGCACATTGTTCACGCCAAACCGGAAGCGGGTATTTTCGTAGAGGTCGTAGTTCCCGGCTAGATCGAGATAGGTCTGCGATTCCAACGAGAAGTCCGGCGCAGTGGCGACAGTCGTCCCCGCATAATCAACCGAGTCGAAATAACGCACGGTGGCATGCAGATCAAGATCCCACGGCGTTTCCCAAGTAGCCCGGAAGCGACCACGCCACACCGGATTGGGCGTTCCGCATATTCCCGCACCGTAGAGGCCTTCGCAACCGCTATTGTAGCTTTTCAGCTTAGTAGCGATCAGCGAGAGGTTCATGGAGCCTGCAGCCCCAATGTCGAAAGCGTAGGCGGAACTAATATCGAAACCACTGGTCTCAAGCGTCCCCGCAAGGTTGAGGTTGAGGTCCTGTACTTGGCCAGAGCCAAGCCACAACGAACCGTTGCTTGGGTTCCGACTGATGCGGGCGCAAGCAGCTGGGTCAGGAGTGGCATTATAGCAAGCCGCAACTGTCGAGGCAGCGCCTAGGATCCCAATTAGGTTGGTCGTCTCAATCTTGAAATAATCCACCGAGAGGTTGAAGTTCTCAAGAAAACGCGGCTGGAAAACAAAGCCGTAAGTCACGGTGTCCGCGCTCTCAGGACCAACGTTTGGATTGCCGCCAAAAAGGCCTTGGTATTGTCCCGCGGGGCTAGAAACCGTCCCGCTGCCCGCCTGAAGCGCGGTCAGTTGATAAGAAGCTCCCCCGATGCAGTTTCCTCCAGGGTCGAAGCCGTCAGTCGCTGGATCGGTGCTGTCGCAAGGATCGTCCGCCATATCGAACAAGCCAGGCCCCTGCGCTGAGAAC
>CXWL01020208.1_pt1 | contig 15070 bp, 18 predicted proteins | sample 590931 | NCBI WGS metagenome assembly CXWL01 (sample SAMEA3498368, study PRJEB10139) | groundwater metagenome | biome: water well; material: biofilm material | place: Germany | collected 2015-04-27 | reverse complement strand
GGCCGCAGCCAGTGAGCCCACCAGCACGATCAGCCCGACCGGGCCAGTAAGCGCACCAAGGATGGCACGAATGGCCAGGCCGAAGGCCGCGAGCCCAGTAGCGCCGACGGCGGCGGCGGCGCCAGTGGTGGCCAACCCTTGAGCGAAGACCGCGAGCTTGATCGCGCCGATCAAGATGGCCAGGCCACCCAGCGCCTTCAGGATTGGTTCAAGGTTCTCGGCCAGTAGCTTGAGCAGCCCGATGACGATGCGAACCGACTCGCTCGCCTCGGCGGACTTGCCGACGAGTTGCGCCATCGCGTCCCGCGCCTGCAGTGCGGCGCTGCCAATCGTGGCGGGGATTTCAGCCGCAGCGCGCCGCAGATTGGGTAGCTCCTTGGAAAGCGCCCCCACGATGGCGTTGGTGCTGAGCTTTCCCTGCTCGGCCAGGCTCTTGAGTTCATCGCGCGGTTTCCCCAGGCCCTTGGCCAGTGCGTCCAGTAGCGGCGGCGCTGCCTCTGCTATCGCGTTGAACTCCTCGCCGCGAAGCGCTCCCGAGCCCAGCGCCTGGCTGAATTGCAAAATGGCGCTGGCCGATTCGGACGCCGTCGCGCCGTTGATCTTCAGCGAAGCCAGAAGTGCCTCGGTCGCAGCCTGCGCCTCGCGCGTACCACCACCCAGCGGTTGTATCGCCCGCAAGATGCGCGTGTACAGCGCGGCCGTATCGGCCAGGGGCTGCTGATAATCCCTTGCCAAAGCCGCGCTCTGCGCCTGGGCCGCAGCGAACTCTTGCTGCCCCTGAGTCACGAGGCGCAAGCGCGCGTTGACCGCTACGTATCCGTCAGCAAGCCGGGCGAGAGCGGCTACGCCGGCTGTGCCAGCTGTCAAGCCCAGGAACCCGAGCAACTGCGTCTTCGCCTGAGCGAGCTGCTGGCTGACCGAAGCGATGCCATCCCGCATCGGCTTGAAGGGCGTGCCGGCGCTGGGTCTTGCCGCCTCGGTGTGCACCGAGGTGATGTCCTTGCGCAGAAGCTTCAACGCGGCCACCACCTTGTCAAGGTCGGCAGTGATAAGCAGCTTGGCTTCTATGTTCTTCATCTCTTACAGTACGCGAATGGCGAAAAGTGCCTTCCTGTTCCTGGTCCTCGGTCTGGTGCTCGCGGCACCGGCGCCGCTTGTCGGTCTGCCGCTGCTGGCTCTCGGCTTCGCGCTCTGCGGCTGGATGGTCTTGTCGCCGCCGGCGAACTAATCTTCAAGCGCACGCATCGTTTCGTTGAACAGCCGGATCGCCTTCGGGTCACCGCTGGCCAGCAGCGCACCCCACTGAGCGATCAACAAGTCTTCTCTGCGGTCCTGGCGGGCGCGGTCGGCGGCGACACGCTGGTAACAGCGGAACCGGTACAGCGTGTAGTTCAGGATTTCGCAGTGCCTGTGGCCGGCAGCGATGAGCCGGTCAAAGGCTGCTGCCCAATCATCGGCAGACGCTGAAGTAGGCCGCTCCACTTTGTGACGAGAAGCGGTGCTGCCTGGCCGGCCTGGGCCTTGATCGACGGCACCGCCTGTGCGAAAAAATCTGAGTTCACTTCGCAGCAGACGAGCAGCAGCACGGCCACGCGGTCAGGCGTCATCGCCTCGATGATCTTCAGCTCCGTGCCGGTGCACAGCGCCACCGCCTCGGTGACGGCGTCGCCATGCTGGCCCACCAGCCGCACCGCAGCCTCGATGCTGGAATCGTTCATCAGCGCGATGACATCATCCAACGCAGGCTGGATGCAACGCACAAGGGCGGGCAGCTGGCGCATCGTGATGGCGCGGACCGTGAACTCCACACCGTCGACGTCGAGCGTGGTCTGCGGCGGGCAAATGAAGTCGATACTGAGTTTCTGCATGGTTTGATTCCTCTCGTTTGAATTGGTCAGGCCGCCCCGGCCGCGGCCGGCGTCTTCATTCCACGGGCCTGCGCCAGCTCATCGAGTTGGCGGTCCACCTGGTCGATCTCTTCGCGCAGCCCCGCGATGAGCGCATCGTTCTCGTCGATCTCGGCGCGGCGCTTTTCAAGGGTCAGTTGGGGCGATTCCTGCTCGGCGCCATTGCTTGCCTTCAACTCCGGCAGCAGGCGATCAAAGTGCTGCTCAATCTTCGCCTTGATGATGTCGCCGAAGAAGAAGAACGTGCGCGACTGCTCGAACGCATCACCCTCGGCCTCACCCAGGATCGCACCGCGATTGCCTCGAACGCCGGTGTGAACGTCCTGCAGATTGATGGGCGTGTCGCTCGTGTGCCAAGTGTGCGTTTCCAGCCTGAGCGCGCCGCCGTTGCTCGGCCGCGGAACATCCGGGTACGCAAAGCTCCTGAAGACGCCAGCCCAGTTCGCCTTGCGTGGAAACTCGGCCGCGCTGGCATCGACGTAGTCGAACACCCGCTTCAGCACCTCCGCCCTGGTGCAAGGCATGCGCCAAAGGCGCAAGTTGCGTTGCTTGATGGGCTCGATCTTCGCGAGCAGCACGGACTTTCGCACTTCGAGCGCCTGAACCTCCGCCATGAGCAGCCGGGCTGCTCCGAGGGCTGCTTCGATGGCTGTCAGCTTGACTTCCTGGGGTGCTTTGGACATGGAGTTCTCCTACTGGTTGGGTTTGATGCGTTCTCGGATGGCTTTGAGCCGGGCCTTTTCGCGGTTGACCAGCTCGTACACCCAAGAGCGCGTGACTCCGAAGTGGGCCGCAATGCCCGCAACTGACTCGCCCTCCTGGCGCATCGCGTAGAACTCGGCCGCCCGCTCTCCGGCATGGACCACGCCCTTGGGGATGTAGACACGCTCGCCGGCATGGCGCTGCCGCAAAATGCGGCTGGCTTGCTCCCCGATAGCGAAGGCGACACGTGCATCGACGCCGCTTTGTCGAGCAGCCTCAGCAGCCGCTTCAGAGAAGCTCGCCCCGAATTGGCTGCTACGGATGAAGGGTGAAGACATGCCCGCATGCTCTGCCGTTTTGCTCAACTGGTCGAGGCAAGACAGTTTGTTTTCAGCGCAGCCGCCGGGTTGCGGCTGGCTGCTCCTAGTCGCTCTTGCCATCGCCACCGTTACTTTCCGCGCCACCGGCCGGCGCGCATGTCATGCAGCGGTGCAGGCAGCTCGACTGCTCGCACGGCGTCCCAGTCCCTCAAGCCCTGGCGCACCGGCCGCATGGCGATCAGGTGCTTGAGCATGGCGTCCAAGTCGGGCGCGCTTCGGGCCAGCGCGTCCACAGTGCCCGGCTCACCGCCAGCGGAAACCGCGCGCGCCTGCTTGAGCGTCTGAACGTGACGTAGCACGCGATCCCATGACGCAGCGGACTTCAGACCCAGCTTCTTCGCGATCTTCTTCAGGAACCGGGTCTCCTTGAGCGACCCGGGCTTCAGATCTTGAATCAGCATCATCAGGAATCCTCGCGGCGCGTCACCGAGTAAAGCGGGAGGTTGGCTTCAACGTCCTTGATGGTGGCCTTGAGCAGGTTGGCGGGTTCATCAAATAGGGCCTGCAGCTCGTCGCGCGACAGCGCCGAAATGTCCCGCGTGCCGGCAAAGAGATAGGCCAGCGCGTTCATTCGGAGCGTTAGGCCTCGCAGGGCCATGACCTGCGCCTCCGTCAATACGTAGATCGGTCCCATTGCGGTCACTCCTCGACAGTCGTTGCGGTAGCCGCACCGGCGCGCGCCGTGTCTTTGCGGTCGAGCATCTTCTTCAGTCCTTGAATCGCCATGCCGGCGGTGTACGTGGTCGCGAACCGGATGTTGCTGACCCTGAAGGAGCGCTCAATCCATCGATTGAGGCCGCTCCCGTCGGCGCGGCCGGACCACTTGGCCCACAGCACGCTAATCAACGCGATCTGCGGATCTGTAGCCATGCCCGGGCGGGCGCCGAACTTGGGTGTCGGCGCGCGAGCCGGTTGTGCGCCAGCGCCTGGCCGGTGAACAAACCCGATGGCCTTGAAGCGCGCCATCACCGCGGTGAACCCTTCGGGGCCCAGCTCTTTCGAGCTGGTCACGCCGGCTACCTCCTGCAATACCTGGCGATACGAGTCCTCAGCCATATGGCACTCGCGGCGTGCGACGTGGATCAGCGCGAACTGCTCGCGCGTAAGCGTGGCCGTATGGCTGTGCAGCGGCGGGTCGCCGCGCCCGTTGGAACCGCGAGACTCGGCCATGATTGATCCTTTGCTGAACATCGGGCGCAGGAGGCGCTGAAACCGGCCCGCCGCTACCTCCATAGCTGCGCGCACCCGTTCGGGCCGGCGCGGCCCGTTCTGGTCGTTTTTGAACGCATCGGCAAAGGCCAGGTAGCGGCTCGATTGCCACGCCGCTGGCCAGAAGCGGCCGATCACGGCGGCCGTGCGGTCAGAGCTCGCCATTTCCGGAGGCCTCGAGCAAGTCGACTTCGATGCTGCAGCAGCGCTCTTGCAGATCTTCAAACACAACAGATAGCGATACGAGGTCTATCGCGCCCGGCCTTGCGGGCGAGGTGTGATCGCCCTCCGTCAACTGGCCCATGACCATCAGATAGCTGCGCACGCAATTCAGCCGGCAGCCGAGCTTTTCCGCAGCTGCAGTCGGGCACTTTCTCGCGGGCGCGGCGTCGCGCCCTGGGGCTTCCGCCTGGCTGCGATCTCCACTTCGCGTGTCTTGGCCGTCCTCTGGCTCGTCACCTGCGAAACCACGAAAGATGCCGTCGAGGCGGATGACTGGCGCCGCGGCCACAAAGGACGCCAGCGCCGCCATGTCATCGCCGCCCAGGGCCAGCGCCCACTCGCGCTGCGCGGGCACCAGCTTGCCGGCGGCAATGGCGTCGTCCACGGCCCTGGTCACCTTGTCGACGTTGAACTGGGTGGTCAGCGCGGCCAGTTGCTGCTGCATGGCGGCCATCGCGCTGGCTGCAGCTGCTTGCTCAGGGCCAGGCGCCCGCATCGGCCTGGGCGGAATATGCCCGGCCATCGCGCTGGCTGCAACTGCTTGCTCATGGCATATGTCTTGCGCCCTCGGGGTGCGGTCAGTGTTGCTCATGTCAGAATCACCTCGCCTGTTTGGCATCCCCGCTTACCGTCCAGGGAAATGGGTTGCCGGCTACGCAAGCCCCGGGGTGCTTCAACACTCCGGGGCACCTTCACAAAGCCGGCTCGCCGCCGGCTTTCGTGTTTCTTGGTTCGGTCGCAGAGCGCATCGCTTACGCGCTGGCGACGACATCCCTGTTCACCACAGGCACGCCCAACTCGGCGGCCAGGTTCATGGCTCGCGTGATCGTGTTGTGCACGGCCAGCGGGTAAGTCATGCTGATGGTCGTCTTCGCGTCAATGCGCTTGGTGAGCCGCGCTCGCAGTTGCTCGATCCCGCCGTCGTCGATCACACGGTCCAACTCCACGCCCACTGCCTTGGCCCGGCATTCCAGGTAGGCCTTCAGCTCGCCGTCCAGCGGCAGCAGTTGCACGATCTCGCAGCGCTGGCCCACCTCGCGCAAGCTGCCATCGCGCAGCCCTTCAGCCAGGCGGCGTTTGAGTTCGGGTTGCGCCAGCAACAAGATGCCCAGCAACGCCCGCCGGCCGACCCGCATCTCGTGCAGGCGCTTGAGGTGCTTCAGGGTGGCGTCGGGCATGCTGTGCGCCTCTTCCACCACCAGCAAATGGCTGTTGCCAACCTCAAAGCTGGCCGCCAACTGCTTCTTGGCGCAGGTGCTGCGCGCTTGCAGCGTATGCGGCATCGACAAGGTCGGGGCGAAGCGGCTGATGATCGCGTGCAAGATGTCGCTGCTCTTGAGCGTCTTGCCCTTGGTGTCGTTCTCTTCCATGCCCACCACAGAGGGCCGGATGATGATCACGCTCTTCTGGTCCCGCGACAGCCTCTCCTCAAGCTCGGCAAGTACCGTCGTCTTGCCCGACCCGCTTTCGCCGCACAACGCCACGAAGCTACTGGTCTGCGCGCATTGCCAGATTGCCTCCTTGGCGTAGGCGATATCGGCTCCAAGGAAAAACTGCTCATCGCTCAGCACTTCACCATCGAAGGGGTTGCGGAACAGCTTGAAGTGCCTCGCGGCCCTTGGAGTCAGGGTGGTTTTCGGGAGCAACACGTCGGCCTCGCCTTCTTCAGATTCATGCTTGGTAGATCTCGCGCTGGCTGTGCGCTTGGGCACATCGCGGTTGGGCGCCGCAATAAACAGCGCGGCCAGTTCGTCTGCGGTCGCGCCTTGCTTGCCGAGCGCCTCGCGCAGGCGCGCCTCAAGAACTCCGCGGTAAATGCGCCGCGGCCATCGCCTATTCGCGATCAAGTTGTTTACGGCCGTCTTGCTGATCCCGACGGTCATCGACAAGTCATGTGCCGAGATGCCCAGCCGGGCCATCACATCGGCAATGCGCAGACGCGATCCTGGCGGTGGGTCCTTGGTCCAGTGGTCGCGATCAAGTGGTGCGCTGATCACTTCAGCCCCTGCACCGCGCACGCGGCGGCGTCACCTTCGCCCGCATCCGTAAGGGCGCTGACGATGCTATCGATCTGGTCCTCTGGCACGCCTGGGTTGGCAGGGTCGGAAAAGCGCTCGGAGACGTAGGCAAAGCACCGCGGCGGGTACTCGGCCCCCATCTTGGCCCGCACACGTTTGCAGGCTTCGACGATGTTCAGGCGAGCCACCACCACCTGGCGGCTGGCCAGCGGCAACTCGGTGACATGGCGTGGCAGGTAGGTGGGGATCTGCGTGGCCTTCACGTCAGCCATAGCGTCGATGCTGCCGGCGTAGGCTTGTGCATGAGCCTTGCGCGCACGTGTCGCTTCCTCCAGCGTGGGTAGGCCGTCGGCGTGGCTGTAGGCGCGCCTGAGCAACAGCGCGCGGTTGTCGTCCAGCACGCTGTTGCGCACGCCTTTGTACCCATCGCCGATCACGCGCTCGCCGTCGTAACCCCATTCGTTGGTGATCTCCGGCTCGACCACGTGCCAACTCACTTCTCCGGTGTCGCGGTCGCGTGCCTCGATGTCAACGGCAGGTGCGCGGAACACGTTCAACCGAACGCTCACCGTCAGGCCGGCGATGACTTCGGGCACCAGGTCAAGCCGGTACTTCTTGCCGCCGAAGCTGATGCGCATGTCGGTGTCTACGCGCCGGGTTTCCGGCCGGCTGCTGGCGGCATCTTGCAGCGCCTCCAGGCTCGCGGGTGCGCGCAGCGCACCCGGGTACCGGCTGATTTCCATCCACGCCCCATCGCGTGTGCGGTTGTGGCGCTCGTGGATGCGAGTCGAGCAGTAAGCGGCTGCCCAGGCCTCGCCGTCGGCGTTGAGCTTGTCCAGCGTCACGCTCTTGGGGTCTTGGAACCTAAAACGCGTCTCAAGATGCATGCGGGCCAGGTCGTGGCCCTTTTCCACGCTGCCCGTCGCTCGGGCGTTGCCCGGCTTGTGCTTCAGGTGCTCGATGCCAAGACGGTCACAGAACTGGGCAAGGACGGCGCTCTTGTTTGCGGGGCCCTGGTCCGTCATCAAAATCAGCGGTACCCCCCACATCGGCCTGTTGTCCTGCTTCCACATGGCCCATACCAAGAAGTCCAAAAGGTTGTTGACGGACTCGCCGCCCAGGTAGTAGCGAAGCTTGAACGTGTGGGTCGTGTGGTCCGCAGCGCTGAATCTAGTGAGGAGGTCGGTGCTCGCCTTTACCAAGTTGGCGACCTTGTTCTTGTTGAATTCGGCCTCATCCATCCAGCGCAGCCGCCCGCCGGGCAGGTAGTAGTACGCGCCCGTGGTGCTGTCCACCTGCCACACGTGGTTCGGGTGGTTGCTCGTCAGCTGCACGCTTTGCGTAGGACTGCGCAATTGCGTGGGATGCAAGTTATTCGCGGATAACTGGCGCGACAGCGTGGTATGGCTCACATCGCTCCAGCTCTCGCCGCGCTGGCGGGCGGATGCCGCAACGACATCAAGTGCGGTGGCCAGCGGCATGCGCTGGTTCTTGTTGTTGTAGCTTGCCAACAGCACGCCGGCCACGGTGCGGAGTTGCTCCAGGGTCAACTTGCTCTTACGCGCGTCGCTGCGTTGCTTCGGCGGCCTTCCCGGTTTCAGCGTCAAGCCTGCACGCTTTAGGTGTCTGCGCAGTGTCTTCTTGTCGCAACCAATGCGCAGTGCCGCCTGCGCCAGAACGGTTGTTTTCTGGCCGTGCGCCGCCTTCTCCACAGCATCGCGCACGCCGCTCAGCAGTTCGATGTCTATGGCCTTCTGCATGTTGCTTGAAAGGTATTCGCGGCCGTTCGCATCACGCCTATGCAGGGACTACTGGCGCCGGCCGCGTGTTGCGTTCCCGGCCGCTGCGGCAGCGTGGACAGGCTGCATGCTTGCTGGAATCACGTGATCGACGAAGTTCAAGGTCAGGCCGCGTTGTTGCGCGCCTTCGGCCAGGTGCTGGCAGACGTAGTCGAGCGTCTGGCGAGCAGCAAGCCCGGCGCTTTCGCTGCCAGCCTGCTGCATAACGCCATCTACCGTGGCCAGCAACTCACACACGGCCGCCTGGGTCTTCAAGGTGACCAGTTGCAGGTCCTTGAGTTGCGTTGCCTCGGGGTTTTCAGCGCGCTCAACTTCTCGCCGTTCGAGTTGCTCCTGGGCATGGTTCCGTTGCTGCTGAACCTCAAGGAAGCGCTTGTCCTTGGCCGCGATGGTCACCTTCAACTCGCGCGTCGTTGCATCGTGAGTTGCGCGCTCCCGCTCGTGACGTTCAATCAGGTCTTCCGCGGCCGCCCGCACCTTGGTCTCGTCACCCGATTTCGCCGCGTCGATGAGCTGTTGACGTTCATCGGCCGGTATCGCGCGCAGGTCGCGCATTCGGCGGTAACCAAAGCCCAAGCGATCAAGCGCCTCGAGCGTGGAAGGGCCGAACGTGCCGAGATTTTTCAGATCGTCGTCGACATGCTGGTGCGACCTGCCCACAATCAGTTCGCAGAAGTCAGCCCAGGTCCGTATGGTGACCACGACTCCGTCTCTTTGGGACGGGATCCCCTTGTAGGACTTCGAGTCCTTGATCTGCTGCAGATCCATCAGCTCGGCGGCGGTCACCACGAGCGTAAGTGCGGCGGCGCTCTGCTGGCGACCGCGACGCTCGCCGATGCGTTCCACGAACTGCAACTGCTCGGCGCTAATGGAATACGTTGCACCTTGCGGAACGGAAGGGACGAGTTGCATCTGGTTGCGATCTCCAACAGGCAGGTCTTTGGCGGGCTTGTTCTCTGCCATCGCTACTCCTCGCTCCGCGCGCTTCCGTGTCATGCTGCTCTCCGTAGCTCGGTCCAATGCCGCTCCAGGGTGCCTTTGCCACGCGACGTGCGGTGGAAACGCTGCAGGCGCGCTGCGAGTTGTTGTGCCGCCACGAGTCGGGCCAAGGTGATGGGGCTCACCAGCAGGAGCGTGGTGGTTTCAGGCTTCGCGTAGTGGATCTGGTCCGCGCCGCCGGTGCCGATTTCAAGCAGCCGCGCGTCGCCGGTGCTGGCCGGGCCGTAGGCGTGGTCGCCAAGCAGCTCGCACTCATCGAAGCAGTTGTAGGCTTCGATCGAAGCCAGCGGCACGCGCCATTGCGCGGCCAGAATGTTTAGAAGGGTCTGCACCGGGCTGGGCGACCCGGCCGAGTCCTCGAAAAAGACCGTGACCTCCGGCTGATCGCGGCGGCAGATGTAGGCGAAGGCGCGGTAGAGCATTTGCAATCTCCCTAGGCTGCCAGAGCGTGCTTCACATCGACTAGCTGGACAATCTCGCCTTCCTTCAAACCAAGAAGGACTGCGGCCTGGTGTGCCTGGCCCCGATTTCCCTTTGTTTTCGAATTCAGCAGGGCATACGCGACGGTCGGATTGATGCCGTTTTCCTTCGCCCAAGTGGCGATAGGAATGCCCTTCTTTATCAACTCCCGCTTGACGTCTTGCCGACTGCAAGGGCGCACTGGCTTAGTTGATTCACTCATACTTGGCCCTCTTGGGATTTCGCTCCACGAAACATGGACTGCATCTTACGCCATGTTTTGTGGAATCGCGCCTCCTTTTGTTCGGTCTTACAAGGCAGGATTCGTGCGCACCTTCGATCTTCAGCTTCAGCGGCTAAAAGAATGTCTCCAGGTCACCGAGGACCAAGAAGTTGCTGCTGCGCTCGGGATGAAGCGAACCGCGTTCTCAAACCGAAAACAGGTTGGATCCTTCCCCGAGAGACAGTTGCTCAAGTTGCGCACGCAGCGACCCGATTTCGACGTCATGTACGTCCTGACTGGCCAGCGATGGACGGCAGGGGAACACGCGATGCACGACGTCTTTTTCAACGCTGCCGCACTTCGAGACGACACCGCGTTTGCCAAGTCCGTAGCGCGTGGGGCCCGCAATCATGTTCAGGTCTTGAGCGACGCCGCGAATGATTCCCAGGTTCGCGACCTGCTCGGCATCCTGGTCTTTTGCGACCGCCCGGCAATCGAAAAGGTAGAGAGGTTCGCGGCAAGTCTGATGGGGCGGAAGCTGTTACCGTTCGCAGAGCGCGAGCCGGCGGGCAGTCATCTACTGAGCCCACACCCTCAAGGAAGCAACCGTCCGTTGATCGATGAAGCCCGCGTCAGTGCACGCGTCGACGCACCGACCATTCGTAGGACTGCAACGAAGAGGCGCGTCGCAGACCAGCCCACGACTATCGCCGTGGCCGCCGTGCCGAAGTCCCGTGCAACGAAGGCGGCGGACACACCAAGCCGGCAGGTCAAGAAAAACCGCCACCGTGCCTGAAAACCGCTGACGCGTCAGCGGTTTTTTGCCGGCGACATATACGAATCAACAACTTAGCGATGCGAAACTGCTGACGCGTCAGCGGTTTTCGGGTTTGCAGCAGGTCGGGCCAAGCGCGGCAGGCGGCTTCGGGGCGGCACCTTCGGCGCTCGCTCAGTCGGCTGTGAGCAGCACCCGCAGCGTTGCCCCGCAAGCCCTACACTTGCGGCGCGGACGTGACACGGTGTTATTCCCCCGGCCGTAGCACGGCGGCGCAAGCCGCTGGAGCGTCATGTGGGGTTGCGGCTTCATGGCGAATGGGGGGCCCCACCGTCCGCACCTTTTTTGATCGCCTTGGCGTGCAGTCGGCGCAGCTCGGCATCTGCCAGCGACAGGCGGCGCAAAGCGGTTGATGCGGCTCCAGGGCGTTGCACAACACCCGAACCAGACTCGGCCCGTCGCGGCAAACCAGTTGAATCCGTCGCTGGCGGCACGGGTAAAGTCGCGCTGCTGTGCGGGCCAACGCCGACTCGAATCAGGTCCCGATGGCGCCCTTCGAAGTGGATCAATGACGCCGAGCACCGCTTCCGATTCGCCTCACATTCAGAAGCTGCGCGCCTTCGTTGACGCGCTCGTCGAGCTTGGCGCCGCCGAGATCGTGGGTACCCTCAAAGTCGAAAGGGCTGCGGCAGTCACGGTCATGCTCGATGTGGCGAACCGCCTGTGCTTCACCTACCACGGGCAGAATTTCTACGTGCCCGCTGGTGTAGCTCCCTTTCGGAGTGCCAAGCACCAGGAAATCAGAAGGCAGTACGGCGCACCTGCCGAGGCCGCCGATGGACCGCGACCGTACTCGCGGCAGCGGATCGAGGAACTGGCTACGAGGTTCGGCCTCACCACCCGCTCGATCTACAGCATCGTCGGCCAATCGCCTGATCCCGGTCGGGGATCGGCAGTCGTGGCGAACCCAAAGCTGGTGCACGACATCTCGGGAGGCCTGAATTGAGGCTTTCGGTCGGCATTTGGATTGGGTACATGCTCGCTGTGCTGTTGATCCCGTGGACATCTGTGGGTCAGGCAGGGACAGTAGCCAGAACGCACACCTGCATGAGCGGAGACGGTTTGCTGACGCGCAAAAAGTGGGCGTGCACCGCTGAAGAGGCAGCCGCACGAAGCCATGAAAACCTGCCCCCGCTTCGGCACCACGTGCGTGGCCCGTTGAAGTGAAACCCGCAAGGAGCCAGCCATGCCAGTTCGATCATTGATCTCCCGGCTACCAGTGGCAGTCAGCAAAGAACTGGACCGGCGTCTCCGAGCCAGTAGGTTTGCGGGGTACGTTGAGCTTTCAGCCTGGCTGACCAGCCTGGGCCACCCGGTCGGCAAGACCGCTATCGGCAAATACGCCGCGAGCTACCGCCATCGTCTCGCCGGCGAAGCGCTGGTCCGCGGCCGTGGCCTTGAGCGGGCTCAGCTCCGTACACAGTGTCTTCAGGCTGCAGCGATGCAAGGAGAGGCCACGGCGGAGACGACCATCAAGCGGGCCGAGCGTTTCGTCGCCTGGGTAGTCAGCGGCCAGTGACGGTTGTGCGCCGGCGGCACAGCCGGCACTGAAGACCGCCGACCCCCCTTCTTGGACGCCAAGCTCGCGATGCCGGCCGCCCTTTCTCCTGGGGCAACCCGTTTTCTCCTCCCATCCGAAGAGTTCCGGGTTCTCTGCCCTTCTTCCGGAGTCATTTATCCCGCACGAGTCTTCTGAATATCCCGAGTGGGGTCACTGGGCCCCTGGATCCCCCGGCGCGGGCGCAGGGGACTGCCGCTCAACCGCTGAGCCTACGCAGCCGCTGCGGCCGCTCGCTTGCCGCGCACCACGGCGCCGGCCGTGCTCAACACGAAGGCCCCGAGCGCCAGCGCGTTGATGGCCCCGCCCAGGCGCAGAAGTTCGAAGTGCCCGCTCACATCGCCCGCCAGCCGAAGGGCCAGCGAGAGGTGCAGCAGCAGCAGCGGGCCGTAGAAACTGGGGTGGTAGGGCACGGCCACGTGCAGCACGGCGGGGAAGATGATCGGCGCGTGGCCGAACACCATCGAAAAGACAAACCCGAGCAGGATCGCGTGCAGCGCGGCGTCATAGGCCGGCGTGGCGGGCAGCAGGCCGCCCGCGCCCAACGCCACGGCGGCACCCAGGGCCAGCCAGAGGTAGCCCGACAGCAGGCACACGGCGATGAAGCGCGTCAGGCCGCGCCCGCGCACGGTGCGGCGCGCGACATCCTGCTTGACCAGCCACAGCGCCAGCGCCAGCAGCGCCGCCGCAAACAGCGGCCCACCCCACGCCTGGCGCGCGCCGGCCAGGCCGATCACCAGGGCCCCCAGGATGGCGGCAAAGGCAGCGTTGGCCGGCCGCGATGGCGGCAGCAGGCGCGACAGCTCCAGCCGCTCGCCGGCAATCGTCAAGACCAGGAATGCCAGCCACCAGGGCAGCACCTCATGCACCGCGCTGCCGCGCGCCCAGCCCACCGTACCGGCCAGCCAGGCCGCCGCGCCCAGCGCCATCGTGAAGGTGAATAGCGCCGGCTGGCGGCGCAGCACGGCCAGCGATGCCGCCAGCAGCACGGCGGCGCCGGCGGCGCTGCACCAGGGCGCCAATGCCGCCGCCCCGGCAAGCTGCAGCAGCGTGCCCAGACCGGCCGCCAACGGGCCGAGATAGGCCCACAGCCGGCCCAGCGCCACCGCGCGCTCGAGCGCAATGACGACGCCGAAGAAGCCACAGATCATGAGCGGGCCGTGCAGCGGCGATGCCGTCGCCGCCAACACCGGCATCGGCCAGCCCAGCCGCGCCAGCCCGGCAGCGGCGCCGACGAAGAGCGCAATGAAGCCCAGCATCAGCAGCGGCAGGCGCTGCAACGGTTTCAGATTGCGCGGCGCCCGGCCAGGGGCGCCAGTCACGTCGGCCAGCCGAAATGCTGGCGCGCACTGTCGCTCATCATCGCCGGGGTCCAGAACGGCTGCCAGACCAGGCGCACCTGCACGTCGGTGCCGGCGGGGGCGGTGGCGGCGATGGCGGTGCGCGCCTGCTCGACCAGCAGCTCGGCCACCGGGCAGGCCGGCGTGGTCATCGTCATCTCGACCTCGATGCGACCGGCGGCCACGACCACGCCATAGACCAGCCCGAGCTCGACGATATTCATGCCGGCTTCGGGATCATTGACCGTGCGCAGTGCGTCCCAGACCGCGCGCTCGATGGGCAGCGCGGCCATCAGAGCCGGCGCACGAACGCCAGCCGCTGGGCGGGCTGGAAGCCGGTCTTGTAGAGGAAGCCCAGCAGGGCCAGGTCGGTGGGCGCCAGGACGGACTCGACGCGGTCGATGTGCAGTGCACCGAGGTTGGCAAACAGCTGCGAGACCAGCGCGTGACCGACACCGCGGTGGCCGTAGGCCGGGTCGACGCCGATCGTATCGAGCACGGCCACCGGCTCGGTGCGGCCGAAGTCGCCCAGGTCGGCGCGCGCCATCAGGTAGCCGACGATGGCGCCGTCCAGGCGCGCCGTGAGCGAGACCCGGATAGCGGAGTCGTCCATCGCTTCGCCCAGCTTGCCGGCGATATAGGCCTGGCGGTCGCGGCCGGTGATCTGGCGGTCGATGCGCGCGATCTGCGGCAGGTCTTCGGGGCGCATCGCGCGCACGTCGCACTGCACCCTGGCGACCCGCTCGAAATCGTTGCCCTCGGGCGCACCGTAGTCGATCTCAGCGCTTGTCACCGCGCCATCGGGCAAGTCCAGCGCATCGCCGCGCTCGGCCTGGTAGCCGTCGCCGACGGCGCAATCGACCACCTGGTTGGGTGCCAGCGCAAAGCCCATCGCGTCCAGCCAGCGCAGCATGCGGTGGTTGGTCCAGGCCGCGGCGGTGCGAAATTCGGTGACGCCGTGCTTGCCCGCGTGCGCCGCCAACGCGTCGAGCAGCAGCTTGCCGACGCCACGCCCGCGCTGGTCGGCGCGCACGCCGATGACCTCGAGCCGCAAGGCCGGCAGGCGGCGGCCGAATTCGCCTTCGGTGCGGCGCGCCAGGATATAGCCGGCCAGGCCGGCGCTGTCGACGGCGGCGAACTGCACGTGCAGGCCCGGCTGGCGCAGGGCGGCCGCGACGCGACGCTGGAAATAGGCGCGCCGCGCCCGGCCTTCGATCGCGGCATCGATCGCCACGACTGCGTCCAGATCCTGCTGCGTCAACGCGCGGAGGGTGGTGCCTGCGTCGCTGGCCATGGTGTCGCTCCTGTTGTCGGTAGGGGGCTCAAGTCGCCGCGTAGGCAAAGGCCAGCTCGCGGTCGGTCTCGTCGTCGAGCAGGTCGTCGAGCATGGGCAGCAGCGCCATCGTCTCTTTCTGGATA
>CXWL01005732.1_pt1 | contig 15077 bp, 13 predicted proteins | sample 590931 | NCBI WGS metagenome assembly CXWL01 (sample SAMEA3498368, study PRJEB10139) | groundwater metagenome | biome: water well; material: biofilm material | place: Germany | collected 2015-04-27 | reverse complement strand
GGGATCACCGCGTTCCGCGCCGACCGCAACGAACTGGCGGCAATCGCGCTTGGCCGTGCAACGACGCTGAAACCCGACGCCGCGCAGGCCTGGAGCCTGCTGGGCATGGTCGAACAGAAACTCCAGAATCCGGAAGCGGCCGTCCAGTGTTTCAACAGGGCGATCGAGATCGATCCGGGTGCTTTGGCGGTTCGCCACAATCTCGGGGCGGCGTTGCGAATGCTCGATGAACCAAGCGCCGCCCTTGAGGAGATTGACCGCGCGATTGCCGGTGGGTTGGCGGCACCCGAGACGCTTTCGATCCGGGCACATTTGCTGGCCGATACTGGCCGCTTCGATGAGGCGATCGCCCAGTATCAAACCGTGCTTGGCCGACATCCCGACCACCTCGACGCCCATGAAACGCTCGCACGGCTGTTGCCGCAACTGGGCCGCCAGGATGAAGCACTCGATTGCTATCGGGCGGCGCTGAAACTGGAACGGCGATCCCCTGCGCTCTGGCACTCCGCGCTTGCAGCAGCCAAGGATACGGGCAACGCTGCACAATTGCTCGCATGGTCGGAAGAGGCGCAGGCGGCGGTCGGCGCACAGCCCGAATTCCAGCTTTCCCGCGCGATTGCGCTTCGCCGCCTGGGCGATCCGGATGCTGCAAAAATCGTCCTGCAATCACTGGCCGATGAGGCACCTTCCTATGCGCCGGTTCACGCTCATCTGGCCCATCTTCTGCTGGCGGGACATGATCCTGCCGGAGCCGAACGCCATGCGTTGCGCGCCACGGAATTGATGCCGTTTGAGCAATCCGCATGGTCATCGCTTACGATCATCTGGCGGTTGCTCGACGATCCGCGCGAGCATTGGCTTGCCGGTTATGACCGGCTGGTGATGCCCATAGATATCGTGCCACCCCCGGAATATGGCGATGGCCAAACCTTCCTGCATGCGCTCGCTGCAACACTGGGCGAGATGCACCAGCTCGATTCCCACCCGATTGAACAATCCTTGCGCGGCGGTACGCAGACGCGCGGGCATATCTTCAATGGCAAAAATCCCGCCCTGCGCGCGCTGGCAAACGCAATCCGCGATCAGGTGGAACAGCGTATCGCTGCCTTGCCGGACGATGAATCCCATCCATTCCTGGCGCGCAAGCCGAGCCGCATCCGCTTCAGCGGATCATGGTCGGTCATGCTTCGCGGCGAGGGGTTTCATGTCAATCACATTCATCCCGAGGGATGGCTCAGTTCAGCCTATTATGTCAGCCTTCCGCCCGAAATGGGGGCATCGCAGGAAGGTGCGTTGACGTTCGGCGTGCCCGATGCGGCGTTGAACCTCGACCTTGCACCCCGCAGGATCGAAATTCCGCAAGCCGGGCGGCTGGTTCTTTTCCCGTCCTACCTCTGGCACGGAACCATCCCCTTCAAGAGCAAGGCACCCAGGCTGACCGTCGCCTTCGATGCCGTGCCCGAAGGATTTTGAGGACACTGCTTGCACTTGAGCGCAGCCATGATAACCTCGTCGTAACAAATCCCGGGCCGCACCCTGACCGAATGCGCCGCGAGAGTGCGTGTAACAGGAGTTTCGACGATGAGCGGCCTGACCGACATACTCGGCAAACTGATTGGCGGCCTCGCCAGCAAATGGGACTGGTTGGACGGGAAGCTGACCGAGATAGCGGTCAACCGGCTGGTGACGAGAGTACGCAGCCGCCCGCATCCGTGGAGCACGCTGAACGACTATATCAGTTGGCACGGGCTGACCGATCGAACCTACAATGCCCGCCTGCTCCCGGCAAAGCCGATCGCAGATCTGCCCGACATAAATAAGGTCGCGGCACTGTTCGCGGCGGGGCCGGTGCAGCGCGAATGCCCGAAATCAACCTGCCTGTTCCCCGCCTTTGCGCAATATCTGACCGACGGGTTCCTGCGCACCAAACTCGACAACGAACGTCTGGCTGAGGATCGGAGGCGGACGACCAGCAATCATGATATCGACTTAAGTCCGCTCTATGGGCGCACCCGCGACCAGACCATTTTGCTTCGCTCGGGCGTGGGCGGAAGGCTCAAATCGCAAATGATCGGCACAGAGGAATTCCCGCCTTGGCTGTATCTGCGGGGCAGCCCGACTGTCGATCCCGAATTTGCAGCGCTCGACAAGCCGCTGGGCATCGATCATGCGACCGACGCGCAAAAACAGACACTGTTCGCGGTTGGCGGGGATCGCGCCAATGCCTCGCCGGGTGTGACGATGATGAACGTCCTGTTCTTGCGCGAACATAACCGGCTGGCGGGCCAGATCGCTTTGGCCAAGCCCGACTGGGGCGACGACCAGCTGTTCGAAGTGACGCGCAACAACATCATCGTCCTGTTTATCAAGATCGTGGTTGAGGAATATATCAACCATATCAGCGACGCGCCCTTCCGGCTGCGCGCCGATCCGCGCGTGGCCTGGAAGGCGAAGTGGAACCGGCCCAATTGGATGACGGCCGAATTCAGCCTGCTTTACCGCTGGCACTCGCTGGTTCCCGAAGCGATGCGCTGGGGCGGGGAGTCCGTTCCCGGCATTGCGACGATCCTGAACAACGCCCTGCTGATCCGCGACGGGCTGGCGACGTCCTTTGCCGAAACCTCCGCCAATCGTGCAACGGAGCTTGGTCTTGGCAACACCTCTGCTGCGCTGATGGCAATCGGGATCGAGCAAAAGGCGATCCAGCAGGGCCGCGACATCGATATGCCGCCCTATAATGACTATCGCGTCGCTGCGGGCGGGAAACCTGCTGCCAGTTTTGCCAATGTAACACCAGATCCAGCGCTTCAGTCCAGGCTTGCGGCGCTCTACACGACGCCTGACCGGATCGAATTCTATGTCGGGCTTTTTGCCGAGCAGCGCGCGAAGAACAGCCCCTTGCCAGACCTCATCAAGACGCTTGTCGCGGTTGACGCTTTCTCGCAAGCGCTGACCAATCCGTTGCTGAGCGAGCATATCTGGGGGAATGACGCCAACCGGTTGTTGGCCTTCACGCAAATCGGGCTGGACAATTATTTCGCCACGAGCTCTCTCAAAGACATATTGGAACGCAACAGTGCCGGCCTCAACGGCCGCTTCGTCGGCATGACCCGGCAGGGCTGGATGCGGGACTAATTCACGCGCTCTTTGACATAGGCGGCAAGTTCGGCCGTCGCTTCGGTGCCGAAAGCCAGCCCGAGTTTGCTGCGCCGCCAGAGTATGTCTTGTGCCGTTTGCGCCCATTCGCGGTCGATCAACCAATCGACTTCGATCCGGGTCAGGCCGTGGCCGAAATCGCGGCCCATTGCGGCTTCATCGTCCACCCCCGCCATGATCGCAGCCAGCGCGACGCCATAGGCGCGCACCATCCTGACCGTGCGCTCCGCCCCAAGGAACGGCCATAGGGCGCGACAGCGTTCGACAAATGCATCGAACGGAAGCGGAAGCTGGCCTCCGGGGAAGGGGCGGTCGCGCGTCACCTGCCCGACCGCGCGGGCAGTCGCCTTGCCCAGCCGGGTCATTGCATCCTCGGCTAGATAGCGTGCAGTCGTGATCTTGCCGCCCAGCACATTGAGTAGCGGCGCGCCTTCGCCATCGACTTCGAGCACATAGTCGCGCGTGGTCGTGCGCAGGTCGCCCGCGCCATCGTCAAACAGCGGGCGGACGCCGGCCCAGCTATAGGCAATGTCCTCATGCCGGTGCTGGCGGACAAAGGCCGCGTTGGCCGCTTTGAGCAGATAGTCGGCTTCGGCCGCACTGATTTCAGGATTTTCAGGCGTTGGCACTTCGACCTCGGTGGTGCCAACCATCGTCGTGCCGCCGATCCAGGGGATGGCGAAAACGATCCGCCTGTCAGGCTGTTGCAGCATATAGGCATGCTGCCCGTCATAGAGGCAGGGCAGGACGATATGGCTGCCTTTGACAAGTTTCAGCGTGTTGCGCTGCGCTTGGCCCAGCCTGCCTTCGACATCGACCAGCCATGGCCCGGTGGCATTGACCAGTGCCCTTGCCTCGACCGTTTTGCCGTCCGAGAGCTTTGCCGTCCATGCCCGGTGATCGCGGGAAGCGGACATAAGGGTTGTCCGGGTGCGGATTTCGGCCCCGGCGCTGGCCGCATCGACGGCGTTCAGGATGGTCAGTCGCGCATCGTCCACGGTGCAATCCCAATAGACGAAGCCGCTTGCCCGACCCTTCAACGGGATCCGGAAGGACTGATCCCGCCGCCCGATCATCCGTGAGCGGGGCAAGTTGCGGAAGCCCGCAAGCGCATCGTAAAGGAGCAGCCCGGCCCGAACCATCCACCAGGGTCGCACGGCATTTTCATGCGGCAGGACGAAGGGCGTCGGGTGGATCAGGTGCGGCGCGGCCATCAACAGCCGTTTGCGCTCCTGCAAGGCCTCATGCACGAGCTTGAACTCATAAGTCTCCAGATAGCGCAGCCCGCCATGGATCAGCTTGGTCGATGCGGAGGATGTGTGGCTGGCCAGATCGTCTTTCTCGACCAGCAGGACCGACCAGCCGTTGAGTGCCGCCTCACGCGCAATAGCACACCCGTTTATCCCGCCGCCGATGATGAGAAGGTCGTATGTCATTGGGCCGATAGAGATTGGTTCGCGCGAAGACGCGAAGACGCGAAGTCCGTGTGGTTGTTGACCAATCGGCGAACCCCCTCACGAAACGTTGCCGCACCAAAATTCATCAGGAGGCCCAGGGGCAGGTTCATAAGGCGGATATAGGTCAAAATCTGCTTGGCATGAACAGGGGCAATTTGCTCAAGCGATTTGATTTCGACAACCAGCCTGCGCTCGATCAGCAAATCCACCCGAAAAGCACTTTCGATTTGGACGTCTTCATACGAGATGTTGATCGGCCTTTGCCGATCAACTGCAATCCCGAGCCTACGGAGTTTTTCTGCAAGAATGAGTTCGTACACCGATTCAAGAAGGCCCGGCCCGAGATCCTTGTGAATGCGAAACCCCGTATCGACGACGATGGCAGAAAGTTCCTCCAGATTTCCCGTCACTCACAAACCCTTTCGCGTCTTCGCGTCTTCGCGCGAACCTAGAGCCTCATTTCAAGAACACAACGGGGTGACGCCGCCCTCGTAACCCCCTAACGCGCAGATATGCCCAAACCGCGTCCCATTGGCCTGCCTTCGCGCCAGCAGATCCTCGATTTCATCACAACCGCACCCGGGTCATCGGGGAAGCGCGAGATTGCGCGGGCGTTCGGGCTGCATGGGTCGGACAAGATCGCCCTGAAGGCGCTGCTCAAGGATATGGCGGATGAAGGACTGATCGATTCCGCCCCCGGTCGCGCGTTCCACAAGATGGGCGGGCTACCCAAAGTCACGGTGCTGCGGATTGCCGATGTCGATGACGGGCAGGTCATTGCGGTTCCCGAACGCTGGGAGGCCGAGGGCTTTCCCGTGCCGCGGCTGCGCGTGATCGAGCGCGGGCGGCGGAGCGCCTTGGGCGTCGGCGACCGCATTCTCGCGCGCATCGAGGAACGCGGCAACGGACATATCGCGCACCCGATGAAAAAGCTCGCGCGCGGTGAGGAACTGATCCTTGGGGTAGTGGCGGAGGAGGTTGGGCGATACTGGCTCAAGCCGGTCGATAAACGCGAACGGCGCGACACAATGATTTCCGATCTTGGCGATGCGAAGCCGGGCGACCTGGTGCTCGCCGAGAAGACCGGTCGCCCACCGCGGATCACGGCGCGGGTGCAGGACATTTTGGGCGATCCCTTTGCCCCGCGTGCGTTCAGCCTGATCGCGATCCACAAATTCGGCATTCCCAATTTGTTTTCGGATGACCTGCTGGCCGAAGCGGAGGTGGTTGCGCAGCAGCCTTTGGGTGAGCGCGAAGACCTGCGGCACCTGCCCATTGTTGCGATCGACCCCGCCGATGCCCGCGATCATGACGATGCGGTCTGGGCCGCCCCGGCCGAGGGCGGTGGGTTCGATGCGATTATCGCGATTGCCGATGTGTCCTTCTATGTCCGCCACGGCTCGCTCATCGACAAGGAAGCGAAGAAGCGCGGCAACAGCGTCTATTTCCCAGACCGCGTCGTGCCGATGCTGCCCGAAAATCTTTCGGCAGACATGTGTTCGCTCAAGCAGGGGAAGGATCGCGCGGCGCTCGCCTGNNCATCCGTTGCTGGAAACCGCGCTCAAGCCGCTTTGGGCCTGCTGGAAATTGCTCGCTAAGGCTCGTGATCAGCGTGAGCCGCTCGACCTCGACCTTCCCGAACGCAGGGTGCAGATCGATGAGGCGGGGAAGATCGTCAGTATTGCGGTGCGCGAGCGGCTCGATGCGCATCGGCTGATCGAGGATTTCATGATCGCTGCCAATGTCGCCGCCGCCAAGGCGCTCGAGGCGAAGAAGGCGCCATGCATGTACCGTGTGCACGAACCGCCAGCGCGCGAGAAACTGGTGGCGCTCAAGGATTATCTCGAGACATTCGAGATTGCCTTTGCGCTGGGACAGGTAATCACTCCCAAAGTGTTCAACCGCCTGATCGAGCGGGTGGGGGATGCCGATTTCCGCCCGCAGGTGATGGAGCAGATCCTGCGATCGCAGACCCAAGCCTATTATGCACCTGCCAATCAGGGCCATTTCGGGCTGGCCTTGGGATCGTACGCGCACTTTACTTCGCCGATCCGGCGCTATGCCGATCTCCTCGTGCACCGCGCATTGGTCGGTGCCTATCGACTGGGCGATGGCGGGCTATCGGCAGACGAGGCCGCGCGGATGACCGTGCTCGGCGAATCGATCAGTCAGGCCGAACGGCGAGCAATGGAGGCGGAGCGCGAGACGGTCGATCGGTACGTCGCGGCCTATCTGTCCGAGCGCGTCGGGCAGTTGCTGGACACGCGAATCACGGGCGTCACCAATTTCGGATTCTTTGCTACAGTCGAGGGGCTTGGCGGCGATGGCTTGGTTCCGATCTCAACGCTCGGCGCCGAATATTTCCGCTTCATCGAGGCCGAGCATGCGCTGGAAGGTGAGGATTCTGGGGATCGCTACACGCTGGGCCAGCGCTTGCAATTGCGGCTGGCCGAGGCCAATCCAGTCTCTGGCGGGCTCCGTTTCGAGCTACCCGAAGGCGCAAGCCATCTTCCGGTTCGTCGCCATCGTGCCAAGGGGTTTCGAAAGCCGCCGCGTAACCTCAGACGTGGTTAATAAAAATGGTTAGCATGAGCGCGATTGTCGGGCATAAGGTCGCTTGTCAGGTGTAATATTGGGAATTAGGCGCGCGATATGACTGGGCTTGGACGCTCCTTTTCTCCGCAATTGGCGTATCGTGCGCTCGAGGTGATGCTGCTGATCCTGGTCGCGGTACAGCTTGCGCGTCTGGTTTGGGCGGTTGTGACGCCTGCCGGGCCGCTCGGCGACGTTCGTGCAGCGCCGGTCACTGCGAAGCCCAGCGCTGATTTCGACCCCTTTTTCCGCTTGTCGAGCCAGCCCGGTTCTGCGGTCGTCACTTCGCTGGCCCTGAAACTCTTCGGCGTGCGGGTCGATGAAGCGATCGGCGGGGGCTCGGCGATCATCGCGACGCCCGATGGTGTGCAGTCGAGCTTTGGCGTGGGCGATGAAATCCTGCCCGGCGTCAAGCTCAAGCAAGTGGCGTTCGACAGCGTGACTATCGAGCGCAACGGCATTTCGGAGCAGTTGTTCCTTGACCAGTCGGTCGCCGCGCCCCTTGCTGCGCCAAAGGCGGCTGCGACGTCCGCATTGCCGACAACGCTGCAGAACGAGATTGGCTATGCGCCGCGACTGACGATGGACAAGGTGACTGGCATCACCGTCAATCCGCGCGGCAATGGCGATCTGTTCCGTGAGATGGGGTTGCAACCGGGCGATGTGGTGACGGCGATCAATGGCCAGCCGGTCGCGTCGGCTGACGCGGTCGCCGGGCAGCTTTCCGCTGGCGGCTCGATCTCGCTCCAGATCGAACGCGCCGGGCGGACAATCAATGTGACGTCGGGGGCGCCAAAACAATGAAGTGGAAGATTGTTCCCCTCTTGCTGGCGCTTTCCGTTCCCTTGGCGGCGCAACAGGTGCTCAACCTGCGCGATGCCGATATCCGGGCGTTCATCCAAGATGCGGCACGTGTCACGGGGCGCAATTTCGTGATCGACAGCCGGGTGCAGGGCAAGGTTTCAGTGGTGACCGACAGGGCGCTTTCCCGCTCGGAATATTTCGAGGTGTTCCTCTCGACCTTACGCGCCAACGGCTATGTCGCGATCCCGATTGCCGGGGGCGGCTATCGCATCCAGCCTTCGGATACGGCCGCCGCCCAGCCCGGCAAGATTGGCGAAGCAGGGGCTGCGCGCAACCAGTTCGTAACCGAAGTATTCCGCCTGCGCGCGATCGAAGCGACCTCGGCGGTGGAAACGCTGCGTCCGCTCGTCAGCCGCGAAGGCTCGGTGACGGCCAACCGCTCGGGCAACAGCCTTGTCGTGGCCGATTATGCCGACAATATCCGCCGTATCCGCAGCCTGCTCGGCCGGATCGACAGCGAGGGCGCGGCAACCGAAGTGATCGCGCTCAAAAATGCGGGTGCGCGCGAGATCGCGACGTCGCTCCAGCAACTGGCGACCGGCGGCCAGGCGGGTAACGATAATGCCCGCACCGCCGTTGCGGTGGTGGCGGTGGACAGTTCCAACTCGATTGCGCTCAGGGGCGATGCCGAAATGGTGACGCGCTTTGCAGCGATCGCACGCGATCTCGACAAGCGCGCGGCAAGCGGCACCGAAATCCAGGTCTATTGGCTGCAACATGCCGATGCGGACAAGCTGATGCCTGTCCTCCAGCAACTGGTCGGACAGCCCGCGATGACGGCATCCGCCCCTGCAACGGGTAACACTGTAGCGCCAGCGGCCGCTATCGTGACGGGTGCCCCATCCTCCAGCGGCCGTGCGACTCCGATCATTGCTCGTTATGAAGGCTTGAACGCGGTCATCATTTCCGCCCCCGCCGACACGCAGCGGACGCTGGGCCAGGTCATCCGCCAGCTCGATACGCGGCGCGACCAGGTGCTGGTCGAAGCGATCATCGTCGAGATCTCGGACGACGCAGCCCGGAAACTGGGTGTCCAGTTCCTTCTGGGCGGGAAGCCGGGCAGCAACATCCCGTTCGCTGCGACCAATTATTCGAACGCTGCGCCCAACATCCTGACGGTTGCCGGGGCCATTGGCGCGCGCGAGTTGAACACGACAACGACGACCGTCAACGGCAACACAACGACAACGACGACGAATAATCCGATCAGCGATCAGCTTGCCCAGGCGGCGGTCAATTCGATCCTTGGCGCAGGTGGCGGTTTCGGCGGCTTTGCCACCAGTATCGGCAGCAATGGCCTGTTCGGAACAATCATCAACGCGGTTCAGTCGGATACCAAATCGAACATCCTCTCGACGCCGTCGCTCGTGACGCTGGACAATCAGGAGGCGAGACTCCTTGTCGGCCAGGAAATCCCGATCACGACGGGAGAAGCGCTTTCTAAGAATTTCGACAATGCCTTCCGCACGGTGCAACGCCAGAATGTCGGCATTCAACTCGAGGTGAAGCCGCAAATCAACGACGGCGGATCGATCAAGCTGGCGATCCGGCAGGAAGTCAGCTCGATCGCGGGGCCGGTTTCCGGCAATTCGGCCGACCTGATCCTCAACAAGCGTGAGATCCAGACGACCGTGACAGTCGATGACGGCCAGATCATCGCGCTTGGTGGATTGCTCGACGATAATGAGCGTCGCACGATCGAGAAAATCCCGTTCCTCGGCGACATTCCCGGGCTCGGACAGCTTTTCCGGTCAAGGTCGAAGACGCGGTCGAAGACCAACCTGATGGTATTCATTCGCCCGACCATCCTGCGTACGCCCGAAGAGGCACGGGCGCTTGCATCGAGGCGTTACAATTATGTGCGCGAACAGCAGCGGCTTCTGCGCCCGGATCAGGAACCCAGCATCGACCAGCTTGTGCGCGACTATATGGACACGACCCCGCCGGGCGAAGCTCCTGCGCCTGATGGGGCACCTGTCCCCGGCCAGCCGCAGATCATCGAGCCGCGCATGCGTGAGTCATCGCAACCGATCCAGCTTCCCGGGCCGAAAGGCAAGAAGGGCCAGCGGTGAACGGCATCCTCAGCGATGACGCCCCGACGTTGCGCGCCGCCCCGCCAGCGATTCCCTACAGCTTTGCCCGACGCCACGGGGTCGTGTTGAACGCGGCCGGCGAACGCCCGGTCGTGTCCTTGCGCGAAGGTGCCGATCCGCTGATCCTGCTTGAGGTCAAGCGCCATGTCGGCAGCGAACTGGGCGTCGAACGCGTCTCCGAAACGGTTTTCGACCAACTGCTCTCCTCGACCTACGCAATGAACGGCGATGCTGCTGCCGCCGCCGCCGATACGCTGCGGAGCGGCGGAGACCTCGACCTCATCGCCAGCGGCATCCCGACCGCCGAAGACCTGCTCGACAGCGCTGACGATGCGCCCGCCATTCGTCTCATCAATGGTATTTTGGCCGATGCGGTGCGGCAGGGAGTGTCCGACATCCATGTCGAGCCCTACGAATCGGCGCTGGTCGTGCGGATGAGGATCGACGGTGTGCTGCGCGAAACGCTGCGGATGCCGCCGCACGTGGCGCCTGTGCTGGTCAGCCGGATCAAGGTCATGGCGCGGCTCGACATTGCCGAACGCCGTGTCCCGCAGGATGGCCGTATCGGCATGACTTTGGGTGGCAAGACGCTCGACGTGCGTGTCTCGACATTGCCGAGCCGAATGGGCGAACGCGTGGTGTTGCGTATCCTCGACAAGGACAATGCCGGGATCGTCCTCGACCAGTTGGGGATGGGTGCGGACGTCAACGCCCTGCTCCATGCGGCACTGGGTGAGCCCAATGGCATTGTTCTCGTCACTGGGCCGACTGGATCGGGAAAGACGACGACGCTCTATGCCGGGTTGAGACTGCTGAATGACGGCACTCGCAACATCCTGACGGTCGAGGATCCGGTCGAATACGCCGTTGATGGCGTCGGCCAGACGCAAGTAAACCCGAAGGTCGGGCTGACCTTTGCCGCCGGATTGCGCGCCATCCTGCGGCAAGACCCGGACATTGTGATGATCGGCGAAATCCGCGACCGCGAGACAGCCGAAATCGCTGTGCAGGCCTCCCTCACCGGGCATTTGGTGCTTTCGACCGTTCACACCAACGATGCAGCTGGCGCGATTACTCGGCTGCGCGACATGCGGATCGAGCCGTTCCTGCTGGCTTCCACGCTTCGCGCGGTGCTGGCGCAGCGGCTGGTGCGGCGGCTTTGCCCGGCTTGCCGCAAACCCGAACCTGCTAGCGCTTCGGCGCAGGCTCTGCTGGGGCTGGGCGAAAGCGTGACGGTTTTTGAGCCCGTAGGTTGTGCGGCATGCAATGGCACGGGTTTCAAGGGGCGGGTCGGCGTGTTCGAGGCGATCCGCGTCGATGAAACGATCCGGCAGCTGATTCACGATGGCGGTGATGAAGCGGCGATTGCACACCATGCATTCAGGAAAGCGCCTGACCTAAACGCAGCGGCGCGGGCCTTGGTGATCGACGGGTTGACGACGCCCGAGGAAGCCGTGCGGATTACGCGACGGGATGCGGGCGATGACACAGTTTGACTATGTCGCACTCGACGTTGCGGGACGTGAGAAGCGCGGACGCTTGCCTGCCGAAAGCATTGAGGATGCCCGCCAAAGGCTGACCGCCAGAAAACTCTATGTGGTGAGCGTTGGCGAAGGGTCGCAGCGCGCGGAGGCGCGCCCGCCACTGCTCTCGATCGGCCCGAAACGCCTGAATGCCAAGCAGCTGACGCTCTTCACGCGCCAGCTGGCAACACTGATCCGTGTCAGCCCGCTTGAGGAATCGCTGCGCACCATCGCCCGCCAGACCGAAAGCGAAAAGGCGCGTTCCCTGATCGCGACCGTTCATGCCGGCGTCCTCGAAGGTCGCAGCCTTGCCGAAGCGATGCAGCGCGGCGGGCCCAGCTTCCCGCAGCTTTACCGCGCGATGGTTTCGGCCGGTGAAGGTGCGGGATCGCTGCCCATCATCCTCGACCGCCTTGCAGACTTGCAGGAACGGCAGGCGCAAGTGCGTGCGAAGCTGTTTGCAGCGCTTGCCTATCCGATCGTGCTCGCTATCGTCGCGATGTTCGTGGTGGGCGCGCTGATGATCTATGTCGTGCCCAAGGTCGTCGAACAATTCGATACGGTCGGGCAGCAATTGCCGCTGCTGACCCGCGTCGTGATTGCGCTTTCGAGCGTGCTGGCGGGATGGTGGTGGCTTATCCTGCTGATCGTTGCAGGGCTTGTTTTCCTTGGCTGGCGGCTGTTGCAAGATGAGCGCCGCCGTCTGGCTTTCGATAGCGCCATGCTCCGCCTGCCACTGCTCGGTCGCCTGATCCGCGATCTTCACGCTGCGCGCCTGGCGCGCACGCTTGCGACAATGGTCGCAAGCCGCCTGCCGCTGATCGACGGTTTGGCGCTTTCCGCCCGTACGGTGCGCAACCGTGCGCTCCGTCATGCGAGCGACGAGATGGTCGAAGGGATCCGCGGCGGCGGAAGCCTTTCTGCTGCGCTGAGGCGAACCGGACTCTTCCCTCCGCTCCTCGTCTATCTGACCGCCGCTGGCGAATCTTCGGGGCAGCTCGACGCAATGCTCGAGCGCGCGGCCGACTATCTGGAGCGCGAGTTCGACAGTTTTACGGCCGCCGCGCTGGCGCTGCTTGAGCCTGCGATCATCGTCATCATGGGCGCGATCGTGGCTGCCATCGTGCTCTCGATCCTGCTACCCATATTGCAACTCGAATCCCTGGCCGGAGTATGACGATGAAACCCAATGAAGAGGGCTTCACCCTCGTGGAACTGATGGTCGTGCTGGTCATTCTCGGCCTGCTTGCGACAGTGGTCATCATCAATGTCCTGCCCAGCCAGGACAGGGCGATGGTGCAGAAAGCGAAGACAGATATTGCGATCCTCGATCAGGGGCTCGAAATGTACAAACTCAACAACCTTGCCTATCCGAGCGGAGGCGAGGGGCTTCAGGCGCTCGTGGCGAAGGGCGTCATAAAGAAACTACCGCAAGACCCGTGGGGTCGTCCCTATCGCTATGGCTCGCCCGGCCAGCATGGTGCGGTGGACATCTATTCGCTCGGCGCCGACGGCGCCGAGGGCGGTGAGGGGGACAATGCCGATATTGGCAACTGGCAGTAGGCGGGGCTGGATCCCGGCCTCCGCCGGGGGTTTTTCGCATGCGCGCGAAAACGGCTTCACGCTGATAGAATTGCTGGTGGTGCTGGCCGTTATCGGTGTGATGTCGGCGGTTGTGGTGCTGGCAATCCCCGATCCGCGCGGGCGGCTGGTGGACGAGGCGGAGAAGTTTGCAGCACGTGCTGTGGCGGCGCGTGACAATGCGATCGTCAATGCCCGAACCACGAGGGTGGAGGTCGATCCTGGGGGTTATCGCTTCGAACAGCGACGCGGTGGTTCGTGGGCGGTCATGGCGGACAAGCCGCTCATCCCGGCGCAGTGGCGGGAAGGCACGACTGCTTCGGTCGCGCAGGTCGAATTTAACCCGACCGGTGTCGCTGCGCCGCAATCCAGCATCACCCTGCAACGCGGCGAGGAGCGCGTCAGCATAGCCATCGGAGCCGATGGAGGCGTCCATGTCGAGGGATGACGAAAACGGCTTCACGTCCTTGAGGCGTTCCGCCGAAATCGGCTTCACGCTCATTGAACTTATGGTCGCGCTCGCGATTTTCAGCCTTGTCGCGCTCACACTCCTCAAACTTCAGGGAACGATCGTCCGCAACTCTGGAGAGATTGCATCGCAGGCTATGGGCCAGATCGTCGCGCACAATATGGCGGTCGAAACGCTCACAGATCCGCGCGCACCGTCGTTGGGCAAGGCCGAAGGCATGACCGACAATGGCGGGAAGCGCTGGAGCTGGACGCGCACCACAGCCGCGACCGCCGACGCACGGTTCGTGCGGATCGATATTGCGGTCAGCGACGAGGCCGGACGCCCGGCGGGCGCCCTGACGCTGGCGAGGGCCGTGCAATGAGGAAGCAGGCTGGATTCACCCTTGTCGAAGTCGTCGTCGCACTGTTCATCTTTGCGATGCTGGCGACGGCAGGAGTTAGCCTGCTGTCGTTTGCGGTCAAGGCGCAGGCAGTTTCGGCGAAGGCGCTCGAAGGCGTGTCCGATGATCGCAGGTTATCGGCGATCCTGATCGCCGATCTGGGGCAGGCGGTGCCACGCGTCTCGCGTGATGCGGCAGGGCGACGCCGTCCGGCCTTCCTGGCCAATCAGGGCGATCTGCTGCTGGCTTACGTCAGGGGCGGAGCGATGCCGCAGCACGTGGAAATCCGGCTGGACAAGGGCCAGCTTGCCCGCGTCGCAACGCCATTCGTGGATGGTGCGGTGCCCCTTGCGCAGCTGATCCTCGCAACCGGGGTTGAACGCGCGCAGCTCCGCTTCCGGGCCAAGGCCGATTGGCTGGATCGCTGGGATGCAGAACGCACCGATGCGCTCCCCCGCGCGCTCGAACTGACCCTCACTCGCCGCGGCCATGCGCCCGTAAAGCGGCTCTTCCTTGTGGGGGCAGGGCAATGAGGATTTCACCCGGCGAGCGGGGTGCTGCCCTGCTGACGGTCTTGCTGCTGGTCGCGGTCATTGCGGTTATTGCAGCGGCATCGCTCGAGCGGCTGAAACTTCAAACTCATTTGTCGGGCAATATGGCCGCGATAGATCAGGCTCGCCATTATGCCTATGCGGGGGAAGCGATTGCCAGCGCGCGGATCAGCGATTTGAGGAGTGTCGATCGTTCCATAACGCTGCCTGGCGACTGGCTCGACCGGGTAGAGGCCTTTCCCGTCGATAATGGCAATGCGACGGTAAAGGTCAGCGATGGCGGCAATTGCTTCAACCTCAATTCGCTGGTGACCCAATCGCCGGAGGGGGAGCGTGTTGCCCGCCCGATTGCGGTCCGCCAGTTCGAGGCTTTGCTGACGCTGCTTGGCATCCAGCCGCGCACCGCCGG
>CXWL01026900.1_pt1 | contig 15089 bp, 11 predicted proteins | sample 590931 | NCBI WGS metagenome assembly CXWL01 (sample SAMEA3498368, study PRJEB10139) | groundwater metagenome | biome: water well; material: biofilm material | place: Germany | collected 2015-04-27 | reverse complement strand
GTCGAACGATCCGCGTTACTTCAACTCAAACCTGTTGAAGAACCCCTACAGTGTGTGGACCGCGGCCTGAGTGCGGCGCACCCGGACGCCGTCATCCGCCGCGCGGGGTCGTCACCGATAGGGAATCCGGTCCTTCACGCCGAGCAGCGGGCCCTCAACGAACCGCCAGCTGATCTGCGCGGCGACGAAGAGCAGGGCGGTCTGCGAGGGCACATAGACGAGCAGATAGGGCCAGATCGGCAGGCCGGGCCGCACGTGGCTCGCGGGGTCAAGGCCTAACCTGCTGGCCACCTCGATGAAGGGCATGTGCCAGAGGTACATGGCGTAGCTCCGCCGACCCACTATGGTGAGGGCGGGGAGTCGAAACAGGGCGCGCACGCGATGCCCGTAGTCGATGCTCAGCAGCCAGCCGAGACCACCCCACAGTCCGACCGCCAGCACCAGGAATCCGCTCACCAGCTCGGTTTCGTTCCAGGCCCCCCAATGACCCCGCCCCAGGGATGTGGCAACCAGTCCGGTCAAGAGGCCGCCCAGTCCGACGACGGCTCCTATCCGGGAGAGCCGCATCGGCGAAACGGCTCCGGATCTCGTGGCGGTGGCGAGGAGCCCGCCCACGGCCAGAGCGTCGAGGCGGGTAAAGGTGAGGACATAAATAGCAGAAGTGTTCCATCCCAGGGTCAATCCGACGAAGCGAAGAAACGCACTGCCCAGAGCAATGAGAACGGTGACCCCCGCCAGATGGCGCCCGGGCACGGCCAGAATCACGAGGGGCCAGATGAGATAGAAGTGCTGCTCGACCGCCAGGGACCACAATGGAGCGAGAACTCGGTGCGGCCAGTCCTGGACCGCGATGAGGAAATTGGAGCCATAGAGCCAAAACCAGACGGAATCCCGGCTGCTTTCGCCCACGAGCGACACTCCGAGCGCGGGCACCAGACAGAACAGAAAGAAGAGGAGCAGGTAGTACGGAGGGAAAATGCGCAAGGTCCGACGCGCGTAGAAGGCGAGGAGAAAGCCTGGCGATGTCTTTGCGTCGAGGAGAATTCCTGTGATCAAGTACCCGGATAGCAGAAAGAACAGGTCGACGCCGATCCAGCCGATGGAGGCTCCGGTGAGAACCAGCCGGTCGACCCATCCCGCGGCAGGAAGGTCGCGACAATAGTGATGCACAAGCACCAGCAGGATCGCGAGGCCTCGGACCCCATCCAGTTCCACAACCCGGTCGATCGGACTTGTCCTTTCCGCGGGAGACTCGGGGCCGACGAACGCGTCCTTCATGGAAGCGCGGGAGCTTAGTGGCAAGGGAGGAGGCGCGTCACCTCGCCCCCGTGAAACGCGCGGGCGCGTGGACGCGGACATTCTTGCTTCAGTGCGCCATCGCCGTCGTCGGCCTGGGGGTGATCGAAGGCGCGTTGCGCCTCACTACCGGCCGGCCCCAGGGAAGGTTCATGGGCTGGTTCCCGGGGGTGCGCGGGCTCTATCCGGAGAACGCGCGGATCCTGATGCCGGGTCCCGTCCCCTGGGTGGTAGAGACCAACCGCTGGGGATTCCGCGGCCTTGACCTGGCGATAGAGAAGCCTCCGGGCTTCTTCCGCATCGCGATGCTGGGCGACTCCGTCACCGACGGATTCTGTGTCGACAACAACGCCACCTTCCCCGCGATGGTCGCGGCAACGCTTCTGCGCAAGGGCGTTCGGGCAGAGGTGGTCAACGCGGCGAGCGGCGGAGCATCGATCGACCGCGAGTTGGCTGTCCTGCGCGACGCGGTGTCGAGGTTCAGCCCGGACATCGCCGTCCTGACCTTTGTCACGAACGACGTGGACGCACTGACCGCGATCGACGATGAGCATCTGTACGGCGGGTTCCTCGAGCGCAGAAGCGCCAGACACGACCTGCTCCGCATGGGCGTGGTGGGCACCGCTATCGGTGAATGGACCTTTGAGACCTACCTGCGGAAGGTCGCCCCGGGCTACGCGGCTCAGCCCGCCCCCTCTGCCGCTCCCCCGCTGTCGGCGGAGCGCTACCGCATTGAGGGTGGGAGCGACTTCTCCACGAACTCGCGGCTCTTTCTCGAACGGTTCCGAACCGGCGATGCCATGATCCTCGGCGAGGTGCTACCCGACTCCATGGAGGTGCAGTTGCGCCGCTACCTCAGGGCCTGGGATCTCTTCATGGATCACGCGCGGGCTCGGGGCATGCGTCCCGTGTTCGTTTATTTCCCCGCCTACCCTCAGGTCTACGATCGGGACACCCCCACGACAATCCGTGATCGGCTCCGCTCGCACAGCGAGAACCGGGACGTCCTGTTCCTTGATCTGACCACGGCGCTTCGGGCGCAGGGGGCGGCAGTCCTCCACCTGGCCCCGGCCGACTACCATCTGAATCCGCAGGGCAACCGCGTGATCGGTGAGGCCCTCGCCGATTTCCTCGTCGAACAGGGGCTGGTGCGGCCGCCGGCGGAACCGAAGTGAAAGCGCTAGAATCTACGCCCTCCCCCTTCGTGAGTACGGGCGTTCGGCCTCGCCCCACAGCCTGAAAGGCGAAAGACTGCGTGACCCTGTCCAAGGTGAAGAGGTTCGTCACCCGATCTCTGCCTGAATATTTCAAAGCCTTCACCCTGTCGAGCGCACCCTCGACTTACCCGGCTTTTCGTTACGCGCCGCACTCGGCGACGCTGCATATCACCGACAACTGCTTCTTCAAGTGTGTGATGTGCGACCAGTGGCGAAACCACAAGGTAGGCGAGCTGTCGGCCCAGGAGTGGAAAGGAGTGGTCACGCAGCTTCGGGCCATGAACATCCGGCACGTGTCTTTCGCCGGGGGCGAGGTCTTCATGCGAAAGGACCTCTTCGAGATCCTGACCCACATCAAGTCGCTCGGGATGACTTCGTCCCTCATCACCAACGGCTTCATCCTCGACCGGACCCGGATCGAGGCGGCCATCGAAGCGGGACTGACCACGTTCGGAATCTCTCTGGATGCGGTGGGGCCCGAGTTCGACAAGATCCGCGGAACCGCCGGCGCCTCGGATCGGGTGATCGCCGCCTGCGAGCTTCTGGCCGAATACAAGCTGAAGCACCCCATCGAAGTGCACTTGTACTTCACCCTCATGAAGCAGACCCTCGATACCTATCGGGAGGTCTTCGCGGTGGCTCGCCGCCTCGACCTCCTTCTCGTGGTGAGCCTGATCGACCTCACGCCCTACTTCTTCAAGGAACTGGGGGGCAGAAAGGACGAGTTCTGGATCGACAGTGACGACCCTGCCCTCGCGGAGTTTCAGAGGTTTCTGGTGACCGAGCGCGGCCGGAACCGCCGCGCGATCTACTCCCTCTTCAGCGAGATCGGCTACTTCAGGAAGTACTTCGCCGATCCCCTGCAGAAGGACATCCCGTGCCTTGTTTCCCAGAACCGGCTCGGCATCGATTCCCAGGGCAAGGTTTATGGCGGCTGCTGGTCCATGGGCGCGTTCGGAAACGTGAAGGACGCGCCGCTGGCCAGCATCGTGGCCTCACCGAAGTACCTGAACGCGCATCGCGACATGTTCGATAAGAAGTGCCCCGGCTGCTCGTGCGGCTACTCCGGAAACCTGCGGCACAACCTTCCCTACCGACTCGAGGACCTCGCCTACAACCTGCTGCCTTCGCGGCGCGGGAAGATCTGGCAGTCGTCCGGAGTTTGACCGGCCGCGGAGCCCGAATGGCGATTGGGACGGCCCTGATCCTGGGCGCCGTCCTGCACGCGAGCGCCGTGCCCATAGATTTCATCGACGACGCGTACATCTCGTTTCGCTATGCGTGGAATTTGAGCCGGGGGAACGGACTGGTCTTCAATCCGGGCGAAGCCGTCGAGGGATACTCGAATCTCGCCTGGGTCGTCGCGGCCTCGGCATTGCTGAAGCTGGGAGCCCCCCTCGAACCGGCGATCCGTTGCACCGGGGTTCTCCTCATGGCCGCAACCGCTCTGGTGCTCTCGCGGCTGCTGCGCACCCTCGGCGCGAGCGCGGGGCTCTCCGCCGCGGCCGGCTTCCTCCTGCTCTCGACCGGCGCCTGGGTCCTTCCCACCCTGAACGGCCTCGAAGGACCGTTGTTCTCGCTGTTGCTGCTCGCGATCACGTCACTGCATTGGAGGAATGTGAATGGGGGTACCAAAGGCTCCGCGATGGCCACGGGCGCACTGGGCGTGCTTCTCGCCGCCACTCGTCCAGAGGGGTATCTGCTCTTCATCGCTCAGGCGGCAGCAGCGGCGGCCGCCAGCGCGTTGAAGCGGGAACTCAGGGCCTGGCGGGTTCACGCTCTCTCGCTGGGCACATTCGCTCTTGGATTCTCGGGCCTCGCGCTATGGCGCCTCGAGACCTACGGCTCATTCGTCTCCAACGCAGTGCGGGCCAAGCTGGGGCCGGAGTTGTTCGGCCGCTTCCTCTCCGGCAGCCTGCGCGGCGGCCTCCAGTACGGAATCGCCTTCTTCCTTGCCACCCTCCCCCTCTGGCTGCTGACCGGCGCCGCGATCGCGTGGGCGTGGCGCCGCCGGGGTTCAGCAACCCCCGCGCTAACGAGCCTGCTGGCGCTGGCCGTGGTCCCCTGGGGGATCGGGATGGGCGTCGTTCTCGCCAACAACGGTGACTGGATGCCTCACTATCGCCTCCTCGCGCCCTATATCCCGCTCCTCATTCTGGTGGCGGGGGCTCTCCTCATCGGTGCTCCCCACCGAGCGATCATCGCGGTCCCGCTGATCTGCGCGGCCGTCGTGGCCCCCGCCCACCTCGCCTCGCCCTCGCTCTCCCATCTGGTTCATCATCAGCCTTCCGAGTTCCATCGGGCCTGGTGCCGCCTCGGGGCCGATCTTCAGGCGGCGGCAGCTTCACCCGAGCACACCGTGGTGGCCGTGGAGGTGCTGGGGGTCTTCGGCTACTGCGCTCCCCATCTCCGGGTCCGCGACCTGAGCGGCCTCACCGACCACGCCATCGCTTCTCACGAGCCTTCGGGGGGAGTTTTCGGCCGCAAGACGCGGCCCACCACCCTGGAAGCGATGCGACCCGACGCCATCGTCTTGAACGATCTCAAGTACTGGCGACAACTGCTGAGCGAGTCCGCCTGGTTCCGCGACGATCTCCAAGCCCTGTCCTGCGACGCCCTCCTAGCCGGTCAGATCTACGCCTTCGTCGATCCCCGCGGGACGGTGGCCGCGGGAGCGATCCCCTCCTGCGCCCTCGAACGCATGCCGACCCGCGAAGCTTTCCAAAAGGCGAGTTGCCTGCAGAAAGCGTGGCCCTACCAGTTCCCGCGCGAGTGTCACGGGACGCCGCGGTGATGGCTCGCACGCGTCCTGCCCGAGCCACTGCCATCGCTCAGTGGTGTTCGATCGGGGCGAGCGTCTCCGTGCTCGTGGTCGCGTTGCTCGCGCGGTTCACCATCGGGGCGGTCTGGGACGACGCCTACATCGTGCTTCGCTATGCCGATCGCCTGATCGCCACCGGAGTCTTGTCATGGAATCCGGGGGAGCCCCCAACCTACGGACTCACCAGCCCTCTTTTCCTCGGCGTGGTCGTGCCCATTCGCGCTGGCGTGGACACGAGTCCGGCTCTCGCCGCTCTGCTGTCGAGCCTGGTGTGCGGTGTGATCGCCATCGGGCTCATGCTGCGACTGATCGCGGGCGCCAGCCCAGGATGGTCCTTGGCCGCGCTGCTCAGGATTGCGTTGCTGATCATCTCCCTCGCGTTGAGCGCAGGCCCGCTCGCCGATCACCTCAGCAGCGGGATGGACACCACGTTCGCGATGGCGTGGCTGAGCGTCTACTTCCTGTTGGTCGCGCGCCGCGGCCCCCCGGCCGCTACCCTTGCCGGCGTGTGGGGTGGGCTCGCGTTTCTGGCCCGGCCCGATCTCCTCCTCTTCACCCTGTCCACCCCGGTGGTGCTCGCACTCACAAGTTCCACACGCGAGGGCCAAGCAGGGGCGTTTCGGATGCTTCGCTCAACCCTGATCACGCTGGGCATACAACTCGCCCTCACGACCTGGTACTTCGGCTCGACCCTTCCCCTCCCCTTCCATGCCAAGGGCGGGAACCTGTACGGGGACTCCATTCGCGAAACCTACGCCGGAGTTGCGTGGGCTCAGTTGCGGGCCTTCGTCCGCTCGTTCTGGCCTCTCTTCCTCATGGCCGGGGTCGGCATCCTCATAGATCCACGGCGATGGTGGCGCAGAGATGAACCCCTCGAGAAGGGCATCCTCGCCGGTGTCCTCCTCTTTCTCGGCTATCACGCGTTCTTCGTGCTGCCCATCATGTACTACTCGCAGCGCTTCTACTACCCGGCTCTCCCCGCCCTGGCCTATCTCGCGGGTCGCGGGGTCACTCGACTGATCGAGAGCGGTCCACCGATTGCCGCCTGGGGGGCGCCGGCCCGGATGGTCGCCGCTCTGGCCGCGCTGCTTGCCATCGCGGGGGTCGCGCATTCCGGGCTCAGCGAGTGGCGCGCTCTGGGTTCCGTCCGCGCCGCGGGGAGATTCGGTGGGTTTAGTGTCACCCGGCACTTCACGGAGGGAGGCATGGATCGCGTCTGGCCCGGGCTCGACGTCATCGCGGCCCTCCCAGACGACCTCAGAATCGCCACCACCGAAGTTGGCTTCCCGGCGGCCATGAACCCGGGCAAGCGAATCATCGACCTCGCGGGCCTGGACCATGCCGACATCGCTCTGGGACGAACATCCCCATCGGATGTGGTGCGCCGGGAACGGCCCGACGTCCTGTACCTCCCGCACCCGGACTATCGGGAGATGAACCGGCGCATCCGCAACGAACCCGACCTCCTCGCCGCTTACGAGATGGCGCCCGAAGCGTCGTCGCCGCCGACCCTCGACCTGGCCATTCTGCGGAGCAGCCCCCACTATGAGGCGCTGCGGCCCCTGGTGCGGACGCCGGTTTCGGCAGCGGGGATTCGACCGGGGCGCTGAGCCCTATTCCGAAGCGAGGGCCGCGCTCAACCGCCGCTTGAGAACCACGGCTTTGCCCAATCGCTCCGAGTAGACATCCTGAAGCCGGTGCGGGGTGCACCAGCACTTGTTGCAGTGGAGGTACTTGTCCTGCATCTCCCGCGTGTGTTCGGAGGTCCAGATCTCGTCGAATGAGTTTTTGTGGAGGTTCCCAACGATCTCCACCCGTTGATGACAAAACGCGATGTCGCCTTCGGGGTAAACAATGGCGCTGCGGAAGATGGAGAAGCAAGGCAGGGTCACCTCGCCGCGCAGCCACGCGTCGTGGTAGTCGAGATAGCGGCGCTGAAACGCGTCGCGGGTGGGCACGTCCTCGTGTTTGCCCTGGATCATCGCGGGCGGCTCGATGGTCTTGAAATACGGCTGGGTCGTGTAGAGGTTGGGCAGGCCCAACTCGACCCCGAAGGTTTCGGCCACTTCCTTCACGTGCTGGTAGTCGCGGGCATCGTTCCAGGGCGTGATGGTGAAATTGAGGGCTACCTGAACCTTGTCCTTCACCTGCCGGATGGTCTCGATCACCCGCTCGTACACATCGAGGCCGCGCAACCGCGCATAGGTCTCCCTGGTTCCATCAAGGGAGATGATGAGCTTGCTGATCCTCGACGTCTCGACCATGTTCACCGTGCGGTCGGTCAGGATGCCGTTCGTGATCACACACACCTGGCGGTTCTTGAAGAGGCTCAGGATCTCCTTGTAGGCGGGATGAAGCGTGAACTCGCCGCCCTCCAGGCAGATGTCGTTGGTCGGGGCCAGGCACTTCGCCTCGAGGAGTCGGGCGATCGTCTCCACCGGCAGATCCATGTTGTTCTTGTACTGCCAGACGTAGCAATGAACGCAGCGCGAATTGCAGCGATTGGTGGTGTAGATCTGGACGGTGCGCACTTTCCGCGCGCGCAGGTCATTCAGCGAGGTTCTCGTCGCGGAGAGCGACTGGCGGAGTTCCGACTGCGGAATCACCCGCCGGAGCCGCTCGCTGAAGCTCACGCCTCCTCCGCCCGAAGCGTCTGCCCGGTGGAAAGGGCTCGCGCGAGGCGCAGGTCCTGAATGAAGTCGCCCAGATCCGGCTGGGGCTTCTTGCCGGTGAGCAGGCTCTGCACGAAGTGCTCGATCTCGAATCCGAACCCATTCAGGTAAGTGGTCTGGTTGGGGACGGTCGACACGGTGAAGTTCGGCTCCCAGAAAGACTCGCCCGTCCCGGCGAAAGGTCCCCCGGGGGCGGGTGCATCGACGGTGCGGTAGTGACGGAGCGAGATCATGTTCTCGATCACAAGGCTCTGCCCGCTCCCCAGAAGCTCCACCCTTTCGTTCCGGGCCCGCCAGGACTGCCCGGAGGAAAGCCGCATCGTGCCCACCGCGCCGCTTGTGAATTTGATGAGGACGGCCAGGGTGAGCGCGCCGGCCGTCGTCTGATGCCTCTCGGCCTGCAGGCCCGCCACCTCCCCGGCGAAGTATCGGATCAGATCGAGGTGATGGATGCCCACTTCCCGCACGAACTCCTCGTCGCCCGAAAAAGCGCCGACGCAGAAGCGCGCGTCGATCATGGCCAGAGAGCCAAATGACCGGCTCGCCACGATCTCCCGCGCCTTGCGATAGGCCGGCGCATACCGTTTCATCAACCCCACCATCACGTGGCGTCCCGATCGCCGCTCGAGCTCCCGCAGGGCCTGAGCCTCCTCGACAGTCGCGGTCGCGGGCTTTTCGACGAAGACGTGGAGGCCTCGCTCGAGGGCGGCGGACGCGATCTTGAAGTGCTCGCGCGCGCTTACGCAGACGAACACCGCATCCAGCGACTCCCGCCTGAACATCTCCATGTAATCGGCGTAGGCCGAGGGCGCGCCGAAAGTCCGCGCCGCCGCGGCCGCGCTCTCCTGGCGTCGTGCGCACACCGCCATGAGGTCGACGGGCACATGGGGCAGGCAGGGATAGAGGTTTGTTCTTGCGTGCTGGCCGGTCCCCACGAAGGCAACGCGCAAGCGCCTTTCCGCGCGAGCACCGGCGGAGACGCGGGATCTCACCTGTTTGAGCAGCTGCCGCACGGGATTCCGAAGAGACACAGGTATCACTCTCCCAAGGGCGACCTGCGACCCAGTTCGTTGCACCGTATCACGCGCCGGCTCCCGGCCGCGCCCGTTCCGAGCCGGCGCCGCCTTCCGTCGACGCGGCATTGCCAGCGCCCGCGGCCATATACGCCACCAGCAAGAAGAACAGCCACATCCATCTTTCCCGGAGCAGGAAGTGAACCCAGTGCAACAGGAACACCGCAAGAACGACGCCGAGATGCGCGACCCGGCCCCAGGCCCCCTCCCCACCGAGACGGACCGCTCGGATCATCAAGTAGGCCACGAGAACTGAAAGCGCGGCTAGTCCCAAAGAGCCAGTCTCGGCGGCTACCCCAAGCACCGTATTGTGCACCTCGAGCCGCGCATAGCGAGGGTTGAACTGCGCAAGACCCGTCCCGACAACCGGGTTCTCCCGGAAAGCGACCAGGGCGATGGCGTCCAGGTTGTCGCGCACGGCGTATGACGCGTCAAGGCGCTCGAACCATACCGCATCGTTGCCCCGGCCGAGCGCGGGGGCGGCCCGGGCCACCAGCGAGCGCACGCCCGAGACGCTCCGATAGACGGTCAGGCTGCGGGGCCCGTCGATTTGAACCGCGATGACTCCCGCGACGAGAGACACCGACAGCAGCGCGGTGGCCAGGCGACGGCCACGCCCGCTCGCGGGAGCGTCGAGCGCGTTTCGGACCAGCGTCGACCAGAACGCGAGTAGCAGGATGAGGCCGGAAAGAGGAGCAATGCGCGAACCACATAGGAGAATCACATTCGTGAAAAGTGAGGGAATCGCAACTTCGGGCAGGGTCCCGAGTCCCCGTCTTCGGAACAGAAACATGGTCAGCAAGGCGAAGTAGACGACGACCAAAACGCTCAACTGGTTCGGACTGCCAAGGAAAAACCGATACTTGGTGAATGCGTTGTAGCCGCCGGTGTCGTAGGCCCACCACTCCCATTCGGGGCTCCACGCGGACGGCACCATCGCGCCCAGGGCGATCGCCATGAGGGACACCATCAGGGAGCGCACGATCCACCGCTCAACCGCGGGAGCAGGGTTGGTCAGCAGAGCGCCCAGGCCCACGATCGCACCCGCGGCATGAAGGTAGGGAAGGAAAGCCACAAGGCCCCTCATTGGATTGGCCGAGGCGACGGCGGAGATCGCGGCCGCGGCCAGAAAGCCGCACAGCGCCGCACCCAGTCGAAGGAACTCCCCATCGAGGAACATTCGCCCCGGAGCCTGCTGAAGGATCACTGCCGAAAGCGCGACGAGGATGGCCAAATCGGCGGGAGCAACGCTGTAGCCGAAGGCCGGAATTCCCAAGGCCTGAAATGGGAGCAGCAGGATATAGGCGGCCAGTATTGGAGCCCCCATCAAAGTACGCTCCCAGGCCGATTAAGCGACTCGTCGAGAACAGCAGGTGAGGAGACGTCGGCCGAAGCCTCTCGCGGGCTCAATGACCCGGAGCTGGTCGCCGGCATCGGGAGTCGTGGCCGGGCCGTCCAAGGCCGTGTAGCATGCACCGCCTCGCTGATCATCTCGGAGAACTCCCGCGCGCGCGCCGGCCATCTGTACTCCTCGACCAGATGTCCCTGGATGGCCGGCAGGCGGCTCTCGAATTCCGTCGGGTCGTGCAAGAAGCGCAGAACGCAACCGGCCAGCTGAGCCGGTGTGTCACCCACGAGCAGCGCATCGCTCAGGTCCCGCGGCAAGAATTCGGTGGCGAAGCGCGTTCCCGCGAGGAATGTTCCCGCCGCTATGGCTTCCACCACCTTGTTCTTGAATCCGTTCCCGGACACCAGGGGCGCGACATAGAGCGCGCTCCGGCGTATCTCCAGGGCCATGTCCGGGACGGACCCGGTGATGGTCACGTGCCTGCCAGCGCGGCGACGAAGGTCGGGAATCGGGTCCCGGCCCGCGACCACCAAGTGGACGTCGGGTCTCTTGGCCACAATCAGTGGAAGCACCCGATCGATAAACCAGATCGCGCCCTCATGGTTATTGGGCACGTCCATGGCCCCGGTGAAGATCAGGCGCTCTGCAACTCGGTGCGTCGGGGCAGGAGCGGGCGCCGCGTCCACTCCGTTCAAGAGGAGCCGCCCCAGCGAGGGACGACCGGTGACCCGATTCAAGACGCGCAGATCCACCGGAGACGCCACGAGGTTGCCGCCCGATTGTCGTCCGTAGTAGCGCTCCTGCAGCATGGCCTGACTCAACCTCTTCACCGACCTGAAGAGGCTCCGCGCGTCCCGCGATCGAAGGCACTGAAGGGCTTGGCGCCACTCGTAGAGAACCAGGGAGTCCATCCAGTCGACCACCACCGGCACACTTGCCCCGAGCCGCCTGGCCAGAAAGAGCAGCTTGCGCTCGCTCACAATCACCACATCCGCCTTGAGCCGATCAACCTCCCGTTCGACGTGAAGTGTCGTCGCCTTTTGAACCGAACCCAGAACCCGGTTGGTCAAGCCGGGATGACCCAGGACGTGGGCCACTTTCCCGCGCTGAGGGGAAAACGCGTAGTGGGTTTCCGTCCATGAACTGAGCCAGCCCAATGCCCTGAAGTCCTCCAGGAACTCCCGTTTCGACCGGGTCTCGGTCGGATCGTGGTGATTGACGGAGAGGCAGACGTGGTGCCCCCGCCTCACAAGTTCGCGAGAGAGTTTCATCCAACGAAGCGTGGCGCCGTGCCACAGCCCGAAGCGAGGCTGAAGGTCGATCAACCAGAGGATCGAGAGCGCGCCATCGGCCCGGCGGTCCACCGAATCGGGCTCGCGTTGCGTGTCCATCACAACTTCGCCTACTCTCGTGCGACCTAGCCAGCGGCGGCGACGCGCCCCGCCGTCGGGCCGGGCTGCGGCGGCCGCGCACCGGCCACTACCTCGCATAGCCGGAGAAATCGTCGCCGAAGGCCGGTCTGCATGGCATGCGGGAGGGCAAGCCTCAACAGCAGACTCAGGTACCGTCCACGGACCCACACAGAAGGGCCACACTCGTAAACCAGCACCCGAAGCGCTTCACCGCGCGATCCGTAATTGATGAGAGACGCGGCATGCTCCAGCAGCAAATGATCGATAAAACGGCGGCTGCCTGAATCCAGATGACGGGGCACCCGGGCGGCCCTTGATAGGAGCCGATAGCTGTCGATTGCCGCCGGGAATACGGGCGCGCCGAGGCGCGACCTGAGTGTGGAGCTGTTCGGCAGATCGGCATGGTAGACGGCGAGTTCCCGCGCCAGAAAGGCGACCGGACCGTGCCAGGCAAGGCGCGCGAAGGCATCCTGGTCCTCCCCTACCTTCACCCCAGGCCTGAAGCCCCCACACGCCCGCAGCGCCGAACATCGAGCCAGCGTTCCCATGGAGGTCATGCCGAGGCCCCGATTCGCCATGAGGAACTCGAAGTAGTCCCCCACCGGACCGGAAACTCGTGGCCCAAGCAGCGGAACAGCGAATCGGCTATCGGTAACGTTGGTGAAGACGGCGACGAGGGCCGGATACCGCTCAGTTTCGGCCAGGGTGGCCTCAAGAAACTCCGGGCGCCACTCGTCGTCGGCATCGATGAAAGCGACCCACTCCCCTCGAGCCGCGGCAATGCCCCGATTGCGCGCGGCCCCGTGCCCGGCGTTCGCTTGCCGAACAAGGCGGAATCGTGGATCCTGCCGTTCCAACACACAATCCCCCCCGCTGTCGGTCGACCCATCGTCGACGACAATCACTTCGAAGTCGGCGAACGTCTGCGCCGCGACGGAGTCGAGGCAGCGGCGGACATAGGGCGCCTTCTGAAACAGCGGGATAACGACGGAAACTCGCAAGCTTTTTGGGGGGAGGCGGGCATACTATCAGGCCCGCTGATATCGTCGCGGCCCCCACCCTTTTCAGACCCTGGCGACTCTCGCTCGAATGCACTCTCTCGTCCGCTACCTCGAGTACGCGCTGCTGGCACGTCGCCCTTCGATCACTCAGCGGTCCGCTCTCGCCCTGACCCGGCTCCTGCGTCCCGGAGTCCTCGAAACGCGGCAGACCCTCCGCGAGCATATGGCTGGGCGCCTTCGAGTTTCGGTCAGGGCGTATAACGATGATGACCTGGACCAGTATCGACGGCTCACCTATGGCGACTGGTGGATGCGGCAGGGCTTGATTGTCGCACTGGGGCAGGCCGGCTACATCGTGACGGACTGCGACCCGGACGTGTTGATCCACCTTCACGGCCGCCCAATCCCCCTTCCCCCGCGCGCGGTCAAGGTGCTCTGGGCGCACGACAATCCCGATCGCCTCACGCCCGCCTTCCTTGGCCGGTACGACCATGTCTTCTGCGCCTCAGACGCCCTTGCGGCCCGGCTGCGGGCGATGGGCTGTCCAGCCACCGGCCTGAGCCTCGCTACCGCCCTGACCCCGCGAGTGGTCCCGATGCGCCACCAGGTCGTCTTCGTGGGCAACGCGCGCCCGGCAGGGACCCGTCCCGTGATCGACGACCTCGGGACCTCGAACTTCGATCTCAAGGTCTGGGGTGGTCGGTTCCGTGGACTGCCTCCAGGAATCTGGATGGGCGACTACGTGGAATACCACGACCTCCCGGAGGTCTACGGCGCCAGCCTGATCAGCCTGAACGACCACTACCCCGCCATGATCGACTCAGGCATCGTCTCGCCACGCGTTTACGACATTCTTGCGAGCGGCGGCTTCTGCATATCCGACGCCAATCCCGGTCTGACCGAGATTTTTGGAGACGCGGTGCCCCAGTACCGCACGCCCGACGAACTGCGCTCGCTCGTGCACCACTACCTCGCAAACCCTCCGGCCCGCCTTCCGCTCATGGCCAAAGGGCAGGCCATTGCGCGCCGGTATTCGTGGGCCGATCGTGCGCGCTCACTCATGGACCCGGTCGCAGAAGGCCTGAGGCAGCGAGTGCTGCGGCCACGGCCTCGTGCCCACGAGGCCGCCAGTGTCGATCGAGACGGAACAGATCCTCGGGAATGACGTCGAGGGTGGCGGGCAGGGCCTTCACCGTCGGTAAGCGGGTGGAGGTCACGCCTTCGTTGATCGCTCTCACGAACGAGACCTCGCCCGGGCCCATATCCGCCGCAAACACGAGGACGGGTCGGCCGCGCAGGTCCGACCGGAACGCGTCGAGGACCTCGAGCAGCGCCTCCGCATGCTCCTCCGGAGTCACCACGGTCGCTTCAGTACGTTCGGTTCCCACCGCGGCGGACCACAGATCCGACCAGAGGAATGAGAACCAGTGGCGCGCGTGCGCCAGCATCCTCTTTCGATCGATGCGACCCGCGACGGCAACCCACTTCCCGTAGACCTCGGGCGGCGAGGGGACGTAGCCGCGAGAGCGTATGAACTCTCGATTCTCCTCGATGTCGTTCGTGCAGTACTGCAGAATCACGGTGCCAAAGTCCGAGAGGTCGAGCCTGCGGAGCAAGAGCAATTCCCTCACCGTGCCGTACGAAGAGTTTGCGGCAACGACCTCCTGCATCCACAGGCCTCGGGACACGATCGCCGGGAACGAGGCCTCCCGCTCCACCCCCCACCCCAGCGTGTACGAGTCGCCGAGGAAGACGAGGTCAGGACTCCCCACGACGCGATCCTCGCGCAGATGCCGCCCGCTCACTCGCACTTCGCTGTCGAATTCGTCGGTCGCGAAACGGCATCGCCCCGGCCGAAGGCGGTAGAGAAGTTCGGAGTCAGGCTCCGAGCAATCCGGACGAAACTGAATGGGTGCGCCCTGCAGGAAACCCCTGTGAAAGCGCCTCAGTTGGGCCTCGACCCGGGCAGGCGCCCGACCGATCCACAACCCGGGCCAGCGGAAGAGTGCCCGGCTCCCCACCTCCACACCGATCAGGGTCACCAGGATCGAGGAGAGGAGCAAGGCCAGCCGAGCCCTTCGCTCGCGCTTGCGCGGCGCCTTCCCTCCCGCCTTTTCCCCACGCGCCCGCGGCGGAGCGCTCATCAGGCCGCAGCGTTTTGCAACGCTCCGCCGCAGCTCGAACCGTGGCCCGCGGTGCAGCCGAAGCAATGATCGGCCACCCGTATGGCTGCGTTCACCGGATCGATG
>CXWL01110995.1_pt2 | contig 15091 bp, 12 predicted proteins | sample 590931 | NCBI WGS metagenome assembly CXWL01 (sample SAMEA3498368, study PRJEB10139) | groundwater metagenome | biome: water well; material: biofilm material | place: Germany | collected 2015-04-27 | reverse complement strand
TCCTGAGCAGCGCAGGCCAGCAGCTCGTGGCGCAGCAAGGACAGTTTGCGCCACTCGACGCTGCGTCAGCCGCTGCCGAACGCGCCAGACTGGATGGCTACCTGGCCGAACTTGATCCCGGCCTGCCGGCCTATCGCCCCGCCGCAAAGGTGCACGGCACAGTCTCCAGCGTCGGCAGCGACGGCATGAAGACCCTGATGGACCGCTGGATGCGCAGCTTCCGCGCGCTGCAGCCGGGTGTGCGCAAGGGCGAACGCTGGGAGCACCTGGGCACCCTGAACGGCTTCCATGCGCTGATCGCCAAAGAGACCGACCTGGCGCCGATGGGACGCGAACTGTGGCCCGCCGAACTGGCCGCGTATGCCAGCGCCGGCGGCGCTGACGCGCCGCTCGAGATCCGCGTGGCGCGCGGCGGTTTCAACACGCCGCAGCGCACCACCGCCCAGGCCATCTTCGTGCACGCCTCCAATCCGCTGGGCGCGATCAGCGTGCCTCAGTTGCAGGCCATCATGGGCGCGTCACCCCGGATCACCCTCTGGGGCCAGCTTGGCCTGCAGGGCGAATGGGCGGCGCGCCAGATTTCGCTGTACATGCCGCCGGCGGTTACGCCGAACGCGATGTCGGTGCAAATGAGCGTGCTGCGCGGCGGCAGATGGAACGGCGCGGCGCGTCCAGGCACGATTGCCGAAACCGCGGCGGCGATCGCGGCCGACCCAGGCGCGATCGGCTTCGGCGGCCTCGAAGAAGGCGGCCCGGGCCTGAAGGCGCTGGCCGTGGCGGGCGCCGATGGATCCCCGCCCTACGCCGCGGACTACGCCAACGCCTCGAGCGGCCGCTACCCGCTGACGCGCTACATGTACATCCGCCTGAACCACCCCGCCGGCCAGCCGCTGGCGGCGCCCGTGCGCGAATTCCTGCGCTATATCCTCAGCCGCGAGGGCCAGGAGCCGATCCTCTACTCCGGCTATTTCCCGCTCACCGCCGAAGAAGTCCGGCAAGAGCTCGACAAGCTGCGCTGATCCGCCTCCGTACCCCACAGGAATTCCCATGACCCGTCTTGTCATCCTTTGTTTCAGCGCCGCGATTGCGCTCCCTGCCGCGGCCCAAAACTACGCCGGACAATTGATCGCGCAGGAGCTGGCCAGACATCCCGAGGTCGTCGCGATCACCATCCACGCCAGCCTGCCCAAGTCCGCCGCCACCACTGTCGTCGCATCGAACGTGGCCCAGCCTGGCGCGCTGGCCGGCCCCGCGCAACTGGCCGTGCTGGCCACCGGCAAGGCGGTGCAGGAGCTGTCCGCCGACGGCGCGCAGCTGGTCTCGACACTGCCGCTGCAGGACGTCTCGGGCGACCCGATCGGCACCGTGGGCGTGGCCCTGCCCTACCCCGCCGCGGCCGACGGCCAGGCCCTGCTGCGACGCGCCGAGGTGGTCAGGAACGAGCTGCGCCGCAAAGTGATCAACGCTGCCAACCTGGCCGATCCTGTGCCCTACGTGGCCGGATTCCAGGGTGCGCCGTACGCGCAGCGCCTGGTCGACGACGTCATGGCTGCGCATCCCGAACTGCTGGTGGTGGCGATGCATGTCGCAAACCTGACCGGCGACGACTACCCGATCATCGCATCGAGCATCGGCCGCATCGGCAAGAAGGCCGACGAGGACGACATGCGCGTGATCGGCAGCGGCAAGCCTGCCACCGGTGCCTATGGCGCCAACAAGACCCGCTACGGGATCGAACTGCCGATGTACGACGTGACGGGCAAGCTTATCGGCGCGCTCAGCGTCGGCTACGCCTATAAGGCGGGCGATGACGAGCAGGCGTTGCTGCGGAAGGCTCAACAGGTCGAAGCGGAACTGCGCGCCCGAATTCCTTCACTTGCACGCCTGTACGGCCCCGGTCTCTGACTCGCCGCGAATGCTTCTTAAGATTCGATTCATGCAGTGCGCCGACACTCTGCATCTATCGTGCGACACATCGCAGCGATTCACTCAACCAAGGACACCGTCATGAACAAATTATCGATCGCCTGCACACTCGCCCTGCTGTTTGCCGGATCGGCAGCTGCGCAAACTTCCGTCACCATCTACGGCGTTGCCGATGCGGGCTTTGTGCGCGAAACCGGCGGCGGCGCCGGCACCGTCAACAAGATCAGCAGCGGCGTTGGCTCGGTCTCGCGCCTCGGCTTTCGCGGCAGCGAGGAGCTCGGCAATGGCTGGTCCGCGAATTACCTGCTGGAACTGGGGACCAAGATCGATACTGGCGAGATCGACACCGCCGGCACCATCTTCAACCGCCAGGCCTGGGTCGGCCTCAAGAGCGTCACGCTCGGCTCCCTGACGCTGGGCCGCCAGTACACCCCTTACTACCTGACCCTGAGCACCGTCGCCGATCCTTTCGGCACCGCCTATGCGGGCAACATCAAGAACCTCTTCCCCACCGCGGGCAGCAATACGCGCACCAGCAACACTGTGTTGTACACCTCGCCGAGCCTGAATGGCGTGTCGGCCGAATTGGCGTACGCCGCAGGCGAACAGCCTGGCAGCAATGCAGCCGGACGCCAGTTCGGCGCCGCGCTGGCTTACGCCGGCGGCCCGCTCAATGTCCGCCTCGGCTACAATAACCGCAACAACGACGTGACGGCGGCCGCCGGCGCCACGCTGACGCCGCCTGTTGCCGCCGCCAGCCGCGACATCGGCACCAACACCGTGCTTGCTGCGAACTACGATTTTGGCGTGGCCAAAGTGTATGGCGCCTATGGCCGCGACAAGGGCCCGAACAGCGCGCCGCTGCCGAATTCCAGCAATCCGTACGGCGGCGTGAGGCCGACCGCATCGACCGACAGCGCCGAGTTCCTCGTCGGTGCGTCGATCCCGGCGATGGGCGGCACCATTCTTACCTCGTACATCAGCAAGGACGACCGCACCGCCTTCAACCAGGATGCAACCCAGCTGGGCGTGGCGTACTCGTATGCCGTGTCGAAGCGGACCAATCTCTACGCGGCCTACGCGAAGATCCGCAACAAGAACGGCGCCGGCTATACCGTCGGCAATAACGGTGAGGCCGGCTCGGGCAATGCGGCGTACAACCTCGGCATGCGCCACAGCTTCTGATCGGAATGTCATGCGCATCCTGCTGGTCGAAGACGACGTCTCGCTGGGAGAAACCATCCTTGCCTGGCTGCGGCTGGACCAGTATGCGGTGGACTGGGTGCGCCGCGGCGATTCCGCCGAGACCGCGCTGATGACGCACAAGTACGACTGCGTATTGCTCGACCGCGGCCTGCCGGGAATGTCCGGGGACAGCCTGCTGGAGCGGGAGCGCGCGCGTGGCAATGCCGTGCCAGTGCTGTTGATCACCGCGTTCAATACGCTGGCCGAGCGGGTAGCCGGGCTGGACATGGGGGCCGACGACTACCTGATCAAGCCGTTCGACATGGACGAACTGTCGGCGCGAATCCGCGTGGCCGTGCGGCGCCATGCCGCGCACGCCCACAGCGAGCTCAGTCACGCCGGCATCGTGCTCGATATCGTCACCAAGCGCGTCAGGCAAAACCAGGTACCGGTCGAGCTCACCGCGCGCGAATACAACGTGCTGTATGCGCTGATGCAGCGCAACGCAAATGTCGTGACGCGCGCGCAACTCGAGGAAGCGCTCTACGGCTGGGGCGACGAAATCGAAAGCAATGCGATCGAGGTGTACATCCACAATCTCCGACGGAAGCTTGGGGCCGCGACCATCGTGACGATCCGCGGCCTCGGGTACCGTTTGAAAACCGTCCATAACGAAGCGACCTGACGGGCATTACTCGCTGCGCCATCGGCTGCTATGGGTGATCATGGGCAGCAGCACTGCCCTGTGGCTGGCGGGACTCGGCATCGTCGCGCTCATTGCGTGGCGCGAAACCAACGACGTATTCGACGACGCGCTGAAGGAATCCCGCTACCTGATCATAGTTACAACCTCCGAGCGGGATCGGGCTCGAGCCTAGGCTTTGCTGGCGCAGTCGGTTCGCGGCCTTGTATTTGAATTAGAACGTCCACACAATCGCCCGCACCTACCCCCCATCCGGGTTCGAATGCCCGCTATTCTTAAGGCAGTTGCTTAAGCGCCTGGTTCACAAACGCGTTGGAATAGGTCTGCTCAACCTTGACCGCGCCAAGCTTCGGATTGAACATCGCCAGCACTTCAAGCTCCTTGACCGCACCATCGCTCGGCATACTGCCATCGTTAGCGAACATCGGCATTTGTTCCTTCAATATCTTCAGATAGGCAGCGAGATCGTTGCCCGTGGCTTCGACAGGAATCAGGGCTGCGATCTCTTCGGCGCTGTGGGTATTGATGTATTTTAAGGTCCGCACCATGGCGGTGGCGAGGTGCTGGGCGATTTCCGGATGCTGGCGAACCCGTTCGCTGGACATGAATATCGTACTCGACGGGAATAAGGCCCCGAAATGTTTTTTGGTGCCTTCCGGCGTCGTCAGGTCGGCAAATACGGTCGCCACCTGCTGCTCTTCATAGAAATTGCCGTCCGGCGTAGGAGCAACGACAAAATCGGCAGCGCCATTGCGCAGCGCGAGGACGTTCTTTTCCTTCCCGTCGGTCCCCAGACGCGTGTAGTCGGCCAGTGCGTTGCCGCCGGAAAGCACCAGATAGTTCGCCACTGTGGTTTTGGACGAGCCGGCACCGCCCGCAATGAAACGGCTACCCTTCAAATCCGCCAGCGTCTTGAACTTGTCCTTGGCGCGATTGGCAACCAGTACCTTGGCGCCCGGCGTGATCCCAAGCGTCACGATCGACTGCAGGTGATTGCCTTCTGCCTGGGCGACGATGGTGTGGTGATAGTAGGCCATGACCGCATCGACGCGGCCGTCGGCCAGCATTTTGGTGTGAAACAAGTCATTGCGCGTGTTCATGATCGTGACGTCCATGCCATTTGCGCGCAAATAGCCCAGACGCTCGGCGACCAGCACGGGGAAGTTGCGGATTGCCTTGTACTCGTCGACCAGCAGAACGATCCTTTTGCTCACCGGCACCTGCGACGGCACAGCGGTTTGAGCGAACGCCTGGGCGGTGCCCAGGGCGCAGGCGAACGCGAAAGCGAGGTAGCGGGGTTTCATCGTTTTCATGGGAATCCTTTTAGGTGGGAAAAGATAACAATGGGAGGGCGCAGTCAGCGCGCCAGTTGTTGGGGGCGCCCAGCGGCGATTCCGGCGTTCCAGCGCGCGATAAACGCCGCGTGTTTTGCTTCATCGAGATAGGCGGCCACGTCCGGGCTGAGCGGAATCGGGCGGGCGCTCCGGCCCAGTTGCCGCATCAGCGCTGCCGCCGTATATTGTGCGTCGACGTCGCTGCGGATGGTGAACAGCTCAAGCGCATCGCCGAGCACTTTCTGCCCGCGGCGCGAGAGCAAGTAGTCGGCCCACAGCCGCGCCGCGTTGGGGTGCCGTGCGCGTTGGCTGATGAACATGACCCGTGATAGCACGAGGGTATAGTCCTTCGGCAGAACCACGCCCAAATTGGGCAGGTCTTTTTTGGCGCGCGCCATCGCATACGCGCCCATCAGGTGGTAGCCCAACAGGTATTCGCCCGAATTGATCTTTGACAGCATGACACCGGTCCCCGCGGACGGTTGAACCTCCACGCCGCCCAGGGCCCCGAGGAAACCCGGCAAGTCGGCCATTTGCTGGCTGTCCGCCACCGCGAACATGAAGCCAACCCCGCTTTTCTCGATGTCGAACGTCGTCACTTTGCCTTTGAACCGACCGCCCCGGCTGGCGAGCAGCCGCGCAAATCCGGCGTGGTCCTGGGGGATTTCTGCGCCTTGCACTAGTTCTTTGTTATAAACGAATGCGATGGGCTCGAACGTGGTGCCGAAGGCTTGGTCGCGGTAATTTGCCCACGCCGGCAGATACGGGGCTTCGGGCGAGCGATAGGTGCTGGCGTAGCCCTGCTGCACGAAGCGCATTTGCAAATCCATGGCCGAACTCCAAACGACATCGGCCGAATCCTTACCTTCGGCGATTTCGCCGGCAAAACGGTCGGCCATTTCGGTCGAGCCTTTTTCCCCGTCATACTCGACCTCAATTTCCGGATACAGCGCGCGGAAGTCCCTCACCAACGGGGCCGCCGCCGCATTGCTGAGTACGCTGTACACCACAACTTTCCCTTCCGCCTTGGCCGCGGCAATCGTGCGCGCATAGTCGGCCGGGTAGCCGGCGGGCGCCTGTGCGCTCACTAGCGCGGGTACCAACGCGAGCGCCGCAAGGCCCGCTTGCAAATGCATTTTCATGGCTTCCTTTGTAGGTTCATAGTCCGGTTACAGGTCGAGTACCAGCGTGCCGCCGCAGGCGCGCGAACAACATGGCGTGAAGCAGTCGTTGGCGCTGCGCTCGGCCTCGGTTAGGTAGTTGTCGCGGTGCAGCGGCATGCCTTCAAGCACCGTGGTCAGGCAACTGCCGCATACGCCCTGCTGGCAGGAACGCGGGATATGCAGCCCGGCTCCGCTCAACACGGCCAGTGCAGTCTGGCCGTTCGGAACGCGAAGGACTTTCCCGCTGCGGGCCAGCCGCATGTCAAACGCAAGGTCATCCGCATGAACGGCGGCATCACCGGAAAAATGCTCCTTGTGCACGTGGCTGTCTGGCCAGCCGTTCAGCTTGGCTGTGGCGCATGCTGCGTCAATGAATCGCCGAGGCCCGCAGACATACAGGTGCGTGCCGGCGGACGGAATGCTGAGCAAGGCCTGGAAATCAATGACCTGCGCCGGAACTGCATTTCCGAAATAGAACCTGACGCGCTGTGCGAATCGGGAGTTGCGGATGCGGCTATGGAACGCCATGCGCTCCACACTGCGGGCCGAGTAATGCATTTGGAAAGAGGCGCCCTTGCGCGATAGGTGCTCTGCCATACTGATGATGGGCGTTATCCCGACGCCGCCGGCCAACAGCAGCGAGTGGCTGGCAGTCGGGTCGAGCGGAAAACGATGTTTGGGCGTGCTAATCTCGAGTAACTGGCCTGGCATTACCTCGTCGTGCAGCGCCCGCGATCCGCCGCGCGAGTCGGGGTCGCGGCGCACGCAGATCAGGTAGCGGTGAGTCTCCCCAGGGGCGTTGCAAAGAGAGTACTGGCGACTGGCGCCGCCGGGCAGGTGCACGTCGATATGGTCGCCCGCCTCGAAACCCGGCAAGGCCCTGCCCCTTGCGTCGACCAGTTCGAACGTGCACAGATCCTGCGCCTCCATCGCTTTGCGGGCCACCCTGACCCGGAGCAGTGCCCCCGATGCGTTGCGGCGGCGCCGCCGCAGGTAGCTGGAGATACCCGTGTAGGCGAGCACGGGGACTGACAGTGCTCCTGCGAGCAGCAACAGTTGTACCGGCAGTCCGCCGACATGGCCCGTGTGCAGCGACAGGGTCCAGAAGTACAATTTGTGGCCCGCGCTGCTATCGGCATAGGGCGTGAACTTCAGCACCTCTCCGCTATAGGCGTCCAGATAGAGCATGGTTCTTGCATTGTAGTGCGGTGCATCCTGCGCGATCAGGTACATGTCTGCGGGAGCGCGTGGCTTGGCCGGGTAGTGCAGCAGCATTTCGCGCGGCTGCGGCACCAATTGTTGTGCGCGCTTCCACAACGCTTCCATCGGCAGCCGCGCCTGCCCCTGAATCGGCTGCGAGCTTGGCAGGGCGCCTTCGTGCGTCGACGACCCCGCCACTGCATATACCGCAGCCTTGTACCACTCGAACGCTTGCGGCAGGCCGGTCAGCGCGCTGGTGAGGACGATCAGGCTGGCAAATACTCCAAAGCGCTGGTGCAAACCGATCATGCGCGCCGGGCCGCTCGGAATGGTGCGCAGCCCGAGCGTGCGCTTCACCCCGCGCAGCGTGGATGGCAGCCACAGATAGAGCCCGCCGCAGACCAGCACGAAAGCAAACAGCAGCACGCTGGTACCGGTGATCAACGAGCCGTTCGGTATGATGCGAAGGCGGTGCACCTGTTCGATGGTGCCCAGCAGGCCGCCATACCGATGACGCTGGCCGAGAACCTTGCCGTTGCACGGATTCAGATACACAAATGTCTGATCGATAAAACGCACTGCCGCCGCAGGCATGCGGGCCGCGCCCGGCTCTCCGGCCTGCAAGCGGATATAGTCCAGGGTCGCGTTGGGACGGACCGCTTGCGCGTTGGCAGTCAGCGTGTCGAGCGTGACGCGTTCGGTGCATTGCGCCACGGTCAGCAGGTCAGCATTGACTAAGGGTTCAAGCTGCGGCCGGAAGACGATGCTGGCGCCGGTCACTGCCATCATGATGATGACCAGACCGGCGGTCAGGCCTGTCCAGCGATGCACTGGGAGGAAAAAGTTTCGCATGGCATTCCAAGGTAGAGTTCATTCCGGTTTGCTCGGCGGCTCACCCGCCCAGCGCAGACACGGTAAGCGCAGAACCTGAAGCTAACCTGAACCGTAGATGTATGACCTGATACAAACGGGTCAGGAGCAAGCCAGGCACACGCTTTCCTCCAGTCCAGGCGCTTTTCGAAGCTCGATGCGGATGCTTGTTCGACAGCTGACCGAATGCGGCTGGTCAGGAACAATTCAGGTTCGCTTTAGGTTCCGCGTGCACTATCCAGAGGACATACACGCATCGCCCACAAAAAGATCCATTCCATTTTTCATCACCTTGCGCACACTCGAATCGACGCCTGGCCAACGGATAGGGAAACCATTGAACAACAGGATACAGTCGCGTCTGATTACGACCTTGTGTCGCGGACTTCTCGTGTTGGCAGCTCCTTTTGCATGCGCCGCAGACCCTGCGGCGGCCGCTGTGCCGCGCTGGGAACTTACCCTCGGCGTGCACCCAAGTCAAAGTGCGGATGGATCGAAAATTTCGCTCCCGAAAGCTGAAGTCGAGTACCAGTGGCGCGAACGCATCAAGCTGACCTCGGCGTTGTCGTGGCCGGCTATTCACCCGGTTGGCGAGTCCTCGAGCAGCGGAGTGGGCATTGGTGAAATTGGCTTGAAGCTGCTGTTCTGGGACGCACCAGATGCCAGGTTTTCGATGGCATTGTGCCCTCAAATGGCGCGCTTTGTTAACGCATCGTCTGTCAGGCGCGGCATCGTTTCGGCGCAACGCGAATTCGCGCTGCCGATCGAAACCAAGTTCACAGCTGCCGGCGTCGAATTCGAACTGAGAGCGGGCCGGACTTTCATCGAAAGCGGGCCCGATGAATGGACTGTGGAATTGAAAGCAGCCCGCCCCTGCCTGCCGCGCATTGATTGCGCCGTGACGATTGCGCGTAACTTTGTTCCGCTGGGGCCGCCGCGCGTCTCGATAATGCCGGGAGTGGATTGGAAGCTCAACGACAGCGTCTCGCTGAAGACGCTAATCGGGAGGGAGTTCGGTCCGCGCACCGTTGACCGCCAGGATCTGGCGATTGGCGTCGAGTTGAAGATCGTTTACTGATCCATTCGGAGGATCCCGGCGCCGGTGCGGCGACCTTGCGCTAGCGAGATTTATGACTCAATTCAGGTTCTGAATAGATTTATGGTGCACCGTATTGACCGACTTTCGGAGCCATTCCGAGTATCGAAAGCCGCGTGGCGGCCCCTTCCCCCCGACTGGCTTTGAAAAACCGCGCTCAAGCCAAGATGTTCGAGCATTGCTCGCACCAACTCGGCGGCCTCCGGGATCTCACTCCAGGCGACGCCTTCACGGTGGCGATCCGCCATGGCGCGTACCGCATCGTTAGGCAGCGCCTTGCCGAGGAGCGGACTTTCTCTAGACGGTCGGCGACCTCGACCGTGCAGGCGTGCTGTGGCAGGATCGACCCACTGGATGCGGCACACCTTCGCCAAGGCGGCGCTGTTGGCCGGGCAGGACATGCGCAGCGTCGCTGCCTGGCTGAGACATCGCGAAATGGGCACGACCATGATCTACACCGAACAGGACGCGCTGGACTTGATCCGTTACAGGACCCGCTTCGTCACGCCGCCGAACGCCGCAAATGCCCGCTCGTGGCAACCGATCAGGGTTTCCACCTTCATGTCGCTGACGAACTCCACGTAGCTGGCGCGGCTGAAGCCGAGCGTGGCACAGAACGCGTGCAGCGGTGCGCTGCCTTTGCGGAACTCGACCCAGTCCACCTGCAACTGCTCGCCCATCGCCGTCTCGAAGCGCACGACCGGCTCGGCCGGCGCTGCCGGGCGCAAGGTGCGCATGAAGGCGCGCAGCTGGCTCATGCCGCCCTGGTAGCCGAGCGCCTCGATCTCGCGGTACAGCACGGTAGCCGGAATAGAATCGGGCAGCGCCACCGCGTGTCGTTCGCGCAGAAAGCCCTCATACGGTTCAAGCTTTGTCGCGCGTTTCGCTTTGCGCTCGTACTTCGGAACCGCCTTCAGTGCCAGATGCCGCCGCACCGTGTTCACTGCGCAGCCCACCTCGGCGGAAATCTGCCGCAGGCTAAACCCATGCCTCTTCAGTAGTTGAATTTCCACATACACCTCGTTGGGTTTCAAGGCCGCTCCGCAAAGCGACCATCTTCTCGAACTGGTGTATCAGTTTTCAATCGCTGCACTGTATCAATTTACATCCGCTGCTGACAGCATGGGGCTCCTCGACATCAAGCCGCGCCACATCTATCAGCACATCGACCTCCGTGCGGCCAAAACGTCCGGTCGCCGTGAAATGGAATTGCTGTCGCACGCACTGACGAATATTGAGCGCGCTGCCGGACGATGAGATCGAACGGATCGTGTCGGCGAATGCGAGACGGCTGGCGGCGTCTGGCAAGCTGACCGTGCCGCTGCTACTTGACATCGCACGGCAATCGCGTGAAGCTGGCTACGGCATTCACGACGGCGGCATGATCGCCGGAGTCAGCGGCGTTGGCATCCTGGTGCATGACAGCTCCGGCGCGCCGTTGGGCGCCATCAGCGTTTCGGCAAAGACCGACAGCCTGCCGCTGGAAGCGCAAAGGGACATCGTTCAAATTCTGAAGAAGGAATCGCGTGCGATTCAGAACTTGCTGCACCAAGCTAACTTTGACGTGGCCGAATACAGTCGCCAGTACGTTCCACGGAAATTCTTCTGAGGACTATTTGCTGCCGCCATGCTTGTTTGAGAATGTCGCCTCGCTCACCAAGGGAGAGGTCACCCGCTCGGTGGTCGACAGTCGCTCGGCCGTGCTCAATCCGTAACCGGCCGAACTGCGCCAGTCGATGACACGATGAGAGCGCGGCATGGCGTGAAGGCGCGCGTCGTGCGCCAGCAATTGTGGGTAGTAATCTCGCCGACCGCGGTACCGCCGGCAGTGCGCTGCCAAAGCTTGTCGCCGTCCGGAAGACAGCGATTAGGTGCAGCGCGCATCCGCCAGTCAGCCGGTGTTTCGAGTTCTGCGCGCGTAACATCAATGGCACCCAGGTCAGCTTCGCGGTCGGCTACGCCGCCATTTCGGCAACCCGCTCGTAACCTTCCATCCAGCGCAGACTTTCCTTCGGCCCGCCGCGCATGCCGAATTTGTCCTTCTTCTCACGCGCCCACATCAATGCGCCCAGTACGCCGAGCGGCTCGCGGGCGCCACCGCATAGGTCGGATGCTCGCGTACCCGACCGGAACCTGCGCAAATGCGAGCGATGACGAAACGGACAGCGCCAACTGGCCTGCCTTGATGGACATATTCATGTTTTTCCTTTGAGGCCGCCGGCACCGCGTTGGGTCACCGGGGAGTTTAGAAATCGACTTTGGCGTTGAATTTATAACTGCGATCCATGCCGGCACCATACGTACCGGTAGCGACCGAGTTCCAATAGCGCCGATTCGTCAGGTTATCGATATTTGCCTGCAGCGCGACCTTGCGGCCTGCGATCTTGGTGCTGTAGCCGGCACCGACCGAGAACAGCGTGACCGAGGGAATGACGCCTTGGTTAAGCGGATTGATATACCGCTCACCGACATAGGAGGTGCCTGCGGTGAAGGTCAGGCCGGCCAATAGGGCCGACCTGTGGGTGACTGAAAAACTGGCCACCAAGCGCGGCGTATTTTCCGGCGTTTTGCCATTGATTTCCGTGATCGAACTTTGAGTCGCGTGCATCAACTGCCCGGACGCATTGACCGTCCAGCGTGGGGTGAGCGTGGCGCTGACCGTCGTTTCGATCCCGCGGAACTGATTGGTCCCGGCATTGGCAAATACGCCGCTGACCGGATCGGTCACGGCGTTTGGACGCTCAATCGCAAAGTACGCCAAGCTCGCACTGATATCCTTGAAAAATGAAGTACGCATGCCGATTTCGGCCTGGGTTGCCACCGCTGGCGGGAGAATTTCTCCGCTGTTGATGGTTTGCTTGTTGGTCGGAGCGACCGCGCCTTCTTCCAGTCCTTTCATGTAGCTCATATAGACAGTAGTCCTGGGAAAAATATCGTACAGCAAGCCAATTGCCGGCGACGTCGTCCTGCCAGCGGTTTTCGCCTTCGCGTTTTCGAATTTGAAGTCGGTTTCGCGCACGCCGATCAGCGCCTTCCATTGCGTGCCGATCGACACCGTGTCGTAGGCATACAGGCCAGTGTTGTCGCTCGTCGAATCGGCAAACACCAGCGGCACGGTCGGCAATTTCGGCGGCGCCAGCACCACCGGCTGGTAGATGTTTTGCTGCTGCCCGGCTGGTTGCACGTTGAGGTTCGTCGAAGTACGACTCAGCCGGTTGGTCGTAGATACGCCAAAAGTAAGTTCATGACGCAAGCTCCATATCTCTACTTTCCCGAGCAGTTCAGCCTTTTCAAACTCGGTCGTGTAGTCGTTGCCGATATAGGTGACATTATTGGCCCCGATGCCGGTGACCAGGTCATTGCCGATATCGATACGGTCCTGGAGTCGGGTGCGTTCCGACTTGGAGCGCGATGCCTCGAACGAGGCTTTCCAGTTCGGCGTCCATATGTAATCCGCGCGCAACTGTAGGTTCTTGGTACGCGGATGGTACACGTCCCATGTGCCCGACAAGAGCTGGCGCGGGTCGGGCACCCTTGGTACCGGAATCATGCCGGTTTTCGGATCGATTGGCGAGAGACTGACGCTCGCTTGTTCGACCACATCCTTGCGATAGTTTTCGTAGTCGGCCCGAAATACCAGATCCTTGCTGGCGCGCCAATCGAGCGCGACGCTGCCAAAGTTTCCCGAGCCGGAAGCATCGCGGATACCGTTTTCAAGGTGGGTAGCCGACAGGTTGACGCGCACGCCGAATTGACGATCGTCGCCGAACTTGCGCCCCAAGTCCAGTGAGGTGCCGTACTGCCCAAATGCATTACCCGATAGTGTCACGACCGAAACGTCTTTGTCGCCCGCACGCTTTGTCACCAGGTTGATAATGCCGGCAGGGCTGGCAATGCCAAACATCAAGGCGTTGGCGCCCTTGAGTGCTTCGATGCGTTCCTTGTCCTCCGTTGGAAACGACATCACGCCGGTGATCGGGAGCCCCCCATTGAGCCGATAGTCGGTGAACAGATTGAGCTGGATGCCGCGGATACGGACGGCGTCGTTGGCGCTGCCTTTGGCGTTGCTGCTCGATACTCCGGCCACGTTCTTGATCGCGTCGGCGTAACCGTCTTGGGTATCCATCGCGTCCATATTGGCCCGCGTGACGACGTTCTTGGTCATCGGCATTGATGCGGTATCGGCTGGTCCGACTTTGTTAAGCGCTTCGTCGCCCTTGGCGACCAGCTCGGGCTTAGGCGTTTCCTGAGCCGCGACCAGGGGCGATGCGGCTGAGGCCAAGCTGCCGCTAAAATAAAGGGCATTCCTTAAATAGCTGATTTGCACAGTACATTGTCTCCGTAGTATCGCGGTGTGAGTACCAAGCCGGCTGGCCCCACTTATTTTTTGCGATTTTATTTCAGTAGTGTCCGGTTAAAAATTGAACAAATTCAATTGGTTAGCGTCATCGGGCATTTCTGGAGCCGGTTGATCGGGCTGTAATGCCCGTGCCGGCTGGGCGTTGCAGCAAACTCGAGGAGAGCCCCGATGTGATCGTGGCTCTCTCTCGGATTTGCGTCCATCGCGCAGGTATGCAATCGGCTGCAGATATGCGGTTTCTTTGGAATCGATGATATCGAAGCAGTCCAGACCGCGACCTTGGGCGTCGAAGTTTCAGGCGAGCGGTCGGAACCCCCGTATCGAAATCCCTCTGCGGCTGCAAACGCTTCGACCTGGCAGAACAAAAGCGGTCGCAAACGGCGCCTGATGAAATTGTCCCGCCCCATTGCGATAGATGGAGCTAGCGCGTGGCTGGCTCAGCAAACATGACTTGAACTCGAAGATGCGAGCGCTACGGCAAAAGCGCCAAGCCAGACACCGTGTAGGCCACATCACGATACTACACTCTTGATTCGATTGTGAAAAATAGAATCTGCTGAACAATTTAGACAGCATGCACGTGCATGCCTAAGGCCACCTCGAATAACTCGAATTGCGGCAACAGCGCGTAGCAAAGATTTCGGGCGGTTTTGGCGGCCCCATTTTTCGCCGCAATCAGCGATCGAACGAGCCGAATCGTCAGGTTGCAGGAGCACCGATTCGTTGCAGCGGCGTACCTGCGGCCGCCGCGCCGTTTTCTTAGAACGCTGCGAGCCCGCGTTCGTTCAAGAACACAAGACGCTTGAGGTTGTAGCTTGCCGCCTTCTGGTTCAGGGCGAACGTGGTGCACACGATGACCAGGCATCGCACCAGCTTGCCGCCCATCTGCGCCAGCGAACCGAACACATGCCCGACCCGGGCGCGCGGTGTGGCGATGGTGCCAAGTCCGCTTGCGGCGGCCTGCCTCTGGGCTGATCGTCCATTCGGACCGTGGCAGTCAATATGCAAGCGAGCTATACCAGGACCTCCTGAGCGAACATGGCTTCGTTTGCGGCATGAGTCGCAAGGGAAATTGTTGGGACACTCAGTCTATTATGGAAGAGAACGCCTGCCAAATCTGACCCGTGCTGGGATTGGCCAGTTGCCTTTGCGTTGACCTGTCGATTTGGTCAGAGCGTTCCCCGAGCGTTGCCGGGCCCAGTGCTTGTGACCTAATAGGAGCTTTGTACTGCACCGTGAGTGTCCTGTCCGGCA